>Ga0255756_1000593_pt1 | contig 43525 bp, 44 predicted proteins | sample 011ome_20_FD_179956 | JGI IMG/M metagenome (GOLD analysis project Ga0255756, IMG submission 179956) | Coastal salt marsh microbial communities from the Groves Creek Marsh, Skidaway Island, Georgia - 011509CT metaG (version 2) | ecosystem: Environmental > Aquatic > Marine > Intertidal zone > Salt... | reverse complement strand
AATATCTGCAGGACCAGACAATGATTTTGCCTCAAGCACAAAACCGCCACGAAAATCAATGCCGGTATTAAGGCCAGTTGTTAGCCATAGCAACACAGAACCTGCAACCAGAATAACTGAAAATAAACCAGTAAGAAATTTCAGTTTAAGAAATTGAATGGTTTTATCAGTTGGAAGTAGACGCAACATAGGCATAATCAGACCTCCATATGAAATAAGCGGCGCGGCTTTATGATATTAATCCACAAAGCCAACAGAATCCGGGTGATGAGAATGGCGGAAAACATGGATGAGATCACGCCAACGGAAATGGTCACGGAAAATCCCTTAATTGGGCCAGATCCAATGAGGAAAAGACAAAGCGCCGCCGCTAATGTTGTCAGGTTAGCATCAATAATTGTTCCAGTGGCTTGATTAAAGCCTGTCTTAAACGCCGTGGCTATTTTGCGCCCCGCGGCTAATTCTTCTTTTATGCGCTCAAAGATAATGATATTGGCATCCACTGCCATACCAATAGTCAAAACAATTCCGGCAATACCTGGCAGGGTCAAAGTTGCCCCAAGGATAGATAATTGACCAAACAGTAATAGCATATTAGCAATAATCGCAACCACCGCAATAACGCCAATCACGCCATAATTGATAATCATAAAGATAGCGACCCCTATCAATCCTATGATAGCCGCAATCTCGCCCGCCTTGATCGAATCGCTGCCAAGGCCGGGGCCAATGGATCGCTCTTCAACGACTTCAAGTGGTGCCGGCAACGCCCCTGATCGCAACAATAATGATAAGTCATTGGTTTCTTCAACGGTAAAGTCACCTGATATTTGACCGTTAGCGAAAATTTGAGCACGGATAACCGGCGCAGATATCACCTCATCATCTAAAACAATAGCAAATTGGCGGTTTATATTCTGACCAGTAACTCTACCAAAACGCTCAGCCCCAGAAGCATTTAACGTGAATGACACAACAGGTTCATTGGTGTTTCCATCAAACCCTGGCCGAGCATCTTCAAGCATTTCACCACTAACCATGACCCGTTTGTTCAACAAATAAAACACTTCGGGATCATCGCGGGATGGTAACAATTCTGTTCCCGGTGGTACGCGACCAGATGCCCTTACATCAACCGCAGAAGCTGAGATATCAACCAATTGAAATCCTAATTTAGCCGTACGCCCAAGCAACAATTTGACTTGATCAGGATCATCAATCCCAGGCAATTGAAGTAAAATACGATTGTTTCCTTGGCGTTGGATAATCGGCTCTTTAGTCCCAGTTTCATCAACTCTGGCTCGGACAATTTCAATAGCCTGACCCACAGTTAAGGTAGTGAGTCTTTCTCGCCCAGCGTCATCAAAACCAATCACAAAACGATTATCTGTTGGCGTGATCACCATATCAGCAGAGATTAGCCCGTTGAGAATTTCTCTGGCCTCAACAAAATGGATCGACTCGCGCAATTCAAAACGGACTTGATTAGCATCCGACGCAAGATCGCTTATTCCAATGCGCTTATCACGCATTTCCATGCGAATGGTTTCTGCCAGACTGGAAACGCGTTCCTCAATGACAGCGTCCATATCAACTTCGAGTAAGAGATAAGACCCCCCCTGAAGATCAAGCCCCAGGTTAATGCCAAAATTGCTATCACTCTGACGCGGCAACAAATTGCCAATGGCAAGGAACCCAAGGGTAGCCACCATCAAAATGCTAAGGCCATAATGCCATGAAGGAATGCGTATCATAGAAATTATCCGATCAGAGGCTAATTTATTTTTTCGCCTTAGCTGATTGCGATTGCTGAGCCTGTTGTTGTGGGCTGCGAGATTTGATTTGACCGTCTTTATCACGGCATTCGGTAATAAAATGACGCAGAACAGCTACGGTAACATCTTTGGCAATTTCCACATCAACGGTTTCATTGCCATCGACAGATTTAACAACCTTGCCTTTAATGCCGCCAGAGGTGATGACGATATCACCCTTTTTCAGGCTGTTGACCAAAGCCTGATGCTCTTTCGCACGTTTTTGCTGTGGTCTAATTAATAAAAAATAGAAAACAACAAAAATAAGCAGGAATGGTAATAAGGCGCCAAAAATTCCACCTGCAGCGGCGGCATCCTGCGCATAAGCTGGGGAAATGATCATGAATAAAGCTCCACTTTATGAATAGCTGAATGTGGCCAACAACATACAATGACGAAGGTAAGAAAACAAACGCAAATCCATGTTTTTTTTGTCGCTTATCAAAAGGAATAAGCATTGACCAGAATGCTAGCAAAGCGATAGATATATGATCATGTCATCGGAACAAAATAATATCCTTAAAGAAGTCCGCCGCATTGCCGATGCGCTTGAACGGTTATCGGCAGCTTCTGATGCGCCAACAATAGACCGTGACCACCAAGCCTTTGTTTGGAACACCAACCCCGACCGTTTTCAAGCTGTCCCCCATGTCAATCATATCCCGTTGCATTTGCTAAAGGGAATTGATTATCAAACTGACGCGCTATATGCCAATACCAGCCGATTTGCCCAAGGCTTACCAGCCAATAACGCCTTATTATGGGGTGCACGTGGCACTGGCAAATCATCATTGGTGAAAGCTGTTCATGCTGATATTGCGGCATCCTCATTTTTGACGTTGGTAGAAATTCACCGTGAAGACCTAGAGAGTTTGCCTAGGCTGTTGTCTTGTCTGTCAACACAAAGCGACCGCCGCTTTATTGTATTTTGTGATGATCTTGCTTTTGAGGGCGCTGAGACCTCATATAAATCGCTTAAGGCCGTTCTTGAAGGCGGCATTGAGGGTAAACCCAATGGGGTGATTTTCTATGCGACTTCAAATCGTCGCCACCTCATGTCGAGGGATATGATTGATAATGAACGCTCAACCGCTATAAACCCTTCTGAAGCTGTTGAAGAAAAAGTCTCACTATCAGATCGCTTTGGATTATGGCTTGGTTTTCATAGCATTGATCAAGAAACCTATCTTGCGATGATTTGTGCATATGCTGATGCAATAGGTCTTGCGGTTTCTAGCGATGCCCGCTCTGCCCTTCAACGTGATGCTTTGGAATGGTCAGTCACAAGAGGAAGCCGATCAGGCAGGGTTGCGTGGCAATTTATCATTGATCAGGCTGGGGCGTCTGGCGTTAAGGTTCATCTCACTTAATATGAAACCCTAATGCCTCAATCATGAGGTTAAATAAGGGATCGGATCAACAGGCTTTCTTGATTGCCGTATCTGAAAGTGCAGTTGCGGTCGGGTCACTTTTCCTGATTGTCCCATCAATCCGATAACGCCGCCACGAGAAATCGCCTGACCTTCCTGAACCTGAATATTACCAAGATGAGCATAAGCGGTAATCCAACCATTATCATGTTTAATAAGGATCATATTACCGAATGATTTCAGATCTCGACCAACAAAAGCCACAGTGCCGTCATAAGCGGCATAGATGGGATCACCTAAATTGCCGGAGATATTAATACCGTCATTTTGAATGCCACTACTGACTAACCCAAACCGATCTATGACTTGCCCATTTGCTGGCCAAGAAAACGCAAGACTCCCCGCTGGTGGGACAGAAACGGCCGCTGTTGTTTGTGATGCGCTCGCTGAGGGCTGTGCCGGTAATTCAGACCCCGGGATAACCTTAATGCTGCTGCTAGGTTCTATGCCGGGAAAATCTAGCATGGAATAATCTAAGGCTTGGGGTATGACGATAGTTGTGCCTGGGATCAGTTGATAAGGTTCTTTTAATTGATTTAATCGGATCAATTCATGCCGAGTGACCGCATATCTAGTAGAAATGCTGTCAATGGTATCATCAGGCTTAACCCGATGATTGCGCGGTTTTGGCAGGATTAACGTGGATAGATGATCAAGGCTGTATGGCGGTGTGAGTTGATTTCCCAGAATAATCTTACGCGGCGTCACCCCATAACGATTGGCAACGGTATAAATCGTATCCCCTGGCTGAACCTTAACAATACCATCAGGCGGAACTTGTTCTGACGCCACGCGATTAGGCGCATTGATTACGGGCAAAGCGGCGCGTTCACCACCTTTTGGCTGACAAGCTGATAGTATCCCTAACATAAGTAAGGCCATAAGCAGATGAAAACCTGGAATATTTGTCAACGATTTCAGCATTTAGCCATTATCCTCAACCACATCTGACAGCAACGGAACAAAGCGGACATCTATCATATCTTTAACAACAGGGGCACTTCTATCCTTGTTCCATGATACTTTTTTCAGCTTCTGGTGTCCACCGGGGCTATCCACCGGAACAACCATAATTCCATCATCCTTTATTTGGGCAAGCAAGTGAAGCGGTATTTCTGATGCTCCACACGTGACGATCACACGATCAAATGGCGCCGCTTCTGGCCAGCCAAATTGACCATCCCCTAACCGGCTTGTGATATTCATCAACTTTAGAATCTTAAAACGACGCTCAGCTTCTACTATTAATGGCCGGATACGCTCAATGGTATAGACACGGCGGCATAGATGAGACAACACAGATGCTTGATAACCGCTTCCTGTGCCGATCTCAAGCACCCGTTCCCGTCCGGTCAATTCTAGACTTGCGGTCATTAATGCAACAATAAAAGGCTGGCTGATGGTTTGCCCATGGCTGATAGGCAAAGAAACATTATCATAAGCGTGCTGATGTAAGGCGCTAGGGATAAAAGCCTCACGTGGGGTTTTCTCAATGGCAGCTAGGGTAGAGGTGTCACGCATGCCCATGCCACGCAAGGTCATGATAAGACCAGCTTTGGCGGCAAATAGCCGTTCCGCGTTGTTACTTTGCCCGTTCATCGAAGAATTGGCTGAGATCATTAAGGGTATCTTGATGCGTCATATTCAATGCTAATGGTGTCACGGTGATATAATCATTCATCACCCCATAATAATCATCATTTTGCGTGACTTGTCTGCGTTGTCTTAATAGACCGATACGAAATGCATTTTCAGCATCAGATGGCACAATTTCATCAGAGGCTTTATGACGACCGACTTGAAAGGCTTTTGTGCCTTTTGGGGTTGTGCTAGGGAAATTGATATTGATGATGACATCATCTTGCCACCCTTTTTTGATCAGTTCTTGCAACAGGGGTGTGGCTTCCTTTTGGGTGATGTCATAAGCATCCAAGGGTTCAAGAGGCATATTTTTACGGTTAATTTTCTGTGATAATGCTATCGCAGGAATGCCATGAACCGAAGCTTCCCATGCTGCTCCTATCGTTCCTGAACAGGTGATATCATCCGCAATATTCATGCCCAGGTTAACACCACTTAATACCAGATCAGGTCTGTGGTTGGCCATAAAATGATTAAGAGCTAACACCATGCAATCAGCTGGCGTGCCATCACAAGAATAACGCTTATCATCATGACGAGTAACCGTAAGATCACGTGTCAAAGTTAATGCCCGACCATAGCCGGAACAATTGCCATCAGGGGCAAATACCCAAACTTCATCCGCGAGATGGTTAGCTATTTCTTCCAACACTGTTAATCCAGCTGCATGAATACCATCATCATTTGTGATTAGGATCCGACTAACGCGGCCTTGGCTTTGGGGTTTCATGAGCTCATTCTTTCGATGGTTTTTATTCCGCCCATATAGGGTTGCAATACATCTGGTATAGCGATGCTTCCATCCTCTTGTTGTCCATTTTCCATAATCGCAATCATAGTTCTGCCAACCGCAAGCCCTGATCCATTAAGGGTATGGACAAACTCATTGGTTTTGCTTGCTTCATTTTTGTATCGTGCGCGCATCCGGCGTGCTTGGAAATCACCACAATTAGAGCAGGATGAAATCTCGCGGTACATCCCTTTTCCTTCGTCTTGCCCTGGCAACCATACCTCAATGTCATAGGTGGTGCGTGCAGAAAACCCGGTGTCGCCCGAACACAGTTTCATCACTCGATAAGGCAATCCCAGACGATTAAGAATAGCCTCAGCACATGATGTCATGCGTTCTAATTCTTCATCAGAATGATCAGGGTGGCTGATTGATACCAGCTCCACTTTACTAAACTGATGCTGGCGGATCATGCCTCTTGTATCGCGCCCCGCTGCGCCTGCCTCAGCCCTAAAACATGGTGTATAGGCGGTCATGCGCAATGGCAGATTGGCTTCATCTAAGATTTCCCCCGCCACTAAATTAGTAAGCGGCACTTCAGCAGTGGGAATAAGCCAACGATCATCAGTGGTATGGAACAAATCTTCGGCAAATTTTGGCAATTGTCCTGTGCCAGCCATAGTTTCCCCACGCACCAAAAAAGGCGGCTGATGTTCTACATAGCCAAACTCGGCAGTATGCGTATCAAGCATAAAGGCGGCAATTGCGCGTTCTAATCGGGCCAACGCACCCCGCAAAACTACAAAACGTGAACCAGACAGCTTTGCCCCTAAGGCAAAATCCATCATATTCAGCCCTTCACCAAGCGCCACATGATCTTTGGCAGGAAAACTTGGTAATAGAGGCTCACCAACACTTCGGATAAGCAGATTATCTTCTTCGTCACTGCCATCAGGAACCTGATCATCAAGAATATTTGGATATTCCATCAGCATCGCATCAAGTTGAACCGCAAGCGCCCTGTCCTGTTCTTCCATATCAGCAAGGCTTGTTTTGAGATCAGCAACCTCATCAATCAGAGCAGAAGCATCACCCCCAGTGGATTTGATCTTGCCTACATCTTTAGAAAGCGCATTTCTTTTTTGCTGTTTTTCCTGCATAGCGGTTTGGATCTGGCGGCGGTTTTCATCAATAGCCAGAATATCTTTAGCCGCAGGATCAATACGGCGACGTGCTAACGCCTTGTCAAATCCATCAGGGTTATTTCGGATGAACCGAATATCATGCATGAGAAATCTTCCTTAATCTTGTTGGGTATTGGTGTGATACGGCAAAGAGAGAAGCTCTATTTTGTGATAGCGTATCAGCATTACCCCTCATCGTCTTCATCATCATTTGCACGGCGGACAGTTAACACAATGCCAATAATCGAAATTTCGTAAAGCAAGATCACTGGCACAGCTAACATCACTTGCGTAATCACATCTGGCGGCGTCAATAAAGCGGCGGCAATAAACGCAAAGACAATAGCATAGCGGCGCTTTGCTCTTAATCCTTGGGCCGTTACCATGCCAACTTTTGCTAAAAGCATCAAAACCACTGGCAGTTCAAAAGCGACTCCAAAGGCGAAGATTAACCGCATCACCAGATTGAGATATTCACTAATGCGAGGCTCAACCTCTGTTGGCAGGCTGCTCTCTGTGCCCGTAAATTGATAGCTCAAAAAGAAATTCCATGCTGGCGGGATTACCAGATAATAAACCAGCGCACCGCCCATCACAAAAAGAATTGGTGTAGCCATTAAAAATGGTAAAAACGCCTGTTTTTCATTTTTGTAAAGCCCAGGGGCAATAAAACGCCAGATTTGAAGTAAAATAAACGGAAATGAAATAAACAGTGAGGTAAAGAAAGCTACCTTGATTTGCGTGAAAAATCCTTCGTGCAAAGCCGTAAAAATCATCCGTCCTTCTAGGCCATTATCAGCAAACCAATTTGCGAGGGGCTGTTGCAAGAACAACTGCACCTGTGTGGCGAGAGTATTGCTGGCTGAACCATAAGGGATCATGCAGATGATAAACAATAATAGAAAAAGACCAATAGAAATGGCAAGACGGTTTCGTAATTCCGTCAGATGATCAAGCAAAGTCATCGCGCCTTGATCATCAGGATCTTCTAAAATGGTGTTGTCTTTTTCGCTCATGATCGGTACTTACGCTGACCTACAATTAAGATGATGAAGGTTTTTTAGATTTTGCCTGAACCTTTTTAGAAGATCCTGTTTTGGCCGGACTTTTTTTACCACCTGATTTTTGAGGTGAAGATTTTTTCGTCTTGGCTAATTTCGCTGGAGTGGAAACAGAGGCTGACTGAGCTTTGATCTGTGATGCCGTGTCTTTAATGCTACTAGTAGCCTCGGCAATCTCCGCCGTATTTCCAACCTCTTCGATATTTTTACGAATATCCGCCATAGGTTCTTTGGTTTGCTCAATCAAACCGGATTTCGTGTCCGCAATCGCCTTTTTAACTTCTTTGAACTCTTCTTGATCAGCGACTTCCATCAGAGATGATCTGAAGTCATTCGCCATACCCCGGATTTTACCCATGTAAGTGGTAAAGGTTTTAAGAGCGCGCGGCAAATCCTTGGGGCCCACTACGAGCACCAAGATAAATGCCACTAACATTAACTCTTGCCAACCAAAATCAAACATGAATGAACCTTAGAGAATGCAACAAAAAAGGAAGATCATCTGTGATTAAGCAGATGTTTTTTTGCGACTTGCTGTTTTTCGTGGGGCTGATTTGCTAGCGGTTGTTTTCTTTTTAGAAGTTGCCTTAGAACGGGTTGTGCTGGCTTTTTTAGTCGTTGCAGCCCGTGTCTTTTTAACAGGACGAGCAGGCTTTTCTTCTGCAATCATCTCTGCTTCATCATCATCTTCCGCTTCGTCTTCGCCTTCACCTTTGACCCCGGTTTTGAAATTACGAAGACCTTTTCCAAAATCCCCCATCAGGCCAGAGATCTTGCCGCGGCCACCAAATAATAAAAGAACAATCGCCAAAACAATCAGCCATTGCCAAATTCCAAATGCTCCACCAAACATGATTTCCTCTCAATCAATTATGGTTAATATCAAATCGGTTTATCATATCCCTGATGGGGATACTACTGCAATCCCACTTTTTGGTCAGGAAATTTGCGGAAAGACGAAAACTTGACTTTCATCTAGCTTAATCGAAACCTCAGTCCCCTCTTCAAACCATTTTATCCCCGGCATTCGCGCATGAAGGTGAAGTGGACCTGTTTTATGCCAATCTACTTCTAGGTGAACAATGCTATAGCGCCCAAGCATAATGGTTTCCACCACCACCGCATCCGCGGTTTCGCCGCGCACATCAACAAGCAATCCATCGTTTCGAATAATCATAGTGGTTTCAGTGCCGTCTTTTATATTCTCAACTGGGAATGGCCCAAAGGGGGTTTCAACATTGCCGTTATGAACCACCGAGTGGATTTTATTCACTTCCCCAAAAAACTCTGCCACAAAAGCACTTTCAGGACGGCAGAACACATCCACAGGCGCACCAGATTGAACCACTGTTCCGCTTTCCATAACCATCAATTGATCCGCCATAAACATAGCTTCATCACTGTCATGGGTAACTAGGATAACCGCGGTTCCGATTTCATGCAGCACATGGAGCATATCATCACGAATACGCTCTTTAAGACGGCTATCTAAACCGCTAAACGGCTCATCCAACAAAATGAGACCAGGGTTTGGCGCTAGAGCGCGTGCCAACGCCACGCGTTGCTGTTGTCCTCCAGACAGCTGATGAGGCATAGCATCATATTGGTCCATCAAATGTGATTTTTCCAACGCATCAATAGCCCGGTCATTTTTTTCCTGCGAGGAGAGATGCTGACTTCGCTTTGAGTTTAGAGCAAAAAGCACATTATCTAAAATGCTCATATGAGGAAACAATGCATAATCTTGGAACACCAATCCAATGCCGCGATCTTCTGGCCTAACACTGGTTTTAGGATCAGCCACTTTACGGCCATCCAGCCATATTTCCCCTGAAGCAGGCTTTTCAAGGCCAGCAGCAAGACGCAAAATTGTGGATTTACCACAACCCGATGGGCCTAATAAAGCAACCAGTTGATGGCTCTTTACGCTAAAATTAATATCATGAACTGATGGAGTGACCCCATATTGATGAGAAACATGTTTGAACTCAATCATGGCTTGTCCTCATCTTCGGCGAGATAGTCGCCTTCGCCCTCTTCGTCTTCGTCTTCGTCCCAATCACTTTCAATTTCGTCTGTCAGGAGATCATCTAACATCAACTGATCTTCATCTGCGTCAGCAGAGTCTTCAAGATCATCATCAGAGCGCAGAACATCTGAAATGGTTTGGCCTTGCCGCAGTAGTCCCGTTTTCTTTAACTCTTCAAGACCAGGCAAATCGTTGATATCGGTTAATCCAAAATGATCAAGAAACCCATGGCTCGTTCCCCATGTAACAGGTCTGCCAGGTGTCCGGCGTCTGCCCTTTGGTCTGATCCATCCCATTTCTAGCAAGATATCCATGGTGCCTCTGGAAATAGAAACACCTCTTATTTCTTCGATCTCGGCACGGGTCACGGGTTGGTGATAAGCAATAATGGCCAAGGTTTCTAACGCTGCGCGTGATAAGGGTTTTTCGCTTTCCTTAATGCTGCGCAGATGATCTGCGACATCCTCGGTTGTGCGAATAGCCCACCGATCATCAATGCGGCATAAATCCAAACCGCTCTCTGGACCATAGCGCAAATGCAACGCTGCCATCACGGCATCATAAGTGGCATCATCCGGCAAATGTTGCCGAATAACCCTATCAGTCACCGGTTCAGCAGAAGCAAAGATCAAGGCTTCAATAATTCGGCGAAAATGTGTGATATCATTTGCATTCATTAACTTTTTTGTTCCGTTGCCACCAAATAAATTGGGCCAAAATGGTTATCTTGCCGCAATCGAGCCTGTCCATCACGCACCATTTCCAGAGATGCTGTGAAATGAGAAGCTAGAGCAGAGCGTCGATCAAGTGATGTTTTAAGGTTTGGCGGCAAAAAGGACAACAAATTGTTCCAGCCTTTGGCATATTTAATCAATTCACCAAGCCGCGCCACGGCCTCTTCAACAGAATACAGATGAGAGGCAGAAATGGTAAGGGTGCTAGCTTCTTCACGACTTGCGATTTGGCCATAAGCCTGAAGCAAGTCATATAGTGTTGCGGTATGCGACACAACTGAGACAGAATCAAAGCGTTCTGGACGCGCGCCACTAAACCTTTTGATGCCAAGACGCGGTAACGCCATCAATTCTTGGCTGGCTTTGCGCATCGCTTCCAGACGAAGCAGTTGCCGCTTTAAAGCCTCTGCCATATCAAGCGCTTCCATCTGCTCTTCTGGTTCAGGATCAGGCAGGAGCAACCGAGATTTCAGATACGCTAACCACGCCGCCATAACGAGATAATCAGCCGCAATATCAATATCCAGATCACGCGCAGAGCTAATATAAGCCAAATATTGTTCAGCTAGTGGTAGGATAGCGATCTGGGCCAGATCAATTTTTTGATCACGCGCCAGATCAAGCAACAAATCAATGGGGCCTTCATACCCATCCAGCACCAGAAATAGCGATAACTGCCCTGACTGTCTGGCTTCTTTTGCGCTGAGCTGTTCTTCAAAAGGTTCGTTCATTAACGATATCCTAATCTATCTTTCGCAGGATACAGTCCTGACCAGCTGATTTGAGCGTTTTACAAAGATTGCTAGCATCCCCACGCGGCATTGGGTCTGTGACCACTCGCCAGAATATGCCCTGTTCAGCTGCATCATGAAGGGTAATACCAACACTGCTCTGCCCTAACCGTGACCGATGCTTCTCCATGAGTAAAGCTGCCACTTGCATGGCTTTTTGTTCATTCTTAAAGGCGGCTAGCTGGACTCGGTAAAGTGGTGTTCCTGTTTCTGAACGCACACGATTCAAACTTGGTTTTGGCAGTGGGATACCGGCGGTTTCAGCGGTTTCTGTTTGCACATTTCTTTCAGATGACGCGTCATCACTTTTCACAATGGCCTCTGGTGCAAGATCAGTGGTTGCCGTTTCATCACTAAGGGGGGCGGTTTCCTCTGGGTTCGTTTCAGCGCTAACAGCGTTGCTAGCCTCATCGGTAAGCGTGTCATCGGAACTGGTTTCTAACCCTTCCTGATTTTCATCTGAGGCTGTGGTTTCATCAGTAAGGCTCTCAATCTGATCATCAGGTAAAGATGCCTCCGCACTTGAAAGGCTTGGGTTCTGATCATCGGTTAACGCGTCAGCTGTGATCGTAACATCAATTGGCGGCAATTCTGGTGTTGGGTCTGGTGGTGAAAGCACCTCACCACCCAACGGAATATCACTCGGATTATCCAGGGTATTAAGCAAAGAGCTTTCAATGTTGTTGATCACCTCGCCTCCCGGATTAACCGGCTGTATTTTATAAGGTTTGGTATCAGCTTTAATAATGGCGACTTCAACCAACTGGACTGGGGTCGTGATCCAGATATAGCCAATGCCAACAACCAGAAACAGGACGACCGCACCTGTCATCATTAATATGATTCGCATGATTGATCCTCAACCCCACCGCATGACGGCTACATTTCCTCAATTGCATCGACGCCAAGAATAGCAAGTCCGTTACAGATCACAACCGCAGTCGCCTGAACCAGCTTACATCTCGCCGCACTGATCATCTTATCGTCAACTATAAAGCGAAGGCTAGCCTCATCTCTACCTCTGTTCCAGAGACCATGAAAAGCGGCAGCTAGATCCATCAGATAAAACGCAATCCTATGTGGCTCAAAGCTTTGGGCAGCGGCCTCAATCTGTCTTGGAAAAGTGGCCAGTAGTTTAATTAACGCCAATTCATGATCGTCAGTAAGACAGGATAAATCAGCTTCAATATCTGAAACAAGTTTGGCCTCGTCTTGTCGCAGCACCGAACATGCTCTTGCATGCGCATATTGCACATAGAAAACAGGATTATCCCGGGTTTGCTTTGTCACCTCAGCATAATCAAAATCCATGGTTTGATCCGCACGGCGAGTAAGCATGATAAAACGCAGAATATCACGGCCAACAGCATCCAAGACATCTGATAACGTTACGAAAGTTCCTGCCCGTTTAGACATTTTGACCTGCTGGCCGTTATCCATCAGCTTAACCAGCTGAACAAGCTGAACATTCAAACTTTCTTTGTTACCGGTAAAAGCCGCAACTGCAGATTTCATTCGTTTGACATAACCGCCATGATCCGCACCCCAGATATCCACTAGTGTTTTGGATCCTCGGTCAATTTTATCCAAATGATAGGCAATGTCAGAGGCGAAATATGTCCAAGTGCCATCAGATTTCATCACCGCCCGATCAACATCATCACCAAAATCAGTCGATCGGAACAACATCTGTTCACGAGGTTCCCAGTCTTCGGCATTTCCAGCCTTTGGCTTTTCCAAAACCCCTTGATAAATCAGGTGTTTGTCTTGCAGTTTTTGGATGGTGGCATCAACTGTTCCGCTATCCACCAAGGCGCGTTCTGATGAAAACCGATCCATATGGATATTCAAACGCTCTAGGTCGGTTTTTATAGAGACCATCATGTCTTTGATTGCAAAATCACGAACCAGAGGAAGCCAAGCGCTTTCATCCATCTTGAGCAAATCATCGCCATGAAGATCAGCAATTTTCTGACCTGTTTCAATCAGATACTCACCGGGGTATTGTCCCTCACCCACCATAGCCTCTTTATCACCAAGTGCTTGACGGTATCGGGTGAACACAGATCGCGCTAAAACATCAACCTGTGCGCCTGCATCGTTAATATAATATTCTCTGGTAACCAGATAACCTGATTTTTCCAATAGATTAGCAAGACTATCACCAACAATAGCCCCGCGAGCATGGGCAGCATGAAGCGGACCTGTGGGATTAGCAGACACATATTCCACATTGATAGTCTCACCCTGCCCTAGGGTGCTATTACCCCAATCTGAACCCATTGTCAGAATATCTGAAATACGATCCTGCCACATCTTAGTAGCTAAGGTCATATTGATAAACCCAGGGCCAGCAATAGAAACTGTTTCTATGCCATCCAAAGCTTGAATATGCGGCCCGAATAATGCTGCTAAATCACGCGGCGACATCCCTGCTGATTTTGCCATTACCATGGCAACATTGGTTGACAAATCTCCATGGCTTGGGTCGCGCGGCGGCTCACATTGGGCGATAATAGGATCACCAGAAAGGGTTATTTGACCATTTGCGATCAATTGATCAGCAATATTGGTAATGCGTTCACTAAAATGGGAAAAAATATTCATCCGGTGTTCTTATCTCAAAATTGGGCCGGGCGCGAAAAGACGTTTATGTTCCATCACGGCGAAACGGTCAGTCATGCTGGCGATATAATCGGCGATTTGCCTTGCTTTTGCGTGGATATCTATATCATCAAGATGGTTCTGGTCAAGATATTGCCATTCATTTGGCAGGGTATTGGTTTCGTCCATGAATAAGACAAACATTTCTTTGATTAGACGTTTGGCTTTACTGGTCATGCGATTAACCTGATAGTGCCGCCAAACATGGGCAAAAAGAAAATCTTTTAAGGTTGCTAAATCCTTTGTCATGGTCTCTGAAAACGCTGCCATAGGCTTTGCCGCATCTCGAATATCATCTGCATTTTTTGGTGCCGCATCAGCAAGCTGATGTTCAGTTTGTTTGATTAAGTCCATCACCGCTAATTTAATCAAATTACGTGTCAATTCATGCACCAAGCGCGAGGTTTTCAATGCACCGTGATCTTTTTTCATGCGATGCAAAATTGGACCAGCTAGCGGCAAATCAAGCATTTTGTCCGGGTCTAGTAACCCTGCTCTAATCCCATCATCACAATCATGAGCAAGATAAGCGATATCATCAGCAAGATTAGCGATCTGTGCTTCTAGTGAGGCATAACTATCCAACCGCAACTGCATATCTTGATCCAAAGCGGCAATAGTCGGACGAATAGTGGTATTGGCCAAAGGGCCGTTATGCTTAATCACCCCTTCTAGGGTTTCCCATGTCAGATTAAGGCCATCATACGCTGCGTAACATTGCTCTAGCTTTGTCAGAACCCTTGCAGTCTGTTCATTATGATCAAAACCGCCATATTTCTCCATCAACTGATCAAGAGCGGTTTCTCCAGCGTGGCCAAATGGCGTGTGGCCTAAATCATGAGCTAACGCAACCGCTTCTGCCAAATCTTCATCAAGGTGAAGATGCCTTGAAATTGTGCGGGCAATTTGTGAAACCTCAAGGGAATGGGTTAAGCGCGTCCGGAAATAATCACCCTCATGATAAATAAACACTTGGGTTTTATATTTCATTTTACGAAAAGCGGCAGAATGGATAATCCGGTCACGATCACGTTGGAAATGTGAACGCATGTCCTCATGCTCGGATTGATGAGAAAATTGTCGCCCTCGGCTTTGTTCAGCCTGCGAGGCATAAGGAGCAAGATGACGCATCGTGAAACAGACCGCCTTTTAAATTTATATCTTATTTCAATGCTGAATGCATATATATCATAGCGCGGTTAAGGTATCGACGCAATGCTGCAAAACCCTAATGACGTGGGTTCATCCTATGGGTTATTCAAGGCAGATCTCGGTAATGCCCTTGATGGTAATCCATAAGGGCATTATATTAAAGATGAAGGATGCTTGAGATGAATGATCACAGCCAAAAAATGATACCTTTTACCATCACAGATCGTGCGGTTGAACAGATCGCAAAAATTATCAGCAATGAAAGCAAACCAGATCAAGACACCCCTGTCTTTAGGCTAGCTGTGCTGGGTGGAGGATGTTCTGGTTTTCAATATCAATTTTGCATTGATCAAAAACAAAATGATGATGATGTGATTTTGCGCCATCACACCTCATCCGGCATTGAGGTTATTACCGCCATAGACACTATGTCGTTAGAGTTTGTGACAGGAGGTCAGCTAGACTTTTTGAATGAATTGGCAGGTCAGTATTTTCAGGTCAACAACCCTAATGCTTCTGCTGGATGCGGATGTGGAACATCCTTTGCCATCTGATCGTTTAACCATCGCCACATGGAATGTGAACTCCATCAAGGTTCGAGCGGATGCTGTTCTGGCATGGCTTAAAGATACCAATTGCGACATTCTGCTAATGCAGGAAATCAAATGTGTGGATGAAAACTTTCCCACTGATCGGTTTATAGAAGCTGGATATGAGGTTCATGTCCATGGGCAGAAAACCTATAATGGGGTCGCTATTGTTTCGCGTGTTCCCCTCACTTTACGGCTAAAAGGCTTACCTCAAGATGAAACAGACCTTGTGGATGAACAAGCACGCTATCTTGAGGTTGAACATGGTGATCTGATCATTGGCTGTTTATATTTACCGAATGGAAATCCTGTTCATGATGATGACGGCCTATCAGCAAAATTCCGCTATAAACTTAACTGGATGCAGCGCTTAGCGCGACATGCCAAAACCCTTGATCAACTTGGTCGGCCAGTAATTCTAGCAGGTGATTACAACATCATCCCTGCGGTAGAAGATTGCTATGATATCAACGCTTGGCAAGGAGATGCCCTTCACCATCCAGAAAGTCTTAAGGCTTGGCGTTCATTGGTTTATCAGGGCTTTACCGATGCGTTTCGCGCCCATCATCCTAGCCGAATAGCCTATAGTTTCTGGGATTATCAGGGCGGGGCATGGCAGAAAGATCATGGCATTAGAATTGATCATCTGTTAGCCAATGCAGAGGCAACAGACCGGCTGCTTGCAACAGATATTGATAAAAATCCAAGGGGCATGGAACGCGCTAGCGACCATACCCCTGTCTGGTGTCAGATTAATATCTCAAATACGGCAGATCAGATATCAGCGTAAATATGGGTTTCTGCCCCACCACCAGGGTGAGTTAAAGCCCCTTTTTCAGCTGAACCAACTGTCTGAGCATATTTCCACAAAGTGCCTGATTGATAATCTGTTTTTCTAGGCTGCCATTCTTTCCGGCGTGTGGCCAATTCCTCATCGCTCAAATCTACCTCAATGGTGCCGTCTTCTGCGTTAATGGTGATGATATCTCCATCTTTGAGCAGACCAATTGGCCCTCCAACTGCGGCCTCAGGGCCAACATGACCAATGCAGAACCCGCGTGTTGCGCCAGAAAAACGACCATCAGTGATCAGGGCAACTTTATCACCCATGCCTTGTCCATAAATGGCAGCAGTGGTTGCCAACATCTCACGCATCCCTGGACCACCTTTTGGACCTTCGTAGCGAATAACAAGGACCTCACCTTCTTTATAATCCCTGCGTTCAACCGCGGCAAAGGCGTCTTCTTCACAATCAAAACAGCGTGCTTTGCCTGTAAAGACAAGGTTTTTCATCCCTGCCACTTTGACAATCGCCCCTTCTGGGGCAAGATTTCCACGCAAGCCAACGACACCACCAGTTTTAGATAGAGGATTGCTAATCGGACGTATCACATCTTGATCTTCAGGAAAGCGAATATCAGCCAGATTTTCAGCCATGGTTTTGCCAGTAACAGTCAAACAATCCCCATGGATATAGCCGCCATCAAGTAGGACTTTTAACAAAATTGGTACGCCACCAATTTCATACATATCCTTAGCGACATATCTACCGCCTGGCTTCAGATCAGCAATATAGGGGGTGCGCTTGAAAATCTCAGCCACATCATGCAAATCAAATGATATGCCACATTCCGCCGCTAAGGCAGGAAGATGCAGGCCCGCATTAGTTGAACCACCAGAAGCGGCAACGATGGTTGCCGCATTCTCAAACGCTTTCCGCGTCAGAATATCTCTGGGCCGAATATTTTTGCGAATTAAATCCATGACCATGCGGCCAGAATGATAAGCATATTCATCTCGGCTTTCATATGGTGCTGGGGCGCCTGCTGATCCCGGCAGGGCAAGGCCGATGGCTTCGGATACGCACGCCATGGTGTTCGCGGTAAATTGTCCGCCACATGATCCTGCGCTTGGGCAGGCCACACATTCCAGTTCATGCAGATCTTCATCAGACATATTGCCAGCCGCATAAGCGCCAACTGCCTCAAACACATCTTGAACCGTGACATCACGATCCTTAAAGCGACCAGGCAAAATAGACCCGCCATACATAAACACAGATGGCACATTCAGACGCGCCATTGCCATCATGACACCGGGTAAAGATTTATCGCATCCAGCAAGACCAACAATAGCATCATAGCAATGGCCACGTACCGTCAATTCAATGGAATCTGCAATCACTTCACGGCTAACCAGTGACGATTTCATGCCCTGATGCCCCATAGCAATTCCGTCTGTTACGGTAATCGTAGTAAACTCACGCGGGGTTCCGGCATGATCAGCCACCCCTTTTTTTGCTGATTGCGCCTGCCTACTTAGAGAAATGTTACATGGAGCAGCTTCGTTCCAAGTAGATACAACGCCAACCAGAGGCTGATTAATCTCCTCCTCGGTCATTCCCATGGCGTAATAATAAGAACGGTGTGGAGCGCGTTCTGGGCCGACGCTGACGTGGCGGCTTGGCAGTTTGGATTTATCCCATGGTTGTGATGACATTGTGATCCTCCTGTTTTAGATCTTTGGCCACTTAATTTAAGCGATTAAGAGCAGTTTCAATTTTATCCCTGCGCTCTATTTCCACTTCAAGGCGACGCTTATTTTCTTCAATTACCTCAGCCGGCGCCTTGCTAACAAATCCTTGATTGTTGAGCTTTGCTTCGATCTTTTTCACTTCACTCTCAGCAGCAATGAGCGCTGTGTTTAAGCGTTTTTTCTCAGCATCAAAATCAAGCACATCGGCCAAAGGCATTGCCATTTCAACACCAGCAACTACGGCTTGCGCTGATTGTGGTGGCATTGCCTCTGCTAGCCTAATATCCTTAAGCCGTGCCATTCTTATCATGGCATCTTTATGAGTGGCGATCCAGTCTTGCCATCCGGAATGCGTGGCTTTGCCATCAAGTAAGACCAATTCTGGCTTTGCTGAGGCGGGCACATTCATTTCATTACGAAGCGATCGAACGGTGGTAATCAGTTCAAAAATAAAACCTATTTGTTCCCCTGCCCCAACATAACCTGAAACATCGCGTTCAGGCCAAGGTGAGGAAATCAACATTTCATCACCGGAAAAAATCTCTTTCCACAATTCTTCTGTGATAAACGGCATCAAAGGATGAAGGATGGTTATTGCTTCTGCCATAACAGTTGCCGCAACACGGGTATATTCCGTGCTTTCCGTATTATCATGGCTTAGTGATGGTTTAATCCATTCCAAATACCAGTCACAGAAACGATGCCAGATAAAGTGATAAACTGCATCTGCCGCATCATTAAAACGGTATTCGCTAATGGCGTGGCGAACCTGATCACCTGTCTGTGACAGCTCGAAGAGAATCCATTGGTTGATGGGGTCTTTTATAGGCTGATCACCAAGACCCGGTTTTCCCGTGGCGTTATTCATTTCAAGGAAACGACACGCATTCCAAATCTTGGTCGCGAAGTTACGGTATCCTTCGATCCGTGATTCTGCCAACTTAATATCCCTGCCCTGTGCTGCCAGTGCGGTTAAGGTAAAACGCAAGGCATCAGCACCATATTTATCAGTAATATCAAGGGGGTCCATGACATTGCCCTTGGACTTAGACATCTTTTGCCCTTTTTCATCCCTTACCAAGGCATGAATGTAGATATCTTTAAATGGAATTTCCCCATCCATAAAATGCATGCCCATCATCATCATTCTGGCAACCCAGAAAAAGATGATGTCAAACCCTGTGACCAAAACGTCACCAGGATAATAACGTTTCAGGTGATCAGTTTCTTCAGGCCAACCCAGTGTTGAAAAAGGCCATAAGCCACTAGAAAACCAAGTGTCTAGGACATCATCATCTTGGCGCAGGGTAACATCCTTACCGTAATGTTTACGTGCCGCCGCCAAGGCAGAGGTTTCATCAAGCGCAACAAAAGGTTTATCATCAGGCCCATACCATGCCGGAATACGATGCCCCCACCATAATTGGCGCGAGATACACCATGGCTGAATATTGCGCATCCATTCAAAATAAGTTTTTTCCCAGCGTTTGGGCACAAACCGCATGCGTCCATCTTCAACCGCTTTCATAGCGGGTTTAGCAAGGGTTTCAGCATCGACATACCATTGATCCATTAACCATGGTTCAATAGGAACACCTGAACGATCGCCATGGGGAACGGTATGAACGGTTGGTTCTATCGCATCAATAAGCCCCTCTGCTTCTAAGGTAGCTATCAGTTTCTTTCGGGCATCAAACCTATCCATACCGCGAAACGCATCGGGGACAATCTCATTCATGCGCCCGTCTGCATCCATAACATTAATCATCTCAAGATTATGGCGACGACCCACTTCAAAATCATTAAAATCATGAGCAGGGGTAATTTTAACGGCACCTGATCCTTTTTCTATATCAGCATATTCATCTGCGATAATAGGAACACGCCGCCCCATTAGCGGTAAAAGAATATGTTTGCCAATCAGGGACTGATAACGCTCATCCTCTGGATGCACCGCCACCGCCGTATCACCAAACATGGTTTCCGGTCTGGTGGTAGCAACAACGACAAATTGATCCGTGCCTTCTATCGGATAACGGATATGCCAGTAATGACCATTTACCTCACGCTGATCGACCTCAAGGTCAGATATGGCGGTTAGCAGCTTTGGGTCCCAATTGATGAGACGTTTGTCACGGTAGATTAGCCCCTGTTCATGCATGCGAACAAAGACCAGCCTTACCGCCTCAGACAAGCCTTCATCCAAGGTAAAGCGTGAGCGTTCCCAATCAGGAGAAGCCCCAAGTGAGCGCAACTGCCGTGAAATGGTTCCGCCAGATTGCTCAACCCATTGCCAGACCCGTTCAATAAACTTATCGCGGCCTAAATCCCGGCGATCAATGCCTTCTTCACCTAGCATCCGTTCCACCACCATCTGGGTTGCGATACCCGCGTGGTCAGTTCCCGGTTGCCACAGCACATCTCTTCCAATCATCCGGTGAAAACGGATTAAAATATCCTGAAGCGTAAAGGTTAAGGCATGACCAATATGAAGCGAGCCAGTCACATTAGGCGGCGGCATCATAATGGTATAAGGGGTTTTATCACTGCTTAAATCAGAGGCGAAAGCACCACTTTCTTGCCAAGCTTTATACCAGCGAGCTTCGAATTGTTTGGGATCATAAGTTTTATCTAGCATGGCAGAGGAAATAATTTGTTGTTGAACTATATGCTTTTTAGCCATTAACCACAGATATCACAAGCCCTGCGAATGATTATGTCTGCTTATTCTGGTGGATTGTTCTCATCATCTGTGTTCAAGGCCTTCATCGTGTCTTCCATAACCATAGGCAGACGCGTTTTCATCCAATGCTCTAGTTCTAGTGATATCACCTCTTGAACCTGCTTATGCATATCTGGGGACATGTTCGATGTTATCAGGGTGGTATCAATCTCTGATCGTGTTAACATCCCCTTAGCGCCTGGCAGATCGAGGGTAATATCCATTAGACGGGATAATTCTGCCATGATCGACTTAGCCTTAACATTTGGCAAATCTTTAAATTTGGTTTCTAAAGCTTTGAGTAAGGCGCGTTTATCAGTATCTGCCATGCCATTATTCAGGATAAGTGACCTTTGGGATAATACCGCTGAAAGGCAAATCATGGATTGGCAATGCTTCGACGGTAACAAAAGCCGGGGTAAGCCCAAAAGTATCAGCGTTAAGTTTTCCCATTTGCATTAACAGCGCATAGCCAGCCAGCACATGATCACCGCGTGCTTTGATCAGGCTTTGTTCAGCATTAACCACATCCTGTTGGGCATCAAGCAAATCAAGTAAAGATTTCAAGCCATATTGTACTTCTTTTTCAACACCATCACGAAACAGAATAGTAGCCGTAGTTTCTTTTTCATTCGCAACGATCAAACTAGAGGCGGCAAGAAAGTTACGATATGCATTTTCTGTGCTCAGCCGGATGTCTTGCTCCATATCCACCAGACTGCGCAACACAGACTGATGATCGGCAACAAGGCCACGTGATTTGGCACGAGTAGAGCTAGTCGGATAAAGCGGTGTGGTCAAAGTAATAGAAGCTGTCACCGCATCAACATTTGAGGCATCAATATTAGAATCTGTTGTTGTTCCAGTAATGCTAAAATCCACATTAGGACGAACATTTGCCAACAACACGTCCATGTTTTGTCTGCTAATGCGTTCATTGATAACCAGTTGACGATAAGAAGGGTTATAAGCAATGGCCACATCCCCTGCTAGACCTGCGCTAGCAGGAAGCAAATTATCAAATTGCGGCAACACTGGCAGATCTAAATTGTCCTCAGCTGGGACATGAAAATAGCGAAGGTAAGCGGCATTAGCATCATCTAGGTTAGCTTGCGCAGAAATTAAGCCTGCTTCTGCTCTGGCTAAACGCGACTGAGCCAAGGCAAGTTGGGTTGGGGTACTTTCCCCTAATTCTACCCGCAATGTGCTAGCTTTAACTTGTTCCTGCAGACGTCCCACATTGGATTGATTAACTGATAAACTTTGCCGCGCGGTGACAAGGTTCACATGTGCGCTTAGGGCGTCAAGGATCGCTTGTTGTTCCACACTGCGATAAGACAAGATGGCAAGATCAAGCCCAAGTTCAGCGACAAGTTCCTTTGAAGACGCCATACCACCATCATAAATGGGTTTGGTGATGGTAAGCGTCAGATTATTGCTATCAACATCATACGCATCAGCATTATTAACACTGCGTTCGCTCACACTACCAGAAGCGCTGAGGGAAGAGTTTAAGTCCATGGTCGCGCGAGCGACACCAAACTCTTGATAAGCAGATTTAATATTTTCAATCTCAGCTTGGATAGCATCACTGCTATTAACCGCGTTTTGCAAGCGCGCAGAAAAATCATCTGCGGAAACGGATGATGAAAATATCGTTACTAAAACGATAGCTGTTAATCTTTTAATAACCATTTTTTGCTTTCCAAATTTGGAATTAAAAAACGAATTTTGGCTTTAAGGCAAACTCGCTAAGTATGGGGGTCTGGGCATCAAAAAGCACTGTGCTTGAAAATCCACCAGAAGACCGATGAAAAATACTGGCCTTACCCGGTTTATGATCAGAATCTCTTATCACGGTAACCAACCGACCATGATCAGATAGCTGATCAAGGATCGCATCCGGAACATGGGCAACCGCGCCTTGGATAATAATAGCATCATAGGGGGCTTCATTAGGATAACCGGTAATATGATTAGCATTGAGGATCACGCCATTATCAACCGAATGGTTGATTAAATTATCTTGGGCAGCTGTCGCCAGCTCTTCATCAGCCTCAATACCCACAACAGATTGACCAAGGTGAGAAAGAATAGTCGTGCTATAACCGCATCCCGCTGCAATATCTAAAATGGTTTCACCACCATTGAGTTTTAAGGCCTGAAGTAGCCGCGCCAATACCATAGGTTCCAGCATAAAGCGGCCACGACCAAGGACGAGGTCTTCATCAATATACGCAAGGCCCTTCATTTCAGGGCTAATAAAGTTTTCGCGCGGCACATTTTCAAAGGCCATGATCACGCGCTGATCTGTGACTTTATTGGTGCGTAATTGGCTTTCCACCATATTGCGTCGACGACTGGCAAAGACAGACATGAAAGGATGCTCCAAGCGCATTAATAAATATGACTTAACATAACGGATAGATTGAATTGTGCCTAGTAGAAATAAGATCTGTATTCTCTAAAAAACATCAAATTATTTAGGATTATGAAGAAGATTTTTTATTAATCTCGCAACAATGCCATCTAATCACACCAATCTTGTTGATACTGTTGACGCTTGTCTCATGTTCAGGTATCAGGATCATAATGCATTGAGGCCCGGTGGCAGAGTGGTGATGCAGCGGCCTGCAAAGCCGCGAACACCGGTTCGATTCCGGTCTGGGCCTCCATCTTCTCGATTTTCCAATACTCCTTCATACCTACAATCCATAGTGTTTTTGCGATTTAGATAGAAATCTAGCCAGATAATTCTATGTCGATAGGTATTAGTACTTAAATCTAGGAGAATTATGATGCGGAAGATCGTTACTTTTTTATCATTTATGGCACTGAGCACCCCTGCCCTAGCCATTGAAAGCAACATTTATATCAGCTCACCCAACATGAGCGAATGTAAAGCTGCTCTTGAATATGGGCAGTTGCTATACACAGACCAATATGATGGTGAAGACACTGAAGAAGGCTATGGAGTCTTTTATAAGGGTAAGCTTTATCATACCAATTGGAATTTTACCGATGAAACCTTTCTTTGTGTATCTTGGGAAATTGAATAGATAATAAATATTTAATTACAATATATTAATATGCGTTATTTAACTATTTTGTTAGGTTTGCTTCTATCTGTTTTCACAGTTAGTAGTGCTTATGCAGAAACTTTAACCAGTGCAATTAATCGGCTTGATGCAAATGTAATTTTTTTGCGTCATGCCCTTGCACCGGGGTTTGGAGACCCCAATCATTTTCGCCTTGATGATTGCGCCACGCAACGTAATTTAGATGAAAATGGTCGCCAACAAGCACGCGATATTGGTCAGTATTTTCATGCACAAAACCTTTCTTTTGGCGCCATTTATTCTAGCCAGTGGTGCCGTTGCCGCGACACTGCCATTGAATTGGGGCTTGGCGAATGGCAAGAGTTTTCAGGTTTGAATTCATTTTTTCAAGGCTATGCCGATAAAAAGGCGACCTTAGATAAACTCAACACCAAACTTAAACAGTTACCCACAGACGCCATTACCCTAATGGTAACGCATCAAGTGGTCATTAGTGCGACAACTGGCTATTCCCCGACTAGTGGCGGGATAGTTCTCTATAACAGTACCACTAATGAGGCTATGCCTTTTGATCTAAAGACCCAATAAAAACGAATTACCGTTATAATGGACGATTACCAATCTCTTCCTTACGGCGAGCGGTATAATCGGATAAGGCTTCGGCAATCGCAGGATCTATTTCTGGAGGTGTAAAATCCCTGAGCACAGCTTTCCATTTTTCTTCTGCCCGTTCATAAGCATTGAGACTACCGTTCGCTTGCCAGTTTTCATAATTCTGCCAATCACTTAGCAATGGTGCAAAAAACGCAGTTTTGTAGCGTTCAAGCGTATGAGAATGGCCAAAGAAATGACCACCCGGTTCAACCTCCCCAATAGCATCCATAGCAAATTCCGCTGGCGTAAAATCAATAGGGGCTAGCATTTTGGCAAAACCTTCCAGCATATCGCCATCCAACATTACCTTTTCATAGTCAGCCACCAAACCGCCTTCCATCCATCCTGCGGCATGATAGATCAGATTAGCGCCGCCAAAAATAGCACCCCATAGCGACATTTGGGTTTCATAGGCCGCTTGCGCATCAGGAACATTAGATGCACTACATCCACTGCTGCGATACGGCAGACGATAACGACGGCAAAGCTGGCCTGTGGCAAGATTTGTCAGGGTGTTTTCAGGTGTCCCAAAAGCAGGAGCGCCAGTTTTCATATCTACATTTGAGGTAAACCCCCCATAAATCACGGGCGTGCCAGGGCGCCAAGACTGGATCAACGCAATAACAAACAACGCCTCAGCATTTTGTTGGGCTAAAGCCGCAGGCAAACTGACCGGTGCCATCGCCCCCATCAATGTAAATGGGGTGACAATAACAGCTTGTCCCATTTCAGCCATTGCCAAAGCAGCATCAGACATTTCCACATCAAGCACACGAGGAGAATTGACATTAATATTGGTCATCGCCCCTGGTGAGGCTGCTATGCCATCTAGCGTGAGGCCACGAGCAATGGCCACCATATGAACGGCGTCCGTCACCCGTTCCCGGCCCACAGACATGCATGAAGATACTTTGTCAGAACACATTAAGGTTGTCTGCATGCTATCCAGATGCCGAGAATGCACATTCAGATCATTGGTGGCGGCGGTTTGATTGCCATAACAATGGATATGTTGCAGCGATTGCCCTAAACAGATCAAATCCTTAAAATCCTGAAACTGCGAGGGGCGCCTACCGCGAGTACGATCACTAACATTAGGTGGGCCAGAAACAAGCCCAAAATTAACATGATTACCGCCAAAGGTCAGCTTTCGATCTAGGTTACGAGGCGTCAGGGTAAACTCTGCAGGCGCAGACGCCAAATGCGTCATAACAAAATCTTCATCCGCACGAACCATCATGCTGTCATCATCCACTATGCATCCCAAAGATTGAAGATGATCTCGCACCTCTTGGCTTAAGACTCTTATGCCAAAATCCTTTAATATTTTCATACTGTTTTGATGGATCAAATCAATCTGATCTTCTTGCAATGGGGTCAGATAACCTAGTTGGTTTCTTAAACCACCAAACGGGATCAAGGGTTTGTCTTCTGTTCCCACACTGCTATTACTGCGGTCACGCCGCCGATCACGGCGGCGTTCTTTTGATCTTGATAACGGGCTGTCTTGAATCTGGGGGTCAGCATCTTGATCTGGCATAACGCTCTCCTTACCCTTTCATCAAAGGGGTTTCATCTAATCATTTTTATATAATTGAGACGATAATTAACCTGATTGCGACAGATGCGTGAGAGTGATATCCAATCGGTTGGAATTATGATAGACACGTCAAGGTTTCAACATCACTATCACTCTCATTTCAACTTTAAATGTTTGGGCTTTATTGATCTCAATAATCCTTATGTTTAAAAGATTGCAGAAACAAATTTTATAAGAAGAACACACATGCCTTTTTTGTCATCGCGTTTATTTGCCCATGCCATGCTGGCTTTTACGGCTCTCATTTGGGGAACAACTTTTGTTTTTCAAACCACAGGCATGGTTGATGTTGGGGCAATGGGATTTCAATTTTATCGTTTTCTGGCTGGATCTATCGCCTTGCTGCCCCTAGCCATCATTGAATACCGCAGACATGGTTTTTTTCTGCATAAAGACGTTTCTGATAACGCGATTTCAAATAAGCAACTCATCTGGGGTTCAATCGGGTTAGGTGTTTTTATGTTTACCGGCTCTGCCCTTCAACAAATCAGCCTTCATACAGCAAGTGTCGCTAATGTGGCCTATTTGACTACTCTTTATGTGCCGCTAGTCCCTGTTTTTGGATTATTGCTCTTTGGTATTCATTTGCCATGGTCACGTTGGCTTGCCGTAGCCGTGTTTATGACCGGCAGTTGGTTGATGACTGGGGCAGATTTCAGCACGATTACCCCGGGTGATTGGATCGTTTTGCTAGGAGCCGTTTTTTGGGCTTTTCATATTATGCTTGTAGGAGCATTGGTAAATCGAAGGGGTATTCCTTTTCAACTGGCTTTTCTTCAGACCTTTATTACTGCTGTTTTGTCCTTCATCGTCTTTGTTGTAATTGATACTATTGACCTCGCCCTTGCTTTGGCAGTTTTGCCAGACATCCTTTTTGCAGGCGTGTTATCAATCGCTTTAGGCTTTACGCTTCAGCTTATAGCCCAGAAAAATTGTTCTTCATCAGCGGCGGCAATTATCCTCTCGCTTGAAGGAATGTTTGCGGCCTTTGCTGGCTGGATACTGCTTGAACAAGGCATGACAGTTATGGCTGTTATCGGCGCTATTATTATTATGGTTGCCGTTTTATTGGTTGAACTTTCACCTGTGCGCCAGTCGTCATCATAGACCTCGCAGTTGAAAGCGACTATAAATTAAGGTTATGAAGCTATCAACGCCAGATCTTGCTCACCTCGTCCTGCTTGGCGGCGGCCACGCCCAAATAGCAGTACTGAAATCGCTTGGCATGTCCCGTATAGAAGGCTTGCGTGTCACCTTGATCAGTCGTGATCGGATGACACCGTATTCCGGTATGCTGCCAGGTTATATTGAAGGCTTCTATCGTGAGGATGAAGCCTCTATCGATCTGGTCAGACTAGCTGGTTTTGCTGGTGCACGGTTTATTCATGATGACGCCATCGGTTTAGACGCAGATCAGGCTAAGGTGTTTCTTCGCAATCATCCCCCCCTTAGTTATGACCGATTATCGATTAATATTGGCTCAACACCTCAATTAGATCAGGTGAAAGGCGCCGCTTTGCACGCTACCCCGATTAAACCTGTGCCTGAGATGATCCAAACACTGGATGAGATCACAAGCGGCAAGCGTCCTTGCCATCATATCGGTATTATTGGAGGCGGTGTCGCCGGTGCTGAAGTAGCCTTAGCGCTAGATCATCGGCTAAATCGTGTTGGGAAAAGGGGTATCAACATCACATTGGTACATTCAGGCCAGCATATCACAGAAGCTTTAGCCAAATCGGCCTCAAGGCAACTTGAAAATGAAATGGCGAAACGGAATATTACTATTTGTCGCCAACGCAGGGCTACTGCCATCAATAGCAACAGCATTACGCTTGATGATGGCAGTCAAATTGCCTCTGATTTTACCCTTATGACTACTGGCGCAATATCACCAGAATGGATCGCTTCATCTCATCTAGAGGTTGATAAAGACGGGTTTATTGCGGTTAATGCTTCACTTCAAAGTCTGTCGCATCCGAATATTTTTGCCGCCGGCGATATTGCCACAATCCTGTCATCACCGCGGGCTAAATCTGGTGTATATGCGGTGCGAGCTGGGCCAATCTTACGCGATAATATTCGCCGTTCCATTCAAGGCAAAGCCTTACGGCTATGGTCGCCACAACAGCATCATTTGGCACTGATTGGCCTTGGCGGCGGAAAAGCTATTGCCTCACGTGGAGGCATAAGTTTACCAGCATCAAAGCGATTATGGCGTTTAAAAGAACACATCGATCGCCGTTTTATCCGGCGGTTTTCGGATTTACCAGTCATGGCATCTTTGCCTGAACCTCCTATTAATGCTGACCTTAAACAACAGGACGATCCTGTTTTTCTATCTATGCAATGCCTAGGGTGCGGGGCAAAAACAGGCTGGTCAACTTTGGCAGGGGCATTAGAAAAAGCCTATCATTATGCACATTTGATGCGGCCTGATCTTGGGCTTTTGGCAAAAAAAGGTGATATCCATTTAGACGCTGGGGATGTGCTGTTACCACCATCACCTAAAGGAAAAGAGCTATTGCTAGTTCAGTCAATTGACGCGATATCCGCGCTGGTTGATGACCCTTATGTTCTAGGCCGGATTGCCACGCTTCATGCGTTAAGTGATTTGTTTGTTGCCCATGCCAAGCCGCTTTCTGCGCTTGCCTTACTAACGTTGCCTAGGGCTAGCCGAAAACAGCAACAAGATGATGTAATCCATTTGCTTTGTGGCATTCTTATTGCCTTAGCAGAACATGGCATTTCTCTGAGTGGTGGTCATACGGCTTCCGCCCAAGCGATGCAGGTTGGTCTGTCGGTAAATGGGACGAGAGATCGGTCATTGATTGAACGCCCTCCCCAGCCTGATGATGTTCTGGTTTTGACTAAGCCTCTGGGCATTGGGATGATAATGGCAGGTCATCATCACCAGCATCCATTAGCATCAGGCCAGATGGTAAAGTGCGCCGTTGATGTCATGACGCAAAGCAACGCAGTAGCGGCAGAACTAGCGAACCAAGAGGCAACCTATCCCATGACTGATGTAACAGGGTTTGGGCTGCTTCGTCATGCTCGTTCCTTAGTTGATCGGTTTGATCCTGATCTTGGTATTTCGATATCATCATCAGCTTTGCCCTTAATTAGTGGCGCTGTTAGGCTGGCTAAGTCTGGGGTTTTTTCAAGCATGGTGGCTGATAATGCGGCGGCGGTGCGCGTGAAACGCCATGATAATCAGATCATATCTGATGCGCTTCTGCATGATCCGCAAACTAGCGGGGGATTATTAATAATTGTTCCACCTGATCAAGCCGATACCCTGTTGCAGAGGCTGATCACAACCAACCATCAAGCGGCTATAATTGGAATGATTAATAAGGCGGACAGTAACATGATTACCATAGTGGATTAACCCATGGCTGCACCCATTTCCGTCACCCAAAACTGGCATGTAAACGGCGCGAAACCCTTTGATATGATTATTGATGTGCGCAGTCCGTCAGAATATGAACTTGATCATATCCCCGGGGCAATCAATCTGCCTGTGTTGTCTGATGATGAACGCGCCGAAGTGGGAACAATTTATAAACAGCAATCCCCCTTTAAGGCGCGAAAACGCGGTGCGGCCTTAATTAGCAAAAATATTGCCATTCATTTAGATGAAACCCTCAGCAATCAAAATCATGATTGGGCCCCATTGGTCTATTGTTGGCGTGGGGGGCAACGATCAGGGGCAATGGCACGGGTATTTTCTGAAATCGGCTGGTCTGTGTCGGTGCTTGAAGGGGGATATAAATATTACCGCAGGCAAGTGCAAGCCGGACTCACGGATATCGCTAACACAATCATGCCGGTGTTATTGGACGGGCCAACAGGAAGTGGAAAGACCGTAATTCTTCACACCTTGGTTAATCAAGGGGTTCAGGTCATAGACCTTGAACATATTGCCTGTCATCGCGGTTCTGTTCTTGGCAGCATTCCAGGCCAGAAACAGCCTGCTCAGCGGTTATTTGAATCGCTTCTCTATGATGCCTTTAGCCGAATAGATTTGTCCAAATCGGTGGTGATTGAGGCCGAAAGCAGTAAAATTGGTGGCATCCATATCCCTGATGTGATCTGGAAAGCCATGCTTGGGGCTTCTAGTATTAAAATATCAGCTGCGATGAACGCAAGAGTTGATCATATTTTAAACGAATATGATCATATCACCACACAGCCAGAGCCGTTATTACGGTTGATCCATGGCATGAGCAATCGTCACGGTCATGCGGTCACCAATGAATGGAAAACTTTGGTAACTGATAAAGATTGGCATGGTTTGGTTATGGATTTGATTGTTCGGCATTATGACCCTGCTTATTTAGGGTCATCCGAACGCCGCCAACGCAGTGTTTTGGGCATGGTTCATTTAGATGCTTTAAATCATGATGATTTTGATCAAGCTGCCCGTAAAATTAAAACATTACTTTAAGTGATCATAAGGAATCTATTTTCTTGTAATATTTTTTCTTGCAACGCTGCAGAAGTTTGATTATCAAGATCAGATATAAGTGTTCCCCAGTAGCTCAGCGGTAGAGCAAGCGACTGTTAATCGCTTGGCCGGCAGTTCGAATCTGTCCTGGGGAGCCATTTTTTCTTCTTCTTTTTTTGCGGTAATGGAACAGACTGGATTTCTGTCATTAATCGCAATACACTTTGATGATGTCAGATCATACTTCGTCATTACACAGTATCCAAGGGACTGACCTAACAGATCACGATATCAGTGAAGTGATTGAAATGGCCTTATCTGATCATACCCAGTTTAAACAGATTGAAGATCTGTTTGGACTTAAAGAAAAACAAGTCAAAGAGATTATGCGAAAACACCTGAAACGTGGCAGTTATGAAGCATGGCGTCGCCGGGTTCGCGCCTTTTCGGATCGGCGTGAGCATTATAAATAACCTACCGTTCCTCAAACATTGGCGTTATCGTTACCCTTACGTCTCATCAAATAAGTCATTTTTTGTCCACATTTTTGAGTATGATCATTTCTACTGTTTTGCCTTTTGATGGCAAAGCCAAATGCCAAGGTAAAAGGTTTAGGCAAGAATGCCCTTACCTTGAAACTGTTGAAAAAGAGAATATGTGAATATTTATGATTAAGGTCAGAGCGCAATGAAAGAAAAACTGTCCTCCTTTCTGTCTGATTTCTCGCTTGTGGTCGTTGTGTGTTTAGCTGTGCTTATTGGGTATTGGCACTATTCCTCTGAACCAGAACTAGAAATTCCACCGATTGATCCTGAAAAAGAAATTGCCACTTTTCATTCCGCCATCTTTGCTAATTGCCGCAATGTTGATTTTAAAAATCTGGAAGATTTAGCTAGCGAGTTTAATTTTGATCAAAATAAGGCCTATCCCAGCTATGATTTTGCCATTCTAAATAACCAAGCGGGTCAATTTGAAACAGATATAGGCCATCAGTTAGATGAAGCGAAACTTTATTTTCAAGAAAGCATTAATGATCGGGCAGATGGGTTTTTTATCTCTGAAGAAACAGCAAATATTTTAAAAAATATTAATATTAACAACGCTTTATTTATCGATCCTGAAAAACAAACTTATCAAGCGCTAACCGAACATTATTTCAGCTATACTATTAAAAAATGCCGCTATCAGGATGTCACAGAGATACAGAATCAAAACCGATTTGAATTTCCCAAAGACTTAGCGTTTTTAATTCAATCAAAAGAGTTGCTGGAAACGCCTGATATCTCAATTAGTGAAATTTCTCTTGGTTCAACCATCGGTGGATCCGGCACCGTGTTATCCATAGATCGCTGTCAGGATAAGGGTCATATTTTCAAAGAATGCACCAAAATCGGCATTCTTAATGGGGACGGGATCAATTTCATACTGACCCCAACCATGAGTGTATCTGAATTGGCCAAACTGTCCGTTGGCGATTTGGCTAGTTTTGATCATTGTATTCTTACCGAGATTAACCAAAGCCGTGGGATCGCAGGGTACCAATTTGCAGATTATTTTGACGATTTAAGCAAGACCACTCAAGAAAGCATTGCGATTGGTATCGAAGCGGCTGAAAGCGAAGCCTCAGACGATATTAACAGCAGTTTGACAACCCTTGGGATTTCCTCTCTCAATCACGTGATCAAAAACATCAAAGTCATGCCTGATTATATCCCTGCGATTACGTGTGAAACGACCCAAGACAATTTGGCGTTTCTAACCCCGCCACCTGTAGATACCTCAACAGATGAAGCCGCCGCGCAATAAACGGCGTTGATATCTTGGTTATGTTGACTAAAGGCAAAGTCTATCAGGACTAGTTCCGTAATTTAAACCCAAATACCCGAATAGCATCTTCAGGGGTTTGGATTTGTGCAAAAAGCGAAATCACTGGCAAGCTTGATCTAGGTTCAACTGACGCTACAATTCTGCCGCCACGTTTAAGAAAACGCTCCATAGGTGGTATTAAAGAAGAGTTAATGTCTGGATAGGCCATTAATTGAATGGACATAAGATCAAGTACCATATCGGAAATTTGGTTACGGTCCATCAGCATAGATTGCTCTGCTGCATTCATCACAAACCCCATTAGGCCCTGATCTTGGTACATCACCTCAATATAATTGATAAAAAAACCGCCCCCAAGTGATGACATCAACATAAGTGACTGAGTGGGATCTTCATCTTCAAAATTAAATTGATCAATCATATTGAAAGTTGTTTTAAGAATTTCAACATCAGAATAAATTTCCAATTCACCTAGACCAACCAATTCCAAATTGCTGCTAGTTTTTTGGTGATATCGATCACCTTTATTACGGTGATTGGTTATCGCATTAGCATTAATGGTAATATCCTGAAGCCCCATTTGTGACAGCATTTGATGGAATTCCCTTAATTCTGGATCATTAGGGTTCAGATCAAAAACCAGTCCTTTCAGAATGAAACCACCTTCATAATCAGGAATGATATCCGACTGAAGTGGCATTAAAGGAAAGTTATCAATGATCAATTGGTCCAACGCGATTTCAGAACCTTCGATATTCATCATTAGGTTATCTATGGAAATCTCACCCAAATAATAGATATCTGGTTCTTCATTCGTATCCCAAAACTCGGACTTCAGCATATCCTCTTCAAAAACACTGTCTTCGATAGAAACACGGTCAATGGTCAACGCCACATCGTCATCACGGACACGCAAGCCCTCAATCAAGAACTGTTCAAGTTGAACAACGCCCCCTGCTCTTTTGCGGTGACGAATAACAAAATGATCCATATAGGCAACAGGCTTGCCATTTTCGTAAAGCCGAACGCTAGTAATGTCGCCAGTAAAGCGGTCAGCATCAAAAAAACCGCCATCATACATGACATCAATATTACCCAACTTAAATTGATTGCTAGCTTGAACAGGGAAAACAATAAAAAGAACACCAATAATGGCTAAACCATAACCCAAAGATGTTTTTATATGCGTCTTAATCATGTCTAAATCCTTAACTCTATCTTTCCTCATAGCAATGGTCATTTCTGAGACATTATTTGTCAACATAGGCCATTTTAACGCTATGATAAGCGGCCCTTTTTATCTACCTGAACCATATCTCTAGGTCTGATCAATGAAAGCAGTTTTCCGCTCTCAGGTTTGAGGCTGGCAAAATTATCTGCATCAAACAGCATATCCGCTAGGGTAGTAGTAGGATAATCATTAATATCCTTTCCAGCAAGATTGCCATCGTCACCCATTAGCAAATGCGCTAGCAAAATCATACCAGGATTATGACCAACAATCATGACCGTTTCATATGGTCCGGCATGTTCACATAAGACCTCATAAAGGGTTTCCCCACTGGCATTATAAATGCGTTCGTCTTCGATAATGACTGGTGACTTTTCCCATTCACCAATAACCCAGTCCTTGGTTTCCTTTGCACGGATAGCGGGTGAGCAAAGGATCAGATCAGGAAGCGATAAGTGCCCTTTGATATAACGGGCAACATCAACACAGTTTCTATGGCCTCTATCTACTAGCTTGCGATCAAAGTCACGACCTGTCTCTGAGACCAATTCGGTCTTGCCATGCCGTAAGATCAGTAATCGTGCCATAGAAATGCTCCAGTAGTTCAAAAACCTATATTGCCTATGAAAGTCCAATGCGAAAAGCCTTTTTTAAGTTGATGGGCTTTGCTATGGTTTGGTTTCAGTCATCCTAAAATAGCAAAGGAATATCGCAAGATGGCACAACAATATGCTGGCTTTCTGGAAGCTATTGGAAATACACCACTTATTCGCCTTAATGGCCCTAGTAAAGCCACTGGATGTGAGATTTATGGAAAAGCAGAGTTCATGAATCCCGGCGGTTCTGTCAAAGACCGAGCCGCGCGAGGGATCATTGAATTAGCTGAGGCCAAGAACTCCCTTAAACCCGGAGGCACCATTGTTGAGGGCACAGCAGGCAATACCGGCATCAGCCTAGCCATGTGTGGTAATGCTAGAGGGTATAAGACGATTATCGTTATGCCTGAAACCCAGAGCCAAGAAAAAAAGGATATGCTTCGCCTGTTAGGGGTTGATCTGCGCCTTGTTCCAGCAAAGCCCTATAAGGATCCTGGGAATTATGTTCGCTATTCTGAACAATTGGCAAAGGAAATGCTGGAAAAACTAGGCGGCAATGTGATCTGGGCCAATCAGTTCGATAACACTGACAATCAATATGCCCATTATCACTATACTGCGCCTGAAATCTGGCAACAGACGGGTGGTCAGATTGATGGATTTACATGTTCTGTTGGGTCAGGCGGAACCATTGGTGGGATTAGCCGTTACCTGAAAGAACAGAAATCAAATGTAATTATTGCACTTAGCGATCCCTTTGGATCAGCGCTTTATCACCATTATGCTCATGGAGAGCTCAAAGCTGAAGGTGGTTCAGTCAGTGAGGGTATTGGTCAGGGGCGTATCACCGCAAATCTAGCTATGGCAAAAATTGATATTCAATATCAGATATCAGACGAAGAAGCCCTGCCCATCATTTATGATATGCTTCAGCATGAAGGGCTTTTGCTTGGTGGCTCTAGCGCAATTAATATTGCTGGTGCAATGCGATTAGCAAAAGATTTGGGACCAGGCAAAACCATTGTCACGATTTTATGTGATAGTGGGCAACGCTATCAATCCAAGATATGGAACCCTACCTTTTTGCGTGAAAAAAATCTGCCTGTCCCGGCATGGCTGGAGTAGCAATGTCATCGTCAGGTTTGCAGAAGACATCCGGATGAAAAAAAACGAGGATATAATGCTAATAGAGGCAAATGAGGTTATAGATCAAATCACCGCAGGAACAGCGCTTGCCATGGATGCAACCTTTGTTCTGCCTAATTCTGATCGTGATGCCAAAGCTGAATATCTAGCGGAACATCTGCCCAAGGCTGTTTATTTTGATATTAACGCCATTGCCAAACCTAACGCCGGCTTGCCACACACAATGCCAGATGCAGATGAGTTTACGGCCATGATGCGTGCGTTAGGTGTTCATCAGGATCAGCATGTTGTGGTCTATGACCAATCTGGTTTTTTATCATCGGCACGTGCATGGTGGATGTTCCGATTTTTTGGCCATTCCAATGTGAGTATCCTCAACGGCGGGATTAAGGCATGGAAAGCGGCGGGCGGACATACGGAACAAGGAAAAACAACACCGACATCAGGCAACTTCACCGCCTCCTCCCCGCTTGATGGAATTCGCGTGCTTTCTCTGAATGAGATGATTTCCCTAGTTGCCAGCAATGATGCTGATCGTCCTATGCAAATTGTTGATGCTCGAGCCAAAGGACGCTTTGATGGCACGGCACCTGAACCGCGACAAGGAATGGCATCAGGGCATATGCCAGGGGCAATTAACTGCCCGATTGGCAACCTTATCGATGCTGATAGCGGATACGTGAAACCCATTGAAGCGTTAAAGCATTTGTTTTCAGACTCAGGCATTGCCATGGATCAGCCAGTGGTAACCACTTGTGGGTCTGGGGTCACTGCATGCGGCGTTGCTTTTGGTATGGCTCTTTTAGGGAAAACTGATGTTGCAATTTATGATGGATCGTGGACTGAATGGGGATCACCCGATAGGGATCGCACCCTTTGTCCCGTGGAAACAAACGAGTAATTAAAATGAAAAACAAAGATAAAAACATTAGTAAGTCAACTTATGTTGTTCATGCGTCAACTGATCCCTTATCGCATCATGGGATTGTTAATGTTCCTGTTTATCATACCTCTACGATTTTGAAACCCAATCTCGATGACTATCGCAATTCTCGCGGTAAATATGATTATGGTCGTATTGGGACACCTACCTCTGAGGCATCAGAAAAAGCCGTTGCAGAACTTTATCAAATGGATGACGCGGTTGCTACACCATCTGGCTTATCTGCTATAAGTCTTGGCATTTTGGGGGTCTTATCATCTGGTAATCATGCGCTGTTCCCAGATAGTATGTATGGGTCAGGACGGCGTTTTGTTGAACATATCCTGCCACGCATTGGTGTGAGTTTTGATTTTTATGATCCTCAAACTAGCGTGGAAGATCTCTCCTCAATGATCTCTGATCAAACGGCATTGATTTATCTCGAAAGCCCAGGCAGTCAAACCTTTGAAATGCAGGATATTCCGGCCATTGTTCGCCTTGCCCATGACAGAAACTGTCTTGTTGCGTGTGATAACACATGGGCTACCGCGTTTTATTTTAACGCTAATGCCCATAACATAGATGTTGTTATTGAAGCAGGGACAAAATATATTTCCGGTCATTCCGATGTCAGCATTGGTTATGTTGTTTCTAGTGGCGCCACGGCAAAGCAAATTCGTCAATACGCAAAGTTAAACGGAATATGCGTTGCTCCAGATGATCATTATCTTACCCTGCGCGGTATGCGTACCATGCGCGTGCGTCTTTTAGCATCGCAAGAAAACGCTCTTGCTGTAGCCTCTTGGCTTCAAGATCAACCTGAGGTTATTGCTATGCGCCACCCTGCCCTGCCATCACATCCTGGGCATCATCACTGGAAACGTGATTTCACAGGATCATCAGGTTTGTTTAGCTTTATGTTAAATCCTGAAATTCCTTTTTCAGCAATTGATGCCATGGTGGATGGATTAGCTTTGTTTGGTATCGGAGATTCATGGGGTGGACATGAAAGCCTGATTAATCAAGCTAAGATCAAGCGAAGCATAACAAATCTTCCGGCTGGCACTCTGTTACGGATATACACCGGAATTGAGGATAAAGATGATCTGATTAACGATCTGGCTGCGGGGATGGAACGCTTGCGCAAAGCCATGACATGATTCGCTAGGCTCGGCGGAAATACCGAAACCTTGATGCCCAGATTCGTGTATAAAAATCACACCCCATAAACACCACCAATGGCAAAGTCATTTGCATTACCGATGCTACGCCAAGCGACTGCCGGCTTGCGTTTGCCGCTAGCGTGACCGCTTCTGTGGTTAGGGTTGCATATCTGCCATTACTGGCAAAAACGGTAGGTAAGTAAAGGGCTGAACTTACCGCAAATCCAACAGCAAACGCGGTTAAGATAGGTATCATTAGCATGGGCAGTTTAATGAATAGGAAACGGCGCCATGAACTTACCCCTAAACTGGCGGCAACATCTAAATATCGGTTGTCAAAACGCCGCCAGGCTGATGCCAAGGACAAAATCACATAAGGAAACACAAACAAGAAATGTGCCCATAATAACGTGAGAAATGCCCCATCAAAACGAAGCCAGATCAATAGCATTTGCAACCCAAAAAGAAATGAAGCTTGAGGTAAGAATAAGGGAATATAAATCATCCCTTCCCACCTCTTACCATGCCGATTTTCAAGCCAAATAATTGCAATCACCACAGATAAGGCCGCCGCTGAAAACCCGAGGGTCAAACTATTGCATCCTGCTTGAATCAGATCGCCGCTAGCATACCCCCAACTGCGTAACCCCCAGACATCAGGTAAAAACGAAGGAAATCGCCAAACATTAGCAAAAGACCAAATGATAATGGCTAAAAGCCCCACGAGTGAGAGCAAACATGGAATAACGGCGAGAGTCAGCAGGATGAGCCGCAATCCTTGTGCCGCGATCGGGGAAACAGCAAAACGAATGCCTCTTCGTGACATCATTTGCAATCCGCGCATCAGAAAAGCGCCAAACACAAACCAGATACCACAACATAGCAACGCAAGAAACAGTTGCAATACCGCTGCCGAAGCAGCAATAAATTGAAATTCTAAATCCGAATCCCAAAACCATTCCAATATTCGTACAGCAAGCGTTGAAGGAATAGACGGGGCCAATACGATCGCCATATCAACAACCGAAACGGCAAAAATCATTACAATTAACACCGGCATCCGCATGCGTGCCGATAAAAGCGGCTGTATAACATAGAACCAGCCTGATACTGGCCCATAGCCTAATAGTTTTGCTCGATCTCTGAGTGCATTTACCTCAATCTGGCTTAACGCAGACAACCCCATTAACAGCAAAAAGGGTAATTCTTTTGCTGTAAGACCTAGGATTAATGCATATCCATAAAGATCAGGGGCAAGGCTAATATCTGGTGGGCGATCCCAACCTGTTAACCACGGTGAAATGAAACGGAAAAGCCAACCACTTGGCTGAAGCAAAAATAAAATGCCAACGGCAACCGTGATATGCGGCACAGATAAAAGAGGTGAAATGAAACGAAACACCCATCCCGACCGCGATTGATCATAAAGATAGGCCAGCAACATCATGGCCAGCCAATAGGACAGAAAAGTAGATACCAAAGCCGTAAATAGACTAAGCCAAAGCGATTGAAAAAGCCCCGGTTGATCCCAAAGCATTATAAAAAAGGAAAATGAAAACTGTTCACTACCAAGAGGTGGAAACCAACCAAAAGCGGGAAAACCAATTCCAGCTAATCCTGATAGAACAGGCACCACACAGAAACAAATAATTAGCCCACGCAATATCATAGCGAGGTTATTTTAGCCTTAACATTATTGCCCTGTATAGCGTCGAGCCCATTCACGCTCAATAACGCCAACCCAACTGGGATGTGGCTCTGCAAGCGTTAGCCCAAGGTCAGTTTCAGACAAAGTGGCCACCCCTCGGGGTAGAGCCATAAAAGCCGCTTGATCCGATGCAGAAACCTTACTCAGATCAAGGACCGTAGGATCGCCCCATATGGCAGTATCGGCCTTATGAATTTGTGCTTCAGGTGAAAGCAGAAAATTAGCAACTACCTGCGCCGCTTCAGGTGCGGCGGCATTAAATGGGATAGCAACAAAATGAACATTAGCCAGCGTGCCGTCATCATGGATATAAGTACGAACAGTATCCGGCAATATCCCTTGCGAAATGCCATTTGAAAACTCAGTCGGATTAAAAGCCATGGCAATAGAAATTTCCCCATCACCCAGCAATTGAACTAACGCGGTATAATTGGCTGGAAACGCCTTGCCAGAGCGCCATAAATACGGATGCACCTGATCCAACCATTGCCATAATGGCATTAAGGCTTGATCAATATCGGCCTGATCCGCAGGCTTGGAAAACACCGAACGATCTGGGCTGACTTCAAGCAAAATCTGTTTAAGAAAACTGGTGCCTGTGAAATCAGGTGGCTTAGGATAGCTAAATTGACCAGGGTTATTTTTGATCCATTTTGCAAGCATTTCTGCTGAGATAGGCGGCGTAGCAACATAGGCAGAATCATAGCCGAATACCAATTGCGCTCTGCCCCATGGGGATTCTAGACCATCCGTAGGCGTTCCAAAATCGCTGATAATACCAGGTATTTTTTCTGGGTTAGTTAATGCAAAATTAGGAAGCCCCGAAACCCAATCGGCAGACTGTAGCAGATCATTGTTCTTCATCGTGGCGAAATTCTCACCATTAATCCAAATCAAATCAACCGAACCTCCAGACACTTTCCCACTCGCCTTCTCGGCAAGAATGCGTGTGACGGCCCCTGCAGTTTCTGTCAATTTCACATGAACAAGGGTGATCCCATAGTCTTCCTCAACTCTTTTGCCAACCCACCGAATATAAGCGTTGATAGCAGGTGACCCACCCCAAGCATTAAAATAAACGGTCTGCCCTGTGGCTTGGCTTGATATTGATGAAAAATCATCAGCTTTAGCCATGAAAAATGGGAAAATTGATACCACGACACAACAAATTATGATCATCAGGTGTTTAGTATGGTTGTGAATACGCATTAAAATTCCCTTGCTAGCCATAATCTTTACACGCTTCTCTATGTTAGTCTTTTCCAGTAATCAGGTCATGTTTATGTGTAAATCAAAAAACTTAACATAAACTTAACATATTGAAAAAAATCAATCCTTAGCCAGTTTCTTTTGTGAAATGATAATCTGTTAGTATAATTTGCGTCCTGATATCAATAATTGGAAACTTTACATCTCATCATGCTTCATATTCAAAATGCCGATATTCGCTATGGCGACAGACGTTTATTTCAACCTCTCACTCTGACGATTGCGAAAACAGAAATGGCGGTCATAACCGCGCCAAGTGGTTTGGGCAAAAGCTCACTCTTGCGCTGGATTGCCGGACTTGAGACTGAAAACATGACGGCAGAAGGTGATATTTTCCTCAATGAAAAAGCCATTACCCATCTGCCCGCAGAAAAGCGAAAGATCGGATTAATTTTTCAAGCACCCTTATTATTTCCCCATATGAGTGTAGGTGATAATCTGGGTTTTGGTATGGCCGCAACAAAACAAAAACAAGATAACGGAAAAACAAGAAAACAACACATCACTGAGGCCTTGGAGCGCGCAGGCCTAGGCGGTATGGAAAACCGTGATCCTGAGACTCTTTCTGGTGGTCAGAAAGCAAGGGTTGCTTTGCTTCGTACTTTGCTTGCTGAACCCGAGGCTCTGTTACTAGATGAACCGTTTTCTAGTCTTGATGGAGAGATGCGGGATCAAATGGTCAATCTCATCCAATCGGAAAGCCAAAGATTAAAACTTCCAGTTTTGCTGGTCAGTCATGACCCTAGGGATCATCAACTTGGGCAAAAACCACCTATTACATTTAAGGCCTGTTGCTAGCTATTTTTACCGTTAATTGCTATTAAACTGTTCTTTCATTGCGCCCATGGTGGATTGTAGGCGCGGTGATACCGAACAATCTGCAATTAAGGTCATGTCACTTTCAACGTTTTGGGGAATACCGGTATATTCAAAACCAGGATAGGATTTGTTTATCGTCAACATCAATTTTGTTTTACGGGGCAATTTTAATTTAATATTGCCATTGTTGAAACGATAAGTTCTGCCGCTTGTTAATGATTCCGCAACAAAAACATCATCGCTTAATTCACAGCGATTTTCGAGTTTAACCGAAACAGAAATCACCTCGTTTGGATCAACCACTTTGAAAACCGTTTGAAGTCCTAACCACCCTAAATATACCGCCGGGATGATTACGGCCACAACAACCATGGCTATGATATTTTCGCGCATATGGACTCAACACTAAAAAAAACTGGCGACTCCGGCAGGATTCGAACCTGCAACCTGCTGATTAGAAGTCAGCTGCTCTATCCAGTTGAGCTACGGAGCCGTTGACGTTCTGGATATTACAATTACTAAATAAGAGCAAGTTTTATCCCAATTAATCCACCCGCTCGCCTCGCGGATAGATGACCCCATGCTTATGGCAAAACAGCATTTTTTCCGTAAAGAAGATTTCCCATATTTCATAATTAAAATGCCACAGATTATCTTCAGCTTGGATTAATGTGCCATTATTAATAACAGACATGCAAGAGGCCAAAGATGGTTCAGGGTCATCGGTGCCATCAATCAAATAAAACGTCATCTTGGACTGAGCCTGATTACACAACCCCATCACAAAAAACGTACTTATTATGATAACGAAAGAAAGCTTGTTCCAGAAATAGAATAACATCAAAACCCCTTCTTCATGCTGTATAGACCGCATTGTTATGCAAGGATAATGCCTAAACAGCACGCAGGATCAATGTGTCCATGCCTGCTTACGACGAAAGTCAAAATTATCCGCATAGGTTTTGAAACGGCGGCGGCGCGCCGGTGATGGTAATACCGTTGCCTCAAACCCATGTGATTTTGCATAATCAAGAGCCTGATCAAGGGTATCAAATTCAATATGAATTGTTTTCAGGGTATCACCCGAAGACTGCCAGCCCATTAATGAATCCGGTTGGGCACGGTGTTGGCGAATAAATTCCATCATCCAGCCAGCAGACTTTCCCCATCCGGAGTTACCAGATTGCATCGTTGATTTTGGTTTCTGAAAAATGCGTACCTTCATGATCCACCAAAACTGTGATCGGCAATAAAGGCCGGTTAAAAATGGTCGGAGTGGAGAGATTCGAACTCCCGACCCTCTGGTCCCAAACCAGATGCGCTACCAGGCTGCGCTACACTCCGACTAAACGAAAACAATGTTGAAAAATCAACATTCAACACACCCCCTTTTTATCGGGAGCAAAGACTGAAATCAAGTCCTGTCTTTATCATTTGGCAATCTTTAATCACTAATCGACTACCTTCGCCTATATGCAATGATTTTGCGCTTCCTGCAACCATTTCTAATACAAATTGTGATGGTGCTTTTGAAGGGTAGCCATCAAGGCTTAGTGGCGTTGTTTTTTCAGCGGTATTAATCCATTCACCATTCCCAGAAAAATACATAATATCAAGGGAAATATAGGTGTTCTTCATCCAGAATGACAAATTTTTTTCTTGCGGATACACAAACAACATGCCTTGATCTGATGGTAAAAAACTGCGATTCATCAGACCAATTTGCCGCTCTGCTGAAGTATCCGCAATTTCAACCAAAACTGGATGCCATGTATGTTCAACAGGATCATAAACCTCAATACGTGCCAAATCCCCTGCTACACCATAAGAAAGTGGCGCGAAAACCAGCCATAGACAGATAAAGGGCCTGATGATGGCGTTAAATGAAATTCGCATAAATGATGGCCATGATGAATAACAACACCATTACCTGAACTAGCGCCGCTGGCCCAGGGATTACAGGCCCTGCAACGGGGTGTTCTGCAATCCATTTCGCCCCTG
>Ga0255756_1000588_pt1 | contig 43590 bp, 54 predicted proteins | sample 011ome_20_FD_179956 | JGI IMG/M metagenome (GOLD analysis project Ga0255756, IMG submission 179956) | Coastal salt marsh microbial communities from the Groves Creek Marsh, Skidaway Island, Georgia - 011509CT metaG (version 2) | ecosystem: Environmental > Aquatic > Marine > Intertidal zone > Salt... | reverse complement strand
CCCCAATTCCGACACGGATACCTCGGGGTTGGTCACAGGTGGTTCAGTATCTATACAGTGCAAGGATGGCTACAACGCCAACGGCGCATTCACCTATGATGCTACATGCACGGCAGTCACCGGCGCGATGACTGCGACCATCAAAGATTCAGACCAATGTGCAGCGTCGGCATGCGCTTCGGTTGACATTGCAAACTCTGTACAGGAAAGCACAGGCACCGCTACGACGGGCCAATCCGTCACCATCCAATGCAGCGATGGGTACGGTTACGCAATAGATGGACAGCATGTTGCTACATCTTACGAGGCAGTATGCACGGCAAACCCCGGCGCGGAGACTGCGCAGTTCGTCACGTACGAATGTGTGGATATTCAGGAATGCGAAGAGTCGGGATTTAATTATGGTGACTGCCCAGCAAACAGCAAGTGTGTCAATACACTAGGGTCGCATACCTGCGAATGTGGCTACGAACACGAACCTGCTGCTGCGCATATACATGACTGGGTTGCCGAACTCGATTTCTATTTTAATGCCGACGAAAGTACATGCGGCCAGTGCCCAACGCATACAGGCGCTGTAGCGCCAACCTGTCCCAACGGAAATCAGGAGCTTGATATATGTGACAATCCTGTACCAGCAGTGGAATGTTCCGATGCAAGCACCACGATTATTCGCGAATGTGCTTTGGGATATTGGCTAGGTGATACCGAATTTAAGGACGTGACTCCTGAAAACAAACAATGTATACAGTGTGAGAAAAAATTTCTGGACGATAACGAAATACAATACACGTATAAAGACGAGAACGACATCATTGTCACGGGAAGTTGGGCAGAAGATTTCCCTGGAGGCATTTTGTGTGGGGCTGGAATGACAGGTCAAACCTGGTTGCAGAGTGACGCCCTTGAAGACTACATGAACACCAACAATGAACTTTTGGCTATATGTAGGTCTTTCAGCATTGCGAATTCTGATTACGCCAATGTTTTGGTCACGGGGTTGACAAACCACGAAGTCCCCATTACCTGTAATGACGGATACAAATTAAGCGGTGCTTCTGGTGCCAGTTTTACTGCCAAGTGTATGTCAACTGGTGTTTTCGTCGTCAAAAACGACGAAAACACGGACGCGGAAGACATTACGTGTGTGCCAGCGCAATGTCCATCTATAAACATTGTACATTCTGATTATGTCGATGGTACTCCAACTAACAAAGTGTTTGGAGACACGTTCGCTGTGACTTGCGACAACGGTTACAGTGGAAGCGGGCAGGCCTCGTGTGTGGCCGATGGCAGCACCCCCTCCGACACGACAGACGCCGTCATTTCTTTTGCTGGATGCACTCCCATCGCATGTGAACAAATCGGGATACCCCATTCAGACAAACCAGCCATTTCGGATTACGCACAGTTGGTAATGGATGAAGATATGGATTACAATTGTGCTGCTGGATATATTCCAAGTACCGGAAAGGTCTATTGTGATATACCCATGGGCGAGACTGCCCCGCGCATGACATTCAAAGATATGAACGACCATGAACAGGGTTGTTACAGACGCGCGTTTGACATGGGTACTGCGACATCAATATCAGGGGCGTGCACGTTTGCCCCTCTGTCCGATTTATTCAGCTTCGCGTATACTGCCAATAACGTGGACGGTACATTCAGCACTGGAACCGAAAGTTTTAATTTGGATAGCCCGGTGCTGCTCGGTAAAAAGACGATATCGTTTTCTCTGAGTCGATACACGACTCTGAACGCCGATAACGCATACAAGTATTTCGAGAAAGTCGGCAGCGTTTGGACTGCCATTGACAATACCATGTATGGCGGTTACACAGATTTGTTCACGGTATGTTATTATAAACCAGCCATTGATCTCGTGAATGGTGCGTACCAGGTCTCGGCAACCGGTGCGCAAACTGGCTGTGATCAAGTCGTAGATGTTGCTGGACTGAGCCTTGTAAACATACTTAATACTGGAGATGACGTCACTAGCGAAGAGGTGACCGGTGGCGACGAAGTCGTAATGCAAAAACTAATCGGTGTCGCCTCAACGTGTAATGACAACGACCAGGGAGATATTTATGCCTTTTCGTCATTGAAAGGCACACTTGAAACAAATGTCAAGCTCAGTATCAGCGCGACGTTTTCGACTTCGGGCGATATTAGTTTGATTAATGACCTTAACGGCGTTGCACTTACTATGTCATTTGAAGCAAATCAAGTAATACGGCCCTTTGACATCGAGTACATAACAGGTGAATACCAAACCGACGACCACGTAATAACGAGTGTTGCACAAACGATTACCTTTGCACCAATTTCCTTTCAAGGTGTTGGAGCCATCGGCGGAATCGACGTCACAGTGGATAATGACTATACAGCAGTGTCGTGCTCGAGTCAGTTAACAGTAACGTCGAATAGTTATGCCGCGGGCAGCGGACACTGTTATTTTGACCAATCAAATGCCGACGACGCTACCTATACAGATTGTATGGCCAAGTTGGATGTTGAATGTAATTCAGCAAGTGAAGGTCAATCCGTTTCCGCACAAATTACCATTTCCGACAGTAGGGTATGTTATGACTCTAATTACGGTACTGCTACCAGCTGTGATGGGACCGGAGAACAAATTGAACCCAAAACGATTTATGACCCACATCACGAAGTCGAAGTAGAGTCTATCATTATTCAAGCGCTTCGATTAAAGGCGGGAGTTCATCGTTACCCAGGCGACGAATATTCGCAATTCGACACATACAGCGTAAGACAATGGGATGACTCGCAAGGACCTGACCAACAGTGTCTTTTCATGTTGTATGGCACTGACCAAGGTGCCACCAAAGACCCGTTTGTGGTACTTGCAAGAAGTACAAGAAACACGATTAGTGACTTACAATGTACATACACAGACGATGCCACGGCCACGGCCACGGCTTTTGAAGATGGGCTTACTTTAGACCAGGGCTGTCAGGACGGGGTTATAGAAAATAACGAGTGTACAGGCTCGTTTGATACGGTAATTACGTGTTCAGATGTGGCCACAGACAATCGTGAAGACATTGCCGATACGAACATTTGTAAAACCTCGGACTTATATCGCGAGTCGTATGTCTATGCATTGTCCACATTTTACAAAACATCCTCCGATTCTGAATCACCCGAGGATAGACCAACCTCAGAGACACACATAGCTGCACTTCTACCACAGGCTCGTCGCCTTGGGAGTCGTCGTAACAACCGATACGAGAATGTCGAGACTGCGACATTATTTTCAACATTGCCATCCCGCCCCACCATTCATTAACTTTTTGAAATCCTATAAATACAACGTAAATTGATTATAACCAATATCTAAATAAAATGCAAATGCTTTTAATATTTCTGATACCAACGTTGATTACAGCGACAGTTGTGCGTACGTATGTGAGTAGTCATTTTTGTAAAAGTTGCGATGCCTGGACATCGATAATCGAAAAGGTGTCCACCGAGTTCCCCGCATTGGAGTTTGAGACAGAGGAGTTTGATGTTGGTTCTGCTGCGAACAATGTCGAGTTACCGTACACAATGGCGCTAGGCCAAATGTATAAATTTCCCAAACGCGAAGACTATCTTTTGCGCTGGCTTTTGGATGTTTCACATGGCCGTAGTACAGTATTTGTGCGCAATGTATCACTCGTCGATGACTGGCATGTTGGTTATACCAGTTGGGTCCACATATTGTCCGACGTGCGACCTCAGATGGATATGTATGCGCGCTCTTTACTTCAGACGGGATTTGCATGGACTCGTATGAGTGGTACGGTTTTTTCGAATACGGTGACGTATAGGCGCGTGGACGGTACGGTGTCAATGCGGCATAATGTGTCGGATATGCGCATGGTGGTGCGTGATTTATTACCCCACGTTGTTCCGTTTTCACTGGCAAAGAAAACGGGAGTCCAAGACATTCTTGATTATTTTGACACTGTCGTGTACTTGGTGTCTCCGGAAATACCCACGCAGTTACCCATGGGTATAGCATGGGTTCATTTTTCTGGAAATGAAAGTCACGTGAAAGAATCCAACATGTCAGTTCCTTCTGCATGGTATTGGCGTCGCGATATTGAGTTTACGATTGGGTCAGTTGACGTTGGCGCTCTGACTTCTTGGATGTCGGATATTGAGGAAGGTGTAGCGGTCGCACATAGTCGACCTTCGGTTGCAAAAGATGGCGAACTTAGCGGAGACGATGTGTGGGATTGGGTTGCTTCTCGTAAAGATGCGTTGATTGTCGCGTATGCATCGTCCAATGCGCTCGACTCGTGTATTCGCGCACTTGCGGGCACAGCATTTGACATTGGTAAGATAGACATTCGCTTTAACGACCACGAGACTTTCCCCACATTGAGTAAACATGGTGCTGTACATCACTACCATAACGGTGTGCGTATGTCAACACGTTTATGCGACGAAGTAGAGCCATTATTGTATAAAGAAGAACTGTAAATGGAGTATAAAAGTCATGTTAAAAATTAAATATATGTTATATTTAATTTTGTTGTGCACCGCTGTGTCGGGCGCGTGTCTTTGGCCGACTCCTTCGCGTCTTTTTTCACCGTCATTATTACGTTTACAATACCAAGGTCTAGATGAAATGGGGTCCAGTCGCTATACGATTTCCGTCAATGAAAGTGAAGCAATTTCGGATATTAACTACGGTATTGTGTCCGTCACGCCGGAAGACATATACTATGATAAAGACGCGGTTGAATTTGAAATATTTCATACCGGTTCACTGGATTGGAATGATTTTATTACGGTGACAATCGGTGCCGAATCTCCATGTTGGCCTGGTCATACGATCGGTACTAGCCCCTATGTCTTCAATGTGACATCTTCTGTCATGTTGTATCACAGTTACAACGACACTCTTGCTCCAATGTCGGAATATGTGTGGACTTCAGATGGCTGGCGTTCTCAGTCGCATTTGGTTCTGTATAATAATTTTATGTCTGAGCCGGTTGCGGTCGCCCATCCCATTACAGATGGGCCCTGTCCTGGGTCTTGGATAACATCCAACCTCGAGGTTCTGAACACATCTAAAGTTACACACTGGGACATAAGCACGCGAAAGCCCGATGGCGTGACCGAATTTATAAAAGGCACGTTGCCGCGCTGTCATCGAGCGGAGCTTGGGAATGTCTGCATCGTGCGTGCTCATACGCGTCTCGGGTGGCCGGCGGACTGTGCACACAACGTGTCCATTTGGCAGTCCGTGTCGCAAGTGGCACGTCTGACACGAAGGTCATACAACACAGAGTATCCGTCGAATTTTAATGCGGCTAGGCGTTTTGCAGTGCCGGACGGCAATGACTTGCGCTACGACATGTGCACGTCTACTGTTTGTTCTGGCAATTGCACGTCGTCTCGCGTCGAAAACGACGCGTTGGCCACAGACGGCGACATTTTTATTCGCCAGGAGCAGACGGTGACGGACCGCTGGATAGAGACGGTCTGCACCTTTGAGGTCGTCGGATTTCTCGACAACATTTGGTCTCCTAATATATACATGCGCAAATGGTACGGCTACGAATGGTTTTGAAATATGCCGTTTTCGTCGGGGTCGGCAATCATGTAAGCTCGCCCGGACGCGTGCGGTGACGCGTGCGTTCCGTTAAAGATGGCGTACATGCACATGATGTGGTGAAACGGTGAGTTACTGACGTCGTCCCAAAAGGCCGTGTAGGTCAGTCTGTTTTTCTGCGGGTTAAGCAGGCCATGGTGCGGTCCCGAGCCGTCGGTCGACAGTGAGGTGTTGGTGAGGACCTCGCCGTGCACACCGGCAGTAGTTTGCACGGTGCAACTGGTTATTTCGACGTGCACGCCGGTCTGCGGCGGGTCCATTTCGACTTCAAAAAACATGGTCGATTGGTCCACGATGGGCCGCGGGTCGTCACATCCCGACCTGGCATAGACGTAAAACACATGGGGAAGTATGTGGTCGTGTTGGTGTTGTTGTGTCACCTTGAAATCGACATTGACATCGCGTTGCACATTGTCTAGTTGCGTTTCGATGTGTATTATGGTATGGCCCATGCATTTTTGCGCATTGTCCCACCATCGCAGCGTGGCCGTCGCTTGCAATGGGTCGGTGTGTGTCACTTGAATGCATCGGTGCCATCGCGCGTCGTGCCATTGCACCAACGTGTGGTCCTCCCACGTGCCGCCAAACGTACACCCGTCGAGTTCGTCGGTGACACAGGCACAGGTTGCGTCTGGACAGTCTATATGAAGTCCTTCGAGGGTCATATTGGCGGAAATCGCCGGTGCTTGACACTGACAATGGCACGTTGAGCAGCAGCCATGGGCTGCGGCAGACGACCACAATAGGGCAAACAGCCACATTTCTTTAAAATGGTCGAGTATAAATAGGTCGCTTTTCAGTTTCAAACGATGATATGTCGAATCGTATTTGCGGTGTGGTGGTCCGTACTGGTTTGGGCGATATGGGACCATATTCGCTCGAGTGAATTGCACGTTTGGTCGGTGGACCGCCATACAGTACCTACCGTGTCCGTAGTTCGCACATTTGCCCCGATTCAGTTTGACGACGCGTCGGTGTTGTGGCTAAACGCGACCAAGGACCGCGTCCATTTAGAACTCTCCCAGACCACAAAAGCATCGATGGGTACAGTGTCGGTGCGCAAAGCGACCATGAACGTCTACGAAACCGCTGCGCGCAACGAGCAGATGGAGACGTATACCGTTGACGTACCATCTTTGCCTGTGGGCCAATTGCATCTGACGGTGACTCAGGACGACCCTCATTATTCGCCCTTTCGCCGCTTTGTCATCGAGCCGCACATCGATTGGACGTTGGGAGGGGATGCGCCAGACACTGACGAGCGCATTGGTTACTTCAATGATGGGCGTTGGTTGGAGGGAGACGACCCGAGTCAGATGTTTGCCGCCGTGTTGTTTGCATGGTGTGTGGGCGTTATCTTTTTGGTGGTGACGAGGGAGAGCAACGGTCGCCAAAAGAGAGTATATAAAAATATATCATTTTAGTATTCTCAATGTATGAAGAAATGTATTTTGTACACTTGTGTGTTTGTCATCATGGGCATCCTTATCATGCTAGCCCTGAATTGTAAAAGTGTCGAGTCGTTTCTGTCCCAATGCCCCGAATGTGACACGCATTGTACAGCGGACAATGCCGTGTGGGGGGTTTTAATTTTGTCCCTGCCCGCCGTGTTGTTTATCCAATATATCATGGACGAAGACGACGACCGCAACGTGCGCATCGTGTATCAATCCGCGCCAGTGGTCGGGGGTGCTTTTGTCTTAACACCGCCTCCGGCACCAGAGAAAAAGAAACCCCACCACCATCGTCACCGCACTAGTCCAACCTGAAATTCCGCTTCGGGCGCCTTTTCATCCATGCAACAACCAATATAATTACCAATAATATGGAAATTGGAATCGTAAGAGAAGATTGTTTTACTGTGCCAAGCTTGTCGATTAATTTTCTCATATTTTGGATTTTTTTTCCAGTGGATGTCTTCAGTGTGTTGATATCGGATTCCATGTTATCAATGCGTCTTTCGAGTTCAAATATAGTTTTAAATGCGACGTCAGTATCTTCACCAGGCATATCCGTGACAACATTACGTATTACTTGTTCCATACCCGAAGATGTGGTAGCAATTAATTCGGCCGTATATGTCGGCTTGTGTTTTGTGGTTGCAATGTGTCCAAAATTACGTGTTCCGACGGGTGCCGAATGCAACTCTATCAATGAATGTTGAAAAGAAACATGAATCCACAACGACTTTTCAAGTTTGGAGTAGGCTGGTATATTTATACAATCACCACTTACACACATTTCGTTGTTTTTTATGCTTAAAGTGACGTTTGGCTCACCGATAAAAGTGAAATTTGTCCATGCAGCCTCGTCATTTTCACGCCCACTGTATCTTTCAAATTCCAAGAACGTGCTGAGTTGAAATAACGGTACTAAACACGATTGTTGCTGGAATGTTTTTTTCACCGATGTCAGGTGTAGGTGGCCTTCAATCAAATATGTCGTATCAGAGCATTGTATATTACTCAGAGACATTTCGGCGGCATTCGCTACAGCCAATAAAAGGAGCAAAAACATTTAACGTATCTTTTTATTCGATATATACATACTATTTATGGAGACATTGGATTCGTCTGAACAGAGGATTTAAACACGTACTACGCACACAAAATGTCCATCCAGTGGCCCACGACAAAAGACACTGTCACCGCACTCGTACAAGCTTCCGTGCCCATTCTTCTGATGGGCACACTCTCCGCCGGCATTCAAGCCGCCGCGACCTTTCTCATTTGATGCACGGCGCCTGCCGTCATCCAAAGTGCGCTCGCACGAAGCCTAAAGAGGTCGCACACACTGCCGGCCACACACTGGGCGACGGTGTTCCACTTCAAATTGCGCCGAACTATCGCGTCGACGCGTTTGCCGGCGTCGCGCCATCCTTTCATTTTAAACCCCTGGCGTTTCCAGAGCTTTGCAATGTCAAACCCCGTATGTTTGTGCCACCGATTCCAGTGCAGCTGCAGTGCCCATACGGCCAGACCGCGCGCAAGGGCCGCGGGGACGACCGCCCACCACGTTGGTGGCGCGGCAATCCAGGCCAACGGGCCCCATGCGGTCGCCGCCAGGTCGGCGATGCGCGCGTACGTGATGAGAGGTTTGCCACCGTTGTGCAAAAGAAAGAGTTTGCCGCTCTGTGTCTGAAGACGATGCCGCGTATGCACCATTGGCACGGCGACGTGCAGCTGTTCCGCCCATGCCAGGCCGAGCCAAAAACACAGCGCCACCGGATGGGTCCAGTAGTCGCGACACGCCGTGAAAAAGATGAGCAGCGTATTGACCGGAAAGCACGCAGCCAGCGCGCCTTGCATCTGCGCCAAACCAAGCGCAACGACGGCAAGCACAAACACAGTCCACGCCTCGTGCATCACCAAGTAGGGGATTGTCAGAAGAAGTGCCAGGGCGCGCACGCGGGACCCTGTGGAGGCGGCGTCGGGCTTGAGAAAGAGTCGTCCGAGAAGTTCGGCGGCGACCGTCGGGCGAAAGCCGACGTGCATCCACGTATTAGGCACATGAAACGCTGTTGCGCTTTGAAAGGCCCCGCCCGCCTGAAGGTTCAGTACGGACAACGCCAGACATGCAAGCGCTGCACATATGGCATAAAAGAAGCGGCGTCTCACTGGGGTGGGTGCAGGTTGGAATTCATACAAGGCCACGTTGGCGACGGCATCGAGTAGGCGAACGACGTACTTCATTTTTACAATACAACGTTTACATAAATAAATGAAATCAGATGTTTTTTTTGGATGGGTTAAATGTGCGTATCTCGTCGCTCGTAGACGCCGCGGAATTTCTTGACGTTGCGCCGGGCTCGTTTCTGGTGCCGGGGGATAATTTTTTGGGGCACGTGCTTGCGTTGCACGTGTTTGGGCGTCGCTTTTGTTGTTTGCCCCTGTGGAGAGGCAAGCATCTGGAGTATGAGAGCGTGCAAAGGCACCATGGGAGTCGACGACATTTTTGTCATTTAAGTAGGGCCGTGTTTTTTATAGTGGAATATGCGTAGTATAATCAGCACGTGCATGGGTCGATGATGCGTAACGCGAATGCGAGTGCGACCACAAAAGTGACAACGGCGAGTAGGATAGGGTCATCAGCGAGAACATTCTGTTGTGGTCTGTCCGACTTGTCGTTGGCGTCCATTGGTGTGGCCCGTCGCACTTATATAACATACTTACGCCAGGTCGACACAGGCACATGGCAACGCCGACATACGTGCGTCGTGCCGGACATTGGACCACATGTTTCGCATTTCCAATCGCCTTGGCCGCGCAAACATACGGGAATCGCCCGTAGTGCTTCGTGGAACGCGTCAGGAAGGCCCTCGATGGCCATGAATGTGTGTGCGGCGTTTTGGTCGCCGTGTCGTAGATAGTACGCCATGTGCACGCCACACCACACGTGCATGTACAATGTGGTGACGTAGGGTTCGCGCGAGGTTGGTCGAAAGAAAAAGGAGCAAAATGGCGATTGTTCAATGATGTGTATGGGGGCCATTTGGGCGTGCCAGATGCGCCAACACCACCATTTGCAGACCCACGGCGGAAAGAGTTTGAGCGCGGCGACTGCCCATGAAAATTCGTGGTAATTGCGCCTCTTTTTGGCGTAATTTCGAAAGACTTGCTGCCAGTTGTCCATGTCGTCACGCGGCGACATCTTTTTATACACGGTCAGGCATATTTGGGTTGGCCCACCCGCAGGTCAAAGTTAAGAGGGCGTTCAGTGTCGCGCCACTGCCAATCGGCGTCGTCCGTGTAGGGTTTGACCCACTGCAACCAATTGACACACCACGACTTGTATATCGACAACTCCCCGGGTGAAATGATAGACCAGTCTGTGTTTTCGGGTAGGACGCCGACGCGGGTCAAAATCAGCGATACAAGGGCCGAGCAAAAAAACTGGTCATCGCGCCTATGCCAGCATCGGCAGCGTAGACAAGCGCACAGCCAATCGCACAAGGACGTGTCGTACGGTTTATTACATTCATCTTCGTAAATTTGCGTGAGAATGGGCACTTCCACGCCCGTTTTGTTGGAGCGCACCTTTCTGTCGAACAGCGCGCGTGCCTCGGCGTCTTTTGGACTGCGTCGACAGATGCTTAGCTGTTCGATGCCTTCGATAGCCATGTATTCGGATAGTTTTGTAAGCTGGCAACCCTGGTTTTGTTCATGGTCGACTCCTTCGACCGTGTGAAAGTAATCCGAATCCCAGAGATAGACACCGTCAAAGTGGGCATAGGCGATACCGTTCCCGTACACTTGAATGGTATATGATATGTTTTCGTGTTTGTGTTTGTAGCCGTTTGACGTATCTGGCGGGTGTAATACGTCTCGCAAGGCGTCCAGTGGAATGATGGGGTCTCTCCAGATGAAGGCCGCGTGGCTGTATTGGCTGTCGGACATGCAGCGAATGCACCCTTCGATGCACCCGAGTAATCCTGGGCGAACTTTGTATTGAAATAGAAAAATGTCTCCTGTGTCGAGGTCCATGTGAATAAAAAACAAAATGTACTTTATATATGTCATTTATTAAATATCGTCAAAATCGAGGGAGGGTTCTTCGTCTTCCTCTTGTTCTTGTTCTGGAATCTCCTTGTAGGCCTTGAGCGTGCGCACTTGCTCCGCGGTGTAGCGAAGAATGATGTCGCACTTGTTGTCTTGAAAGTCGCGCAGTCCCACAAGTACGTAATCGCCAGTATTCAACCACACTTTGTTGCGCATGGTGCCTCGAATAATGCCCATGCGCGTCACGCCGTCAGCACACGCCAGTTCAACATTGGACCCGCCCAGTTTTCGAACAATTTGCGCATACTCTTGCCCGTCGTCTTTGTAGACGAGTTCGGACGTATTTCTTGACACTTGCTTGCGACTTTTGCGGCCTTTTCGTTTACCACCGCGTTTCATGTTTTTTTTTGTCGACGTGGGCGCCATTTATACTGCCACACGACTTTCTTCAAGGGACTTGAAATGGTACTTCGTACTCACCGTCGGTGTCATGACTGCTCTTTTGGGCGTCTTGCATTTTTTGGACATCGCTCGCGTACTTGGACGTGAGATATGCATCAGCAGCGGCTTGGGCCTTTGATTTGACTTCGCCGACTTCTTCACTGTTCAAAAACTCGCCAAGTGACGCATTTTCTTTGACCTCCGCCCATGTCCAGTGTCTCATAGAACGTCCATCTTTAAAGACGGTGACCATAATATCTGGTCTGACGGTGTTTCCGGCCGTTTCGCCGTCTTCGTCGGCATCGGCGGTCAGCGTGACAATCGTCCCATTCTTTTTCACTACCTTGAGTCGTCCACGTTTGGATTTCTTCCCGGGTGCGTGAATTGGGCGTTTTTGAACGTCAATCTCCTTGCCATTGACTACGGCATAGGAGCACTTGAAGGCACACTTTTGGGTGTCGCGGTTCAACTTTTGTAGCAAGCCACCGCCCGACCCAAAGGCAATGTTGTTAATGCTCCACCGTTTTCTTTTTAGCAATTCGACAATGACTTGCAGGCGGTGGTAATCAATGCCGTCGCCCTGAATCACGCGCACGTGGGAGTCCAGCTCCTTGTGACCATTTTCATTGTCACCGGCCGAAAAATACTTGTATAGTTTGCGCAGCAGTTCGATGTCCATCAGTGGAGGAGGGCCTGAATCGGGACGAATCACCAACGTCCCGTTGCGATTCAGGATTTTTTGTTTTAGCTCTGTTCCATACATGTCTACTGCTTTCCAAATGTTGTAAGAGTCAGAGACAATGGCCACAAGTCCTTTGGGGTATTTCTCCAACATGTTGTCGTATGCCGCCAGTTCGCCCAGGCCATCTTCGGCGTCTTCGCCCCAGCTCGTCATCGTAGAGTGTTCGGAGGCCGGGATGGAAAAGCCCGCACATGGTTCTCCATAATAATCACGGGCCATGGTAATTCCCGCGATGGTGTCAGACCCCAAGAACTGCGTGAGGTGTGCGGCACCGCCCAGCGCGGCCGATTCCACGGACGACACGCCACGGAAACCGAAATCGTGCAATTTAAAGTTTAAGTTCGCTTCAGACGCGTCTCCAGTTTGTTGGAGGTAGGCAGCTAGTATTTTTTTCTGTTCGCGCGAGTTAGTTGCGACAGTCATTGGATACCACACTTGTACCAGGAGTGTCTCCAGAAAGTTGACCAACCAGAAACATTTGGGGTCGGTATTCTCGACCGTCATGCAGGCATTGGCTTCCGGTAATATTTGTCCTTCGGGTACGGCTTTGATGATGACTGGCAATTGCCCACCGTGATTATCTACAATGTATGTCCATCCTTCTTCGTTAAATACGTTTGTCCCGGGCCCAAAGTGTTTCTCATACAGAGCCTTGGCTTCGGCAATCTTCTCGTGGGTAACGACCTGGCCGACCAAGTACCGTTTGATGAAATACTGCAACCCAAAGAAGCAAATCTCCTTGTGAAGGCCGCCTTTTCGCGGTTCAAAGTAAGAGTAGATTGTGGTCGTTCCCTTGGGATATTGGACGTGGTGAGACACCTTGTAGCTGTCCGTAAGGAGCAGCAGGTTGTCTGTAGTTATAATGCGTTCCTCTGCTTTGGATTCGGGAGGTCCGGGGCGTGGCATACAAAAAGTTTTCATGGTGGTGGCCATAATATGAATGAGTCGGTGTGTGTAACTTATATAGTGTGTTTTTTTTTATAAATTCTATTTTTTTAGTATGCACAACAACTATCTCTGCGCGTATCGACTGGTGTAACGCGCGTTACTTTCGGCGCCGGGCGGTGAACGGGCGGACGCGTACGTATTTGCCCCACCATCCAATCCAACAACTGGAACACACCTGCTCCCGTGCGCACCGACACTTCTGCAAATGACAAGCCATGTCGGTGCGCAAAGGCCTGACCTTCTTCAAACCCGACCGCGCGTGGCTCCACGTCCGTTTTATTGCCCACGAGTACGCGCAATGTCGACGTGTCGCCGTACGTGGAGAGTTCCCGGAGCCAACTCTCTATATTTTGAAACGAATCGCGGTCGGATACCGCATACACAATCAACACGATGTCCGCGCCACGATAGTAAGAACTCGTGAGCGTGCGGTATCTCTCCTGGCCGGCCGTGTCCCACAGCGTCATTTTGACCCCCGAGTGTTCCACCGTCGAAAACTCCACACCGATGGTTGAGCTCCGATGCTCGTCAAACGCATTATGGTCAAAGCTTGCCAACAATGACGTTTTTCCAGTAGAAGCGTCGCCTATGGAGACCAGTTTGTAACTCATTTGGCGCACGGCGCCGGCCTTTAAATACTTACAGACGTACGACATTGTCTAGTAGGCGATACTCGGCCAGTCGTTGCGACGCGTCACGGGCTTCCATGATGACGCCAATGTCATGATGCAACTGTTCCAACTTTTGCTCGTCCGTGATGCTTTTCGAAAAACGTCGCACGGCTTTGGTAAAAGACCGGTATCGGGGCCTATCGTTCAACTCCAGAAGCTGTAGAAACACCTCGTATTTTGAGATGGCCCTTTTTCGCCGTTTGGATTTATGGAAACACTCTGATGTTTCCTGAATTAACCGGTCGAAACGAAGATGTAGCGTCTGGCGACACAACGCACACGTCTCTGTGGTCCCCTCGGCAGAGTTTTCCAGCTGTTTACATACACAGTCAAAGCACCCGATGTGCGTCTGGTGGCACATGACGAGAGGTTGTTTTACAGTGTTTAGACAAATACAACATTTATATAATTCTCGATTCATATATGTAATTATTTAAAGGTGGAATATACTCGTGTATAACCTAGGAATGGGATTCGCCTGGTCGTCCAAGAAAACACCACTGCGCGAACGTTTGATTGAAACGCCCGTCCCCGACCCTGTCCGCACCGGTGACATATTGCTCCTCGCAGACTTTGACGAAGACCTGTTCAGCGACAATCTGACACTGTGGAAGTCGGTCGCGATTGTTACGCGCGGAAATACAGTCTACGACGGATGGGCAGAGATGTCCATCGACACATTTCGACACCACACGATGGACGTCAGTCAACGCCAATATCACGGACTGCGCAACTATGGGTTTGGCAAGCGTCTACAGTCTGCCGTAAAAAAAGCATCACAACGACGGGAAATCGACGCCGTCTCTCGCGTCGCAGCCGTACTGGAGATGATGGGGATAGCAAACCTGCAATCCATTGATGATATTTCGGCGCATCATTTTTCCTCGGGGTCTCCGTTCGAAAAAATCATTCTGGACCAATGGTATGGGGAAAATCAGCCTCTGGTACTCGTCTAGGACAGCACGTGCACCTCAACAACGCGACACAGCATACACCGGCGCTTACGATGCACAGTGCCCAATACAACAGCGTGTTCCCGTACATGGTACATACGTCTATGCGCTTAAATAATTCACAGGCAGATTAATCAGCGCATACGTGGTGCTCGCGACCGTCAAAATCAAATCCCGCGGCGTTGCTGACGGTCGTAAATCGCACAGGCGATTCCTGGTCCGGGTCGACTACGTCAAAGGTCAGTGTCATGAGTTCTACGGGCGATGTACCGGGCCAACTGTTAAATAAAGAGGCCCACGCGGCCAATATAAACGCGTCGGTCGCTTCATCTTCGTCGTGGTCTTCCTCGTCGGGTATGGCGACGTCACTCGTAAAGATATGGTCGTCGACCAACACTTCTGAGATGTCGTTTAGCATCATCATATCCGAGTCGTAATGTGTGCGCAGACCCAGACCTGGCAACGTCTCGTCGTCGGCATTGTAACCTACCACGAGTCTACGTTGTAGCCCATCTTCGGTCGGTTCGTCAGAAATGACGTAGACGTGCTGGGTATTCTCTCGTAGTGACGGCGGCTCTACGTCGCACTGTGCAAACGTCATACCTAAAGTACATGCGAGAGCGAACAATTTCATATTGAAATGTATACATGTACTTAAATAGTGAGAAATTTCTTGGAAACATTAGGGTCACCCCATCCTATTTGAAATAAAACCACACACACACACACACACTAAACATGTTCTCCAACATCTTCGGACCAAGTGCCCTAGACAAGGCGCGCCATGAACTTTCCAGCGCCACTGAACAGCTCTCGGTCGCCACAAACGCGCTGAAAGATAGCCAGCGGCGCGAGGCCGCTCTTCAAGAGGCCATTGGGTGCCTCCGAGTGCAGGCGGCCGCTCAAAAGAAAGAGGTGGCACAAGCAGGACTGCAACATGAACAACATGTGCAAGAGTTACAAGAGTTGGTCACCTCGAAAGATGCAACGATACAGTCTCTCAAAGCGCAGATTCGCGACGGGAAAAAACGCGAGGAAGAGCTCACAGCGCAGTGTCAGGACGCCCGTGTTCTCCACGGGGCGCTTGAACGCAAGCATTCACAGCTGGAGAATGACCATGAAGGGCTGCAACTTCATTGCGAAGAACTCAAACAGCAAGTGGTAGATGCCACGGTTGGATGGAAGGAGCTGCAAAAGAAACACGGCGAACTGAAGCAGAATATGATACAGGCCACTGCGGCGTGGGGCAAAGCGTCTGTTGCTTATGAGCGAAAGCAAAAGACGGAGAGTCAACAGCGCGAAGCGCGCGCCGAGGAACAACGCATCCAACTTGAAGCGACTGTGGAAGAGTTACAGCATAGGATTGGACAACTCGAGGCTGACATTGAAAGGAAAATTGGAGTCATTGCGGGCCAAGCTGTACGCATGAACGCACTGGCAAACGCGATTCAAGTCGAGCCTGCTCCGGGAAACAAGCGCCCGCGCCGTGGGTCATTGCCACTGCTCCAAAATTCAACACCGTAATGTAAAAGTAATTCAAATTTAAAATATTAAAGGGTGTAATTCTTCTTCGGCCACTGCACTGGCCACGGAACCAGCCGGTGTAGAAGCAGTTCCCAGGCAGTTGCAATGGTCTAGGCAATACGCACAACCGCACGGGTCGCATTGTTTGCAACAACACAACAAGTCGCATCCTTTACAACAACCACACAGGTCGCATCCTTTGCAACAACCACATAAGTCACAGCCTTTACAACAGTTACACGAGGCGCAGGGGTTGCAGTTGCACATAGAGCTCAAACACCCCCACAAGCTGGCAAGCGCTATGACGCCGAGTAATGGATACACGACATTTTGGTCCACCGAGTCATCGCCGTCTTTGTTTGTTGTGGAGTTGTAATAGTTGTAAATGTAGGTGTTCCCAGTATTATTTTCAGTGTCAGATTCGGGACTAACATCTCCGGAAACTTCGTCAAACTGCATGCGTTCTTCATCGCGTTCTTCATCGCGTTCTTCATCGAGCTCTTCATCGCGTTCTTCATCCCTCTGCTCCTGCTCCTGCTCCTGCTCCTGCTCGTGCTCCTGCTCGTGCTCCTGCTCCTCATCCCCTATCAGAACGGGTGCATTAAATTCTTCGCCGACTTCATCGAATGCATCAAAACCTCCGCCTGTCAGGTCGAGTGCATGAAAACCTTCGTCGATTTCATCAACATTCGATGTTGTACCCTGAATCGATGTTGTACCCTGAAACACATCTTGGGAAGACGATATAATAGTAAACAAAGTCAATAAAATATACCTGAGCATGAAATGTATAAAAGATGTTGCTATTTATACATCCATTTTATTGTAAAAGTCTAGCCTTGGCGGCGTCAAACTCGCGCTTGGAGAGCGTCCCATCATCGTGCATGAGCTTGAGCCGCGTGAGCTTCCCAACAATGTCGTCGTCCTTGACGGGCGCCTTGACGGGCGCCTTGACGGGGACCTTGGTAGCCGCCAGCTGCTTACGGAGGTCCTCCTTGGTGCGCTCTATGGCAGGGTTGGCACGCCACTTGGTCTCGATAGTCTGCAGGGTGAGCGGCCGCTCAATGTGCGTGCGAAGCGACTGCGTAATCCGCAGAGTCTTTGTGGCCGTGCTGAGATGTACCGACAGTATCATCTTGGGCGGCACTTCGTACACCCTGTGAAATGTCCCCGTCTTGGCGAGACCCTGCTTCTGGACGTAGGCGTGAAACTGCTTGTAGAACTGGTCCGGAAGCCGCTTGTGAAGCTGTCCAGTTTGACGCAGGATAATGCCGTTCTCGCCCACAACGCCCAGAACGTCGCAGATATGTCCCGACACGAGCCGGTCAGTCCTGTGAACGATGAGTCGCCCGTGGGTGGTCGAGTAGTTGACTTCGCGCGGCCCGCGCTCCGTGTCCGGGTCCCACCGGAGCTGCACGCGTAGATGCGCTGCCTCGTGCCCCACGACGCGAATGGCTGTTCTTAGAGCCTCGAACATGGCATCGGCAGACGCTTGCACTCTCACCGGCTCGTTGGACTTCATCTCGGGACGAGAAGACGGCACGATGCACTCGCCGCGGTTCTTGGCGTCGCATTTGCCAATGTCAAAAAAATCGGGATTTTCGTCCAGCCACTTGATAAAGTCGCGCTTATGGGCATCCGACGTTTCGCGCACGTTGAGGCTTGAAAGACGCTCGTTTTCGGACTTCCAGGCATTGTACGCACCTATGCGTTCCTCTTCCGGCAGGTGGCCAAACTTGCTGTTGATTAGGTCTCGCTCCTTGCGGCGGCGCTTTTCCGACGCAATGCGCCGGTTTTCGTTCGCCACGACAGACCACCAACTGCCACACTGGCGCATCTTTTCAAGCATGGTGTCAAAACCCGGCGCTGTCTCTTCAATGTCCGCATAATTGATTTGTCGGATTGCGTCATCGTAACCGCGGCGCTGGCGCGCGAGCGCCATGTCCTGCGCCCGCTGTCTCTGAAGCGCGCGGTACTTGCCCCAGGCATGCCTGACAAATGTCCGCTGCTCTTCGTGGGTACGCACGTCGCCAGATATCGTATCCAGTGCATGCTTGACGCCTTCACGCAGCAGAGCCGAGTCGACGGCGCGCCGCCCGTCGCCCATCTCCTGGGTACCGTAGGCGCGATACTTGTCCAGCGCGCCCGCGACTTGCGGATGCGCACTGGCATCGAGCTCTACAAGGGGGCCCGCGGCGACTGCCGCCGACGGAACCGTCATGGGGGAGATTGATGCCATGGTTTTCGCGGTAGTAGTGTACACTATCTTTAATCCACAAATATAATAAGAGTAGCTTATTCTTTGAAAGGTCTATTTTATTTAGGGATATGTCTGTATATTATGCGCGCGGCGACAAAAAAAAATGATTCGCGTCACAGCTCGAGCACTCGTCGAACTCACGCGTCTAACGCGAACACACGCCGCGCGCCGCATATTATTTTCGGCCAAAAGTGGCGGGTGTAACGGCTTTCAGTACAGCCTCGAACCCATGACAGAATTGCCAGAAAAACTCGACGAAGTCATGCCAATGCACGGCTTTGACCTCGTTGTGGACAATAAGTCGATGCTGTACATTATGGGGACTCAAATCGACTGGAAGGACGATTTTATGGGCCAACGCTTCGAATTTTCGAATCCCAATGCTGCATCTACGTGTGGGTGCGGTGCGACGTTTTCTTTATGAACACAACAGACCAATTTTGATGAAAAATGCGACGGACATAATGACAATGGCCGCAATGGCGGCGTCTCTTGAACTCTGCAGTGCGTTCTCGAGGTCTTCGACTTCGCCCCGCAATGATTTTCCGTGTTCGACGGTGGACATAATGATAGCAACCGACACAATAACGACGGCGGCCATTTCCAAGAGGTGTACCGTCAAGCGAAGGCATCGATGGGACGACACTTCAAAACGTAACTGTCTAGGCATGTAATACATAAACAAGATATATTTATAGGGTCCATTGTTTTAATCACAATTTATGACGCACGGTTCACAGACGCCAAACTGACAGGTTTTGACTACTTCTATCTCTACACAGTCGTTATCGTTTGGGTCGCACAGAGTACACGTGTCACCATTGACTTTGCCCGCGCACGGGTCGTAACAGCTACAACTATTTAGCAAAGAGGCACACGCCTCTGTTTCGCCAGAGGCGCACAGGCGCTGGCACTCTTCCGAAGTGTCGCATTGTGCATAAGTGCTTACGATACACATCATCAATACAAACAAATGCAGAAGAAAAAACATACGGAATATATTCAATCGTCGTACTTATATACGACACCCACACGAGGTCCCTTTTCACATACCCAGTGCGTGCGGTCCCATCGATATATTTCGGCGATGTTGTCCATATAAAATCGCCGTTGAAACCCCGCTAAAGCAATCCAGTGCTGCGTGGAATCAAAACTGTTGTAGGCACCTTGCTCCACGATGCCGTCGTGGAATACCAACCGAAAGAACGCGCCGTGTATCATGACGCATCATTGTCACCTATATTTATACATCTCCTTGTGGGCCATCTGAATCATCTTCCGACGTGGAGCACAGAGGCCGCGTGCTGTTGTCGAAATCAAAGTCGCACTCGTCTTCCGAAATAGCCTTGTCCAGGCGCATCAGCGCAAGTTTAGCTCGCCTTTTAGCCTTGAGGCGTCTCATTTTTGCTTTTAGTTTCTTTTTGTCAAGTTTGGAGAGGGCGAATATGCGTGTTTTTGACTTGGTGTGTTTGGGCATTGTTTGAGAACGAGAGGCGTGCGTAAATACTTGTTTGTCGTAAACGCGAAGATTTTTTTTTCCGCCGAGGTGCCCAAAGTTCTTTCGCGAATAGAAAAAATCTCTTTCGCGAATAGAAAAGTTCAGCCCTCGCCAGATTTTTTTTTCCAGCCAGGGGTCAAAAGTTCTTTCGCGAATAGAAAAAATCTCTTTCGCCGATAGAAAAGTTCAGCCCTCGCCAGATTTTTTTTTCCAGCCAGGGGTCAAAAGTTCTTTCGCGAATAGAAAAAATCTCTTTCGCGAATAGAAAAGTTCAGCCCTCGCCAGATTTTTTTTTCCGCCGCGGTGCCAAAAGTTCTTTCGCGAATAGAAAAAATCTCTTTCGCGAATAGAAAAGTTCGACCGCCGCGAGATTTTTTTTTCAGCCGAGGTGGATTCGACACCGATCATGTATGTTGACCACCTTGTGTAGTAAAAGATGTCTGCGTCAGCCCCTCAGAGTAAACGCCGCAAGACTGCGTCTCCAGCCCAACCTGCACAACAAGTTGAATTAAACGAACACGATATAAAGTTGGTCCAATGGGAGGAATGGGCACTGAGCACCGAGGAACACTTTCACGCAGTGGATTTGCACGCGCGTCTCCCGAACGGGGCGCCCATGGGTCACGTTCACCGATAACACCACACACCCACGCACGGACCGCGTATATTACGCTGTCGACATTGCTTTTCCATGGACTCTAAAAGTGCCATGTCGTGTTCCGTCCATGTCCACAGGGGCAAGTTCCATGGCCGCTGACGTTCCACAATATGAACGAGTTGCTGTTCACGCGGGGTCATAAGCGGCTTATTTGACCGTAGGATACCGGCAACTTCGGGTTGGTCACGCCGCATGAACACAAACATACACTCGCTATTTTCGCGCAAAAGGACTTCAAAACACGTTTTTATGATTGGAAAACTGTCGATATGAGTGGTCGAACCATTCGAAATAAAAATGGCAAACTGGGCAAGGATGTCGTGCACAGAGGCGTTTACATCGACCGGAATGAACCACGAGCCGCTACATCCCTTACGTAGTAAAGAATTCGAACATATTTTAATTCGTTCGGCCTGCATGATTATGGCTTGAAACATACGCTTTTTATACAAATAAATTTAAACCACTAAGAGTAAATGTGCCTACCTTTCGTTCCTCGCTCGCTCTTTTTTGGATGTCGAGTTTGTCTCGTCGTATGGCGTACCTGGCGAGTTCCTTCTTGTATATTCCGTACAGGGCTTTCGTATTCTGATATGTCTCGCCTATACGTCTACACAATGGACGCACGTCGCGCGCAATGTGTTTGTCTTGAAGCATTTTAATGTTGAATCGTATGGCGGTTGAACCCCAGCTCCGCTCCTCATAGTCCTTGCGTATCTGCTCCACAACGTTGCGCGCATATTTATCGTCTTCGTCGGGTGTTTTTGGCGGGTATATTCGCAAGAGGTTGATGTAGGTTCTTAGTTTGGGTGATAGGTCTACTTTAGCGTGAAGGACGAATGTTGACATTTTTCCCATGACACGTTCCTTTTATACAGACGCCGTCTGTGTCTGGCATACACCCCGTCGATGTCCTCGCATCGGCTGGCCACAGTGGCGACACATTGGCCGTGCTCGAATCGTGAGACGGCGGCGAACGACACGTCGACGTCTTGGCCGGGCCGTCTGTTCTTCACGTCGACGTTTTTTCGGCGCCGGTGGGCACTGGTCCACACAAGTTCGACACGTCGGGCATGTGTTTTTTTCGCTAAACCAATGACCAATACACCCGTAGCAAAAGGAGTGGCCGCACGCGAGTGTCACGGGCTGTTCAATGGTGTCCTCCATGCATATGACACACTTTTCCTCGAGCGGTGTCTTACCAGGCGTGAGTGTAATGTTGGCTGGCGTGGGCGGCGCTTCGTCGCCTTGTAGTGTTTGTTCAATGACGTCGTGGATGGGGTCTTCCTGTTCCTCTTCAATGGCGGCCACGATTCGCAGACGCATGACATGCAGCGCAATGGCTCGCGTAGCTTCCTCCTGTCCAAAAATGGGCACGAGACGTCGGAATACCTGCTGCGGCGTCATGCCAAGCATGTGTAGGTCGGCCACGATTTCGTCGGAGAGCATTTTATGACGACTAGTTGCCTATAAATACACCGTAGCGTCTTCTTGTGTATCAACATAAGTGTTGCTTATGCAACATGGAAAAGTTCTATAACAAAAAGAAATCCGGCGCGAACGCTCCATAGGGTGGTGCAATAAAGCCGTTACAATTAAGGCGTTGCCCATGATACGATGAATAATACATACTAAATACTTATTTTTCTTGCACGTTTGTATTTGCGCTCCGCGAGGTCTTTTTGGGCACCCGCGTCTTCGAAATGCTGTGTATCGTTGCCTAGAACGGTCCACCCGGGCGTGGATTGGCGCGCAAAGAGTTCAACGCGCGGTATGTCGCCGAATAGGCGCGTAATCATGCCTCTGACGATTTCCGGTTTACGCGAGTGTTCTCGCCGCGGCGTCATGACGACAGGAACGGGCGAGTCTTCCAAAAGCGTCAAAAAATTAGCGCGCACGTGCGGGTCGTCTTCGTGGACGACAGACGTCATGCTGTTTGGCTCCCTCGGCGCTTCACCGTCAATGAGACGTTTGTAAGAGGCGATTTTACCACGGACGGCCAGTAGACACAGTTCGGCATTGCTGCGCGTGTAGTAACCGACCCCAAAGGCGGGCCGGTCGCCCTTTTTGGTGGTTTTGACCCAGTTGACAAAACACGTTTTGTATTTAAACCCCCAGGCGTCAATGAGGCGAAACGCCTCGGGAAGAAGCGGCATGGTCGCCCATAGAAGAAGTGCCGCGTCATCTTTGGACACGCGTTGGATGTCTCCGCCGAGGGCGCAGAGCTCTTTCATGGACATGGACGGGTAGATGAACGTGCCGTTTTTACGTTTCAAGACGCCGCTTTTGACGGTTTGTGAATATTTCCAAGGTGGGTCGGCATAGATAAGATTGAAAGAGTTGTCGGGACACTGGGCCAACTGCTCTACAATAGACATGTTTGTAAATTAAATAGAAAGTATTTATGTGTTGACTTATGTGGTGACTATGCGTTAGAATCCCCCCGAGCCAAATGGACCGTTATCGTCTTCGGCAGCGCGGCAGCGTTTGCCGTAGAGACAGATGAAAATGGTACTGACCAAAAACTCAGCAAGGACGAACACGAGCCCGGCGGCAGCGGCAGCATACGGGTTGAATGTATCCTTAAAGTAGACGTTGTTCTCGAGGTTGGCCTCGGCCAAAAGCTCGGCACCGTTGTCGTCTTTGTTGTCCAGGCGAAAGTACCCAACCATGAGTGAAAAGAGAATCACATTGATGATGAGCACCAAAGACTTGAACACCCAGTTGTAATGAATGCGTGCCTGCAAATTGGATTCGTGGGTAAATGCCGAATGAACCAGTAAAAGGGCATTGATGATGGCACCAGAGATGGCAAACTGGTGAATGAGGTTGTTTTGGTCGAGTTGTTCTTTGCCGAGGTCGGTCGCGTCGTTAATTCTGGCACAACCGGCGGCGTCGAGGGCGCCGTACAGTGCGCATTCGTCTTTGCGCAAGACGTCCTTTCCGGCCCCATCTTTCAAGGTGGCGACCAGCGAGGCCCACACGAGTGCCGAAAGGGCGATTATGACAACGTACTTGACGTGAAGCACCCACGAGCGAAAGCCGGTGGCGCGGTCATTGTGCGAGTCACTTTGGGTGTATCCGAAACATTCTTTGCACCTGTTCATGATTTTTTTTAGCAACGACTAGGCGGTTTATATAGTGGCAAAAATCTATTTTAGTTTTCCTTTGTCCCGGGCGGCGGGTGCCCGTATTGAATGTATGTTGGCTTCTTTGACGTTGACTTTTTCTTTGACGTTTTCTTTTTCTTTGACGTTGTCTTTTTCTGATGCACCGTAGACAAATAATCGCCAATACGACTGCTGTGAATGAGGGTGTCGTAGTGGGTTCCATTATAGAGTAAACACACGTCTGCACCGACATTATATTTCGGATTGGATAAAATGTTACCACCGCCGTCCCACTGTATCCATCCACTGGTATTCATATTCCAACACTGGATGGAGCGTACGCAAGGAAGGTGGCTCGCGATGGCAAGTTCCGATTGACCAGCCCATGAAATACTAAAGTCGTCGTCGGTACGTCCATTCGAGGTATTTTCAGCAACCATGACTTGCAAAATACCATTTTTCACGTCTACGTTGGCATCATACACCGCCAAGTCGTCACGTGGCCGGCGGACCTTGCGCCAATGCGCCAGTTGTGCGCGCAATGTGTCATCTTCCAAACTATATTCGTCTTTAAACATCCTCCAAAAACGCCCAATGGCGTCGCTTGGTTGCACGCGTTGAACCTCGTACTTTAATTTTTTGTCGTCTTTGTCAAACATAATGGATCCCGTGCGGAAAATCCCGTAGGCTTTGCCTGGCCCAAAGTGTTTATCTAGGGGGCTTTCTTTGAGTGCGCGGTGTAAATCGAAAATACGCATCAACTCGTCATCCTGTGCCGTTTGACTTTTGTATAAATTGAGTCTGAAAATACGGCGCGCCCTGCGAAATAAAGTGTCATACAATCCGTCAGGGTAGTAAGGAAGTTCATTTTTTAGATAATTGTCGTAAGAGCCGTTTTGTGTTTTGACTTGGTACTGAAACGGGTCGAGAGACAGGCGGTATACGTCGTCAAAGCTACGGTTACTGTATACGACACCCTGTGACAGTGCTCTCCAAAAGCATTTCCCATCTGGTAGGGCAACAACTGGATACCAATCTTGGCTACCCTGGACTGACATAAATGTCGTGGCGCGCGTTTGAAACGCTTCGCTTTGTGTGAGAAGATAGTCGCCGTAAGACATGTAGTCTGTGGGCGAATATATTTATAGTTGAAAAAAAATGATTACGTTTTGAGAACATTAAATTGTTTGTAGTGTTGACTGCATACAGGGCACGTACTACCTTTTTGATTCAACCATTTGGTAATACACCCGACGTGATACATGGCGGGTGTGTCTGTTATTTTACATGCGCATCCGTCAAGATAGCAAAACGACCTACCCGTGCCAAAGTTCATCTGGCATATCATACACACGTCTTGTATCCACGATTTGTGTTTTTTCAGCGTTTTTTCGTCAGCTACTTGTGGTATTTGCCATCTGTACCGTTTTTTGAATTTATTGATGGTGACTGTGCCGGGTAGGTTATCTGGCATCGGAGACCCGCATTTTTGCAACAGTTTTGCGAGTTTATCATGGGAATTGACAAGCGCGACGCGCATTGGATGTTGTTCACTTGTGATGTCGGAACAAGCCGCGTGGTCCGTCTTGCGCAAATATTCCCATGCGTGCTGGTCAAGCAGAAACTTGGACGTTCGATAATACCCATTCTTCACGGCGATTTCCAAAGCATTTTTTTCATCAGATAAGTCGTCTGGCATGACATCCAGTGCCAAGTCCATACCATGTGCCTTACCCAACTCCAATAAATATTTGTATATCTTCACCTTGCCACATTTTACGGCATTGAGAAACGGAGTAAAGTAGTTTTTGCTAAATCTGGTCAGCAGACGTGCTTTTAGAAGTTCACCGTAGTTCTGTTCGTTTTTACCATGCTCACATATACGCTCGACGTATTCGAAATGACCACATTCTATTGCACAATGAAGTGGCGAACGTTTGACAAAACTTTTTAAATCGCCATTACGACGACTTCTCGACTGTCTGTAATTCGCTGCGTCGAATTTGTCGACGTCTATGTGTTCTTGGTCTAGCAGAAAGTCGATGACACCGCTTGCCGCTTCATTGCCTCTGTTCAGCGCGTTCCCCAACATTGTCATGCCAGTACCCGGCACAATGTGGTTTAACACGTCCGCACCCGGAGAGCCGGTCAGCAAGGTCTTCAATTCAGAGAGAGCATTTCGCTTCGCCGCACTTGCACATTGTTCCGTGATAGACATGTGTGATGTACCGTGTCAAAGTTTAAATACCCACATTTCACAAAAAAGCAGACATCTTGTGAATAAGCTCACTGGCGTGTTCGGACATGTTGCGCCAATTCTGAGCTTCGCGGAGCAATTTTCCCGCATCCAATTTGTTCAACGCCTTGGACAGATTTATCAGGCCCGACGAAAAACGCTCCACCCACGTCAAATCCGTCACAATATCTTCGTGGCGCTCGGCAAGCGACAACGCGCGTGCAAAAGGGACATGGTTGACCGCATCGGCCACATTCCCCGTTTGAACTATCATTTTCCCAATCAACTGGACAAAAGACCGCGTTTTCATGAGTTCGAGTGCCTCTTGGGATGTTTTTGTCGTATTGTGCAAGGTTCCCGAGACGTTTTGCAAAATGGTAGTGATTTGCGACGCTAATCGCAGGACCTGGGGCAGAATAGGCTCGAGTTCGCGCACAAGAGGGAGTGCGGCTTGGGAAGCGAGTCGTATGTTTCGCGACGCTTCGAGCAGACGAACACTCATATTTGGCGCGTCTTGCAGGAGCGGCTGAATTTGGTAAATAATCCTGGGTATTTCTTCTATGAGTGAGCCGTGGGATGACGGCGAGGACGCACCGAGCATCGTAGATGCCCTGTTGAGATGACCCATGGTGGACGACAAGTTTGCGACCATGTAGTGCACCTCTTCCACGTTAATCGTGTCGACAGCACGGAATGTGTATATGCCCGCCACACCCATAGACACGGTCATAAGCACGAGGCACACGGCACTCACGATAGCCGCGACGGTACGCAGCAAAATGCATCTTTCTTGCTTTTGAGCATACATGACATGCCAAAAAAAACAACCGTTAAATAGTATTTAAATTTGTTTTCGCCAGTACGTATGTATCAGTGGTATCTCGCGGTGCTCGTAGCGGGAATAGGACATGCATTTTGGGATAGTTCCTTCCGGTGGTTGGTTAACAATGACCCAGAAACGTCCTTGTTTCACATGCATTGGCTACGCATGTGTTTTATTACGCTCGTTCTTGTGGTGGTTGGATATCGTTCAAGCCCCGTCGAGCCAAAACAAAGCGCAGGGTGGTGGGTGATGTTTTCCCTTACCGGGTTTGTGATACCCCCGTTGTTTTACACGCTGTGTTCGGCGTTGACGGGATATCGCATTATTATTTCCGTGCAGACATTTGTTCCCATTGTCATTTTTGCGGTAGAGCGCCGTCTTCCAAGCATTGCACACTGTCGCTCGCTCATTATCGCGATGATTGGTACCGCGAGCTTGTGGTGGGATGCGCCATGGCTCGACGAGTCTTCGACAGAGTTATGGATGGTGTGGTTTTCTTGCATTGCCGCGTTCGGTCACGTCTGGTCCCTCGCCATATGGTTTAGCATGTTGGGCCGCTTACAGTCGGGACAATTGAAGGCGATTTCCACGGCCGCGACGGCTGGACTTGTCGCTGTTTTTTTCATGTTTGTGGCATGGACTCCTCAACATCTTGCAGCAGCGTCATTGGGGCAACTCAACATGTGGCTCATCGTGCTGGTCGGATGCGCCATATCGGCTGCGTGCAAATATTGGGTCATTGCCGTCGCGTCTAAAAATTTTCAAGTAGACGCCGTGGCCATACTCGAGTGTATACACCCCATCTCTACGTTGCTCGTTGACCTCATACACCAGCGAGACCATATGGAAACGGAAGATATATTGGCCATCGCGTGCATCGCAACCGGGTGGATTTTGTACCCTACAAAACGTATATAAGTTTATCTTTTTTATTTTAGTCATGTTGAACAAACACGGTATATGGCGTCAATGTGCGATTGCACTCAAAATAGTCATGGCAGTGGGCTCCGTGGTCTCCATGCACTGGGAATCATTGGGGTCCGACATCCCCTGGTCTTTCTTTTTTATATTTATGACTGTCGTGCACTTTTTCACGGCGGAACATCGTACGGTGCGCGGCGTGACGCCAGACGTATGGTGTAAACTTACCATACGTCTAGACTATACCATACAATGCCTGGTCGCACTCTGGATTCTCGCGCGACCTTTCACCGAACACGCTTGGTTATTATGGTTCTTGGGCGTGGCTGCTTCTTCGCACCCGTGGGCATTCGCAGCGCACAAACATCACGTACGTCATATCCTTCCAGCCAGTCTCGTCATATACACTGTCATCATGTTTCCTGACGTAGAGATTTACACGGTTCTTTGGGCGGCGATATATTGCGCCTTGAGGCACGTGTGCGCCATCAAACGTGTCCAATTGCCGTCGACGTCGCACGCGTGCGCGACGATACGGCAGCTGGCTGGATTGGACGCCACCATGCACGTCGTCGAGGCGTTGTTATTGTGGTATTTGCGGTGTGCGCATCGTTTTCCATACGCGTTTCGATGGAGTCCTGTGCTTACGGGGTGTGTGGCGGTGGCGTGTGCTTGTTTATGGGCCCATGTGAATACACGGGATACAGTGGTGTCGCGTAACAGCATCATTCAGTCTCTTCCCGAGCATCATTTCATAGCCACGTCTCTGGCAGCTGCAAAGAAATGCGACATCTGTATACAACATTTGACGTCACTTGACATGGAATCGTCGTTTCGTTAGCTGTGCTTGAACACAGCGATGCCGATGGGGAATACAACCTTCTCGACGTTATTGTCGCCGTAAATCACTTCGCGTTGCGCCTTGTTGTTCAGCAAGTCGTGTTGACCTCCACATGTGCCCGCACTAATAAAACGCTGTTCGTTTCCGCCGTTAAACCCATTGTTGAACTTTCCAGTGTTGTTTCTCGTGTTCAGGGACGGGCGCGTGACCGCGTGACAGACCAATATGTACACAAAGCCCGTGCCGTCTGTACCGCCCCACGTTGAATAATCCGCCCTCGACTGGCTGTTCCCCATGCTGTAATCTACGAACGGCCCCATGGCAAAATAAGTACCGCGGCCATGCATCGCTGTTTGATTGTAAGAACCTCGCAAAGTATCCCTGCACGCTTTCGCGAGGATATCGCGAGGTGCGGCGTGGTACACGACGTTTGTCCGTACGGATGCCGCGTCTATCTGAGGACGTTTGGCATATTGGTTTGCTTGGCGTAGAAGATGACCAACAACACCTACGTTATCATCGCCCGCGCGCAACATGTCTCCGTCAACGTTAAAATACAGACCTGGCCCACGCCCGCCTGAAAAACGGAAAAACCCGGCGAAATACGATGGTTTAGGGTTATCATTAGAAGAAGACCACCGCCTACAGTGATACATCGCATTGTAAAAGGGTTCTCCATCGGCATCGGCGTGAATGTCGGAATATTCCCACAATTCAAGAGGGTCTTTCCAACGAGCGTTCAAATATTTTAGGGTGCCGTAAATTTTTAGTTGTTTTGCACTGAAACGTTCCGGGCGATTGTGTGTCATTTCGAATGGTGGAGACCACTCCCACGCACCTGTAACCGGTGCACCGGCACTAACACTGGAAGCCAAGGCGCTCGCCAACCTATCCGGTACGCCTGTTTGCCGGAATTGATGAATGGCGGCATCGCAAAGTTGAGCATAGTCGTCTGAAGACGCCATAGAGCTTCCGATTGTCGAACCCCCCGATGTCATGGAAGATGTGCTTGTGGAAGGGGCGCTCGCACCGCCACTGCTGTTTGGGCGAACCGTGCCTGATGCACCGGTATATCCAACACGACGTATGGTACGCGTGTTGTAGTTCCCGATTTGTTCGCCAGTATCTTTATTAACCAGTCTAATTTTCTTAATGCCAAATGTCTTTAGCGAGTCCACAACCACGACATCTTTTGGAAAATCAGCACCCGACGCGACTTTGGAAATTTCCTTATTTTGGTCGTCGTCATACGGTTTGTAGGTCCTCCCGTCGTTATCGATATATTCCCACTTTGTGACAATGGGCGCGGTGGTCGACGTGGTCGACATGGTCGACGTGGTCGCGGCTCCCACAGATATTCGTTTCACAGCATCCGAAAGGATAACGTCCAATACTTCGGAGGGTGTCTTTGTGCCCACACGGCGAGCAAATAACGCCATTCCCCCATTGTTTGGGTTGCTTTCCATCAAATAATCATAAGTTTCGCCGTCTTGGTAGGTACAGGTAATAATCCTCGACGCACTCCGCGCGTACCGTACAACTTTACACAGATAATTGCCTGACTTCCACTTTATAATAAACACGCACCCCTTCAGCGCATCCATATCCGATTGATATGCAGCCCATACTTTTTTGAAACGCACGTCGTGTCCAGTATGTGTTGCAATTTTGTATGGTTTTGGCAATGACCACTCATTGCCAAATGCCACCCAACCGCGCGTCTTTAGTGTGCCTATTGCGGAGATAAAAGAAGTGCGATTCGCAGGAATTACCGGGACGGCCGGCGATTTTGTCGGCGATTTTGTCGGCGACGTTGGCGGCGATATTGCAGGATTCCTGGACGACATGGCGGGTGATTTTGTCGCCGACATTGCAGGATTCCCGGCCGACATTGCAGGATTCCTGGACGACGAGAGCACTGGTTTATCAGTGACAATGTCTACAATCTTGTGCGAACTCCCGCCGATAGACAGTTCCCAAAGGTCGACATTTTTGGAAATGAGAGCATCCTTAAATCCCCTGTCGTTTTCTCGTTCTCCTCGGGCTTTTACTTCTGAATAATCCAGTATGGCAGAGGCGCCAAGTGTGTAACGGAAATATTTCTTACCCAAACGGTTGCTGTTTACCTCTACCATCAATGTGGCACCGGCAAGTACAGTATTTGGGAAATCGTTTTCAAATATGGCGTCCAACTTCTTTCCGTCAACTGCACTGGTACGACGAAACCCCTCGAAAAGATGGGTAGGCGCTATACTCCAGCCCAGGTCACGCCACTTAAAAAGACTGCGCGTACCAGTGCAGGCGACGGAAAGAAATTGCACCATAGTGATGCGTCTTGTCGAGATGACTCGGCCGAATGTTTCCCTCACATTGTGTTGTATTTCGTCAGTATGTGGAAAACTCAGTTGTCTCATGTCAGATTCAAGTTCGTCCAGTATAATGTTTTTAAAACGAATGAACGTTTTGTCGACTTGTACGCGTTCAAAAAACCGCAGTGCGTCTCTTTGAAAAAGACGAGGGTTGTCGAGATGTTCCAAACTCAACAACTCGTCTCCGAAATCAAGCATGGGCGTGTCTGACACTGCAGCCGTCATCTTTTGTGCCGAACCACCGCTTTGTTTCTGGGCACCGCCGCTTTTCGTCGCCGTGCCACTACTTGTTGACGCATCGACCTGCCCAGTGAGAATGTTCTCGAACCAAACTTTATGGGTCGCGTTCAATTTATGAGAACGTTGGCGTTTCAGGTATTTTGAAGAGTAAAATCTCGAACGCATATATTTAAACAGTTCTTTCTTCAGCTTCTTAATGGTTATAACTCCGATATTGTCGCATATATTTCTCAACACGGTATCTGTCAAGTATTGCATCAATTGTTGCGATTGGTCCGGATAGTACATAGTCACCAACTGCAACAAAGTATCAAAATTTCCAAAGTTATTACCCTGGAGATATTGTTTCACCTCTGACATTTAAATGGCTTTCGCTACATAAATACTATATTTTTTATAAAATGACTTGTATTTCTGATACACTTCGTACTATTCCATTATCTACCTTTTCGGACGCCTTTACAGGTTCGGATTGCGTTCGCACGACATCTCTTTCTTTCGGCGCCCACAAACGTAATATTCTACTGGAAGAACCCGCTCTTCGCCTGTGATATAACACAATGCATAACACCATAATGGGTATACACCACAAAACGTGTAACCATGCCAAGTCTTGTGGTTGCACGGGTAATGGCTCTGTTTCGTTTCGACTGTTGTTCCTGTGGGACTGGAGCATACCGTGGGTCGATGCGTTTTTTGGCGAAGGTGTTCGGTCGCGTATTGGCGATGGTGCTTGTGTAGGCGGCGGTTCTGGCGATGGTGCTTGTGTAGGCGGCGGTTCTGGCGATGGTGCTTGTGTAGGCGGCGGTTCTGGCGTTGGTGCTTGTGTAGGCGGCGGTTCTGGCGATGGTGCTTGTGTAGGTGGCGGTTCTTGTGTAGGCGACGGTTCTGACGATGGTGTTCGTGTAGGCGACGGCACTTGTGTAGGCGGCGGTTCTGGCGATGGTGCTTGTGTAGGCGGTGGTTCTGGCGATGGTGTTCGTGTAGGCGCTTGGACAGGCGACGGCGCTTGGGCAGGCGACGGTGCTTGTGTAGGCGACGGGAACGGCCTTGATGACGGGACCGTCTGTGGTGATGGTGTTTGTGCAGGCGACGGCGCTTGGGCAGGCGATGGTACGAAAATGGTTGTTGGTAGGGCGAGATTGACGTCATCGGGGCACATCCATAGTGTCATGTTCAGGAGTGTGAGATGTGCCAATACCTGGCACATGGTGTTGCTATTTCACAGTGAGTACAATGAACAGATATAATATGTGAAACTTATGCATCGTGTCGAAAATATTTCGAGAAGACCTTATCCGGCGGTTGGTAGGCCTCGTGTTGTGATTGTGTTTCCGAGGCAAATTGCATCGTTTTTCTCAGTCGGTTGAGCCGTGTTTTTTCACTGTGGCAAGAGACACACAAAGCCTGCAGATTCGAGGCGATATCTTGCCCCCCGTCTTCGAGGGCGACGACGTGGTCCACTTGAAAATCGGGCGGTATGGGAAACAATTGGCACGCGTTGCATGCATAGCGCTGTCTATAGGCAATTTCAATGCGCAGCGACCTTGACAAAGCGCGCTTTGGTAGTAATTTGACGTATTTCGAAATATCATGTCGAAATGTGGCAACGTCGGGACATAGTTTGTAGGTGTGGTCAAGGTACCACGATAGGAACTGATGTATTGATTTGCAGGAGAGCCACAGTTGGTCTTGGTGTGTAATCTGTTGAATTTTTTTGTGGCTCGCTTGGTACGTGCGTATGTTATCCTCTAATTCTTGGTCGACGCATTGTAAGACATGATTTTTCAAATCTTGGCGTCGCATGTAATGTTGGCGCTCAAAGACGATGAGAGCAAATTTGTCCATCATGCACTTGTGCGGTACTTGCATCACGGATCCTTTTTTAGACTATATAAATGCCTTAATTTTAGTCAATTACATGCTGCATGGGATGACTTCCAGAATAATCCCACCCGAGCCGCCGGACCCGACGCCGGTCAAGCGGGCGAGGTTGGAGGTCATAGGACCCGTTAAAACGGGTGGAACGGGCGCAAAGCCCGCGATAGTGGTGCAACCGATGGCCCCGGCGACACAGGTCGTCGCGCCAACACCGGAAAAAGTTCAAAAAATACAAGAGATTATTCGCCAGCGTTTCCGGCGCGCACTGCGTTTGAACGATGGTACAAAGATGTGTCGATGCATCGAATCCGGCTATAGGCCAACCACATCGGAGTGGTTTCATATTATTGGGAAGATGCACGTCGCTACAGCGTCAAAATGTGTGAAACAGATGTCACACCTCGACAACGGATGTCTAAATGCCGCGATAAAGCGCCAGCACCGTATGTTATTCAAGGACGTCTTGCAGCGCGTGGATTCTGTGAAGGGTGTCCGTATGGATGAATTAATGGTAGTATCTGCCATTTATTTAGAAGGTTGTTTGAAAAAGGGTCTGGACCCCAACACGCCGCTGAAAAATAAGCGTTTGCCTCTCGAGTACGCGTGCGCACATAGTCGTATCGCCCATTTGGAGATGCTTTTGAAGGACGAGCGCATATCTGTGTCTCAGACGGTCTGTCGTTTTGTCATACGTCAGCCGATGCAGCAGCGTTTTGCAAAACGTGCGATTGAATTGTGCAAGGACATTGTACCTACGATGATTTTGGAAGCCATCGTGGCCAATTCAACGTCCGCCCTCGTCGCCATTATGAACAAGCTGGAAGACGCGTATCAATCTTCCGAGTCGTGGGAGGAGCTGACACACATGCTCATGTGTCCCATTTTGAACGACTATTCCACCGACATTGTGAAAACCACCAACAATCACTATTTCGACCGTACCTCACTACTGACATGGGTGCATTCGAAACACACGGACCCTCTGACGCGCGAGCCGCTAGAGGAGCGCGATTTACAGACGCGGACAGAATTTATTAAGGAGTATGCTTTAGCAGTACAGGCTATCATAAAAAAATTATAATTACTTTTTTAATACGGACTCTATGGCGCGCGCCTGTTCGTCCAGTTGGTCGTCGCACTCTTTGTCGCGCACGCATTTCAACTGACGCATGGCCACTCCTTGTAGCGCAGTGACACGCTGTCTATACCATTGAAACACTTGACATTCCGAACAGTTGGCGTCGGCGCCCGTTTGAATGTGTGCCGTGCACGTGTTGGGGAAAAAAACGACTTTTTTTTCGGGCGTGCGAACAGGGGCATCCTCCTGGTCCCAATACAATGACCAAACTCCATTTCCCATATTTAAGCAGTTGTTTTTGTAAATAAATATGGCGAAACTGCCAAAAGATGGGTGGTTTCAACGTTGTGAGGAATGCGACTGTGTCACTGCGCGTTTGGTGATTATTCGCAAGGGACACCGTCAGTTTAAAAAATACGGATGCATGGGCTGCCGCCGTGCCTTTTTGTACTGGCTGTTTACACGGTTTGACTACGTCCACATCATCAGAGAAACGGCCGCCTGCATAGAGGTCCGAGTCTAAAGGCGCAGATCCCGCAGGCGAAAATGAAGTTTGTGGCGTGGTGGTAGTTGATGTCGCCATTGGTAATAGTGGCGTAATACTCCCCAGTCCGTCTTCTCGCTTCGGCCAAAGCGACGCATCGAGTACTTGAGCAGCTTTGGTGGCACGCGCACTTTAAACAAGAGATATTTGCACCGTGCGTTGTATTCGATGTCGCGCGTCTCTCGAATCAAATCCAACAAAATCGCCATGCACTCGTCGCGGTCGTGCTCGGCCGAAAACAACTTGCCGTTGGTTTCTTCACAGGCCTCGCGGGCAGCAGTGTGCATAGCCGATGCGTCTTCCGGGTCGGACTTTCCACCCATGTCTTCCCATTTCCCATTCACGCGACGCATCAAACGCACACGCCGGCCACGAACTACCGTGTACAGGAACACGCCGGCGGCACGCACAGGTTTGTCGCGATAGGAAAAGGTAGGCCTGTCCGCCATTTGAACTATATAAGCTCGTCTATATACTCCAAAATGTCCGTCGAAGAATTGGCTTTGGACACGGGAATTCGCGAAGATACTGCCGAATACGACTCGTTTGTGGGATGCGTGCGTTCTATATTGGATTACGGGTGCAGCTACTCCCAAGAAACCATGTCAAACATACGCAGGCGGTGCCGCGCGTCAAAGATGCCCCTGGCCCAAGAAGTCTTGGACGAATGCGAGCGCGTTCAATCCAGCGACAAGCGCGTCCGCCGTTCCAAACTGAAATGGTGGCAGTCTTACGTGCCCAAAGTCAAGCGTCGCAGAGGGCGTAAAATGTCTCCGCTATTTACAGACAAACGTCGTGAGCGTTCGAGGTCGCGTTCCCCAGCCCGAGGAAAACGCTCCATGTCACCCATGTTTGAACCAAAGCGCCCCGCAAAGAATCGACGAAGAGGCCGTGCCGAACCCCGGAGGGGGCGCACTGAAACACCCACAGACGTGCCGCGGTGGCCCGGTCGCCCTTCCGGACCTGCGTGGCCCTCTAGAAAAAGACGAAGACGTTAAATCATTTCATTTTTTTTTCAAGACGACTATAAAACCCCGTGTAATGGCGCCATATGTTTGTGAAACTTAACGTCGGTGGCCGCGTATACATGACGACCGAGACGACACTGAATGCGCGCGGTGGGCACCACATGCTCGCCGCCTTGACGAGGCACGCGTCTACCAAAGTGGATGACGCGATTTTCATCGACAGAGACCCCGACATCTTTCGCTGGGTGCTCAACTATTTGCGCGGGTCCGAAGCGTTGCCGCGGCGCCAGACGAACGAATTTACGATGTTGCGCGAAGAAGCCGAGTTTTACAACCTCGATGGACTCATCATGCGCCTGAACCACATTATGAGCCCAACGTACGAGAAAGACGACCACGTGCTGGTCGAAGGTGCGAAATTCACAGTGTGTGGCATCTCCAAAGACGGATTCATCGTCACGCGCCAGAATAAAAAATTTACGTTGTCGCCAGCGCAAAACATCGAACCCGCCAAGGTCGAAGTGGGCGACGTCGTGATGGCCTGGCGTAAAGAAAGCGGCGGAAGACGCCCGGGAATCTGTATGGCCATCGAAAGTAAGCAGTGCACCATTCAATTCAATGGTGACAGCAGTCAGGAAACGTGCGCCTTGACCGGCGTGCGGTTTTAACTATTTAAAGACGCGTACCCCAACCAAATGGAGTCACAATACTTGGAGCTGATGCGTCGCGTTCTCGACAGCGGCGAGGTCCGAGACACGCGCAATGGACCAACACGAAGCGTCTTCGGAGCGTCCATCACGTGCGACCTACAAGAAGAGTTTCCCTTGCTGACGACGAAAAAAATGTTTTGGCGCGGCATCGTGGAAGAACTGGCATGGTTTTTGCGGGGTTCCACCGATGTAGAGGAGCTGCGCCGTGCAAACGTGCACATATGGGACGGCAACTCAGAGTCCCGCGCGTACGACGCAGGGCCAGTGTACGGGTTTCAATGGCGTCACAGCGGTGCAACCTACACGGATTGTCACCAAGATTACACGGGCCAAGGCGTCGACCAAATCGAGACCGTCATACGTCTTCTCAGGGAACATCCGACATCTCGGCGAATTGTGCTCAACGCGTGGGCTCCCGCCCAACAAGCGCAAATGTGTCTCCCACCTTGCCACGTCATGTACCAATGGTACGTCGACCAGCATCAGAAGCTTTCTTGCATTATGACGCAGCGGTCCTCCGACGTATTTCTAGGTCTGCCGTTCAATATCGCGTCCACCGCATTATTGACGCATCTCTTGGCCCATCAAACGGGCCTGGGCGTTGGCTCATTGACCCTTCAGGTGGGCGACGCGCACGTTTACGAAGAGCACGTCGAGGCGTGTCGCACGCAACTGGAACGCACGCCGACGGCACCTCCAACGCTCGAGGTCCACCGATGCAAAGATGACAATTTATGGAACGTACAAACCGCGGACGTGACACTTGAACGGTACCAGTGTCAGTCGCGAATCAAAGCACCGATGAAAGCATAGTATTAAATAAGAAAAATATGATACATTATGTTACACCATCATGTACTCGTCGTTGGTGATAATTATGTTGGTAAAACGTCCCTATGTCTGCGTCTAGCGATGGACCTCCCTCCCTCCTCCAGCTATATGTCGACACTTAATTTTGATTCGTTTTTTGCTAGAATTGGTCCAACACATTCTATTACGCTATACGACATGCCCGGACATTCTCGCTTTCACCGACACGCAGAAACGCGCTATGCCAATTGCGACGTTGTTATTCTGATGGGCCGTGGCCGCCATATTGACGACACTTGGTTTGAACGGGTATCCGCATGGGCGCCGTTGGCGTCATGGTTGGTCGTATCGCGTAGTAGCTCTGACGGATGGCGCACGTATGCGCGGCAACGTCATTTAACATATTGTCAATTGGATATACACGGCGATATCGATAATTTCATTCAAGCACTGGTGCGCCAGTGCTCGTTGCATGCGGCGCGTCCTGTTCCTGTGCAGCTTCAAGACACGCCGGATGAGCAATATCTGTCGTACTGTACATGAGGTCGACGGGTTCGGTAAGAGGGGTTGGCGCCACGACTTTGTGAAAGTAAATAGACTGATTGTCGCGAAGACGTTCGTCCAACAGAAAGGGCACCGCCTCTAACTGCTGCTGTATGTGCGTGTACGGCTGACCATTGAGCCGGTGCCCTAACCAACGCTGCATTCGGTAAATAGAATGTCCGTAGTTTTCTTGTGACCATAAAATGTTCGAAGAATGTAGATAGCGCATAGACTCTGCCACGTGCAGCGCCGCGAGTGCTTCGTCAGTGGGCCACGCGTCGAGAGACTGCATGGCATGGCGAATGGCTCGTTGGCTCACCGTGAAAAGCACTATCGACGAACTACACTTTGAAATCCCCACGTCCAATGTTGCCAATTGGCGATTTACAAGACAAAATTCCCGACGCGCTTCGTGCCACTTTTTGTGAAGCAGCTCGTGCGAAGGCGAGCACCAGGTCCACAATTGAAGTACGTCCATGGCGCTCTGGCGCACTTCGGCGCTCTTTGCAAAGAGTTTGCTGGCTGCTTTGACGTCTGTTTCGAGTGTTTTCACGGCGTCGTTTTCAAACGTGGTCGCGATGGCATGTTTTGCCATGACCGAGTCCAATAACCAGCATGTGGATTGTATTGACTGGTCGTGTACGTACCAATGAAAGATGGGTTGTGTGAGTAGTTTCGCGTGTCTGTTTTTGCGCACATATTCAATCATGTTATCCATGGCTTGGCTGTACTCTTGACAAGTACGCGTGATTTGCGATGCGTCTTCCGGCGGGTCGTCCAGCATTTGCTGCAAGGACATGCGCATGCGTGTTAGTGCCATCGCGTCGATGCTGGCATCTTCGGGTAAAATATCTTCAAACACGACCGCTTCGCGTATATGAAACTGTTGCATTTGTATATGTCAGGTGTTTATTTAAATAGTGGTCTATGTTGTTTCGTCCATAAAGTACATGCTTCGGTCGAGAGTGAAAAAATACCACCACAACGCCAGGTCATACACCACGTGATGGAGTGTCATGTACATACAAGACAGAATGAGCGCCACTCGGAGGCCCACCGGGGCATCCACTTGCGTCGAAACCACGCAGAGACCCAGAGAAGCGCCGCACATCATCAGAAGAGTTAGATACACGCCGGCAAGTTTTCGGCCGCGATACACGGATAGTAGCGCCATGGGCAAGCAAAGAATGGCGCCGCCAAAGTAGATGGCATACAGCGCGATGACTGCGTCGTTCGCGGGCGCCCACGCAAAAAAACCAGCGACAAACAAGTGACATATTGTAGCGATGCACGACGATACGATGCGATGTCTGGGAAAATCGAAAAGAGTCTTTGGCGTTGCGTGGGCCGTTGCGGCGGTAAACAGTGTCATCGTGCCAAACGTTAAAAATAGGAATGGAAATGCGGACATCGTTGACTTGAGGAAGTGCATTTATAGAGTCATTCGACGGGAGCTACATAAGTTTCGAGACCGCGGCCGTCCGACCAACGCACAACGCCACAGTGCATTAGCGTCAATGTCACGTGTGTCGCGTCGCTGTTGTATAAGAGCGACATACGTCGCAATGTTTCGGAATCGCTCTCGAACGTTTTGTCCACGGGACTCTTCTCACGAAGTTGAATCGCCGCGGTCCATCGGCCACCACTGTGTGTCAACACACACCCGCGCTTTCGAGCGGAAAATGTCAGCTTGATATTGCCCACCGACGGCGCCATCGCCAGCAAAGACAACCAGTCGGCCATAGGCACGTCTACAGAGACGTCACGAGGTGACGGTTCAATGTAGCGCTCTTCGTCAAACGAAACGTGTTCAAACTTGTACTGTAACGCCGCCGCCACGCGGCTCGTCTCAAACGTCACGCTATTTTGGTCGAAACGAACAGTCAACTCTGACGAAAACCCAACCAGACGAGCTACATAATTGCGCATGGCATCCGTGACGACAAAAGTCAACGGCTCGTTCACGGCGGCAGAAACGACACACGTACACGTGCGCATGCCGATGCCGTGCTTTACAAACACGCGTACCGTGCAACTTTCCGGGGAAATGGTACAATGGGGCGACAGGTCAAACGCGCGCAATTCACACCACGCCTGATGCAGCCAACGCACAGATAACGTACAGGACATCTTACAAGTATTAAAAAAGACGCATATATATAATAGAATATACTTAAATTATGTCAGGGTTTGTATTTTGGTTGGGGATTGTCGCCGCGTGCTGCACGACGCTGGCGTCACTGCCCCAAGTTCGCAGGTCCCTCGTCGTCGATTCTACGCAAGATTTGCACGTATGGACACTGTTCACGCGTGTCTTTGGTTGTGTACTGTGGGCCATCTACGGCGGACTTCAAAACGAGTACATTCTCTCCACATCGGCAGCTATTGCCGCCGGTATCGAGTGTTTACTCATACTCGCCAAGTGCCGCGACCTCATACGTTCCAAAGCTGATGCGGACGCGGCTCGTTCACCATCAATCGATATCGGCACATTTCCAGTTCGCGCCCAGCCGCCTCCAGACGAGACGTCAACGCCATGTTGCTCTCGTTGAGGCGCTTTACGGCGCTCGCGAGCACAGTATTGTTACTCTGAAGCTGGGCCGACCGCTGCTGTTCTTGTACATAGACCGACTGCAAACGCAACAGGTGGGGCAAAAGCACGGCCACGACTTGTTCTGGTGTACAGCGCGGTGGCATGGTGCGCAGACGTTTGTGCATCGAGTCGAGCTCCGATTCAAAGGCTTTACGTTTTCCTAGACACTCAACGACCGGTGGTTCGGCAAATCGGCCGCGTTTACACCCAAGAAAAATGTCTTCATCTCGTTTTCTGCGGCGCGAAGCCACTACTACGGAACCGTCCACGCGTCGCTTAGACATACTGATGTATATTAAAAAAAAGAAACCTTTATATAGTATTCATATTATGGTAAACATATGCTCACTAAACATGTACTAAAAATCGACAGTGTGCGATGTTGTCGAATTCCGACTGCTTTGGAACCATCTTGTCTCCCATTTGTTCCCTCCACATCACGTGCGTCTCTGTGAAGCGCACGTCCGAGACACAAAGGCGCGCGTGCTTGTGGCACATCTTAAGTTTGCGCGGTTTGCGAAAAATCTCCAGACCCTCTTCCACCCACAGGCGCAAATCACCCGCGCCTTTGCAGAAAACGGGCGTGTTCATGAGCTCCTTGCGACTGCGCGGGAGCACGTGCAATGACTCCAGGTAGCGTTTCATGTGGTTTTCGAGGTCGTCTGACGTCTTCATCTCTATTTTGTGACAGACGACTTTCTTGTTGGCCAGAGACTTGCGCAACTTTTTCAGAGTCTTGATGCGTTTTCCATTTACACGGCATCCGCAAAGGAATGCACGCACTACGTCGTGAACACGGCGTCCATTCTTGCGACAGATGCGCCCGTTGTGCTCCGCGGCGCCTTCCAGTCCTTTTGACGCGTCCAAGCACTTCATGAGTGTGCCGCGTGTCTTGTCATAGTGGTGCACGGTGGCGATAGGGTTGAACTTGACCATGGTTGTGTGTGGTTGTGTGGTTGTCAATGAATGGTGCTCAGACGTTCTATTCTAAATAGAATAGAAACCCTAACTTCGAAGTATAAACATTCTGAACTGACCTCCGTGTTCCCCACGGAGGCGTATGCTACATGGCATTTTGGTATAGAGACGTAGCCTAAAAAATTTGCGTTGGCGCTCCTCGACACGTTTTATAGCGTGACTACGCTGTTCGGCGATTTCTTTCTCAATCTTTGCCTGTAGGTCCAGCTTTCGCTGTTCCATTCGCACAATTTCTTGTTCCCATTTCTTCCGAGTCCACGTTCTTTGGTCGTCTTCCTTAAAAAATGTTTCGGCCCACCAGAAATAGTGAGGTGGGTCACCAGGAGGGTCGGTGGCTACGCGTTTCGTATCTTCGTCAAGATTCTCCGCACGTAAAAACACAGAGTATGACTTGGAGTCTTTAAAGACCATGTCATCAAAATCAATGCGCACAATGCGTTCGCCCCGTTGCATGAAATTACCACTGTGGCAATCCTCACTGTACATGCCTTTCTTATCATAGAGCGCAATCGAACACTTTAACAAACCAAGGTCCGTCAAAGCACGAACTATATTGTTGTACTCAAAAATTTCCTCTTTGACAGCAGACAAATCAAAAGGTCGACGCAACTGGTATAATTTGGGTTTTTTCCTTTTCAAAGGTAAACATTTATCCATCATGATGGAGGTTTCTTTAAAGGCATACACGATAGGTGCATGGGAAGGTGTCGCATACCTCTGCAAGAGAGCTTCTTCTTCCATGGAATGATTTGCTCGAATTTCTTTTTTGACAATAAATAGGCGCGTCTTTTTCCCCGAAGAACGCACCTCCAACTCGTACACTTCAGAGTTTTCTCCCTGAGACCACTCTGCGTCGTTATAATGCTGTCGACTGCCACTGTCCGACCTAATATTACGCGATTTGACATGCATGCCCTTCACGTCAAACTCCCCTTCGTGCTGTTGAGACCATGCCTCCAACAGCTGCCGATACTCTTCGGTTTTCATAATACAGGATTTCACGAGGATGTTTATAGGGTCAAATGATTATGATCTATTTATGTGTCGACTAGCACTCTAAGAATGGACATTGTTGTCGGGGCCACCATCGGCCTGGTACAAACGGTCGCCGGCCACCCACTTGACACCATAAAAACGCTCATGCAAAACGGCCAACATTATCGCGGTCTCAACATGTGGCAACTCTATCGAGGCTGCGCATATCCCGCCGCCGCGTCCATCGCCTTTAACGCCGTCGCATTTCCCGTATTTGGTCGCGCACTCGATGAGAATCCCTATCGCGCCGGATTTCTCGCCGGTTTGGCCGTGTCACCCATCGAATACGGGTTTGGTGTTGGTAAAATACGGCGCCAGACACTTGCCGCAGGACCTCTGCATTTGAAAGGTGTCACGATGTCGACGTTGCGCACCACCGGCGCCATGACTGTTTACTTTGGCATCTACAGCGACACAAAAGATACGGTGGGGGCCCTGGCCGCTGGCGGTCTGGCCGGTTTCGCCAACTGGACGCTCACGTACCCGTTTGATGTGCTGGCCACGCGTCAGATTGCCGAGAAAATGACAATACGCCAAGCGTGGCGGTCAGGACCCCTCTGGAGGGGGTACCTCCCCTGTATTCTGCGCGCCGTCTTGGTCAACAGTCTCAGTTTCAAGTTGTACGACCTCGCTCAGTAACGCGCGCTCGAAGGCGTACTTGTGGTCACGGGCCTGTGCGCGGTCTTTTTTCAGCTTGCGCTTGGCGTTGCGGCGCTTGTTGCGTTTTGCGCGCTTGGCTTCGGGCAAGGTACGGGTCATGGTGTGTGTGTGTGTGTGCTCGTTTATAGTGCGATGGGGCTATTCTGAATAGACCGCGGAAATTTCTGGGGAAAAATCTGGGCTGAACTTTTCTATCGGCGAAAGAAAAAATCTCTATTCGCGAAAGAACTTTTGGCCATCCTCAGGAAAAAAAAAATCTCGCGGTGGCTGAACTTTTCTATTCGCGAAAGAAAAAATCTCTATTCGCGAAAGAACTTTTGACCCCTGGCTGAAAAAAAAAATCTCGCGAGGGCTGAACTTTTCTATCGGCGAAAGAAAAAATCTCTATTCGCGAAAGAACTTTTGGCACCTCGGCTGAAAAAAAA
>Ga0255756_1000583_pt1 | contig 43819 bp, 41 predicted proteins | sample 011ome_20_FD_179956 | JGI IMG/M metagenome (GOLD analysis project Ga0255756, IMG submission 179956) | Coastal salt marsh microbial communities from the Groves Creek Marsh, Skidaway Island, Georgia - 011509CT metaG (version 2) | ecosystem: Environmental > Aquatic > Marine > Intertidal zone > Salt... | reverse complement strand
TCGGAGACGCCAAGGACAGCATCGACGGGATCCTGCAGGCGCTGAAGAGCTAGGGCAGATCCTGACCGCAGGCAGGATGTAGCCTTGTTGATTCCCCCGGCCTTCGAGCCGGGGGCTTTTTTATGCAAACCCGCCCGGTCGATCCGGTTGGTTCATGGAGTCAGGGACCGGGGTCCGGTATCGGGCGAATGTCGGACATCGGTCCCTGATATCGGAAATGTCTGTTCCTGACCCAACTCGGACATTTATTGCTGCACAGAGACCAGGCAGCCGGGGTGCATTGGATGATTGCCGGGAATGTGTGCCAAGTGGACCGAACGAAACTGCAATGTTTCAACATGGCCTCGGATTTGATGATTCCCATCGTTTGAGGGCATTCGACGCGCCCCGAGGCCGGAGATTTTACAACTCCACACATCATTATTGCTGTCAAACAGGTAGGCTCGTTCTTCGCTTTCGATACGCGATACCAATTGCCATCGGCAGGGACGGAGTATACTCAGATCTCCCACTTTGGACGGTCCCCCTTGGCGGCCTGATACGCACGTCACGGTTCCAATGGCGAGGTGCTGTCAGTCCAACGCGAACCAGTCTCCGTAGCTGTTGCCAGACTAAGTCGAACCACTCTCAGTAATTCCCGGCATCGGCGCCATCACGCCGCTAGTTGCCGTCATTCGGCGAGGACGCCTGATCGAGCTGCCTCCTGGCGGAAAAGTCAACTACGGGAAAATTCTCACTTCACACGGTCCAGTTCTCAGGGATCAGGTCAATCGACCACGTATTGCCTATCGCGCGAGGTTCGGAATCTGCTATTCATTTCCTGCGTGTAGCAGGAATCGCTTGGAGACAACTACGTCAATGGCCAATAACACCCTTAAATTGACGAAATTCGAGCTTATTCTCCTGAGCGCTCCCGTCCTTATCGGCCTTGGAACCGTGCTCTCTTATATGAACGATCCCGCATACGGCGTTTGGGTCGATCGCGATATGCTGCGTGCAACCCAACTGGCCGACGTCTTCCAGGTAATGGGCGCCGAGTTGAACGGAACCTTCTACGCAAGAACACCAGGCGGGGCCTATTATTATCTTCTCGGCCTGCTAACTCTTATTTCTCAAGACCCGCTGTTTGTCACCCGGTTACTGATTGTTGTTTCCTTAACGGGCGCTGTCGCCATGTATTGGGTGGCCCGCCGCCTTTGGGGCGATGCCGGAGGTATCTCGGCACTGGGTTTCTGGCTAATTTCTCCCATCGTTCTGGGGGCTGGTTATCAGATCATCAATCCGGCCTTCGGCGTGCCTCTGGCCGCCCTATGCTATTTGCTATTCATATATTACCTGCTCGGAAAGAAAGGCACGCTGCCCTGGCTTTTTTTTCTTATCGGAATCGCCATCCAGACGCATGTTTCCTATCTATCCCTGTTGATCGCGATGAGCGTGGCGATGGTCTTGTTTTGCCGTCCGGACTGGCGGCGAGCGGTGGCCGCCGCGGGAGCTCTTGTATTATCGTTCTCACCTTATCTGGTCTCGGAGGTGATGAGCGGATTCGTCAACACTCGACTTCTCATCTTGGGCGAGAACGAGCCGAACCCGTTTTATACATCGGCCAAGTTCGATTCGCTCGAGTACTTTCTTCGGAATGCGACCAACCCGGTATGCCTCAACGAGAGCTGTGGTATTTCCAGCCCAAATTCCCTGGCGACCTATGCCGGCGCATTTCTCTTGGCCCTCTTGCTGGCAAGAGTGGGCTTGGCGGCCAGACACTATTGGTTCAGTCCAAGCCGGAATCAATCCGAAAGGGACGTTGAGCGGGTCGTTCTGGCCTTAGGCGTTATTCTGATTTTCGGGATCGTTTTTATTGTGCTGGGGCGCGGCTTTGCTCTTCAACATCGGTATTACATGTTCCTCGCCCCGGCGATGTCTTTGCTCTTCGCTGCGGTCGTATTTTCCGGCCTTCGCAACATTTCGAGGCTAGGCCCCCTTCCATCAGCGTTTGGACGCGGGGCGCTCATTGTTGGGGTCGTTCTGGTGACGGTCGGAAACTACAAAAGCCTTGCCCGGTCTATTCCGGCGGCCTTAGATCTAGACAACCGCCAAATGCCCCGATTGTCAGACCTTGTTCGTGTTATCAAAGCCCATACCGGTTTCGATCATGAGGACATAAAGCGGCGTGTCTTTATGATTGGTCCCGATGGCTCTCTTCAAGATCATTACATCAGTTATCTAGCGCGGACGATCGAAGTCTCAATAGGGAAAGGGCTCACGCTTGATCCAGCATCCTGCGTCGCCGTTGTCGAAAGTCCCTCGGCCCAACAGGCCAAGGCGTTGCTAGCCGGCCACATGAAGCTGATGCCCTTTCCCGCTCGCGCCGTTTCGCAGATTGCATCGGACGGTCCCTATACGCTGTTCTCATATGCGCTGGCGGATGGAAATTGCTACACCTCCCTTGGGACCAGCTACGACCATTTTCCGCAGGAAAGGCAGGCCCGTGAGGCCTGTGACGGGGCCGCCGAGGACGGGATCGTGTGGCAAAATATGGAAGGAAGAAGAACGGAAGCCATTGTTCTCGATACCTTCAGGCGTACGCGATTGTGTTTCTGGGTGGAATGGACGCAGGACAATAAGGCTTTGTCGGGAACGCTGTATTCTTGGCAGGGGCGGAGTTATTCGGGCTATCCGATAGACCACTGGAGTTTCCTGGATTTGACGCTTGAGTTCTCCAATCCCGAAGGAACATTCGACCGGCCTTTGATCACGGCACCTCTAGGTCGTTTCATGTTCAGCCGGATGCCTTGGCATTTCAAGGTCGATGCGCCGCCGGGCGGGAATTACGATGCCGCGCTTGCGTATCGCTTGTTTTATCAAGATACGATGGATCCTGCGGCCAAGGTTTTTGACAAGAGTACGCCTCAGCATAGCGCCCGTCAGGTATTCCCGAAGACAGTAACCCTTCAGCCCTTGTGGAAACAGTGAACGGGATCGAAATCATGGACGTGGATCCGAAGACATTCTGGGAAGAGAAAATCCTTCATTGGGAGAATGGCCGGTACGAGAAAAAGACCCAAAAGGCCTCTTTCCTCGAGGCCATTGCCGACTGGTCTAGCAATTCATTGCGCTTTCGAATTGAAGTAACGGGCCGTCTACTAGCTCCTTTTGTCGCGGGCAAGCAGGTCGTCGAAATCGGTTGCGGTTCGGGCTTGCTGACCGAAGGCCTTCTTGCGGCAGGGGCGGCGTCCTATACCGGCTATGATATTGCCGAAACGGCCATTGGAAGTGCCAAAGCCCGGGCCGACGAAAAGGGCTTCTCGGACAACGTGCACTATCAAGTTTGCGGGGTTTCTAATCTGCCGCCTTTTGGGGCCGACATCGTCTTCTCCTTGGGCCTGCTGGACTGGCTGACCGATGCGGAGCTCGACGCTTTGTTCCGCGCCAGCGGGTCGGCGGACTTTCTTCACGCCATCGCGGAAAAGCGGATGTCCTTATCACAGTACCTTCATCGTCTTTACGTCCAGGTCGCTTACGGGCACAGGACGGGCGCATACCGGCCGCGCTACTACCGGGTCAGTGAAATGGAAAACTTGATTCACCCTTATAACCAATCGCTGATCCATGTTTACCGTGACCGCCGGCTGAGTTTCGGCGCCCTGGTCAGCAGCCTACCCATCGAACACGGTCCCTAGGAATGGCGAAAGCCCGACAATTCCAAAAGTTCATTCTCTGCGCCGACGACTTCGGTTTTACGCCGGGCGTTAGCGAAGGTATTTTGGAATTGGTTTCTAAGGGGCGCCTCAGCGCTGTAAGTTGCATGGCTACGACGGATCATTTTCCGGACGCGGTCGCAGCCTTGACAAGATTTGAAGGGCAGGTGGACATTGGCCTCCATGTCGTTCTCACCGATCTTCCGCCCCTGGGCGACATGCCGTCGACGACCGTTGGCGGGCGCTTGCCGAATTTCGGCACGTTAGCGAAGAGTGCGATTTTCGGGCGCCTCGACTTGCAGGAAGTCGCCGGGGAGGTTTCCCGGCAATTGGGTCTCTTTGAAGATACCTTCGGTCGTCCGCCTGACTTTATCGACGGTCATCACCACGTGCACCAGTTGCCCGGGATCGGGGAGCAAATTTTAGATATCATCGAGGCGCGCCTCGCCGGGCACCTCCCTTACGTGCGCGGGTGCAGGGAGCCCTTGCCTGTAATACTACGGCGCGGGGTACACCCATTTCGCACGTTCCTGATCGGCTGGTTCGGCGGCGCGTTCGTCCGGAAGGCGCGTGCACGCGGTGTGCCGGTTACCGGTGGTTTCAGTGGGATTTATGATTTTGCCGGACGGCAGCCCTACGACTACCTGTTTGATCGCTTCACCCAGGGCCTCCGGATGAATTCGTTAATAATGTGCCACCCGGGTTTCGTCGACGACGCGTTGACCCGGATCGACAGCCTGACGACGCAGCGCAAAGAGGAATTTGATTTCTTGAACAGCGAGCGTTTTCTCGAAGCCATGGAGAAGAAGAATCTAAGCCTAGGGCGATTTGAGAAAGGCTCCGACACGGTCTCTTAGCCCTCGGGTCGCGCTGAATACATAGCGCTTCATGACGATGAAGTTGATCACGAAACACGTCACGTCGGCCAGTATCTTGGCCGGGTATACTGGAACGTTAAGCCTATCATTCAGGCTGTAGAGAACCCCTAGGGACAGGCCATAGCTGAAGGCATAGAGCATTAGAAATCGGCGCCCTTCCCGAACTACCGTGCGACGGGAAGCGGCCTCGAAGCACCAATACTTGTTCAGGACGAACGAGAAGGCTCCGCCGGACAACCTTGCAACCATCTGCGACGGCATGGCACCCGCACCCACAAAGTACAGGATGGAAAATACCGCATAGTCGATCATCGCCGAGCCCACCGCGATGCCGCCGTATTTACTGAACTGTAGAGCGGTCTTCATCCGTTTTTGTTTTCCGCGAGCTCTATAATGGCGGTTGCGGCTTCTTCCGCTCCATCGGTGATGGGCGGGAGTCGATCATAGGCCGCCTTGAAAACGTCTAATTGGTCCAAGGCATTTAGCATGACGCTTTCATAGTTCGACTGTGTCGCAATTTCGCCGACATTCAAGTGTTTTACCGTTCGGGCGTTGATCCATTGCTCGGCATGTCTGGGCACGGGCACGACGATTAGCGGCTTGCGCATCCAGAACATTTCACTGACGGCGCTGAAGCCGCCGTTCACGACAACCAGGTCGGCCTTTTCAAGTAAGGGGTAGGTGTCTTTGATTTTCCCATGGAACCGAACTTCCGGATTCTGCACCCAGTCCTCGGGCTCAGTCCGTCCGATTACGTCTATTTTCACGGGGTAGGATGTATCCGAGAAGTTGACGGGGGTTCCGAATACCGAACCGCTCAGCATCACTGCCGCGCGTTGCGCGGGGCTGTGAACGTGGCTCGGATCGTAGCCGGCCCGCACGATCGGGCCAATGCGTTTTATGTTACCGCCGGGTTGCCGAACGTTCCTGTCTAGTGTCGGGCTCAAGACCAAATCCGGAATGAGCCGATGAAATCCGAAGTCCAGCATCTCGACCCCGAAGAACTGGGCCCTGATCGATGACGGGCGGTCCGGAAACTTGAAGTACGAATGCCAAACCACGTCGGAATTGTTCAGGGCCGCCAAGGGAATGTGGCGGCGTTTCACCGGCAGAAAGTTGTAGTCAGAATCCGAGACCACGACATCGGGCGCGATGTCGTCCAGCAGGGAGCTTATAAGTCGGGCGTTTTCGCGAAGGGTCGAAGCCATACCCGCGACGGACGCGAACGTCCGGGCAATGCTGATTTCGCCATCCTTCGACCCATATGCCAAAGACTGGATTTCGTGAACAACCGAAACTTCCGGTTTGTCCTCAAAATACCATAGCCCGTTACCTGACGTGACCACTTCGATGCACGCGCCACGCGCATACAGCCGTTGTATGATGGCATGGCATCGCGTCGAGTTACCAAGTCCAAGCCCATTTGTAAGAAAAAGAACCTTCATTGTAGCGGCATTGGAAACAACCGATACACACGCGTATAAGGAAAGATGGCGCGATGCGCGTCGATCCGCCAACCCGTGGCCTGCGCAATAGCGGCCGTGTCTTCGTCATTGAACAGGTTGATGCGGAAACCGTGTGACTTGTGGAACCCACGATAGAGTTTTCCCGCCCAGTTCTCGGGCGGTACGAGACAGACCAGGTGTCCCCGGTCATTGATCAAGCGGCGCGCGTTCGCCAAGACGGCGCTCGGGTCGGGAACGAACTCCAGAAGCCCGGCGCAGACGATGCGGGAAAAGCGGGCTGGGGTGTCGAAGGCGGCTGCGTCCCCCACATGGCCCGTCACGTTCTCGGTGGGAAGGGTGTTGATCATCGACTGAGAAAAGTCGACGGCGACGACATGATGGGCGCCGCGCCTAAGGAAAAATTCCGTGTAATAGCCGCTGCCGCTGCCAAGATCGAGAAGCGTATGTCCCCTCACGTCCCCCATCAAGGCGTTGGTAGCGGCGGCTTCGCGGGAGCGCTGCCAGTTCCAAAGAAACGAGCCGCTCCGTTGCCGATAGCCGCTTGCCTCTTCTTCGAAATAATTGTGGATATCCAGATCCATTCCGCCCCTTGAAATCGCCACTTTTCCGGGCCGCCATTTGGGGAGAGGGAAAATACGTCGAAGTCCCCATAGCCAGCCCTGGGTCACTTACACAGCGTACCCTCCCATGGTTTAGCAGAAAACAGGGGAAAACATAATTCAATGGCGAATCTCGGCGGCGAATCTCGGACCGAACCGGTTCCACCAGAAACGCAGCGTCTCGTGGCAAATACCGATACCGCGATCCAACAGCAATTCCTCAACCTGGCGAAGCGATAGCAGTTAGCGGATGTACATCATCACCGCCGGACGAATAATCTCGGGCAGAGGTTTGAAATAACGGAACGGATTTTTCATCCGCTCAGGCTGCGGGTGCAGATTGTCAGCCTCTGGCCGCTTTGCTCTGATGGTATGGACGCCCCTCACGGCTTCACGATGAGCCATACTGGAGCGTGTTGAATAAACCAGAAAGAGGAGGCGTCCATGACGCAGATTATGACAGTTGGGCTGGATCTGGCAAAATCAGTGTTTCAGGTTCACGCTGAAAATCATGATGGCAGTCCGGTTGTGCGCAGGAAGCTGCGCCGGGCTAAGGTGATTCCGTTCTTTACGGCTCTGCCGCCCTGTTTGATTGGCATGCAAGCGAGGCGTCGACGACCGCATAACGAAGTGCGCAACGAACTCTGTTGCGAGGGTGATGATGATCTGATGGCGAAACAGGGTGACCGGGATCGGCCAAACCCGAGGCATTGTCAGAGTTTCGAGCTCGATGCTCTGACTGAGCGTCGGTCCACGGATTCCATCAGGGCCCGCGGCAAACAATATGCCGCATCCAGAGGCCGGATAGGTGACTGCAAACCCAACCCGCTTCCGACCGTCAAAACCATTTGCAATTAGAGGGGCGTCCATAGATGACAATATCCCGGACCGGGTTAGCTCTGACAGATAGGAAAAACTGGCGGAGCGAGTGGGATGAAACTGAGCACTGGTTGCTAATCATTTCCCTACAAAAAAGGTCCGCTTTACCTCTTAGAGCAGACGCCGAATGAGCGAAGCATAAATTTCCGCTTTTGGCTAAAAACAGACCATTTCGGTGATGAGTGGACATGTCCGCTGTTCAGTGAACACCGGACACCAATAAAATCCGGGCTTTTGAACGTGCTTCAATGGCGGTCGGCGACACCGGGAACTCCCATGCGGGCTGCGGCGGCGCCACACGGCCCTGCCAGGAAATATTCACATATGTTCGCTTTTTGTTCTTTTTTGTGTTAGGCTCTGTCCGACATCATTGAACAGGGCACGCGGCGGAAACGCCGGTGCGCCTGCCCACAGGCGCGCCCGACGTTCAGGATGGTCGTAAGATGGACATAGGCTTGCCGTGGGATTTGAAAAGACGATTTTTTTGGGATGTTCGGGCGTTTAAAGGCTTCTTCGGTATTCCGGTTTCCGGAATCCCGTCTACCGACCCTTCGGGTGCTAGGGGTTGTTTTACGGGTTTCGGCGGAGGTGCCCTTCGGGTGTATGGGGTTGTTTTGCGGGTTTTGGGATTGCCGGCCGGGCGGGCGGTAAAAAGTTGGGTTCCCGGGCTTGTCCCCGGGGCCCCTGTCCAGCAATGTCGGGGCAGTCGAATGAACGCCCGGCCGTGGGCGTGACGCACAGGCCGGGCCGGGAAAATACCAAGGGGATCGTACGGGACGCGCCATGGCATACAGGAATCTACGGGACTATCTGGCGGAACTGCAGCGCCGCGACCTGCTGCACGTCGTCGAGGACGAGATCAGCAAGGATACCGAGCTGGTGCCGCTGGTGCGGCTCCAGTTCCGGGGCCTGCCGGAGGCGCAGCGCAAGGCGTTCTGGTTCAAGAACGTCACGGACGCCCGGGGCCGGCACTTCGATGCGTCGGTGGTGCTGGGCTCGCTCGGCTCGTCGCGGGAAATCTACGGCGCGGCCCTCGGCGTCGCGCCGGACCAGGTCGGCGCGAAATGGGCGAGCACCCACGGCAAGCCGCTGAACCCGGTGGAGGTCGCGCGCGCGGACGCGCCGGTGAAGGAGTTCGTCTATACGGGCGAGGCGTTCGGCGAGGGCGTCGACCGCTTTCCGCACCTGATCTCGACGCCGGGCTTCGATCCCGCACCGTTCCTGACCGCCGGGGTGTGGATCACCCGCGATCCCGAAAACGGCGCCTATAACCTCGGCATCTATCGCGGCATGATCAAGGCGCCGGACCGCATCGGCTGCGCGACCGACGTCTCCACCCAGCATCTCGCCATCCAGTGGGAAAAGGCGCGGCGCATGGGCAAACATCTCGAATGCGCGGTGTTCCTCGGCGGGCCGCCGGCGCTGCTGCTGGCGGCCGCCAGCAAGGTGCCCTACGGCGTCGAGGAATACGGCGTTGCCGGGGCGCTCAACGGCGAGGCCATCGCGGTGGTGCCGGCGGAAACCTTCGACTGCATGGTCCCGGCCGAGGCCGAGATCGTGATGGAAGGCATCATCCGCACCGATATCCTGGAACCCGAAGCGCCCTTCGGCGAGGCCAGCGGCTATCTCGGCCCGCGCAAGATGGAGAAAGTATTCGAGGTCACGGCGATTACCCACCGCGCCGACCCGGTCTATCAGGGTATCATCAGCGAATACCCGCCGAGCGAAAGCACGGTGATGCGCAAGGCCGCGTTCGATGCGATCTACCTGCGGCACCTGCGCGATGCCTGCAATATCCCGTCGGTGACCCAGGTCGCCTGTCACGAGATGGCGAGCTGCAACATGCTGTTCGTCATCCAGCTCGACCGGCCGGAGCTCGGCCAGCCGTGGCAGGCGCTGCGCGCCGCGGCCGCGTTCGATGCCTCGCTCGGCAAGATGTTCATCGCGGTCGATGCCGATGTCGATCCGGAATCGATGGACGCCGTGCTATGGGCGCTGAGCTACAGCATGCAGCCGCACCGCGACGCCGAGATCGTCCGCGGCAAGGTGCCGAGGCTCGACCCGTCCATCACCCCGTCGGACAACGCCGCCCAGTTCGCCTACCCGGACGGGCAGGGGGCATCAGCCATCCTGATCAACGCGGTGCGCGAACACCCCTATTTGCCGGTGTCCCTGCCGCGCGAGGATTTCATGCAGGCGGCAAAGGACCGCTGGGCGAAAATGGGCCTGCCCGACCTCGACCTGAAAACCCCGTGGCACGGCTACCCGCTGTCCGCCTGGACCGACGAGAACGCCGAGGAGGCGCTGCTCGCCATCACAGGCCGGTATTTCGAAACGGGCGAGAAACTGGTCGGCCTGCGCAAGCCGACGGGGGACTAGGGGCTACAGAGGTTGCGCGTCGATCAGCACGAAGGCGATGCGGCAGGGCTCGGTGCCGCGATTGGCCCAGGCGTGGTTGGTGCCGCGCTGGACGACGACGTCGCCCGCTTTCAGGTGGACCTCGTCCTCGTCGACCAGCATGTCGATCTCGCCCGAGATGACGATGCCGTAATCGACGCTACGGGTCTTGTGCATGCCGGGATGGCGTACCGGCCCGCCGCTGTCGGGGGCGAGGCCGAGCTCCTTCTTCATGTCCTCGTTGCTGACGGAGGTATCGTCCGGCACGAACTCGACGATGCGGAAGACCGAGCCGCCATCCGGCGGGGCGACGCCGATCTCGCGGTCGGCCTTGTCCAGGTCGCCGGTATTGTCGCCGGGCGTTGTGTCCTCGACCCACAACAATGTCGATGTCAGCCCGTTGGCGGCGCGGACGCGGACGTTTTCGGCGATCCCGTCCCGCGCGATGATGGCGGTGCCGCTTGCGTCGTGGCCGGTGACGACGCGTCTGATGCTGGTGCCCATGATATCCTCCCGTGTTTTGCGCATAATAGGGGGTCGCGGGCGCCGGCGCGATGGGGAGACGACGGAAAATCGATGGCGCGGCGACCGGCGCATGGCGTTGACAGATCGCACGGTTTCCCGTGTCATTGACCGCTGCTCATTCGGGAGAAGACGATGACGGAACTTGATTACGACGACGCGCCGTTTGCCGTCCGTCGCGACCTCACGGACGCGCACTGGGACGCCTGGAACCGGCTGTCCGCGCCGGGGACATGGCTTGCCGCAGATACCCGTGTCGCGATCATGGCCGAAGTGCGGAACGCGCCGGGCTGCGCGCTGTGCGCCGCGCGCAAGGCGGCGCTGTCGCCCTATGGCGTGGACGGGGTGCATGACAGCCTCGGCGACCTGCCGGAAAACATGGTCGAGGTCATCCACCGCGTGGTCTCTGACCCCGCCCGGCTGATGAAGAAATGGTATGAGGACTGCCTCGCCAGCGGGCTGACGGAAGAGGAATATGTCGAGATCATCGGCGTCGTCTGTTCGACGGTTTCGGTCGACACCTTTGCCCGCGCCGCCGGCCTCGCGCTGCGCGACCTGCCGTCCCCGACGCCGGGCGAGCCCAGCCGGATACGGCCGCATAATGCGAAGCCGGGCGATGCCTGGGTGCCGTGGATCGCCGCCGACGACGCCGAGGGGGACGATATCCCGCGTTTCGGCCCGCCCGGATCGAACGTCCGCCGGGCGCTCAGCCTGGTGCCGGCGGAAGCGCACGGGTTCATGGCGATGAACGAGGCGCAGTACCTCAATGGCGAGCAGATGCGCGATTTTTCGACCGACTACCGCGCCATCAGCCGCATGCAGATCGAACTGGTGGCCGGGCGGGTCTCCGCCATCAACCAGTGCGCCTATTGAACGACCAGCCATACGGCACTGCTCCGTGCGAGCAGCCAGCACACGGGAACGGACATCGATCTTAACGTCATCATCGGTACGGCCAGCGACGGCGGCGGTATTCCGCAGGGCGCGTTGCTCGCGGCCTTTGCAGAGGCCGTTGTCGGCGATGACGGGGACGCACTGGCCCGTGCGCGCGCGGCCCTGGTCGATGCCATGGGAACGGACGCCCTGGTCGATGCCAGCGCGGTCGCGGCCATTTTCAACGCGATCGACCGGGTCGCGGATTCGACCGGTTGTCCGATCGATGAAGACCGGCTTGCGCCTACGGCGGATTTCCGGGAAGCGCTCGGCATCGCCGCCTTTCCGTCGGGGCGCGGCGGCGGCGGAAGCTGACCGGGACGCGTCCGCCATTTTGACCGAATAACACCAGAGAGGAAAACACTACATGACCCGTCTGAGAGTTCTCGAGCGAGAAGACATGAACGAAGAGCAGGGCGCGCTCTATGACAAGATCGGCGAAGAAGGCGGCCCGCGGGCCGGACCCTACTGGGCCTATATCCGCCATCCGTCCCTGATGCGCCTGTGCCAGGACATCGGAAACTGGTTCCGCAATTCGGCCCTCAGCGGGCGGGAGCGCCAGATCGCGGTGCTGACGGTGGTCCGCTTCTGGGATGCGGAATATCCCTGGGCCGTCCAGGTGCGCGCCTCGCTCGCCGCCGGGGTCACACAGGATGAGGTCGACGCGATCAACGAACGCCGCGATCCGGGCCTCACCGATCCCCGCGAGAAAATGGCAGTGGAGCTTGCCACCCAGCTTCTGAACAATCACGCCCTGACCGAAGAGACCTATCAGGCGGCGGAGAGCCTGTTCGGCGAAGAGGATTTCGTCGCGCTGGTCAGCGTGATCGGCTATTTCGGCATGGTTGCGACCACGGCGAATGCGATCGATGCAACCCCGCCGGACGACGCGCCGGCGCGGCTGGTCTAGGCTGTCGCGCGGTTAGCCGCAGAACCCGTCAGGCGCAGAACGGGCAGCCATAGGCGAATTCGACGCTGGCCCGTTCCTGCGGCGGCGGGGTCTGCTCGCTGCGGCCTTTGACCACCAGTTCGCCGTCGATCATCACCGCCGTGATGCCCGGCAGGTCGCCGTGCTCGATGGCCTCCGTCAGGGTGGTGCCGGCAGAGCCGTCTATCCGCCCGGCGATGACGAGATCCGCCGGCATGCCGGGTTTCAGGATGCCGGTGTCCAGCCCGTGGGCTGTCGCGGTATTGCCCGTGGCGACCGCAATGACCTCTCCCGCGCTCAACCCGACGACGGAGGACAGGAAGATCATGTTGCGCAACATGCCGCGGGCCAGCACCCCGGTGCCGCCGGGCGTATCGGTGCCGAGGGTCAGCCGGTCCAGTCGGCCTGCCTTGGCGAGCCGTTCCACCGCGCGGATCGCCGAGCGGTAGTTGCCGGACGAGCATATTTCCAATGCGAATTCGGTATTGTCGACCAGCGAATCGAGGTCCTCATCCGGCATCGGGATCGGCCCGCCCGAAATATGCGCCGCGATATCGGGCTGTAGCCAGGACAGGGTCTCATAGCCGCAGACCGCATTGGAGCCGGACCGCGATACCCCGCCGGTGTGTACCTTCACCCGCAGGCCCCGCTCGTGGCACCAGCGCACATAGCGCTGCGCCTCTTCCCTGTTTTCGGGGGCGAGCGGATAGAACAGGAACTTGGTCAGGATCGTGCCCGCGTTGCTGACCTTGTCGAAATCCTCCTCGGTCATGCCGGGCACCATCAGCAGGGTGCCGGCGTGCACCTTGGCGCCGCTCCAGCGGATACGCCCGGTGGTCGCCTTGGCGAGCAGGGCGAGCGACGTCATCAGCTCCGGCGTCAGGTTGTTGTAATCGAGGCCCGGCAGGTGCAGCTCTCCCGCCGATACCATGGACGTGGTGCCGCCATGCACGTAATTGCCGATCCAGCCGATGGTGTCCTGCGTCGGGGTCCATTCGCCGAAGACCGGATGGATGTGGCCGTCCACGATACCCGGCATGACCGCGTTGCCTTTGGCATCGACGGTCCGGTCGGCCGCGGCGTCGGCGGCGGGGTTCAACTCGGCGATCCTGCCGTCCTCGACCAGAAGCGACGTCACCGCGCCGACGGGATCGGCGATATCGCCGGTGAAGAATTCGCCGATATTCGTGATCAGTGTCCGCGCCATGGTCCGTCCCTTTTTTCATCGTCCGCGCTACGCTATATCCGATTCTCCCGGGCGACAAATCCCGGATGACAACCCTGTGCGAATAGGACACCTTGGCGGCCATGAATACCGAGCCTCTTATCCCCGTTACCGTGCTGACCGGCTTTCTCGGCAGCGGCAAGACGACCATCCTGTCCCGCATTCTGCGCGACCCGGCCTTCGCCGACACGGCGGTGATCGTCAACGAGTTCGGGGAGGTCGGGCTGGACCATCTTCTTGTTGAATCGAGCGACGAGAGCATCGTCGATCTGTCCTGCGGCTGCATCTGCTGCACCATCCGGGGCGATCTGATGGCCACCCTGATCGACCTGTATGAGCGCCGCGAAGCGGGCGAGATCAGGCGTTTCAAGCGGGTGGTGGTGGAAACGACGGGCCTCGCCGATCCGGCGCCGATCATTCACACGATGATGCAGGAACCGCTGGTGTTCAATCGCTACCGGCTGGCCCGCGTTGTGACGGCGGTCGATGCGGTCAACGCGACGGCGACGTTCGACCGCCAGCCCGAAGCGATCAAGCAGGCGGCGGTGGCGGATGCGCTTCTGATCACCAAGACGGATATGGCCAATGACGCGGCGGCGCTGTCCGCGCTGGAATCCCGGCTCGGGCAGCTCAACCCGAGCGCGGTCCGCGCACGATGTGTCGACGGGGCGGTGGACCCGGACATGCTGTTTTCCGGCGGGATCTACGACCCAGCCGGCAAATCCGCCGATGTCGAAGGCTGGCTGGACGCGGAAAGCGCCGCCGGCGGTCACAATCATCCGACGGACGTCAACCGCCACGGCGACGGGATTTTTACCTATGCCCTGACGCGGGACGCACCCGTCAGCCGCGCCGCGCTCAGCGCTTTCATGCAGATGCTGGCCGACCAGCGGGGCGACGACCTGCTGCGTCTGAAAGGTTTCGTGCGGCTTGCGGACGATCCGTCCCGTCCGGCGGTGGTCCACGGCGTCCAGCACGTTATCCACCCGATCCGCCGGATGGACGCCTGGCCGGCGGGGTCAAACGGCACATCCATGGTGTTTATCGTCCGCGGGATCGAACAGGCGTGGGTCGAAAACCTGTTCGACCGGGTGGTTGAAAGCGCCTATGCGGATTTGAACGTCTGAACGTTTCGTTCCGCACGCAAACAGGCTAGATTTCGGACAGGGACAACAGGAGACAGCCAATGAGCACGATCGCCAATCATACCGGTATTGAGAAAGTCACCTACGGGGTCACGGATCTCGACAAGGCAAAAGCCTTCTGGACCGATTTCGGGCTCACCCCGGTCGACAGCGGTAGCGGTCACATGGCTTTTGCCGCACAGAACGGCGCTTCGGTTGAAGTCCGCCCGGCGGACGATCCGGAACTTGCCCCGCCGGTTGGCGCGGATGTCGATGCGACGGTGCGCGAAGCGATGTTCGGCGTTGAATCGCAGGCCGATCTCGATGCGCTGGAGGCGAACCTGTCCGCCGATCGCGACGTGCGCAAGGACGCGGACGGATCGATCCATACGGTTGACCCGGTCGGCTTCGGTCTGGGGTTCCGGGTGAAACAGACGAGGCCCGTGCAGGCGCCCGAACTGGAGGTGAACATCCCCGGCCGGCCCAAACGGGTGAACCGTCGCGCCGAGCAGGTGGCGAAGGCGTCGCCATTCGAGATATCACATATCGTCTACATGACGGACGATCTGGAAAATCACAAGGAGTTCTATGTCGACCGCCTCGGTTTCAAACTGACCGACGCCTATCCGGGACGGGGATATTTCGCCCGGGGGTCCGCAGCGCATAACCATCACAACCTGTTCCTGCTCGATCCCGGCATCGGCAAGCGCGGTTTTCATCATCTGGCCTTCGAGGTCGGCACGATCCACGAACTGTTCGGCGGCGGAAACAACATGACCCGCCACGGCTGGGACACGATGATCGGTCCGGGCCGGCATCCGATTTCATCCTGCTATTTCTGGTATTTCAAGAATCCCTGCGGCGGCGCGGCCGAATACGATTTCGATTCCGATGTCGTGGACGACGGCTGGGAAGCGCAGGAATGGGAATCCACGCCGGAAAATTTCGCCGAATGGTGCCTTGGCGAAGGCATGGGCGAAGCGTTGCTGCACAAGACGATCCAGCGCGGCTGATCCGCGCGGTCCGGACCTTTGAAGCCCGCCCCTTTTGACTATGTCCGGGCGTCGACAGTGGAGGAGGCCATCGCGGCGCTGGCCTCCTCCGGCGGCGACGCCAAGGTCCTGGCCGGCGGCCAGAGCCTCGTCCCGATGCTGAACTTCCGGGTCGTCGATGCGCCGCTCTTTGTCGATATCAACGGCATCGAGGGGCTTGACGGTATCGAGGAAACAGAGGACGGCGGCCTGCGTATCGGCGCGCTTGCCCGGCATTTCGTGCTGGAGACATCGGCCGCGGTGAAGGACCGGTTTCCGGTGCTGCACGATGCCATGAAACACGTGGCGCATCTTGCAATCCGCAATCGCGGCACCATCGGCGGCAGCCTGTCCCATGCCGACCCGGCGGCCGAACTGCCCATGATGGCGGTCCTGCTGGAGGCAAAGATCATTGCCGCCGGGGCGGCGGGTGAGCGGATGATTCCGGCGGGAGATTTCTTCACCGCGCCGCTGACAACCGTCCTCGCACCGGACGAGATCGTCGTTGCGGTGGAATTTCCCGGCCTGTCGCCGGGCACCGGCTGGGGTTTCGAGGAATTCGCGCAGCGGCGCGGGGATTTTGCCGTCGCAGGTGTCGCTGCCCTTGTGCCGGCCGACGGCGGGGCGCCGGAAGATGTCCGGATCGGCCTGATGGGGCTTCATGATACCCCGGTCCGTGCACGGAGCGCGGAGGCGGCATTTCTCGATGGCGGGATAGAGGCCGCGGTCAAGGCGGTGCGGCAGGACACGGATCCGATGAACGACCTGCATGGTTCTGCCGATTACCGCCGCCACCTCGCAGGGGTGCTGACCCGGCGGGTGCTGACCGCGGCGGTGGAGAGGGTAGGGCGATGACGCAGAAGGTTTCCATTACCGTCACCGTGAACGGCGCGGCGGAGACGGCAGAGGTCGAACCGCGCCTGCTTCTTGCCGATTTCCTGCGCGAAAATCTCGACCTGACCGGCACGCATGTCGGCTGCGAACACGGCATCTGCGGCGCCTGTACGGTGCTGATGAACGGCGACAGCGTGCGTTCCTGCCTGACCTTCGCGGTGCAGGCCGACGGCGCCAGGATAGAGACCGTCGAAAGCCTCGGCAGTATCGACGCGCTCGGCCCGCTGCAGGAAGCGTTTCGCGAAAATCATGCGCTGCAATGCGGTTTCTGCACGCCGGGCATGCTGATGACGGCGACGGACATGCTGCGGAAATACCCGCTGGAAACGGATGACGATATCCGCGACGGCCTGTCCGGCAATATCTGCCGCTGTACGGGCTATCAGAATATCGTCGCCGCCGTGCGCAGCGCTGCAGACAAACGGGACGGCAAATGAGTCCGCCCGACGATATGGATCTTACCCGTCCGCAATTCGTCGGCGCGAAGGTAATGCGTCGCGAAGATCCGCGCCTGCTCGCCGGGGAAGGCAACTATGTCGCCGATATCAAGCGCCACGGCATGCTGCATATCGCCTTCCGCCGGAGCGATCATGCCCATGCGCTGATCCGGAAGGTGGATACCGGCGCGGCGCAGGCGATGGCGGGGGTCGTCGCCGTCTATACCGGCGCGGATATCGCGCGCCTCGCCAATCCGTATCAGGCGACGTCGCGCATGAAGGATTACCAGGCGACGTTTATTCCGCCGCTCGCCGTCGACAAGGTGCGCTATGTCGGCGAAGCGGTTGTCGCCGTTGTCGCCATCAGCCGCTACGTGGCCGAGGACGCCCTGGCACGGATCGAGATCGACTACGAACCGCTGGCGGTACTGGTCGATCCGGAAGAGGCGCTGAAGCCGGACGCGCCCAAACTGCACGATGATCTCGAGTCCAACATTCTCGCCGCCCGCGAGTTCGCCCGGGGAGAGGTCGACGACGCCTTCGTGGATGCGGCGGCGACAGCCGGCGGGCGGTTTCATTTTACCCGGACGACGCCGGTGACCATCGAGGCCCGCGCATCGGTCGCCGAATACGACAGGGGCGCGCGGACGCTCACTCTTCATTGTACGACGCAGATTCCGGGGATCGTCCGCGACAAGCTGTCGGAGATATTCGATCTGCCCGGCCCGCGCATCCGCGTGATCGCCCCCGATGTCGGTGGCGGGTTCGGCGGCAAGACGTCGCTGTACTCCGAGGAAATCGTCGCCTGCGCCATAGCCCGCGACCTGGGTAAGCCGGTCAAATGGGTCAGCGACCGGATGGAAGACCTGATGACGACGGGCAATGCCTTCGACGAGATCGTCGATGCGGAAATCGCCGTCGCCGACGATGGCCGAATTCTCGCCGTGAAAGCGGACGTGATCGGCGATGTCGGCGCGTATTCGATCTATCCGTGGACGGCAACCATAGAGCCCGTGCAGGTCGTGAGCTTCCTGCCCGGGCCGTACCGGATCGCCAATTACGCGGCGCGGGTGCGGGCGGTGGCGACCAACAAGACGCTGACCGGCGCCTATCGTGGGGTCGGACGGCCCATATCGGTCTTCGTCATGGACCGGCTGCTGGATATGGCGGCGCGGAAAATCGGCATGGACCCGGCCGAAATCCGCCGCCGCAATCTCGTGAATGACGACGAATTTCCCTACAAGGCGGCATCGGGTCTGGTCTGGGACAAGTCCGCCTTTCAGGCCTGCCTGCGCGAAGCGTCCGACGGCATCGGCTATGACGAGCTGCGCCGGGAACAGCAGAAAGCGCGCGCGGAAGGCCGCTGGGTCGGGATCGGCGTTGCCTGTTATGCCGAACTGACCGGCGTTGGATCGCGGATTGCGGTCGCGCCCGGCATGCCGATTAATACCGGCACGGAGACCTGCAATGTCGCCATCGATTCCACCGGCGCCGTCACCGCGAGCTTCGGCCTCGCCAGCCAGGGGCAGGGGATGGAAACGACGCTGGCGCAGGTGGTGGCGGAAGAGCTCGGCGTGAGGGTCGAGGACGTCGATGTGGTGCTCGGCGATACGTCGTCGGTCAGCCACGGGACCGGCACCTATGCGAGCCGGGGTGCGGTATTCGGCGGCGGCGCCGGGATTCTGGCTGCAAGGGCCGTGCACGAGAAAATCGTCCGGGTCGCCGGGCATCTGCTGGAAGCAGCCATCGAGGATATCGAGACCGGAGACGGCCATGTCCGCGTCAAGGGTACCGACAGATCAATGACCATCCGGGACCTTGCCCGCGCGCTCTATTCCGATATGGGCCGCGTGCCGAAGGACATGCGCGACGAGATCGACAATCTGGAGGCGACCAGGGTTTACGATCCGTTTTTCGGGACCACGACGTCGGCCAGTCACATGTGCCTGATCGAGATCGATCCCGAAACCTACAAGGTCGAGGTAAAGCGCTATATCGTCGTCGAGGATTGCGGCCGGGTGATCAATCCGTCGATCGCGGACGGCCAGGCGCATGGCGGCGTCGCCCAGGGGATCGGCGTCGCCCTGATGGAAGAGGTCATACACGACGCGACCGGCCAGGTCCTGACGGCCAGTCTTGTCGATTACGTCGTGCCGTCGGCGGTGGAAATACCGTCCATCGATGTCCTGCATGTCGAAGCGGAACTGCCCGGCACCGTCGGCGGTTTCCGGGGACTGGGCGAGGGCGGCACCATCGGCGCGCCGGCCTGTATCGCCAATGCCATATCGGACGCGCTGAGCCCGCTCGGGATTGAGATCATGGAAATTCCGGCGACGCCCGAACGCATTTTCCGGCTGGTCGAGGCCGCAAAGGCGGGTTGATCACCTCTTCGTTTCCGAACGGGGCACGCTCTACATACCTCGCCGTGACGGGGTCTCCCAGGTCCGGGAGGGACGCCCGGTTTCGCAAACGCCGCTGCCCCAAAAGAAAGAGACCCGCCAAAATTGGCGGGTCTCGAAATCAGTCTTGGAAAGACGCGTTATCAGTCGATGATCGACAGGTTTTCCGCCGACGCTTTTCCGTCGCGGCCTTCCTGAAGTTCGTATTCGACGCGCTGACCTTCCTGCAGGCCGGAAAGGCCCGCACGTTCAACAGCGGAAATGTGAACGAAGGCATCCTTGGAGCCCCCATCCGGTTCAATAAAGCCAAAACCCTTCGTAGGGTTGAACCATTTCACGGTTCCTTGAGTCATAGATATATCCAATCAATATGTGTCGCCCGCCGTGCACACTGCCCAGCGGTTTCTCGCCTGCCTGATTCATATGAACCCGGAGACAGATACCATGCGGAGACGACGCTTATTCGACGGAGCCGCATACTATCTTGCGGGAGATATGGGGGCATCGGCGAATAAATGCAATTTATATCTGCAAATATTTTTTACCTTAATAACAGGGAATCCCGCGTTTTTCCGGATAATGGCCCTCAAGCGTGCCGTTTAGGGGGGCTCCACCGGCCGGAAAATCGCGATTCCTGACGATTGGACGGCGATACACCGGTATCGGCGCCTGGAACTGCCGGAAGGCGGGAAACGAACCGCTCAATCCCCGAAGTCGAAATCATACGCGTCGCCGTGACGGCAGATATGCCCGACGGAGGGCGACGGGAAGTGGCCGGTCATGACCAGCGTATCGGTCTCGCAATACCGGTCGAGGAAGGTTTTGCGGGTTTCCGCCGATTGCGCCCGGTCGGAACAGCCCACCGCGCTCCAGCCCGGCTCGCGGCACTGGACCGGCGTGTGCATGACATCGCCGGAGACAATCGCGTTGAATCCTGCCGATTTCAGCCCGATGCTGACATGGCCGGGCGTGTGGCCGGGGGTCTGTTCGAACCAGATTTCATCCGAGAAAGCGTAGTCGTCGGCGACGATATCCGCCTGTCCGGCCGCGACCACCGGCAGCACGCTGTCGTCGATGCAGCCGTCGGAATACTTCTTGCCCTTCTTGTTCAGCTCGGACCAGAAACCGAATTCGGTCTCGGCGAACAGGTAGCGCGCCTTCGGGAAGGTGGGCACCCAGCGCCCGTCGATCAGCCGCGTATTCCAGCCGACGTGATCGGCGTGCAGGTGGGTGCACATGACGAAATCGATATCGTCGACCGTGAGTCCGATGGCGGCGAGGCCGTCGAGATACTTCGTGCCGGACAGCCCAGACCAGGGCGGATAAAAGCGCCGCTCCTTGTCATTGCCGACGCAGGAATCGACCAGGATCGTATGGTGCCGGTCGCGCAGAACGTATGACTGCGTCGCCATAACCAGCTTGCCCGTGCCGGGTTCGAGAAACCGCGGTTCCATCCACGGCCGGTGGCTGTCGATGGCTTCCGGTGTCGCGTCGGGGAGCAGGAATCCGATCTCGAATTCCGGGCCCTCCGCCTCGACGATGCGATGCCAGGTGATGTCGCCGATCTGTCCGCCGGGTGTCATGCTTGTGTCCATGCTCTTGTTTGCGGCGCCCAAACTAGACCGATTCCGGGCAGCGCTCCACCATACGCGCCTTTTGCGCCGTATGATAATCTGGATTACTCTCCCCCCATTGCATAACCCCGATCGGAGAGAAGATCATGCCCATGGATGGCGACGGCAGTCTTGCCACGACAGCGGCCGAAAGGCCCGGAACGCCGGGCAATCCCATTACGTCCGGCGCGGAATATATCGAGAGCCTGCGCGGCCGCGGGCTGAAGGTGTATCTTTTCGGCGAACTGGTTGAAGAGCCGGTCGATCATCCGATGATCCGCCCGTCGGTCAATGCGGTGGCGCGGTCCTACGATCTCGCCAATGAGAACCCGGAACTCGCCAGCGCGGAATCCTCTATCTGCGGCAAGCGGGTCAACCGGTTCCTGCATGTCACCGAAAGCGTCGATGACGTCGTGATGCAGAACCGCATGCAGCGCAAGATGGGCCAGCTGACCGGCACCTGCTTCCAGCGCTGCGTCGGCATGGACGCAACGAACTCGCTCCATTCCGTGACGTTCGAGATCGATGAGAAACACGGCACGTCGTATCACGAGCGCTTCAAGCGTTTCATCGGCGAGATGCAGGAATCGAACCTCGTCATCGGCGGCGCGATGACCGACGTGAAGGGCGACCGCAGCAAGGGGCCTTCCGAACAGGACGATCCCGACATGTTCGTTCACGTGGTCGAACGGCGGGACGACGGTGTCGTGATCCGCGGCGCAAAGGCCCATCAGACAGGTTGCGTCAATTCGCACTGGGTCGTTGTGATGCCGACAATGCGCCTCACCGAGAACGACAGGGACTATGCGATCGTCTGTGCCGTACCGGTGGACGATCCGGGCCTGACCTTCATTTACGGGCGGCAGTCCTGCGATACGCGCTCGATGGAGGGGGGCGACATCGACCAGGGCAATGCCCAGTTCGGCGGCCAGGAAGCGATGATCATCATCGAGGACGTTTTCGTGCCCTATGACCGTATCTTCATGGACGGGGAATACGAATTCGCCTCCGACCTGGTGGAGCGGTTCACGTCCTATCACCGGCGCTCATATGTCTGCAAAACCGGACTGGGCGACGTGATCATCGGCGCCGCGGCGACGATCGCCGATTACAACGGCGTGCCGAACGCGTCGCACATCAAGGACAAGCTGGTAGAGATGACCCACCTGAACGAGACCATTTATTCGTCGGGGATCGCCGCATCGCATGAATCGTTCGAGACCAAGTCCGGCAATTACCAGTGCAACGACATGCTGGCCAATGTGTGCAAGCATAACGTGACGCGCTTCCCGTACGAGTTGTCCCGCCTCGCGCAGGATCTCGCCGGCGGGCTGATGGTGACGGCGCCGTCGGAGAAGGACCTGAACGGGGAGGTGACGGGGCCCCTGCTTCGAAAGTTCCTGAAGGGCCGCTCGGATGTCTCCGCCGAGGACCGTCTGCGTATCCTTCGCCTGATCGAGAACATGACGCTGGGACGGAACGCCGTCGGGTACCTCACCGAATCCATGCACGGGGCCGGCTCGCCACAGGCCCAGCGCATCCAGATCGCGCGCCAGTCCGACCTGGAATACAAGAAGAAGCTCGCCAAGAACCTCGCCGGGATAAAGGAAGAGGGTTCCGCGAAGGACAAGCCGCGCTCGCCGCATCAGGGAACGATGTTTCCGGAAGGCGAGAACGACTGAACCGGTGACCGGAACGGTTTCCCGGAAACAATAACGACAAAGGGGAGAGACTGCCATGCGCGCCGTCGTGATAACCGATACATCCAACCGCAGCGTATCGATCGAGGAGGTCGCGGATCCCGTACCGGGCGACAACGAAATTCTCGTAGACGTCAAAGCCTGCGGCATCAATTTTACCGACCTGCTGTCGCTGGACGGCAAGTACCAGAACAACCCGCCGCCGCCCTTCACACCGGGCAAGGACGCCGCCGGAATCGTCGCCGCGGTGGGCGCGAAGGTGACCGGTCACAAGGTCGGCGACCGCGTGATTGCCCATGTCATTCACGGGGCCATGGCGGAGAAGACCGTCTGTCCGGCGGCGCTCGCCTTTCCGCTGCCGGACGGGGTCGAATTCGATGCCGCCGCCGCGATGGGCCTTGCCTATCTGACGGGATATCTCGCCCTGACCCGGCGCGGCGCAATGCAGCAGGGCGAGGTGGTGATGATAAACGGCGCCTCCGGCGGGGTCGGGCTCGCGTCGGTCAGCCTCGCAAAGGCGCTAGGCGCGAGCGTGGTGCTGGCGGGGCTGACGACGCCGTCAAAGGGCGATGCGGTCAAAGCCGCTGGTGCGGATGCGATCATCGACCTCACCGTGGATGACCTGAAGGACAACCTGCGCGCCCAGGTTCTGGCGGCCACCGGCGGACGGGGCGTGGACCTCGCTTTCGACCTGGTCGGCGGCGAGGTGTTCGATGCGACCCTGCGGGCCATCGCCAATGAGGGACGCGTCGTCGTTTCGGGCTTCACGTCCGGGACAATTCCGTCCGTGCGCACGAACTATCTGCTGCTGAAGAATATCTCGGTGGTCGGCTCGACGATCAACTACTACATCAAGGATGCGTCGCCGCTGGTCGGCGAAGCCCAGGCCGCGCTTTACGATCTGCTGCTTGCCGGCAAGATCACGCCCAACATCATGAACCGCCTGACGTTCGATCAGTATATGGACGGGATCAAAATGCTCGAGGACCGTATGATCGTCGGGAAATCCGTCGTAGTCATGTAGGGCGGATACACTCAGGCGGCGTCAGCGTTCTTGTCGGGGTTTTTACCTGCCTTCGCGCCTGGCGGCAGGGTGAATCCCGCCGTCAGGAACGGGATCATGTATTTCAACGCGTCGTCCATTTTCGTCGAATCGAAGGAATTGCCCGCCAGGGTCAGGATACGGCCGTTATCGGCCTGCGCGTACATCATGGCGCCGTAGACGCAGGTCAGGCGCCAGAACAGTTCTTCCCGGGGCAGGTCCGGACAGGCGCTCGCCATCATGTCGACAAAACGCGTCGCGACGGTATCGAAGGTGCTGAACAGAATATGCCGGACATCGGGATTGGCGCTGGAGCTCATACGTCCGAGCATGCGCCGGAAGTAACGTCCTTCGTCGCCGCTGGCCGGTGCATGAAAGGCAGGAGACAAAAGCGCCCAGAGAACGTCTTCGACGGCGGGCGGGCTGTCGCCCCGTTTGCGGTCGCATTCATCCAGCAGTTTCATGCGGGCGGCGTTTACCGGTGTCGCGTATTGGTCGAAGACAACTTTCAGAAGCCCGACCTTGCTGCCGAAATGATAATTGACCGCCGCAATATTGACGTCCGCATCGGACGTAATATCGCGCAGGGAAACACTGTCGAAACCGCGTTCGGAGAACAGGCGGGCGGCGGTATGAAGGATGCGTTCTCTCGTCGATCTGCCGGCGGACGTGTCTTCGCGGATATCGGCCTCGGGCATGGAGCGTTCCAATGAAATGCAATTATGCGGAAGGGAGGGATATGCCTGTTCGACGCGGCGTTCAAGGAAATTAAACAACTGTTTCAATCATTCAATTCACGGATATTTTCCGGCCGTCAGGATTATTTTTCTTCTGCGGTTTTGCGGCTAGACTATCCGGCATGAAATTTCCGATCCGGACACGGCTTTTTGCCGCGACCGCTGCCTCAGCTTTGATCTTCGGTCTCTCGCCCGCCGTCGCGGACGCGATCGACGGCAATTGGTGCAACGGCGTCAAACGGCTGGAGATCGACGGCCCCAGGATCGTCACACCCGGCGGAAATACCCTTCAGGGTGTCTACGGCCGCCACGATTTTTCCTATACCGTTCCTGCAGGAGAGCCGGGCGCGGGCGCCAATGTCGACATGGAGCTGCTGGGGGATGACGATATGAGGCTCTGGCCGAATGGCCGCTCGCCGGATCCCGGAAAAGCCGGGGCGCAGATGTGGAAGCGCTGCGCCGCGCCGGTGAGCTGATAAATACCATCGCCGAAAGAAGACCGTGACACAGAAAACTCCCAGTATCGCTATCCTCGGCGCCGGTATCGGCGGACTCGCCGTGTCCGCCTGTCTGCGCAAGGCGGGGATCGAAACCACGATCTACGAACAGGCGCCGGCCTTTGCGCGCATCGGCGCCGGTATCCAGATGAGCCCCAACGCGATGCGGGTGCTGTATGGCATCGGTATCGGCGACAAGCTGCGCGCGACCGCGTTCGAGCCGCCGCACTGGCGCAATCGCGATCACGATACCGGCAACCTGACCAATGACCACCCGCTCGGCCCGGACGCGTTCGACCGCTATGGGGTTCCCTACCTGCTGATGCATCGGGGCGATCTGCATGCGGCCCTGCACGGCGCGGTGCCGGACGACACCATCCGCTACGACCACAAGGTTGCCGGGATAGATCAATCCGATAGCGGCGTGACGCTGACGTTTGAAAACGGCGAAAAGGCGACGGCGGATGCCCTGATCGCGTCCGACGGCGTCCATTCGATTGTCCGGGAATCGCTCCTCGGCGCGGAGGATGCGCGGTTTACGGGCCGGCTCGCCTATCGGACGGCGTTTCCGGCGTCCCTGATGAACGGCTACAAGCTGATGGATGACAGCGCCAAGTGGTGGGGGCCGGACCGTCACATCGTCATCTATTACGTCACCGCGGCGCGGGACGAGATTTACTTCACCACCAGCCAGCCGGAGCCGGATTTCCAGGTTGAATCCTGGTCGGCGACCGGCGACGTGAACGAGCTTCGCGCGGCCTACGCGGATTTTCATTCCGATGTCCGCGCCGTGCTGGATGCCTGTCCGTCGGTTCACAAATGGGCGATTTTCGAGCGCGATCCGCTTCCCACATGGAACAGCGGCAACGTCACGCTGATGGGCGATGCCTGCCACCCGATGACCCCCTACATGGCGCAGGGGGCGGCAAACGCGCTGGAAGATTCCGTGGTCCTGTCGCGCTGCCTTGCCGATGGCGGGACGGACGATTTTCCGGCGGCCTTCAAACGGTTCGAAGCGGCGCGGAAGCCGCGCACATCGAAAGTCCAGGCAACGTCGCACCGCAACGAGTTCATGCGCGAAAAAACCGATCCGGACTGGGTATACGGTTATGACGCCTGGACGGTCGAACTACCCTGAGGGAAGGCCGGATTCAATGGCGAAGCCGCATGACGATTACGCCCCGCTTCCGAAGTTTCTGGAAGCCTTTCCCGACGTCTCGGGCAATACGGTAAACGGCCTCGGCGAGACGAAGCCCCGTCTCGCCTCGCCGTTTTTCTGGCACCCCCATTCCAAGCAGGCATTCGGGGAACTGCAGGATGCCGTCCTTGAGCATCACCGCCTGTCCGCCGGCGTCCGGGCGACCTATTCGCCGAAGGCGCCGCGGGGCCCCCGGGCCGTGGATCAGGCGCCGCATAAGATCGAAAACGATGCGGCGGATTGGACGGCGGCTATCAAGAAGTTCGCGCTCGAGAATGAAGCCGATCTGGTCGGGATCGTTCCGATGAATCCGGATTACGTCTTTGACGGTTATGAGATAAACGAGCCCTGGATCGTGATGATCGGAGTGGCGATGGACCACGAAAGGCTGAATGCCGCGCCGGATTCGCTTGAAGAGCCGACATCCGCGGTCGAGGTCGGCGAGCAGTATAATCGCGCCGCCCGGGTGTCCCGGAACCTCGCGAATTACATCATGGAGCAGGGGCATTATGCGAAGGCCTATGCCGGTCCCTACGCGTCGGCGCTCCTGATGATCCCGCCGGCGATTGCAGCCGGTTTCGGCGAGCTCGGCAAGCACGGATCGCTGATCAACCGGCAATACGGCTCCTCGTTCCGGCTGTCGGCGGTGACCACGGAAATGCCGCTGCTTGCGGATGCGCCGGATGAATTCGGCGCCGACGATTTCTGCGCAAGTTGCCAGGTCTGCACGAAGGCCTGTCCGCCGGGCGCGATATCGGAAACCAAACAGACCGTCCGCGGCATCGAGAAATGGTATGTCGATTTCGACAAGTGCATTCCCTATTTCGGCGAGGCGCTGGGCTGCGGAATCTGTATCGCCCGCTGCCCCTGGTCGAAACCCGGCACGGCGCCCAGACTGGCGGAAAAGATGCTGGCGCGCCGGGCGCGACTGGCCGCCGAAGACTAGCCTGCGAGCAGGTCGGTTTCGTTCGCGCCGGCGAGGGCCGCGTGACGGCCGGCGATCCGGCCCGAGGTAAAGCCCCAGCCCAGATGATGGCCGTGCCCTTCCAGTAACAGCCCGCCCTGTCCGGTGGCGCCGGCGGCATAGAGGCCCGGGACCGGGAAATCGTTCTCGTCCAGCACCTGCAGATGTTCATTCACGGCGAGGCCGCCATCCGTTGTCATGATAAAAGAACAAACCGGACCCAGCGCGACAAAAGGCGGCGTCAGGCAGGGGCGCCGGCTACCCTTCGCGTCCCCGGCATTGTAGTCGGCGACGGATTTTTCGAGCTTTGCCGGGTCCATGCCGGTCTTTTTCGCCAGCTCCGCCAGGGTCTTCGCCTCGAAATATATATCCGGGCGGTTGCGCCGGTAGTCGTCGAGATAGGCGTAGGCGATGCCCGGCGCGGTGGAAATAAAGTTCGGCCACGCCCGGAATGTGGAGGCGAGTTCCCCGTCCATCACCACGAACGCCTCGCCGTCGGGCTGGGCCGGCATGTGATCGGACGGCGAGGCGGTTTCGTCCGAAAACCGCTCGCCGTTGCGGTTGATCAGCAGGGCGCCCTGCCGGTAGAGATCAAGGGACGGCATCAGGGCGGTCGTCAGGAATCCCATGACAAACGGCCGCAGCAGCCGCGCCGGCATGTTGTCGATCGACCATCGGACGAGCCGGGCGAGCCAGAGCCAGGGCGGCAGCCTGCGCACGAGGGTCGATTTCGCCGGCGGCCGGAAGCGGATTTCCGGGCCCAGCGCCACATCGCCGTTGAGCACCCGGCCGCCGAGTTCGGTGACGGGATCATGCCAGTCCCCGGTGCTGGCATCGTTGAAAGGACCGATGCGGGCGACCTCGGGCGGCATATAGCGCTGCTTTAGTGCGGGATTGGCGGAAAAATCGCCGGCCGCGAGGATGACGCCCTTTTCCGCCGTCAGGCGTTCGCCGTTCACGATGACGCCGGTCACCCGTTTTTTCTCGACGATCAGGTTTTCCATCGGCGCGGAGGTGCGAATGTCGACGCCGAGTTTGCGCGCGCGTTTGCTCAGATGATGGATCAGCATCCGCGAATTTGGCAGGATGTTGTGCATGCGCGGCTGCGTATGGGGTGGTTCCGGCATCGGGCCATAGAAGACGAGGCCGAGGCCGAGCAGCCAGTCGAAGGTGGCCGGGGTATGATCGACCAGCAGGCGCCGCAGCTTCAGATTGTCCCGGCCTTTCAGGCGTTCGCCGTGAAACAGTTCCATATCGGCGTAGTGGTCGTCCGGGGTGTCGTAGATGTCGATGGCGCGCTGGTGCGGCGATGCGCTGGTCGTGATCGAGCCCACCGACCACGCTGTCGTGCCGCCGAGAGACGGGCTTTTCTCGATCATCAACGTGCGGGCGCCGTTTTCGGCAGCCGAGATCGCCGCGGCAAGCCCGGCGCTGCCGCTGCCGACCACAATGACGTCAAACGAGGTCGCTGGCATTCCGCGTTGCTTTCTATGTCAGCCGGGCAGGCAGCTTCACCCGGTCGGGCACTTTGTGGCCCTTGTTCTGCGCCCGGGCGCGCTTGAGAACCTCGATGGCGAGGGCGAGATCGGAGAGCCCCATACCCATGGCCTTGAACAGCGTGACGTCCGCATCGTCCGGCCGGGTCTCATCCGCTGCGATAACCGATGCGATGGTCCGCACCTCCTGCCAGGCGTCATCGTCGTCGCCGTAATGCGCCCGGAATTCGGTGGATAAATCCCGCACGCTGCGCAGGCTGTCGACGGCGATCAGGTCGGCGCGGTCGAACACGTCGTCGGTGAACTCGACCCTTGAGGGCACGATGGCGCCCATCGCGTTCAGGTGGCTGCCGCGGGCCAGCATGTCGGCGGTCAGGAAAGCCTCGGTGGAATTGGTGATCAGCGTGACGATGGGCGTGTCGGTGACGGCTTCTTCCAGCGTATCGACCGGGCGCGTCGGAATGCCGAGCTTTGCGGTAACGCTTTCGGCGAAGGCGCGCCGGGTGTCCGGGTTCCGGCTGGAAACGCGGACCTCTTTGAGGGGGCGCACCGCATGGACCGCGGCGATCTGGGGCAGGGACTGCTTGCCGGTGCCGACGATACCCATGTTGTCGGCGCCCGCGGCGGCAAGGCGTTTGGTGCCGACGCCGGTGACCGACGCCGTGCGCATCTGGCCGAGCGCCGTCGCCTCTATCACGGCGAGACAGGCGCCGTCTTCCATCGAAAAAAGCGTCATCGTGGTTTCGGATTTTCCCTGGACGTTTATCCAGGTCTTGAATCCGCAGATGCCTTCGCCCGCGACGGATGCCCCGATCGCGTGCATCGCGTCATTGGCGGCGACCATCAGATGGGTTTTCGGCATGCTGGCCGCCATATCCCGCGCTTCGAGGGCGAGCGTTTTCTCGAGCGCGCCGATCGCTTCCGGAAGGCTGATCAGGCTCACGACGTCGGCTTCGGTCAGCCAGATCGGTTTGTCGGTCATTGGGATGTTCTGTGTCTGATTGCAATTCAGGCATTGTAGCGTAGCGGCGCCGCGATGAGAAATGCGGCGACTTGCCCCGGCGGGCGTCCGCCGAAAAGTAAAATCACGGGCATCGGGGGCTTAAGACATGGATGCGTGCTGGCAACCGGATCCTCACAGGGCACTGGTTCTTGAAGGCCGGACCGAAGGGTATTTTCTCGTCGGCGGGCTGATGAAATGGTCGATAGGGCACTGCCTGAACGGCCCGGTGGACGGCGCCCGGTATCTCAAACGTGTGTTTGATAGACTGGTGTGACCCGATTTCTCTAATTGTATCAATCGCTTTGGGTCGCTACAGTCCTCTTCACAACACTGGAGACAACCGGTGATGAAACGTCGTGAATATTTATGATTTGGGAGAAATCAGAATGACCAAGAAAACCTATTCGTCCGTTCTCGCGGCCACGGCCGTCGCCGCTGCGGCGATGGTTGCCGTGCCGGCGTACACGCAGGCGGAAACGCTGCGGATGCATACCTTTATTCCCCCGGTTGCAAACCCGGCCAAGACCTTCCTCATCCCGTGGGCGGAGAAGATCGCGAAAGATTCCGGCGGCGCGCTCAAAATCCAGCCTTTCTGGGCGATGCAGCTTGGCGGCAAGGCGCCGCAGCTGCTCGACCAGGCGCGTGACGGCGTTGTCGATATCGTCTGGACCCTGCCTGGCTTTACGCCCGGCCGCATGCCGCGTGTCGAGCCGTTCGAACTGCCCTTCGTGCACAGGGACGCCTTGTCGACGACGCTGGCGCTGCAGGATTTCGGCGACAAATATCTCGCACCGGACATGAAGGGCTACAAGCCGCTGCTGGTTCACGCTCATGCGGGCTTCCTGTTCCAGACCAAGAAACCCATCACGAAGATGTCCGACATCAAGGGGATGAAGCTGCGTGCGGCTTCGCGCGGCGGTGTCTGGCTCCTGAACGCTCTGGGGGCGACCGGTATCGGTCTGCCGTTGCCGCAGATTCCGGCCGCGCTTTCCAAGGGTGTCATCGACGGCGTCACATTGCCCTATGAGATCGCCCCGGCCGTCAAAACGCCTGATCTGGTGAGCCATTTCTCGACCCTGGCCGGCGATCAGCCGCGTCTCGGCACGAACGTCTTCACGTTCCTGATGAACGAGAACAGCTACAACAAGCTGCCGAAAAACCTTCAGGCGGTCATCGACAAGAACGCCGGTCGCAACATCGCGAAGATGGCGGGCCAGAACTGGGAAGATATCGAGGCCCCCGGTCTCGCGGTCGTGAAATCTAAGAAGAAGAACCAGTTCCACACGATTCCCGCCGACGAGGTCGCCAAGATGAAAGCGGCGGCTCAGCCGGTGTTCGAGCGCTGGTTTGCCGAAATGAAGAAGATCAATGTCGATGGACCGGCCCTGCTGTCCGATGCCCGCGACATGATCGCCAAGTACTCCAAGTAAACGGGTGTCCGGGCCGGTCATGAACGACCGGCCCGGACTCCGATCCAACGACGGAATTTGATTCAGGGATATGGCCGAAGGTCTGAGCAATATCGCGCGGCCCACCGATCCGGTGGGGCGTGTTCTCTATAATGTTTCCCGCATTCTGGCGCTCGCGGGGGGGATACTGCTCTGCGGGATGGCGCTGCTGACGACGATCAGCGTGACCGGGCGTTCCCTGTTCCTGTCCCCCATACCCGGCGATTTCGAACTTGTTGCGATCGGCACGGGGCTTTCTGTGTTTGCGTTCCTGCCATGGTGCCAGATGAACCGCGGCAACGTGCTGGTTGATTTCTTCATGGTGCTGGCACCGGTCCGGGCGAAGACGACCTGCGACGTCATCGGCGGCATTTTCTATCTCATTATCGCCACCGTGCTGACCTGGCGGATGATCTATGGCGGTCTCGATATGTACAACTACGACGAAATGTCGATGACCATCAATTTCCCGCGCTGGACGACCTTCCCGCCGTCGATCCTGATGATGGCTTTTCTGGTCGTCGTTGTGGCCTATACGGTGTGGCGCAGCATTCAGGAAACGCGGGAGGGCCGCTTCTTCGACGAAGTCGAGGAAGATCCAACCAGCCAGCAGTGGAAATAGTTAAATGGATGGCCTGACAATCGGGATGATCGGCTTCGGCGTGATGCTCGTGCTGCTGGCCGTCCGCGTACCGATCGGGATTGCGATGCTGACGGTCGGCATGGTGGGCTACGTTTCCATTGCCGGAGAAGTCGCCCTGTTCAGCTACCTGAAGACAGAGACCTACTGGCGGTTTACGGCGGAAACCCTGTCCGTGGTGCCGCTCTTTATCCTCATGGGGCAGTTTGCGGCGAAGGCGGGTTTGAGTTCCGCCCTGTTCAAGGCGGCGAATTCCTGGCTGGGTCAGTTTCGCGGCGGGATCGCGATGGCGGCCGTCGGCGGCTGCGCAGGTTTCGGCGCGATCACCGGCTCGTCGCTGGCCACCGCGGCGACGATGGGGCAGGTGGCCCTGCCGGAACTGCGCAAGTACAATTATTCCGGCGCCCTGGCGACCGGGTCGCTCGCGGCCGGCGGTACGCTGGGTATCCTGATCCCGCCGTCGGTTGTCTTGATTATCTACGCCGTGATGGTCGAGGCAAACGTTGCCACGCTGTTCCAGGCGGCCTTTATCCCCGGCGTTATGGCCGCGCTCGGCTATCTCCTGGCGATCGCCATCGTGGTCCGCGTTTATCCGGAATCGGGGCCTGCCGGCCCGCGGACGACATTTGCGGCAAAATGGCAGGCCATCGTCGATATCTGGCCGGTGCTGGTGATTTTCCTGCTGGTGATGGGCGGTATCTATATCGGGATATTCACCCCGACAGAGGGCGCCGGCGTCGGCGCGACCGGCACGTTCCTGATCGCGCTGTTTCGTGGCGGAATGAAGTGGAAAGATTTTGTCGACGCCATTCTCGGCACGGCGACGACGACGGCGATGATTTTCCTGATCCTTTTGGGCGCCTCCATCTTCAATGCGTTTCTCGGGTTTTCTCAGCTCCCCATTTTCGCCGCGGATTTCTTCCAGAATTCCGGTCTGAGCCCGATGGTGATCCTGGTCGGGATGATCGTGCTCTATATCCTGCTGGGGCTCGTCATGGATTCGCTGTCGATGATCCTCCTGACGGTGCCGATCTTCTGGCCGATCATCGCCGGGCTCGACTTCCCGGTACAGGGAGAAGACCTGAAGCTGTGGTTCGGGATTATCACGCTGATCGTCGTCGAGGTCGGACTGATAACGCCGCCCGTCGGTCTCAATGTTTTCGTGATCAATTCGATGGCGAAGGACGTCCCCATGATCGATACGTTCAAGGGCGTGCTGCCCTTTTTCATGTCCGACGTGATCCGCGTCGTCTTCATCATAATTTTCCCGGCGATAACGCTTGTCCTGCCGCGACTGCTGGCAAACTGATGACCACAAACGATATTCATCCGCCGCGCGCCTATCGCGACGAGGAATTTATGAATTCGCCGGCCGGCCGGCCGCTGCGGATTCTGGCCGAGTATCTCGAACCCCGGGAGAGGTTCGAGGAACTGAATATAGAAGACACGATCCTGTTCTTCGGCTCTGCGCGTCTGCTGCCCCGGGCCGAGGCCGAAAAGCGCCTCGAGGCGGCGGAGGCCGGTGCGGGCGATCTCGCCAAGGCCAAAGCCGACCTCAAAATGTCGCGCTACTACGAGGATACCCGCGCGCTCGCATTCCGCCTGACCCAATGGTCGAAGTCGCTTGCGGACAGGAGCCGCCGGTTCGTTGTCTGTTCCGGTGGCGGTCCCGGCATCATGGAGGCGGCGAACCGGGGCGCGTCGGAGGCCAAGGGGGAGAATATCGGTCTCGGTATTTCCCTGCCGATGGAGCAGGGGGTGAACCCGTACGTCACGCGCAAGCTCGCCTTTGAATTTCACTACTTCTTTACCCGGAAATTCTGGTTCCTGTACCTCGCGAAAGCGCTGATCATCATGCCCGGCGGCTTCGGCACCATGGACGAGTTTTTCGAGGGTCTGACCCTGATCCAGACCGGCAAGATGAAGAAAAAGATGCCGATTATCCTGTATGGCAGCGAATTCTGGGACAAGGTGATGAATCTCGAGGCGCTGGTCGAATTCGGCACGATCAGCCGGGAAGATCTCGACCTGTTCCAGGTCGTCGACAGTGTCGACGAGGCCTATGAAATCATCGTCGCCGGTCTTCAGGATTTCGCCGTAAACAATCCCGGCCCGCTTCTGTGAGTTAGCGCTTCGGAGACCGGGCGCTGGAAATCTGCGAGGAAGCCTGCATGCTCCGCTGGGAATCCGTTACCGAGATTTATCGCACGCACGTCCTTGGCGAAGAACGCCTTTTGCCGCCCGGCGTTGCTCCCTGAACCCGGAGTAATCCAGGCCGGTCAAATAACCCGTTCTTGCGGGGCCGCGTCCGGCTGCTCAGGCAGCAGCAGCTGCTAGCGGCTCAGGGCAGGAAGTCGTCGAGGTTCACGCTGTCGTAATTATGCGGCATCGCCGGCGTGAACCGGGCGCGTTCGTTCACCTGCGTCACGGCGGGCTTCGTCGCATCGATCATCCACTTGGTGCCCACGCGATGGAAGCTGTTCTGGCCCGGCACGACGGGTGAGATATTGTCCAGCGCGAACACGCGGGTATTGGGGATCATGATCACGTCGCGCTGCGCATGAACGCGCGTCGTCATCGACCACATGATCTGGCGCAGGTCGTTCGCGTCGATATCGTCGTCCACGGCGATGGCGAGCTTGGGGTGCAGATAGGCGCCCGACAATGCCGCCATCAGGGCGGTTTTCGCCTGGCCTTCGACCCGCGGGCGCATTTTGAGGACCAGCATCATCATCCCGGCGGACGGATGACAGCGCACGTCCAGGAGGTCGAGCCCGCCTTCGACGTTTTTGAGGTGTTCCTTGGTCGCGATTTCGACGCCGAGCGCCATCGTTCCCTGTGTATCCGTGGTCGGATAGCCGCAATGCACGGCATAGAAGATCGGGTCCTTGCGCCGCGTCATGCAGTTCACCCGGAAGACATGGGATTCCGTCGCCTCGGCATAGGTGCCGGGAACCTCGCCGAACGGCCCTTCCGGCTCCTGGCGGTCGAACAGGATTTCCCCTTCGAGCACCATTTCGGCTTCGGCGGGGACTTCGATATCCACGGTCTTGCATTTGACCATGCGCACGCCCTCGCCCAGCAATGAACCCGCGACTTCCAGCTCGTCCTTGCCATAGGTGGTGGTGAAGCCCGAGCCGTAAAAGATGGCCGGATGCGCGCCATAGACCATGGCGACCGGCATGCCTCTGCCCTGTGCGGCATACATGTCGTAGATGCGTTTCGCCTGGCGCGGAACCATGATGAATCCGGTTTCGCGTTCGTTCAGGATCATCTGGCGATGGACCGACATGTTGCGGATTCCGGTTTCGGGGTCTTTGACGATCGCCATGCCCGACGCGAAATAGCGTCCCCCGTCGTCTTCGGATGTCATCATCGAGGGGACGTCGAGAATATTGACGTCGTCGCCTTCGAACACGACTTCCTGCACGGGCGCGGCATCGGAGTCGACCTCCACCGTCTTGATCGTCTGGCGCAGGCGTTCGCTCATCTCGTCGAGGATGGTGTCTTCGCTGACGCCGAGCCCGATGGCCCATTTCTTGCGGTCGGCGAGGATCTGGCTCGTCGCCCGCCAGCCTTCATGTCCTTTCAGGTTGGTAAACAGGCTCGCCTTGCCGAGCTCGTTATAGGCCTTCCACTCTATCGCTGACATGTTCTCTGCCGGGTCCACTTCCTTGGTGAAGTGAATAAGCTCTCCCTGCTGTTCAAGGTTTTTCAGGAACGTGCGATAGGATTGGTCGGGCATGATGGTATTCCTCTGCTGATCCGCTCATTGTTACGAATTGCGCACACTCTGTGCAACGTCTTGTCAGTCATACAACTCTGCGCATTCCGCATAGCGTCTGCGGTGGAGACCGGCATTGCCGTATCGCGCGGCCAGCATGATCGCGCGTTTGAGATACAGGCCGATATCGTGCTCGTCGGTAAAGCCGATACCGCCATGCATCTGTACCGCCGATTTGCAGATGTCGAGGGCGCTGCCCGCGGCCTTCGACAGTGCCGCCGATACAAGACCGGGTGAGCCGCCGTCGCTGTCGACCGCGCGGGCCGCCTGGAAAATCAGCGAGCGGCACATCTCGATCGCGGCAAGATTATCGACCGCACGGTGTTGCAGGGCCTGGAACGATCCGATGGGCCTGCCGAACTGCTCGCGGGTCTTCAGATACTCGACGGTGATCGCCTGGGCGGCTTCCATGATGCCGAGAAGCTCCGCCGCATTGCCGAGGTGCAGGGCGTCCAGCAGATCGGCGATCAAGGCCGGCGCTTCATTGGGTCCGGCGACCTGTATGCCGGGGACGCCGTTCAGGACAATGCTGCCGATGACGGCGCCGTCGAGGGTGACATCCGCCTGGGTCTCCGTCTCGGCCCGGTCGACGGTGACCAGCACCGGGCCGTCCGCGCCTGCCGCAGACACCAGAAATCCGTCCGCGTCGTCCGGGCAGGGGATGCCGGTCTTTACGCCGTCCAGCGTTATCGCATCGCCGTCCGTGGAACAGGTCACGGTGGGCGCTTCATCGCCGATCGACCGCGGGCCTTCCATCAGCGCCGGCAGGATGATTCTATCGCCGGAAACGACGGAGTCCGCGTCGCTCGAAGCGCCGAGGGCACGGGCGACCGCCGCTGCGGCGGCGACGGGTTCGGTCACCAGGCCCTTGCCCAGTTCTTCGGACACGAGACAGAGTTCGGTGAGGCCGAGGCCGAGCCCGCCCGCGCTTTCCTGCGCCAGGATCGCCAGCCAGCCTGCCTCTGCCGCCTGCGACCACACCACCCGGTCGATCTTCGCGTCCGTGTCGCGCTGACGGCGCAGACGGTCGGCCCCGCCCCGCCGTTCGGCGAAGGTCGCGGCGCTGTCGCGCAGCATGGTCTGTTCGTCGTTGAGAAGCAGTTCCATCAGCGATCCGCGATTTCCCCGGCCGCGCGTTCGCGCAGGGCGACCTTCACGATCTTGCCGGTGCTGTTGCGGGGCAGAACGTCGATTTCGCGCACGTATTTCGGCTTTTTGTAACTTGCGATCAGGCCGCGGCAATGGGCGATCAGCTCGTCCTCCGTGGCAGATGCATCGGGCTGGAACGTGACATAGGCAAAGACGGACTCGCCGAATTCCGCATCCGCGACCGGCAGGACGGCAGCTTCGTTCACGGCCGGGTGGGCCTCAAGCGCATCTTCCACTTCCCGCGAATAGATATTCAGCCCGCCCGAGACGATCATGTCCTTGGCGCGGTCGACGAAATAGACATAGCCGTCCTGCTCCATCCGGGCGAGATCGCCGGTGCGGAGCCAGCCTTCGTGGAAGGCGGCTGCCGTCGCCTCCGGGTTGCGCCAGTAGCCCGTCATCGACAGCACCCCGGGGACACCGCAACGGCAGATGATTTCGCCCACTTCGCCGCGCGGAACGTCGTTCATGTTTTCGTCGACGATACGGACTTCGACCGATGGCACGGGGCGGCCGCAGGAGTCCGGGTGGGTCGCCTGTTCTTCGGGACGAAGGCCGGTGATGAAGCCTGCTTCGGTCTGGGCAAAAAACGTATACAGCCCGATATTCGGCGCCGCGGAAGCCAGCCGCTTTTTGATGTCGACGGGAAAGGCCTCGCCGGTGGCGACCATCAGGCGGGCGGATGCGACGTCTTCGGGGCGCTTTTCGATTTCCGGCATCAGCATTCGCGCAATCGTCGGCACCAGGCCGATAATCGTGATCCGTTCCTTTTTGATCAGATCGACCGCAGCCACCGGGTCGAACTTGTCCATGATGACGACCGTGCAGCCGCAGCAGACGGCGTTTGCGACGCGGCCGAGGCCCGTCCTGTGCGCCATGGGAGTGGTCGCAAGGATGCGGTCCTGCGCGGTCAGATGCCATTCCGACAGGTTCATGTATCCGCCGGTCAGCACCAGCGCCATATGGGTGGCGAGCGCGCCCTTCGGGCGGCCCGTCGTGCCGGATGTGTATCCGAGCATCAGCATGTCGTAATCGGTTGGCAGGGGCGGGGGCGGGGTGTCGGCGCCTTCCGCGATGAGATCGTCGAATGTGATCTCGCCATCTTCGGCGTCGCCCGCGAATACCACCAGCAACGGATTGTCGAGCTCTTTTACAGCGTCGCGGACGATATCGCGGTGTTGCGGGGTGAAGCAGACCATCCAGGGATCGCAATCGCCGAGGATATACGCCACCTCGCGCGGGGCGAGCCGCGTCGCGATCGGTACGATAATGCCGCCCGCCTTGGCCGCGCCGCACATCGCTTCGATCAGTTCGGCGCTGTTCGGCAGGAACATCGCCAGCCGGTCGCCGGTCTTCATGCCGCGCGCGTTATAGGCGTTGGCCAGGCGGTTGGCGGTTATGTCCAGTTCGCCGAAGGTAATCCGGCGGTCATTGCAGACGATTACTTCCCGATCCGGATACCGGAGCGCGCAATCGGCAATCAGGGAGCCAAGTTTCATGGCCGGTTACTTCTTCGGTTTAGATTTTGCCCGCTTGTCGGGCTCGAACGCAAAATAGGTGATGTCGTCGCTGAGTTTTTCCCAGGCGACCTTCATCCGCATGCCGATTTCGACCTCGTCTATCTCGATATTGATCAGGTTGGCGATGATCCGCACGCCCTCGTCCAGTTCGATCATCCCGATAACATATGGCGCGCGGGCTTCGAAACCCGGTGTCGGTACATGGGTGACGGTGAACGAATAAAGCGCGCCCTTGCCCGATGTCGGTTTCCATTGAAGGTTCCGCCTGCCTGTGCGGACGCTGTTTGCGCGCGGCCAGAACTGGTATTTTTTTGCGGTCGGATCCCACTGAAGCATAAGCTTGCCCTTTTTGGCGCCATCCCAGAAAGCCTGGGTCGCCGGTGTCGGTTTGGGCAGCGGGCGGGGTTTCACGTTTGTATCGGCCATATTTTTTCTCCCCTTTCTAGTTCACCAGGACCATGGCATTCGCCGATCCCCAGTTCCGGCCATAGGGAATCACCCCGATACCGGTGACCATTGCATTGCGCGCGTTCGGCACCTGGCGGCCTTTGGCTTCGCCCATGAGCTGACGCACGGCCTCGACCAGGTTGATGCCGCCGCCCGCAAGGCCGGGCTGGCCGCAGCTGATCTGTCCGCCGCCGGTATTTATCGGCAGGGTGCCCTTGGGGCCGAGATCCGTATCCCGCAGGAACTGCGAACCCTGACCCTTCTTGGCAAATCCGCATTGTTCCGTTTTCAGCATCACGGCAAACAGGAAGTCGTCATAGGGGTGGAACATGTCCACGTCCTTCGCCTTCATCTTCGCATCGCGCAGCGCTTTCGGGCCGACAACGGAATGACCCGTGGTCGTCATGTCGGGGGTCTGGTTGGCGCAGTCGAAATTGGATATCTCGGCATAGGACAGCGGGTAAACCCGGTTGGTCAGGCCGAGTTTTTTGGCCCGGCTGGTTTTCATCATCACCAGGCCGTTGCCGCCATCCGCCCACATGACGGAATCGAGAAGCCGGAGCGGCGACGAGACCTGACGGGAATTTATGTAATCGTCGATGGTGATCTTGTGACGCAGCTTCTCATACGCGTTCGGGTTCTTGATCGCGCCGTTGCGCTGCGCGACGGCAAGCGCGCCGAGACCCCGGAAATCGAGCCCGTACTGGTACTCATAGCGGTTCATGAGAAGACCGAACGCGCCGGGTGGCCCCTGTACGCCGACAGGGTCCCAGAATTCGTTGCGGTAGCTGCCGTAATAGGCCCGCCACTGGGTGGACGGCGCATCGACGCCGAGGATCATGGCGGTTTCGCACATGCCGGATTTGATCGCCATGGCGGCGCGGGCGACATTGCCGATGGCCGATGCGCCGCCGATATCGCTGGTCTGCAGCCATTTGGCCGAGATGCCGAGATATTCAGTGGCATAGCCCGACCAGAACGGGTTCGAACACTCGCTGATCGGCACGGTAAAGGTGACGCCGTCGATATCCGACGGGCCGAGCTTCGTTTTCCTGTAAAGCTGCTCGGCGACTTCGGCGGCGATTTCATAGGCGGACCGGCCGCCTCGACGTTCGATCTTGGTTTCGCCGTAGGCGACGATGCAGATGTCCTTGTCCGCAAGAAAACTTTTGGCCATGGCGTTCCTCCCTTTTTATTCTCTGGCGCTGCTTTTACTGGCCCTTGAACACTGGCTTGCGGCGTTCCGAAAACGCCTTCAGCCCTTCGGCCCGGTCGTCCGACCAGGACAGCATGTAAGCGAGGTCCGCTTCCTGCATGAAGCCCTGCTGCAGCGTCATGTCGACGCCGCGGTTGATCGACTGCTTGGTCATCATCTGCGACAGCGGGCCGACGGCTTTCATTTCCTCGACGATCGAGCGCACCTTGGCCAGTGCCTTGCCTTTTTCGACAACGTGATTGACGATCCGGTACTCCTTGGCCTCCGCGCCCGAAATGCGCCGGCCGGTCCAGACCAGTTCCTTGGCAAGCGGGGCGCCGATAAGCCGGGGCAGGTTCAGGGTGCCGCCGGCGCCGGGAATAAGGCTGTGACGTCCTTCCGGCAGGCCGAAACTCGCGGATTCGCTGGCGACGATAAAGTCGCCCATCATCGCCATCTCGAACCCGCCGCCGAGACAGTAACCTTCGACCGCCGAGATTACCGGCTTGGTGTAGTTCATCAGGAAGCGGTACAGCAGCCGGTTCTTGCGCTGGTTATAGCGCGCCCGGTAGTTGTCGTAGCGGTCTTCCGGCAGGTCCTGGAAACCGCCAAGATCGGCACCGGCGCAAAACGCGCGTTCATCGCCCGAGAGGATGACGGCGACGATGTTGCGGTCGAGCTCGACCGCATCCATCGCGTGCATGATGTCTTCGGCCATTTCTTCGTTGATCGTGTTCATGCGGTCGGGGCGGTTGAACTGGATTTCCAGCGCGCCTTTCCGGCGTTTCGCGATGATCATGTCGTAGGATTTTTTCAGAGTGCCGCCCTTGGGACGGCTGAACGATTTCAGCTTGCGCGCCATTGATTTCCCTTTTGACTTTAGCCTGCCGTGATACCGGCCGGTTTCTTCCCTAATTCGCCGGATTGTCCGGCTGTTTCCACAAGTAGATTACGAACACGCGGGGATGTCCATGCCCTGACTGCTCATTTTGAGCGATTAGCGTCAAGCCGCCGGACAAACTCCACGGTTTCGGCAATGGCGTCGTTGACGAAGGTTGCATTCCGCCGCCGCGCTTTCTCCGTCGTGTCGACGATCGTGCGGTTCCCCTCGCGCCGGGTGGTGAGCATGCCGGCTTTGGCGAGGCGGTGGACGCGGCGGCTCACCGTCTGGCGGGGCAGGCTGACATAGTCGGACAGGGAGGAAACGCTCATGGGGCGGTCTTCCAGCCGGCCGATGGCGGCGGCGCGCAGGATGATCGCGTCGATCATGGTGCCGCCCAGTTCCCGTTCCATCTGGAAGATGCGGGTCATACAGCGAAAAAAATGGCGGCGTTCATCTTCGGAATAAGCTGGCTCTGGCATGGCTTGGCTTCGATTATGGCGATAAACTCCGACATTATCATGACAGGGCCCGATGCCCGACCATGATACCCGACTATGAGAATTGCCCGCCAACGAATACCGCCGCCCCAAGGATTGCCGAATGCCTGATACGTCCCCAGTACCGCCGCAGACGGAGCCCGCAGCCCGCCCGGCCCCCAGCGCCGAACAGCTCGCGTTGAAACGCCGGTTTCCGACGGCGTTCGATCTCCGCGCACGGGCGCGCAAGCGTCTGCCGAACTTTGCCTTCGAATATGCGGATGGCGGGGCCGGGGCCGATACGGGAATCCAGCGCAACTGGGCGGCGCTGGATGCCATTGAGATGGTGCCGCGCTATGGCCGCGTGATCGCGCCGCCGCCGGCCCATGCGACACTGTTCGGTCATACCTATTCCGCACCCATCGGCATTGCGCCCATCGGCGGTCCAGGCACTGCGTTTCCCGGCGCGGAGACATACCTCGCCAAGGCCGCCCAGGCGGCCAACGTGCCGTATACGCTGGGTCTGTTATCCGGCATCGATATCGAACGGGCGGCGGAGATCGCGCCCGATGTGTTGTGGCTGCAGCTCTACCGGTTTGCCAATAACGATCACAAGATAGGTTTCGATCTGGTGCGGCGGGCGGAAGACGCGAACGTCAAGGTGCTGGTGCTCACCATCGACACGCCGACACGCACCACCCGTCCGCGCGAGGTCAAAAGCGGTATCATGAATCCGTTCAAACTGACGATGCGCCTGCGGCTGGACGCCATGCGTTCGCCGCACTGGATGCGGTCATTGATGCGGAACGGCATTCCCAGATTCACCTCGCTCGCGCCCTACGTCGCGCCGGGCATCAGCCTGGCGGAAGGCGCGGCCTTTATCCGCCGCGAAAGCGGCGGCGCGTTCACCTGGGAAGAGATCGCCCGGTACCGCGACAAGTGGAAGAAGCCGCTGCTGCTGAAAGGGATAATGCATCCCGAAGATGCGGCGCGCGCCGTGGAACTGGGCATCGACGGCCTGTTCGTCACCAACCATGGCGGCCGCCAGATCGATGCGCTGCCCGCGCCGATCGACGTGCTGCCGGCCATCGCCGCCGAAGTAGGGGACAGGGCCGAACTGATCTATGACAGCGGCGTGCGCTCGGGTACGGATGCCGCGCGGGCCGTCGCCCTCGGCGCAAATGCGGCCTTCGTCGGCAAGGCCTTCCTGTGGAGCCTCGGCGCGCTGGGAGAAAAGGGCCCGGCCCACCTGATCGACGTCCTGACCGATGATGTCAGCGCGACGCTGGGCCAGTTGGGATGCCGGACCGTGGACGAACTGCGCGGTATCGCGGTGCGCCATCCGGGCGCCTATGCCAGCGGGGAATTCCTGGGCTGAAGCCCCGGACCCGTTTGAGACGGGCCCGGGAAGTTGTCGCTAGTTTTTCCTGGCGGCGAGAATGCCCGACTTGAACATCAGACCGGCAACGCCGGCGCCGATCAGCGGCGCAACGATGAACAGCCATAGCTGGGAGACCGCATTTGCATTCGCTTCCATGCCGACAATGGCGGGTCCGATGGACCGTGCGGGGTTGACCGACACGCCCGTGACATTGATCCCGACGATATGGATCACGACCAGCGTCAGCCCGATGGCAATCCCCGCCATATGCGTTGGCGCGCCTTCCTGTGTGACGCCCAGAATGCAGACGAGGAACAGGAATGTGGCAACGGCTTCGAAGACCAGGGCCGAGACCATGTTGTACTCGCCAAGGTAGCCGGTGCCCCAGCCGTTCTGGCCAAGCCCCCCGGTCCAGCCCGACGCCTTGCCCGACAGGATGAGATAGAGGATTGCCGCCCCTGCCAGCGCGCCCAGAGTCTGTGCGATCGCGTAACCGATGAATTCGCCGACCGACATGCGGCCTGCCATCAGCACACCGAAACTGACCGCGGGGTTGACGTGACAGCCCGAAACCGGCCCGATGCCATAGGCCATCGCGACGATTGCGAGGCCGAACGCGAATGAAATACCGAGCACATCGATCGATGTAGCCCCGCTTCCCATACCTGCGATGACGGCTGCGCCACAGCCGAACAATACCAGCGTAAAAGTACCGATGAACTCGGCGATTAATTTATTCATTGTGCCCTCCACTTTATTATTGAACGCTAACTACCAAGCCTATCCACCCTAACGCGCATACCGATTCTGGCTAAAACTTTCCTGAACCGTCCCGTATGTCAAAATTGGGACAACGCGGCGGCCGCCGTATGGACGGCCCCCGGCCCCCGGGGTAAGTTCCGCGCAGCGCACACGGCGTTTTGATGGCAATCGGAGGAAGCGGGACGATGGATACCTATCAGCTCTATATCGGCGGCAAGTTCGTGGATGCCGAAGGCGGCGTGACCAGGCCGACCCACAATCCGTATAACGGCGAGCCGATTGCCAATATCCCGGTCGCCAGCGTCGCAGATGCGAAGGCGGCGATCGCGGCGGCGCGCGATGCTTTCGATAACGGGCCGTGGCCGCGTATGTCCGGCGAGGAGCGCAGCGAGATCATCTGCACGCTGTCGGCGAAGATGAAAGAGCGGATGAAGGATCTCGCGCGGCTCGAATCCCTGGATTCCGGCGGCACCATTG
>Ga0255756_1000576_pt1 | contig 44155 bp, 30 predicted proteins | sample 011ome_20_FD_179956 | JGI IMG/M metagenome (GOLD analysis project Ga0255756, IMG submission 179956) | Coastal salt marsh microbial communities from the Groves Creek Marsh, Skidaway Island, Georgia - 011509CT metaG (version 2) | ecosystem: Environmental > Aquatic > Marine > Intertidal zone > Salt... | reverse complement strand
GAAAGAGGATTGGACGGGTTGTGCGACACGTATAAAGGGAAGGCGAAGGTGAGCGAGGCGAAAAAAGTTAACGCGAACGCGAGTGGTACGTTTGATGAGGACTTTTTCGGTTTCGGGAGGTTCATGTGTGCCTCGCGTCGTGCGTGTGTGTGTGCTATATGTGCCGTGTTTATGACGTAAATTCTTCCAAATGACATCACTTTTTCCCCACGTTTACTAAGATATATCTACCGTTTTGAAACGCGATGATGCGATGACTTTGCGATCGTCAAAGAAGAATCAGGCGGTTCGAAGCGTACCGTTTCTGTTTCTGCTCTCGTTCTTCCTCCTTCTCTTGGCAGTTCGAGCTGAATCCGAGCACAAAAAGGAAGAAGACAAAGAAGACAAAGAAGACGAATGCAAATGCGTTCGGAAAAGCACGTGCGTGCCGCAAATCTACCCGCACGTGTTCCCAACGCAAGCGAAGGAGCTTCGAGAGATTGCGATTTCCAAGAACATTTGGACGTCGGACAGACACGACTTTTACCCGACCAAAGACGTTCCGATACGGATGCTTGGATCGAGGGCGAAGATATTGGCTTTTGAAGAGATTTGGGAAACCATGGTAGGGAAGATTGAAAGGCAGTGTGGCGAGGTAAAGGGGGAGTCGTCGTATTGGAACGTATCGATCGAAGATGCGTTCGTGATAAGGTACGATGGGAAGTCGGAAAAGGACTCGCATTTGCGCATGCACCAAGACGATGGGCCGATTTCTTTCCAGGTGAGCTTATCAGACGCGGACGAATACGAAGGCGGAGGGACGAACTTTTACGAAGCGAAGCGAAGGAGGACGCAGTTCGAGGAGAAGAGCGCGAAAGAAAGGGCGAAAACAAACGTCAAGTTAGAAAAGATTGGTGACGTGCTCGTGCACGGTGGACAGATCGATCACGAAGGCGCAAAAGTCACGAGTGGGTTAAGATATACGCTCGTTTATTTTCTACAGATAAACAAAGGGTGCTGTTGGCAAGACACGATAGACGAGACGATGAATAAAATCACGCGAAGAATCACCGGTGTTTTCGTGTTTCTGTTCCTGTTGTTTCTGTTTATGAAACCCGAATCGAATAATTTGAAACAACTTTAATAAGATGATTTGAAGTACACATATATATATCGCGCGAGAAAAGAGTGACGCAAGCACGAATTGGAAGTATTTTCGTCTATACAAAACTATACGTTTTCTTTTCTCTCTCCGTCTCTCTCTCTCTGCTATACTTATTTGGAGTAATCTCGGGCACCGAAGATAGTGGATCCGACTCGGACGTTCGTGCTCCCCATCGCGATTGCGTTTTCAAAATCCCCACTCATGCCCATGGACAACTCTAACGCGCGCTCGTAATCCTCGCCGAGACCGAGCGCGTCGCACACGCGTTTCCTCTCTTCTTTCAAGCGGTCGAAATTTTCCGGTTTGGACGTGTAGTCCGGCATACCAATCGTCATCAACCCGATTAATTTCAGCTCCTTACAGTTATCGCGAATGTGTTTGGCTAAATCGACGACGTTTTCCCCAGGGGCGACGCCGTACTTGCTCTCCTCGCCGCTCGTGTTCACTTGCACCATCACGTCCAACAGCCGTTCCTCGCGAAGCGCTTTGCACTGCTCCACCGCGACGTTTAATTTATCCGCCAATTTTTTCGAATCCACGGTTTCCACCACTTTCAAATTCGGCACGCCTTGCACCAGAGCTTTCGCTTTGTTCGATTGAATGTGCCCGACGAAATGCCAGCTGATATCGTTCGGGAGTTTCGGCGCTTTTTCCAGAATCTCTTGGACGTAATTTTCGCCGAATATTTTGTGTCCCGCGTCGTACACTTCCCGGAGTTGCTCCACGGGTTTCGTTTTCGAAACCGCGACTAATCGAGTCGCGGCAGAGGTCGACGCTCTCTGCGAAGACGCGACCGTGATTCGCGAGAGAACGTCCGCTACGTTTTTCGCCGTGGACGGTGTCGCCATCGTTGTTATTACCGTAGTCTTACTCTCGTCGTTGCGTTGCGCGTACTCTCACACAGAAAGGTCGGCCACGTAATCAAATCCCCTAACAGCCTTTTGTGCGCTGCTTTCGCAGATGTTTCCTGAACTTTTGATAAAAGGATACAGTGCGCGCGCGCAAAGAAGAAGAATACGCCTCAGAAACGCGCTCTTCTTTAAGAGGAGGAAGAGAAGAAGAAGCGCAGAAACGAGGCAGAAGGGCGATGATGATATACAGAGTGCTGCGCGTGTCTCCTTTTGGGGGATTTCGAAAGAAAAAGAAGAAAACAGACAGACGTCAGAAAAAACAAACTCTTTCAAAGTAACTCTTTCTCTCTTGGTGTTGTTGTTGTTGTTGTTGTTGCTGCTGCTGCTGTTGTTCGTTTGCTTCTCTCGTTGCACTCTGCTGCGCGAGAGAGAGAGACGAGACACACACAGAGAGAGAGAGAGAGAGACAGAGAGAGAACACTCCCCACCAAAATTCGCTTCCATCTTCCCTAAAATCCAAATTCGGTAAAAGATGTCCAACCACCCGCAAATGACCGCCGCGTTGCGAAACGTGAACGATTTGAACGAAGTTTACAAGAGTTTTCGAGCGACGAAAGAGACAAAGTCTGAATCATCGAGTAAAAAGAAGGACCTCGAGGAGAAGAAGAAGAAGAAACGAGCAAAGAAGAAGGAAAAAAAGGAGAAGAAAAAGCTGAAGAAAAAGGAAAAGAAGGAGAAGAAGAAAGCGAAGAAGAGCAAGCGTTCTTCATCGTCGTCGTCATCATCATCTGATGACGACGACGACGATGAAAATGATTCGGAGAGCACACATTCTGAGAGCGACGATGATGTCAAAGTGTCGCGGAAAACGCTTTTGGAGAGAGGTTCAAATGCCATCGAAGCCGTGCTGCACATCCTCGCGCGATTCCCGAACCAACGCCAGGATTTGAGAGTTTTGTTAAAGAACGTGGACGATGGGAACGCGGTACCGATCGACGGTTTACCGGATGAAATTATGAAGAGATTGTTAGAAATTGTGTTTAAAAACGTTGGGATGGTGAAATTACCGAGTACCGGCGCGTGGACGTTGACGAAGAAACGGTTGACGAGGAAGGAGTTTGCGTTTGCGAAAGTCGCGTTGGCGTTTGAGGCTGAAGAGGAACGGTTGAAAACTCTTCGGACGTGCATGCTGCCTTGGGAGAGTGAGGAGTTTGCAAGAAAGAGGATGGAGAAGAAAAAAGAGGAGATGATGAGAGAAAGGATGGAGAGAAATTGTGGACGGGAGGAGGCGGAGGTGTTGACCGGGGAAGAGGCTGCGGCGAGGCTGAAGGAACACGGGCAAGAGATTGACGAAGATACCGACGATGATACGGAGAAAGACAAAGGCGAAAAACAGTCGGTGAAGAAGCAAGGTACGCTTAAATTTAAAGAGCAAGGAACGGACAACGATACCGTTGGAGTCGCGCCGGCTGCTGCTGCAATAGAAGGAGAGAGGCCAAAAAAACAACTCGGACCGATGGCGCCGCCAAAAGAAATGCTCGAGGAAATGCAAAGACAACAGCGAGAATTAGCGGACGAAGGATTCGGGTTTGGACCGCCTCCGCCGGATATTGTGGAGTTTCTGGACTCAAAGTCGTCCGAAAGTCGTGCGGCTACCGCGAGACGCGTCATTTCTATACTCAAAAACGATGGCGACGCCTACGACGTGCTCTCCGCTTCGCCGGAACATTCCAACGCCGAGTTGAAGAAGGTGTACTGGAAATTATCATTAGTCATTCACCCGGATAAGTGTGACGATCCGTGTGCTGCTGCTGCGTTTGACGCGGTGAAGAAAGCGTACGAAATGCTCAAAGATGAGACGCAACGAAAAGTTTTGGACGAAAAAAGAAAGAGCGCGAAGGATCGCGAGGAGTTTCAAGCATGGTTGAAGAATGAACGAGAGAAAGCCATCTGGCGGAAGAAAAGGAACGAGTCGCTTCCAGGCGACGAAGATTTACTCAACGACGCGTTTGATAAAGCACCCGGAAGCGCGGACGACGATAAAACGAGAGAAGAGTGGATGACGGAGCTTCCGCCGGAACGAAAAGCGGCACAATGCCCACTTTCCGCCAGCGTGACTGCGTTCGCTAAAGACGGATTGATGGTTCGAGACCAAAAAACAATCGACGAGTGGACCCGAAATCCAAAGGAAGGGAAAAGCGAGACGATGTTATTCTTAGAGCAGCAAGAAAAGATGTACGCGCTTCCAAACGCCGCCGCTCAGGCGAAGAAAGAAGACGAGAAGAGGAAGATGATCGACGAATACAACGAAGGCGCCGGGAGAACGAAATCGCTTTTAGAGCAACACAGAGAGAATTTAGGCAATAACAAAAATAAGAAGAAGACGAAGAAGAAGAAGGTAGAAGAGAGTAGTGGTAGCGACGAGTCGAACGACGAGGACGAGGACGATAGAAAATTAAACAGAAAGAAGCAGAGGAAGAAAAAGGCTAGGAAGGATGATGACGACGACGGCACCGGTTGGACGTACAGACCTTTTGATCGCGAAAAAGATCTCAGAATATCCAAAGTAGGCGAAATGGATCCAAGAGAGGCGATGAAACGTGCCGGTGGAGGGTTGTCTACAAGGTTTGGCGGTGGTGGTCTTCAATGATTCAAATCTAAATTCAAGTATTTTCTTTGTATTATTATAACATGAGCAAGCAGGCTCTTCGCCTACCTCGCGGGCGTATATATTTTTTATAGTGTGCTCTACATATGATGTCTCTCTTCCTTTCTCTCTTCCTCATCAGTAACTTAACGCAACGTCGTGATTGGACTTCTAGACGTGTTCATGAAATCCGTCAAAGGACTTCTCCCTGGTCCACCGAATCCTCTACTTTTCTTCGTCGCCGTTTTCTTCGCCTTTTTCACTTGTTCGCCCAACTTGCCCGTGGCGAAGCCGATATCATCCAATAGGGCGTTCCCGCCACTTGGCGTGGCAAACGTAAACGCATCACCTACGTCTTCGTTATATTTCGTAGGCGTCGCTTTACTTCTGGTCATAGCATTCAATGGCGGCGTTTGCAACGAGAGTGAATCTACCGTTTCCGCCAACGCCTCCGCGACGCGTTTCGCGTTTGTCGGCGAGCCGATGACGGGTCTCGTCGCCAAAGGCGTCGTCGCTTTCTTTTTTGCCGTTTTTGTCATCTCCGTCGTCGCCATTTCGCCTAAACTTTCTCTCTTGTCCCCTCTTCTACCTTTCATCGCCGCAAAATAGCACTTTCTGCACGCCGCTTTATACATCTCCGCCCCGCCGATGAGCTCCACCGGTCCGTCCTCTTCTTCCTTCTCTCGGCTGCTATTCTTACTACTATCAAAACATCTCAACGTAAACGAGGCGTCTTTCGAGCACATCGCGCACACGCTCGTCAACTTATCCACGCTCTCCGCCATCGGTACCAACTTCAAAATATCGTTAAACATCTCCCTCTCGTACGTTCCGTCCAACGCGGCGCAAATAACAACCTTCCCTTTATTCGCCCACCGGTCGCAAAACGCAACGACGTCTCCAAAAAACTGTCCTTCATCGATACCAATCACGTCGTAATTGTGCGCGATGTTATCCATGTTCCCCATTAACTCCTTCGCGGAATGCGCGGGTAACGTTTGGTGGTCGTGCGTGACGTTCGCGTTCGATCCGCAAATGTGCGCGTATCGCGTATCGTCTTTGTATTTGATGAGCAGGACGGACCGACCGGCAATTTTGTGTCGACGAATTCTTCGGTGCAGTTCCGTGGATTTCCCGCTGAACATCGGACCAAAAATCAGCTCAATTTTGCCGTTAAAATTCGTATCCTCCTCGTCATCATCGCGAACGTAGATGGTCGATTCGAGCGTCGAAGCGGAGGACATTATCAGTATTGAATATATCCACCAAGAAGGTTGCCGTTGTTTTGGAGGGGGGTTCAAATTTTTGAATTTTCCCCTTACAAAACGTATCGATAAAATACGTGAGAAAGAACCGGGTAGTACTCTCTGACACGGATCCGACGAAAAAGACGAATACCTCTCGCGCGCAGAGAGATGATGTCGATTCACAAAAGTGTGGGGAGGAAACACTCGCGCGAATGATGTGTGTGTGTAGAGATTTTTTATGAACTTTTTGGTGTCTGTGTTGGAAGGTTTTTTGAATTTCGCAAAATGCCAAAATACGAGCACTTCTTCTCTAAAACGAAACGACTAAAACCGCTACTCTTCTACTCTTCATCCATCAAAACTAAATCCCTCTCCAACTCTAACCCGTAACACAACCAGACTAAATACTTAAACGGCAATTCCTCGCCGAATTCTTTATGCACGAACACTCTTCTCGGGACGATGGCTTGCACTTTTTTCCTCCGCGCTTTCGCCGCGGTCAAGTCTCGCAAGAACTTCGAGTGCAACACGCCCAACGGGAAGAGCAAACAAAACGGGACATCTTTCGCGATTAACTTCGTTAAGATTTTCTCTTTCATTCCTTTTCCGGTGTACGGAGGGTTGTCGATGATCGCGTCCACGTTGGCGAGAAATTTCGCGTCGTTCATGAGTTTGAAGAAGTCTCGCTTCTCGTGCGTGACTTTGCCTCGAAACCCAGCCTGTTTCAACCTTGTCTTGACTTTCCCGTCGTAATAGAACGGCGCCCAGATTTTCTTCCCTTTGAACTTTTCCAAGTGTTTCGCGAGCGCGTTCCAGGCTCTCTGACTGGTCGCCCACTCGTCGTCTTCGATCGAGAATCTATCGTTGTTCGCGCCGTAGCTTCCGTACGCTCCTGTTCTCTCTACGAACTCGATGTCCTCGGTTTCTTCTTTTTCCCCGCTGCTGCTGCTGACTCCACCACCAACACTAACACTCGTCGTCGTCGTCGTCGTTTCTTTCCCCGCCGCGAAGAGATTCCTGCTCTTCTTTTCCATCCTGCGCTTTTTGTTCCTCGCCGCCGCTTGGGACGGCATCTTTTACGTCGTGATTGATGTGCACAAAAATGACAACATTTGAAGGTGGTTACACAGAGGCGAGAGATAGTATTACACTCGAGCGCGGGTCAGGCTACTATAAATACACGGGATGGATGATTCCTCGAATCCATGACGTTGCTAGTACTACACGACCGAGCCGTATTTGATCGCACCGTGTTCGTTCCTCATCAATGCCTCTTCCTCTTCTTCTTCTTTTTCTTCTTCGCTCGTCGTTTCCTCCCCCGCCGCGACGACTTTAAACTTCTGCGCGTGTTTCCTCAACACCACGGCGACGAAGAACGCGACGCAAAACGCCATCGAGAGCGTCCCAAAGACGAAAAAATCTTTTCGGTCGTATTCGTTGACGTTCTGTAAGAGCATCGCGGACTTGCTCGCGCTCGGAATGCTACTTTTCGAGGAGAAATCTGAAGTGCTCGCGCCTCCTAGAGAACTCCGGTATCTGAACTCCGGGACGTTTCGTAAAATCTCAAACTTCTTTTCCTCTTCGTTTTGGAGTTCCTGGACGACTGGAACAACCGTGGTGGTCGAGTCCTCGTTCGTTTCCTCGGAATTCGACGAGGAAGAGACGTTAAAATGCCCCGACGTCGCGACATCCTCGATCGCGGAAACGACTTCGTCGATGAACGTCACCGACGCGTTCGTCGCGTTCGCGATCCAAATTTCCATCTCCGTTTCCGTTTTCTTCGCGTTTTCGACCGCTTGGTCGAAGATTGGATTCGTCGTCGAGGTATAATTCGTTACCTCGTCGGCCTCTTCGTCTTCTTCGGAGTTGTTCGTGTTGCTCCTTCCTCCCATTCTCGCGTCTTCTTCTTTGCCTTCTTCTTCTTCGTCTTCTTCTTTGCCTTCTTCTTCTTCGTCTTCTTCTCGCGCTTTAATTAAATAAAAGTGACGCACTTTGGGTGTTGGAACTCATTTTTCCCCGCACAAATGTAAACTTGACGATTCAAACGACGAGGATGATGATGAAACCATTCTCGGTGTTCATCACCTCGGACGACGAGAACGACAACCCTCATCATCAGGAGGTTCAGTTGCAGTGCTACGACTTTCACCTAAAGAAGAAGAACACGCATTCCCCACCCGTGGAGAACATCTTGCTCCTCCATTGCAACGGCATCAACTGTCTCGCCTATAAAGCGTTCGTCGAACAGTTGGTCGTCTCCTGCAACTGCCGAGTGGTCGCGTTCGACCAACGCGGACACGGGATGAGCACGTTTACTACTCAAAGAAAAAATGCAGAAGAGTTCTTAAACGAGGACGACGACGACGAGAAGATGTGGTCCTGGAAAACGTTCGCGAGAGACGCGAAAATGGTTTTGGAATCTGTCCAGCGTGAAGATGGAAAAAGAGCAGGCGGATGGGCTTCGTCGTCCGCGCAGAAGTGGCACGCGGTTGGACACAGTTTAGGCGGATTCGCTTTACTCTGGTTAGAAGCAACGAATCCGGGGACGTTTGCGTCGATTTTAACGTACGAACCGATATTTGCGTTGGAGAGTACGAAATATCCGGGGATGCGTACGTACGCCGCGCCGGACGCGAGTTTGCAAGTCAACGCGAGGAAAAGGAAGAGGACGTTTAAAAGTTTCGAAGACGCGTTCGCGTCCTATCGAAAAGGATTTTTAGGGAAAGTCATGGACGAGAGGAGTTTGCGAGGGTACGTGTTCGACGGCGGGTTTCGGAAGGTGGATGATTCGTCTGGCGAAGAAGTCGCTTTGACGTGCGAGCCGGAAATCGAAGCGAGGATTTACGAAAGCGGCGAGGAAGACGCGAACGCGTTGCAGTTTATCGAAGAGAGAATCGATACCGCGAAATGTCCAATCACAATTGCCATCGGTGGTGCGACCAAAAAAGCGTACGCGTACGGCGTGGGTAAAACTGTCGCGGAGAGGATCAGAGGTGCGCGTTTGTTAGAGCTTGGTTTACTCGGACATTTCGGTCCGTTATCGGCTCCGGAAGTCTTCGCCAACGCAGTCTACCAGAACGTGTTGGGTATTTACGCCGACGTAAACGACGACGACGAAGAAGAAGAAGAAGAAGAAGAACGCGAAAATACTGTAACCAGAAGAGAAAGGAGTAGATTGTAGATAGATAGGTCTCGCATTAGCAACAGTTGAACAGCACTGAAACAGCAGCAGCAGCAGCATCCAGCGCGGCGGCTCGATCGAGTCCTTTTCACGCTCACATCCAGTCGCAACGCGTCACAATAAATTTCTCCCCGCGTACGAAAGACTTCTCGAGAAAGCGCGCGAAATGCCTCGCGCATCCTCCTCGAACGATGACGCGCGTCCTCTTTGCGACGACGACGAAAACACCCCTTGGTCGATAACTGCCTCCACGTCGGCGTCGCAAACTCGGAATCCGATCCGAGAAATCATGGACAATTTCAACGCGACACCCAACCCGAACAAAACCGTCATCAGTTGCGCGTTGGGCGATCCTTCCGTTTTCGGGCACTTACAACCCCCCCCCGGCGTCGTCGAACACGTCCGAGACATGTTCAAGGAGAAGAAAAATAACGGATACGCCCCGAGTTCTGGTTTACACGAAAGCAGGGCGAGTTTAGCATTGAGATACGGGCCCAGGATGGCACGGAAGAGTTTCGACGTGACGAGGAGGAGATCGGAGGCGGAGGAGGAGAAAAAATTCCTCGAAAACGACGACCAAAAAAACACCTCAAATAAAAAAGAAGTTGACTTTTTGAAAACGAAAACGAACACCATCTCTCTCGCGCAAAAGGGCACAGAGACGCATCATCGTCGCGTACAAAACCAACCTCGCAAAAGCACGGACAATTCCGCGGTCGTGGTCTACCCGAACTCTCGAGCGAAACTGAGCGCGCACGACGCGTTTTTGACGCACGGATGTTCGCAAGCGCTTTCGCACGCGATTCAGGTTTTGGCGAAACGAGGGGACAGGGAGATGGCGATGTTGTTGCCGAAACCTGGGTTTGCGTTGTACCAAACGTTGTGCGAGGTGCACGGGGTGGAGTGTGTTTTTTACGATTTAGACGGGAAGAAGGATTGGGAGATTGATTTAGAGCACGTGAGACGGTTGGTAGAGGAAAGGAAGAGAGACGGAACGAAGAGGAAGATATCGGCTATTTTGGTGAATAATCCGAGTAATCCGTGCGGGGCGTTGTTTGCGGAGAGGCACTTGGTGGAAATTTGCGAAACGTGCGAGGAGTTGAAGTTACCGATCATAGCGGACGAAGTGTACGAGGATATTTCCTTTGGCGATAGGTGTAACTATTTGCCTTTGGCGAGCGTGTCGGAGACGGTGCCTATTTTAGCCGTCGGATCTTTGTCAAAGAGATGGTTGGTACCCGGTTGGAGGCTAGGATGGTTGTTAGTGCACGATAGAAACGATGTCATGAAGAATGGGGGGATACACGACGCGTTGGAAAAGCTTTCACAGGTGACGCTAGGCCCGCCGACGCCGTTACAGGCGGCGTTGCCGTTTATTTTGCAAAACGACGACTCGGCGTGGTTAAACGAAACGTTGCAAACGTTAAGAGAGGCCAGGGACGTGTGTATTGAAAAATGCGAAAGGTGTGTTGGTTTGAGTATGGAGTCGTTGCCAGACGGGGCGATGTATGCGTTGGTAAAAATCGATTGCGAGCGGTTCAGAGCGGCAGGGATGACGGACGACGTCGCTTTTACGAGCGCCTTGTTTAGCGAAGAGAGCGTTTTAGTGCTTCCCGGGCAATGTTTTGGAGCGTTTGGATACGCGAGAGTTGTTTTAACGTGCCCAACGGAAACGCTCTCTGAAGCGTGGGATAGAATAGAATCGTTTTGCCAGCGCAAAGCGTCGCCGGATAGTCACGGTAGTGATAATTTAGTAGCGGGCGAAGTGTTATCGGCGAGCGAATTCGGAAGAAAAACGTCAACACCTGCGCCGCCTTCGGATGAGGACATCGATGATGTCTTCTCTCTCGAAGCGACTATGCGACAAGAAGAAGCTATTTATTAATCCGTAATTGTATACTGTAGGTATTAGATGTCATTTAGCGAATACAAATAGTACTATAGTTTTTAATATGTGAGTGACAATAATTGTCCTGCGACGTGTTTATAGCATACTCCTTTTTACGCTTTCGATTTTTATTTTCTTATGATTCTATATTTTTAGTATTAGATTACACGGTTGGCTATTAAGACTTAAGCTTTTACAATATAAAAGAGCGGCGGCGATGGTAGATGCTAACGCACGCGCTATGCGTATACAAGCGGGCATTTTTCTTCCTTTACTGGAAGAAACCCATTTGTCCAACCATTTCGCTCAAAGCGGTGATACCCAACAAAGCGCCGCCAATGCCTGCGCCAACCTTTCGCAAATCTAATTCCTCCACCTCTTTCTTACTCGTCGTTTGGATGATGTCTTTATGCCCCAACGAAATCGGGACCTTTCCATCGCTATTCTTTCTCAACTCCTCCAAACGCGCCAACTCGTCCGCTTTCGGCGGACCAGCGATGTATTCTGGCGACCACGAGCCATGGACGCCATAAGGAACGTATTTCGGTAATCGCAAACGCGCGACTGGTCCTTCCGAGAACTTCTTCGCGTCGATAATAACCATCTCCGTCCCTCTGCCGCCAAAGTCAGAGTCTTCGTACCTCGCATCGTGCACTAACGCAACGACCCATCCATCGTCTTCATCCAAATCTTTCCCCGATCTCGGGACGAAAAACGGTTCCATGGCAAACTTGTGCTCCCCGGGGATCCACTGTTCCTCCGTGTACAGCTTTGTCTCGTCCGTTTTAAGCGAGCACTTCGTCAACGCTTGCATCGGGCCGTTGACACCATCTTTGCGACCAACCGAGGTGGACAAGTACATGTGCTCGTACTTTTCCCCGGTGTAATCCCAAGACGTGATGGGCAACTCGCAAGGAACATCGGATAATAAATAATGTTTCGCTTCATACTTCTTCATGTCGATGATGAATCGACTCAACTTCATTCTTGGAAAGTTATCTTTCCCGTTTGGGTTCGTGATATCGGTGAAATACAACGTAAACTTATCCCAAGTGCACGTATCAAACACGATATCTCCGTCGTCGTTTTCGAAACCGTTCACGTGGTGGTACGCGTAGCACCAATAATCCGCCGGAGCCGTTCGGACCGTCATATCCGTCCCACGCCTCGGGAAGATTCGAAATAACGGCTGTCGCTCGGTGTCTTCGCAAATGAGTTCGGATAAGCACGCGTTTTGTGTCAAGTAGTCAGTAAAGGTCTTCTTGAAATCAATTTTAATCGGGCAATCGAACAAAACGTAATAGTTTTCCGTGACGATCAAATCGTGAACGTACGAGGACGGATACGGGTACGAGCGTCTGGCCACTTCCTTCCCGTCTTCATCAAACTCATAAAACACCGCATTTGTAGTCCCAAGATGCTCCGATCCGTCTTCATTCTTATGGTTCACTCTCCAGTTCACTTCGTTAATAAACGCCACGAGTCGTCTCGAACCGTCCGGCTCCGTCACCGTTCTGTAGTGACTCGTATGCGTCGTCGAACTCAACGGACAGTTCCCGTGACCAATCGTTTCCAAAGTGTCCGGATTCAACGCGTACGGTTTCTTATAATCCACCGCGCACAAAGATCCACCCCAATTGATGACGTTATACGCCCCGTTTTGTTTTTTGGAAATATCGCCTCCCAACAAGTCTTTGAACAATCTCTGCCCAAACGCGAACGGTCTCGGATCCTCCGCCGTGAAAATAGAACTCTTAATATACTTCCCCGTTCTCTCTTCCTCGTCAAAATCCTCCGTCACGACAAATTTATTCCGAAAATACGCTTTCCCGTCCTTCACCGCCACGGACGTCACCATGCCGTCCCCGTCCAAGTACGATTTGATAAAGCCTTCTCTCTCGTACATGGCGGGCCCGTTTCGTAACAACGTCCCTTCCATCTCGTTTGGGATTTCGCCTTCCACTTCCGTCACCCACCCTTGGTTCTCGTACGCCAGGCCTGGGACAGAGGCGTACCCGGTTTGGTCTGTTTTCATCGAATAAAGAGTAAAAGAGTCAGTCAGTTTTTTTTTTTGAAAAGGCGGGTGAGAAATTTTTCGCTTATCACTTGAAGAGAAAGATATGGGTAAAACGATACGCTTTTCAACAAAAGCACCGATGATGCTACGACTACGAACGATCAAAACGCACAATCTTTATACTCCTTTTCGAACGGATACGCTTCTTTCGCGTCGTCTTCTTCTCCTCTTTTATGCGCAGGGACGGAGGACGATTCAACGGAGGAAGAGGAAGAGGAAGAGGACGGTTTCTTCGGCGTTTGGATGGCTTCGATGTGCACCGCAGATTGCCTCCTCGTTTTTTTCGTTCGAGCGGCAAACACATTCCTCCTCGATTTCTTTCCTTTTCCTTCAAACGAGGAGCCCGCGCAGAAGATCGAACTCTTGGTCGAGTGTGATGATGTCGAGGCGCTTTGCATCATTCTCGCGCTCTAAAACAGATGTGTGTGCGTGTGATGTGTGTGTGTATAAAACCAAAGGGTGTAGATGAAACGCGTGCGAAAGTGGTGCGATATTTCTCATTTTTCAAGGAAGGAAGGAAGCGCTGCTTTCTGTTTAGGGTTGTATAGAGATTTTCTACCTTTTTTTCTTTGTTTTTCGTAATTTTAATTTTAAACCAACGAGTTGTTTTGTTACAAAAAAGTTCGTTAAACAAGAAGAAAAGAATAAAGACGAAGACTCCCGTTACATATGAAGATGCTCGAAGAGAAGCTGGAGCGAACGCTGAAGCTTCTCGACGAGGACGAGAAAGGAGGAGAAGACAAAGAGGAATCCAGGAGCAGCAGCAGCAGCGGCGATAACGAGAACGAGAACGAGAACAAAGCGTCGCCGACGTCGCCGTTTGACTTGGAGTCTTCGTACGATGATTTCCTCCTCAAACCTGAATCCGACGAAGGTTCGGTGGAATATAAACGGCACCTGGTGAACCCATCGGCGAGAAATTTCGAGAAGCTGACGACGCAACTGTTGTGGCGATTGAACGAAGGAGGCGGGGAGTGTTTGTACGAAATTGGAGTGGACGACGATGGGTTCGTTCGAGGAATCAGCGAGGAGGAGATGAAATTCTCCGTGGAGACGTTAGAGAAAATGGCGAAACAGTTATCGGCGAAAGTTTCCGAGGCGTTCGAGAGGAAGACGAGCGAGAAAGAGCGCTTCGCAAAGTGCGCGTTGGTGAGGAAAATCTTTCCGAAAGAGGCGAATCATTTAGAGTTACGGATAACGACGGTTGGAAACGTCGATTCCGGGAAATCAACTCTCCTAGGCGTGTTGACGAAGGGCATGTTGGATAACGGGAGAGGGAGCGCGAGAGCGAACGTGTTTCGACACAAACACGAGATGGAAACCGGGAGAACGAGCTCGATTTCGACGCAAATCATGGGATTCACGCCGGACGGGAAAGTTGCGAACTATCAAGACGAGAGAACGAGGGAAACACACTCGTTGAGATGGTCGGAGATTGTCGAGAAATCGAGCAAGGTCATTAGCTTCTCCGATTTGTGCGGTCACGAGCGTTATTTGAAGACGACGTTGTGCGGCTTAACCTCGGTGTGTCCCGATTACGCCATGTTAGTCGTCGACTCGAACAGAGGCGGTGTCGTAGGCATGTTGAAAGAACATCTAGGTATTGTTCTAGGTTTGAAGATTCCGTTCCTCGTGTGCGTGACGAAAATCGACATGTGCGCCGACCATTTATTACAGTCGACCATGGAGAGTGTTTTGCGATTGCTAAAGCGACCCGGGGTACACAAGAAACCAATTATAGTCCGAGAGAGAAATGATGTCTCGACGTGCATAAAGACCATGGCTGGCGATTCGGACGTCACGCCCATCTTTCAAGTATCGTGCGTAGAAAACACAAATTTGGATTTATTGCGATTATTATTAAACCATCTACCGTCTCGGCGACAGTTCGACGTGCAAAAGAAAAAGACACAAAACGGAGAAGAAGAAGAAGAATTAGAGGAAACGACGAATAAACACGGGAAAGACGAGTGTGGTGCACTGGTGCATCTAGATGATGCGTTCACGGTAAACGGTGTAGGTACAGTAGTCTCCGGAGTCGTAACTAAAGGGTCAATTTCGACGAATCAACAACTTCTTCTCGGACCAGATTCTCTCGGCCACTTCAAAGAGGTTGTCGTCAAATCGACAATGACCCATCGAACGTCCGTCCTTAAAGCTGTGTGTGGGCAATCCGCAAGTTTTGCGATAAAAGCTAAAAACAGCAAAGAACCCGTGCACAAAGCGGACGTGCGCAAAGGCATGGCGATGATTTGCAAATCCTTGCATCCTCGCGCGACGTGGAGTTTCGAAGCCGAGATTTTAATATTCGTCTCTCCGACGACGTTAACCGTCGGTTATGCCCCCGTCTTACACTGCATGTCCGTTCGACAGTGCGCCCGGATATGTAAAATCGAAGGCAAAGATGTCTTACGCGCCGGCGACCGCGCTAAAGTCGTCTTTCAATGGCTCTATCGCCCGGAGTTTGTCGAGGAAGGCTTCCGAGTTATATTTCGAGAGGGAAGAACGAGAGGGTTAGGGAGCATTACCAAAGTCTCCTTCGACGGTGATAAGCAAAAATCGTGGCCGGACAGTCGAAAACAGCTACACGGGACGAACATGGAGGCGATGATGAATACCGCAACCGCCACAAAGAGCGCGGGATAAATGTAACTCAAAACCAATCATTTTCCTCTTTTTCATCTGTCTTTTCACTCAGACAAAGTCAAGCCAAACCCACACAAAACACAACGACAACAACAAGTTTGTTTTACTAATGGACGAGTTTTTCAAACCAGACGCGTCTCCCGCGTCTACGCCGCCTCCGCCACAGCCCGATCAATCGAACGATTTCTTCGCCGCAGGTACCTTTTATGCTTCTTTTGCCCACCGTTGTTCGCGTATATATTCGTTTCCAATTCAATTTTTTATTCTCCCATCATCGCTGAATTTTCCTCTCGTTTACTTACCACGAGTATTCATCTCTTTCTCTCTTTCGATGATGCGCACATAGGCGAAACGGACGGGTTCGTTTCCGCGGGAATGCAATCGATGCCGAGCAACGAAGACTTTACGCGAGGAGAAAATACCAACACCGGCACGCCTCCTCCAAAGAACGAATCGAGCGAAAGTTTCCAACCGCAACAACAACAAAACCAAGAGCAAATGGAACGAGAGATGTCGCACGCGAGCATTCACTCCTCGCATTCGGTCCATTCCACTGGGCAAGGCTCTGATTTTAACGACGCCGGTAATACTACTAACGCGATGAATGAGTTCGTTTCCGCTCCCGCCGCTCCTCCGTTGGACGAGGGCGACTTTGGTGCGATGCAACAAGGTCCGAGTAGCGAAAGCGTGGACGCGATGGGCACGAGTACCAACAGTCTCGAGAATTCGTCCATGCAACAACAATCGCCGTTGGAGAACGTAGCCGAGCTCGGGGGATTGTCTTCCGCGATTCCAACGCCAGCGCCAACGCCACCGCCGCCGGCGAGAGACCTCCGAAAAGAATATTTAGCGAAAATACGCGAAGAGCTCGAACAGAAAAGCAAACTCGAACGCGAAGAGATAGACACGATCAAAGAAGAAGCGGTAGCCGAACTCGAGTTGATGCGCAATCAGAGGAAGAAAATGATCGACGCTAACGTGGCGAAAAATAGGTCGGAACAAGACTCCATGACCGAAGTCATGGCGACGGAAACCGGATGGGAAGCGGTTGCCTCTTTGATCTCCGAGGAGAACTTCTGCCCGGTCGAGGACGGCCAACGACCGTCGACGGATTTAGGAAAGATGAGAGGGTTGATTAAGACTTTAAAGTATAAGAAGCCTCAAACGGCGTAAACCCGAAAACAAAGCGTTGTAATAATTTCGTGTGAGACGTCACAAATTTGTATCTAAACACGCAAAAATTTTCTCTGCCTCGAGTCGTAATTCACAGAAACCAAATGCGGCAACGCGGGCGAGGTTTCCTCCTCTCTGCCTCGAGCGTTCTAAACGTTTGTTCTTGGGTGGTTTTTCTCGCCTTTCTCGCGTCGATTTTTGCCGCAGACGGCGCGTTATCTTCTTCTTCTTCTTCTTCTTCGGGAGTTTTGCCCCCCGGGGAAGGAGGAAAAGACGAGAATGCGAAACAACTGAACAACGCGTTGGAGAAGATGAAACCATCCTCCGCCACGCACACGGGCGACGGACTGCCGACGTTACCGCCGTACGAAAATCCGAGAACTGGGGAACGAACAGTTTTGCTTCACCCGGCGACGATTTTGAACGGCAAACACGTCGGTTTTAGCAAGAAACGAATTTTGGAAGAGATTGGAAGGAAAGAGATGGAAAAAAACCAGTTTTTCGGGCAAAAGTTAGCGAGCGAAGGATTCGATTCTGTGAGCATTTTTGGAGCAGAGAATGCGATGAAACCGATCGAGTTTAACGACGACGAAGAGGAAGGGAATGCGAAAGCGAAAAAACGGTTCACGTTGCTCGAGTTTGTGACCGCCGCCGCGAAGAAGAAGAAGAGGGCGACGGAAGGACAAGACGCCGTTGAAGACGCCGCGAAGACGAAGGAAGAAATATCTTTCTTGATTGACGAAGAAGAAGAGGATGATATTTTAGGTGGTCGCAGAGTGGCCGTGTTCAACGTGGATATGAGCTCAGACGTCGGGAAGTATTTCGAGAACACCGGGATGCTTGCGAAAATCAAAGGACTCGTCGAGTCGCAGAAAAAGAGTAGGAAAAAAATAGACGCGATTCGCATGTCCGTGAATGAAATGGTACAAATGATGAAGAAATCATTGCTGGACGATCAAGTGAGCGAACAAGAGAGGGCAACGTACGACCACATGACGTTCTTGACCGCTGGTTCTGGCGACGAGAGTGATAAACAGTTTCGAGATGAAGACGCGAGAGATCATCGAAGGAATCGAGGGAGAAAAATAGCGTCCATGGAGGAGATTAAAAAATCAAATAGAGATAACAACTATTTTAAGTCAGGTCAAGGAAGGCAAAGCGTCCGCGCGGAGTTTTATAACTCGATGGAATCGCACGTTGAATTAGCGTGGTTAGATTTTGACGGCAAGGAAGTCAAATACGCGGATTTAGCGCCCGGGGCGAGCACGACGTTGAGCACGTTTACGAAACACAAATGGTTGGCAAAGAACTACATCGGCGACCCGATTTGTTTTTTTATCGTAGACGACCGATACCCGACGCTAAAGAAACAGTATTTTGAGATTAGTGAAGATGAGCACGAGGAGGTGACGTTTGTGATTGAGGAAGAGGAGGAGGAATCTTCGGAAGCGTACATCAAGAGGAAAGAGTTGAATCGAAAACTTTCCCTGGCGAACAACGCTCAAACTGGCGACGAGTTAACTCAGGAAGAAAAGGAGGAGCTGCTAAGAGTCGCGAGAGAGCACATTCACCAAATTCTTACGAACGAGAAGAGCGAAGATGTAAATATCGAGGTGGAATCGGTGCACGTCTTTGAATCGAGGCAAGATATCGTCGACTTTTTCGAGAAGCGCTCGGCGGATAAATCGACGGCATCGAACAAAGGAGAAGAAGAGGATCCAAACGTCGTGTGGCTTTCCGAAGAACAATTTTACGAGCTCGGAATGCCGGATAATGCGAAAATCAAACCGCCGCTCGACGTCGTCGACGCGCTCGTCGAAGAAGAGCTCATCGAGGAAGACGCGGTGCGAGACGTTTTGAGAGAAAAGAACGGAGAGAACCGAGCGAGAGAAGAAGAAGAAAAAGATAACGAAGAAGGACAAGACGTCAAAAAAGAGGAGCTGTAGCAGTACTAGCCGCGCGCGCGCGCGTACGACGAAGACTAAAACTGTAGAGCTCGATCGAGCTTTCGGCGACCGTCGTCTGCGTGAAGTTGTAACACTAAGAAGACTTGTACAAAGAAAGAATTCACCACTTTTCATCTCACGTGCTACTCTTTTGCAATGCGCACCAAACGGTGACTGACGCGAGAAAGAAAGCGCATTACCGCTGAATCGAATGCCGTCTCCTTCTCTTTTCACCTGCGACGAGTCGAGTTTGTACGGTTCCGACATCGAAAAGCACGTAAAAGTCGGAAGTGGAAATTCTCCACCTGTCACACAAGTAAACTACTTTCGCAATCGAACGGATGATGATGATGATGATGATGATGATGATGACTCGATCGCGCTCGTCTCGATCGTGGCGAACGAACCGTTGCGAGTGAGTACAACGAGTGCGGATTTGAAGACTGGGACGACCAAATTTACCGTATCGAAAGTGCCCTCGTCAAGAAAAATTGCTTGCATATTTACTCCCGAAAAGGAAGGAGAAAGCGCTTCTTCCTCGCTTTCCGAAAGCGCGAAGAAGTACGTCACGGAATGCATTTTCAAGCAGTTCAGCGAGGACAACGAAAAATTGTTCAGAATCGATGGCACGTGCGAGATTTTCTGTCCTATGAATGGGACGAATACTGGATGGCATCGCGACGGGTTCCAACGCGGATGTTACGTCGGCCACGTGTTGTGCGAAGAGGAGCGAGAGGATACCGCCGTCGCCGATGATGTCTGTGCTGCTGATGATGCAGCCGCGTGGTTTGAATTTGCGCTGATTAAAAAAGAAGACACAAAAGGAGAGAGCGACGCGACGCCGTCGATTGACTTTTGCGACTCGGAACATCTTCTCGTCCAACCGTCCAACTTTGTCGCCTTCGCGGCTCGCAACGCCGTCTCCATTTTCGAAGATTCTAAAATTTTCCATCGATCGCCTCGAATCAAGTCGTGTTGGGACGCCATGGAACGCGGTCGGAGAAAAATAGCTCGATTTGATTTCGTCGGCCGAGACGCAGAAAATAACGTGGTACTTTGAAAAATGAAGAAGAAGCTTAAGGAGAAGGAAAAATCCCTCCCTCGATCTTCGTCTTCGTCTTCATCGTCAGCGGGTTTGCGCCAGCGCCGCTTCGCGTTGGGACGACGTCTTCTTCTTCTCCGCCAAAGCAGAGAAAAATTGGACAACCATAAAGAAGACGAAGAAGAAATAGACGTCGACGACTTCGCCCGGTACGTGAACGACGCGTCCTCTAGACCTAGATACTAATAGTAAAAATGCCTTCTCTTGCGCTCGCTGTATGTAACACACAAAATGTCCCTTGTTTTGGATAACGACAATTTATTAAGAAAATCAGTCTTCACTTTCGCACACGATACACCCACCCCCTTTATCAACAGATCACACATAACACGCTCGAATAGTAATCATACTACGGTAGTCGCGTTATTCTTCTTTGATCGTCTTCGTTTTCTTCTTACCATCGAGAGTAGTAGTAGTAAACAAAGATTCCACGTCAGCAAGCGGAAACTCTTTTTCCCAACAACCAACCGTATCTTCAATAATGTCGGACGCGTTGAACGTGATGAAACGCGCTCGCGAGAACGAGTATTTCATCAAAGAGCAAGAGCGAGAAATCGCGGAGTATATTTTGAAACTGAAAACTGAAGGGAGGTACGAGGAAGCGATGCGACGCGCGTCTTCTTCTTTGTCTTCTTCTTCTAGTGGTAGTGGTGCCTTACCGCAAGTGTTGGCGCACTCGGTGCGGTTGTTCGACAAAAAATTTACGATGAAGGAAGAGGTGAATTCGAAAAAGCTGGATCGAGATTTTATCAAGAAGCGTTCGATTTCGGGAGCGTGCACGGGGAATCCGGTGTTTATTGGACACGCGACGCTCGGTTCGCGAGTGTCTTTGGGGAAGTCCAAATGGAGCGGTTCGACGCAGGCGGTGGAAGGGACTTCGATTTTCTCGGTGCACAAGGCGATGGAGTTGATGGAGTCGGCGCCGGAAAGGTTTAACGGCGTCGAGAGTCGAGCGGCGAAGCACATGCGAGATGAAACGTTCGTTATGATTGGAAAGAAGAAAGTGAAGTTATTGCCGGATCCGACGCCGGGAAGAGCGTTGGCGTGGGGCGGGACGTTGGCTCTTTGGGGCACCGGCGCCGTCGTGTTGACCTCGTGCAAGTTCCTCGGGATTAATAGTTTACAAGACGTCAACGACGTGATGAAGCGCACTTTGGACCCGTTGGCAAAACGGGTCAAGGATACGTTCACGCCGTTGCGAACAAACTTTGAAAAGACGGAGTGGTTTGAACAGTCACAAAACGCCGATAAGTTTTCCGGGTCTCACTTTGCGATGGATTTGAAGAGAAAGTTTGCCATTTAAAATACGAACTTTTGAAGTCGAGCGAAACGTGTACACAAATAAGAAGAAGAAGGAGAAGAAGTGAGAGAGAGATCTGTTTGATGATGTTGAAATACTGAATTGAAATACTAAATACTTACTTACTATTCGTCGATGCCTTCTACGTCTAACACTCTTAAACCAGTCATCGTTTGCCTCGCGCCGTTCCATCGTCTCGAATACTTTCTCCTTCTCTTTTTAAATATAATCGTCTTCTCGTCTCGCAAAACCTCTTCCACTAAGCACGTCACCCGCGCGTTCTCCACCACCGGTCTCCCCACAATCGTCTTCGTTTTGCTCCCGACCATCAACACTCTCGGCAGTTCCACCACGTCGTTCACGTGCGCGCCGTGGAGCTTTTCTACGAAGAACAAATCATCCGGAGATACTTTGTGCTGATGCGACCCGATCGAGACGACCGCGAAGACGTTCTTCGTGCTAATTTTCACTTTCGTTTCTCCATCAGGTTGCTGATGCTCCTCGTCGCTTCCGTTTTGATTTCTCGAATTCCGGTCTAAAACCACGTAGCTTTCCGGGACTAACACTTGGTCCGGTTTTAAGCCGCCCTCGGTGCCGAGAGATTTCGAGTACTCGCGTTTAAAACTGCTTTTCATCATCGAAAAACGATGCGTATCATTCGTCGTCTGCGAATGAATCCTCGACGAGGACGACGACGACGAAGCGTGGTCCATCACCGCGCGTGGGACGACAAAACCGCCGGTGATATCGAGAGAGGACATCCGATCGAAGATGGATTTCCCCGGGGAAAGAAGACGCCGACTTCGGAGTAAAGCGTTCATTTTTCGTCTGAATCGTCGTCGCGAGTACGACTACTACTGTTAGAGTATTCTCGTTCTGGTCGAGCGTGGTGAATATCGACTCTTTTCGTCCTTTGGCCGCAGTCGCGCAAAAGCGGAGAGGGGAGTTAAAGTTGTGAGGATGAGTTGACACACGGGTGAAAGTTTTGAGAAGAAGAAGACCAAGCGGATGGAGTGTACCGAGGAAGATCCCCCAGGGGCGAAAGGGTCACAATTTTAATCGACACTATAACTGCTATCAAAACTACAACTGCGCGTAATACATCTACATACGACCACCTTCGAAGGCGGTGGCTAACTTTTTCAACTCAGAATCTAAGGCGTCTATGTCGCGAGCGAGCGCGTCGGCGCCCGGGAGCGCAAAGGATTCAGAGGACGAGGACGCAAAGGCGGTCGCGGCGCCGGCTCGGCTCGGCGCGACGAAGTCGTTCTCGAAGAGAAACTCGTCACGAGTGGTTGGTTTTGCGAAAAAGGAGAGGTTTTCTTCTCTGGTGATGTACTCTTTGCTCGGGTTTGTCGCGGCTTCTAACGCGCGCAAAAGACGTTTTCGTTCGTCTTCGAGTTGCGTGATTTTCGTTTTCGCTTCTCTCGCGGCGTCTGCTTGTCGCTGAAAAAGAGCGCGCTCGTCGTCGTCGTCTGAATCGTCGTCCTTTCTTCGCGCGTGATGATGCGTGTCTTCCACGCCGCTTCCTTCCACGTACTCTTTGAATCCAGCATCACCAGCACTCACCGCAATCTCCGTCAATCTCGCCAGCTCCGCCACCACGCTCCCGAGAACGGAACCGCCCTGGTTCCTCTCGTCCTTCGCCAGCGGCGCGTGCGCTCTCAAACAATCCATCGCGTACCGCAACGCTCTCCCACACCTCGCTCGCTCTCCTCTCGAAATCCTTTCCCTTTCCTCCAACGTTTTCCTCAAACTATTCAACGCGTCCCGATCTCTTTTTCGACTCTCTTTGCTCTCGTTTTGTAACGCTCGATGCGATATCAAAGCGTCTTTCAAAGCGCGTTCGCTCCGCGATAAAGTTTCCGTCGTCTCTTCCAATTCAGTTTCCAACGAATTCGCGCGGGCTAAAGATTTACGCAAAGACTCTCGCAACTGCGCGTTTTCCAACGCGTACGCTCGCAATAACAACTGTTTCTTTTCCGACGTTGACGACGTAGACGAATACGTATTCTTCGTCTTCGTCTTCTCTTCCTCCTCTTCCTCCTCTTTCTTTTTCTCTCTCGTGTTGTGTAAAAGCAAAGCTTTTCGCTGCTTCTCCGCCGCGCGTCGAGCCAAAGACCTCGTTTTCGTCGTCGTCCTCGTCGCTTCTGTCTCTTCTTCTTCTTGGATGTCCTCGTCCTCGTTCGTCGTCTTCTTCGTCTTCTTCTTCTTTACCTTCTTCTCGGGAATAAAAAAGGTCGTCAAAGTCGTTTCCTCGAATCCGTCGTCGTCTTTCATAAACCACGCGAGGGTTTCTGCTTTGTTTTTACGCATCGACACATCCGCGTTTTCTCCTCGCGGTGGTCCTCCTCGCGCCATTGTTGATGTTAACGTCCTCCTCCTCCTCCTCCTCTCTCGCTCAAGACAACACACCAACGGACGAAAAAGGGCAGACAATAACGGGAGAAAAGAAAAGAAAAGTGACGACGGTTGAAGGTTTTTTTGAAAAGAAAAAAAGTGCCACCCAATTAAATTTTTAGGGCAAAAAGCTCCTCAAAACGAATTCTCCACAAAAATTCACACAGAAAAGCACAGAGAGAGAGAGAGAGAGAGAGAGAGAGAGAGAGAGAGAGAGAGTTGTTGGTTTGTTGTTTCTGCGTTTTGTTTTCGGGGCGCAGAGAGAAGAACTCATCACTGTTGGTATTCTCGATATATGGGCCGTCCTCGCAAAGATGCACCGGCATCTCCCCACAAAACAGCGAAGGGGGGTGGTGTGACGACGATGAGTGGGAAAAAAATCGACCGACGGAAAAAAGAGTTCCGGAACCTCCCGAAATCAAAAGCGAAGAAACAGAAACGATACGGCCCACCGTCGCACATATTAAAAGCAACCATCGCGCCGAAGTTTAAGGAAATGAGAGAACAACATCAGAGCTATAATAATACTACCACGAATAATTCTTCTCGGGGGGTGATGTTTAACAACGGAGGAGGAGGAGGATTAGGAGGAAAAGAGGAAGAGGAGTGCAACAACAACTACGCGAAGAAGTTTAACGAGGGAGAAGAAAAAGAAGACGAAGAAGAGGCGTGGAGAGAATGCGACGTGGTGGCGAAAAAAGAGAACACTTCAAACGAGGAGAGAGCTGGAACGCCGACGCCGCCGACGACGACGCTTACTACTACGAATAATACGCACGCGACAGGAGGAGGAGGAGGAGAGACAACAACAACAACAATTACAACAACGACGAAGAGCGAGGACGCGAACAAAGAAGACAACGCGATGATGATGTCTCTGCAGCAGAAACGGAAGCGAGAGGCGTTGAGGAAAGAGGAGGAGGAGATCGAGCGGAGGGAGAAGGACGACGCGAAGTGGAGGCCGGTGTGTTTATCGAGACCGACGATGGCGAAAGGAATCGAGTTGATGGACGACGGGAGGATGGTGGCGAGCTCACAGAAAGGGTACAGGTGCGTGCAAGGGACGCGAGGAGTAGAGCCGGTGGTTGTTTGCGAGGAGGAGGAGAAGGAGGAGGGGATGAAAGAGGATGACGAAACGAGGGAGACGACGACGGCGGCGAGATACTTTGAGGTTAAAATAGAACATTTAGGAGGGAGCGGGTGCGTTCGAGTAGGGTGGATGACCAAACGAGGAGAAATGAACGCACCGGTTGGATTCGATAACAAAGGATACGGTTATCACGCGGAGACTGGGTCGAAATATCACGAGGCGAGGCTGAAGACGTACGGCGAACCGTACGGCGAAGGCGACGTGGTTGGTTGTTATTTGTATTTAGACGAGAAAATAGTGGAAAAGAAGGAACAGGTAGATGCGCAAGAAACGAGTGGTGGTGGCGATGATGATGGTGCCAAGAACGAGGAGGCGAAGAAAAAGCAAACACCCTCGACGCCAGAACGTAACAAGAAAAATAGGAAAGGAGAAGAACGCTTGAAAGCGAAAGCGTTCGAGGAGAATCAAAACTCGCCGAACGAAGGGAAAATAGTATTTTATAAAAATGGGAAGTGTCAAGGCATCGCGTTCGAGTCCTTGCGGTCGTGCGTGCATCCAAAGAAACCCTTGGAGTTGTCCGGATACTTTCCTACGGCGGCGTTATACACGACGCCGTTGCAAGATCAGTCGCAACGGGCGAGAGTGTCGTTTAACTTTGGCCCAGATTTTGCATTCCCGATTGACCCGGAGAAGGACGGTTTGCCCAAATGCAGCGGATTTTCTCCCGATTTGGATCCTCCGAAACCACCACCTGAACCACCTGTACCAGAGAAAATAGAAGATGGAGGAACACATGTGCCGGCGTTGGGAAGCGTCGAAAACGCTGTTATTAAACTGGAAGAAACTGAACAAAAAGAAGAAGAAGAAGAAGAAGAAGAGAAAGAAGGAGACAACGAAAAAGTCAACTCTTGCGCATCAGAAGAAGCGAAAGAAAAAAAAGAGGCGCCGATGATGGAGGTCAAACAAGAAGAAGAAGATGAAGGAAAAGAAACAGAAAAAGAAAAAGAAGAAGAAGAAGTGCGTGAGTTTGGTAAGCTTTCTGCTGCGGTGGAACCGGCGTCATTTTTTCGAGGTAGGGAAGATGCGCCTGGACCCGCGCGCGGCTTGGATGCCTACGTCGTGGAAGCGAGTGCGTCTCCCATCCAAAATGAGGAGGAAGATGTGGAAGAAAAGGAAGAAGAACTGCCTGAAGCCGCCGAAACGGCGACAACAAGAGACGACGATACCCAGCACTTCTTCGAAAATATCGACGTGGAAACAAACAAAAGCGACGACGGAGGAAACATCGGGTACGACTGGCTCTCTGGTTAATCGCAGCGGCGCAAAAATACGCCGCGCGATAGATACACAACTTTCATTCGCAAACTTTACCACGCGTATAAAAACGCGCGCAACTCTATATATTTACAACGCGCTCTCTCTAACTTTCTACTCCGTCATCATCATTTCCCGACTTGTTCTGCTACTCGTTCCCCGCCGCACGCCTCTCTCCACGTTCTTCATCGCCCGCTTCTGCTTCTTCTTCAGTTTCGGATCGGCGAAAAATTGCGCGTACGCCATCTGCTTCGCCGATATCACTCCTTTTTCTTTCCCTCGGCGGACGCCGCCACCTTTCACGCGCAGCACTTTCTTGTTGATCCCGAGCGAGACACCCCACGCGTTCGCTTCGTCGTACATTTTTTCGTGCAGCTTCATCTTATCGTACACGTCTTCGTCGAATTCTTGCAGCTTTAAACCTTGTTCACCACCATTACTGTTCTCGTTGTTGTTCTCGTCTTCAATCATCATTTTGTCGTCACCGTGTTGTTGTTCTCGCTGTTGCTCTTTGCGTCTCAAAGAATCCGTTATCGGCGCTTTCCCGCAGTTGAGCGCTTTTTCCAGCGCGGACTGTTTGGCGGCGAATTGCTTGATTTCTTTCTCGGAGTTGAAGACGATGTCTCGCCGCTCGGCGCGGACAGAGCGGCGACAATTCGCGCGCGCAGATTTGCCCATTTTTATTATACTATATTATTAAGTCGTCGAGATGTGTGTTTATGTGTGTGTGTGTGTGTGTTTACTCGCGGGAACAGCAGAGGGAATACTCTGAGGAATCCCCCAGTTTTGGCGGCGTTTTGAAGTGTTTTTCCTTCAAGTGAAACAAAAATACGCGCTTTAATAAATCAGTATTATAATGTCAAGACAACAACAGAGTCACGAGTCTAACTCGGCCCATTGGGGAATTTTCCACGCGGATTTCAACCCCACGTCGCAGATGTTCACGGAAACGGCAAACCTCGGCGCGCCGTCTTTCATCTCTCCCGAACCTCTCGGGATATCCATCGAGCGGTCGTAGGCGTCGTATTTTTTTTGTTCTTGCGCGATATCGAGCGATGAAGATGATGCACTTTTTCGACGAGGAGGAGGAGGAGGAGAAAGGCGTCGATGGATACCACCGCCCGGGATGAGACGGACGGCGAGTATGATGGACGCGTCTTTGGCGATTGCGGAGAGGATTGCGTCTTGGCATATTTCAAAGGCTTCTTTGAGTTGTTTTTGCTTGGTGATTGTGGTGGTGGTATCGTCGGTGTCGTTTTTGTAGCTTTCGAGGACGGCGTCGTGCGCTCGGCGAATGCTCGTCGGTGCTAAACGCCGCATGGCGATTTCTTCCTCGTCTGGGCCGAAATAATCGTACGCGTTGGCCATGCGACCGTATTTTTGCGCGCGAATGAGCCTTTTAAGCGCGCCGTCTTGCTGTATAGAGGTGACGATGAGTTCGAGGAACTCTTTCAGAGACACTTTACCGGCAAACGCCTCGGAAACGACGTTTGCAAAACGCCGTTTCGCGTTCGAACCGCCTTTTGTTGCGTCCCACAGCACTTCCCCAGTCTTTGCCTCTCTCACTCGAAACGTATTCCTCGGCGTTTCAATCATGTGCTCTAACTCCCTCACCAGCTGTTTTTTCAACGCCTCGTAATCCACGCCGTCGGCGAAGGACCAGATTTCGCAGTGTTCGAAAAACTTTCGCGGGTCGTACGCGGACTTTTTCCCTCTTTTTCCATCTTCTGCGTTCGTCTTCACGTCGTACCTCAATTTCCCATCTTCCCGAAACGTAAATCCGCACTTTGGCTTTATTTCAATCGCCAACGCGTGTATCGTTCGACCGACATTCAACGACCGCTTCCTCTTCGTTGTCGTCGTCGATGTCCTCCTCCTCGCAGAATAAAACGGAATCCAATCGTAGTCGCGCTCGCGAATGGCGAATTGCGGCGCCTTCTCCTCTCCGCCGGCGACTTCTTCTTCGTCGTCGTCGCTTCTCATCAACCGTCGCTTCTCTTCCTTCTCTCTCGCGTCTATGCGTTCAAAAAACCCACTCTCTGCTCGCACCAAACTCGTGTTCCATTTCACCCGCAATCGTTGCTGCTCGCTGAACAAAATGTTCCCTGCTTCCTTCGTCGTCTGAATCGTCCCTCCCGCGCACCCCGCGCAGAGCTGTCCCAGCGCAAAACGTACGTCTCGTTGGAGCACCGACTTTTCGTCGTCCGCGTCTCTTTCCCGTCCGTTCGACCACACGAACCGATCGAAAGAAGAAGACAAAGAAGAAAGAAAAGTAGTACACGAATCTTCTTCTCGTTTTCGTCGTTTTCGTCGTCTCAGGAGAAAGCGTTCTTCTTCTTCCTCTTCTTCGTTCTCATTCGTAACTGTTTCCCCGCTCCTATTCATCATCCGTTTTTTCCCGTACATCCTGTGCGCGTTTCCCTCCCCGACGATCGTCCACAAAAGCGCCTCTTTCTCCTCCTTCCCAAACATCATCGTCTCAAAATCACTTTTAATTACATAGCAGTATATTCTGGTATCCTGAACTTATAAAACATCATCGCGCAAAAATGTGTTTCTATGATTTCTTTTGAGGAAAATTTTCAGATGAAAAGTCAGAAGTGTTTTTTGGCAATTTTTGCAAAATTTTTGGCAATTCTGGCAAAAGAGGAGCTCCTGGGTGAAAGCCCTCACAAAAAAATTAGAAGGAATTTACTACTACTACTACTAATGGGCGCAAAAGCGAGCACGTCCTTGGACTCTTCCTCCTCCTCGAGCAAGGAAGGCGCGAGTGACGGTGGTGGTCAGAGTGGTGGTGGCGCTTCGTCGTCGAAAGCGACCAATAATGATGCCGCTGGTGTTGTTGGTGTTTCGAAATCATCTTCGAAAAGTGCATCGACGACATCTTCTTTGCTCTCGAAAGAGGAAATGCGATCGGTGCGAGAGTTTTTGGAGGAGGCGAAAGAGGTCGCGAAGACGGCGGCGAAAGCGAGTAAAAACGGCGATGCGATGAAAACGCTCGAGAAGCAGTTGAAGACGATCGATTCGTACCTGCAAACGAGGACGTATTTCGCGACGGATAGGATGCAGACGGAGGCGGATGTGGCGATGTGCAAAGCGTTGAACGGGGTGAAAGATGGGGTGGTGGAGAAATACGCGGAGATTAAGAGGTTCGTGGAGTTGATGAGGCAGACGAACGATGCGGGGGGGTTGGCCCCCGCTGTAGAAGAGGGAGGCGACGACGCGGCGGTCGAGGCTTTGGGGAAGCGGGTGGAAAAGATGGCCGTCGGCGGCGGCGAGCCGGGGAAGATTTCCAAAGGTCAAGCGAAGAAAGACGCGGCGAAGGCGGCGAAAAAAGCGGCGAAAGAGGCGAATAAGAGCAACGACGGCGGCGGGAAGAAACCAACGTCCGGCTCGTTTGAGATTGACTTGAAAGACGCTGAGGAAGGCAAAGTGTGCACGAGATTTCCGCCGGAACCGTCGGGATATTTACACATCGGTCACGCCAAAGCGGCTTTATTGAACCATTACTTCGCGAGGAGGTACAAAGGAACGCTCATTTTGCGGTTCGATGATACGAATCCAGCCAAGGAGAAGCAAGATTTCGTCGATAACATTTTGAAGGACTGCGCGACGTTGGGATTGGATTACGATAAGTTGACGTATACCTCGGATTCGTTTCCACAAATTTTAAAGTTGGGAGATACGATGATGAAAGAGGGTAAATTATACGTGGATACAACGCCAGTGGACAAAATGCGCGAAGAGCGCATGAGTAAGACTGAATCCGCGTGTCGCACACAATCGGTGGAGGAAAATATGAAACTTTGGGAGGAGATGAAGAAAGGTTCGGCCGTCGGCGTAGAGTGTTGCGTGCGCATTAAAATTAACATGCAATCGGACAACGGGTGCATGAGAGATCCGGTGTGCTTTAGATGTAACATCGAAACCCCGCATCATAGAACAGGGGACAAATACAAGGTGTATCCGACGTACGATTTCGCGTGTCCGTTTGTGGACGCCATTGAAGGCGTCACGCACGCGTTGAGAACGTCCGAGTATAAAGACCGAGAAGAACAGTACCAGTTTATTCAAAAGGCACAAGGACAGCGCGAAGTGAACTTGTGGGATTATTCGAGAATGAACTTCACGTATACGACGTTGAGTAAACGAAAGTTGCAATGGTTCGTCGATAACAAACACGCGGCTGATTGGACCGACCCGAGGTTTCCTACCGTCCAAGGCGTTGTTCGAAGAGGCATGCGCATCGAAGCGTTGAAAGAGTTTATTTTGTCGCAAGGCGCGTCTAAAAACATGAACACCATGGAATGGGACAAAATTTGGGCGGTGAACAAGAAACTCATCGCCCCGGAAACGCCCATGCACGTCGCGGTCAACGACGAAGGACGCGTGAAAGTGATTTTTGACAACTGCGAGGACGGCGACAAGTGGGTCACCAAACCGAAAAACCCAAAGAATAAAGAACTCGGTGTTAATGTTGTTTTGCGAAAGAAAGAAGTTTGGTTAGAACAAGAAGAAGCTTTGAAACTCAAAGAAGGCGAAGAGGCGACGTTTACCATGTGGGGCAACGCCATTCCGAAGAAGATTCACGTGGCGGAAGACGGAAAAACCATCGAGACGATCGACGCTACTTTGAACCCAGGCGGTGACGTGAAAAGCACAAAAGTAAAAGTGAACTGGCTCCCAGCTTACGACGAGCTTGTTGCCCTCGAGTTACACGATTTCGGGTACTTGATAACGAAGAAACAACCGGAAGACGGCGACGATTTCAAAGACCTCGTGAACTTGGACTCTGACAAAGTGACCATGTGCCATGGCGATTGTAACTTGCGCACATACCAGTTAGGCCAAATCGTTGAATTGAAGAACAAAGGCTTTTACATCATCGACAAGATTGGCGTGGAAGATAGCACTCCTTACGTGCTTTTCAACGTTCCCGGAACCGGTGGGAAAGTTGCGTAAAACGTAAAAAGAAGAAGAACGTCACTCAATATTGTTTTTACTACCTATATAGTACATCGTTCTTGCTAAAAATCTACACATAATCGTACATTACTACACATCATCTACTCGCTGTCTCGTTATTTAACAGCATCTTTTAACTCGCCTTTCTCAAACATCTTCACGATTATATCGTGTCCTCCCAAAAATTCCTTATTCGCGTACACTTGCGGAATCGTCGGCCAATCGCTAAACTCTTTCATCACGTACAACAAGTTCGGATTATACTTATCGTCTAATACATTCACGGTCTCGAAATCAAGCAACAATGAGTTCAACGCGTTGACTACTCTGTGCGAATAACCACATTCCGGTTCCTCTCTCGTCCCTTTAATAAACGCTACAATCTTGTGCTCGTCAATCGCCTCTTGAATCTTCGGTTTCAACGCGTCGAACGACATGTCCGGAGTCATACCATTTGTCAATCGTAAACTCGGTTTTGAAGGACCGCGTTTCTTTCTATCCGCCCACAACTCATTCTTTGGAGTATTCCCAGGAGGCAAACTCCCTCCGCTCTCTGAAACGTGCGCCATCACCCATCGCTTCCACCCGTCTTGCAAATCCACCTTCGTCGCCTCCTCCATGGGCAAAACCTTTGCAAACCCGCACTCCGCCGGTAGCTCAAAGCAGTGCATCTTAATCGAGGCGGATATTTTGCGAGACAAACCAACGTATTGAAGTTCTTTCTTGTCGTTATAGATGGCGTAGATCCCTGGCGAAGCGGGAATGTCTGGGGAGTTGAACCCTTCAAATTGGATATCTATCAGTGGGAGGGTGGACATCATCATCCCATCATCATCGTTCTCCGCTGCGCGCGCGGAGAGGCGAACGACTACGACAGAGCGTCGCTTTTGTCGCTTCGTCGCACTGTTATTATTATTGTTCGCCGCGGCGGCGCTTTGTCGCGAAGGAGAGAGCTGGAGCGTTCGCATGATGGGGTGGTAGGTGGCCCGTTTCTTCTTGTGTGTGAATAAGTGTGGTGTGAACAAACAAACAACAGACGATGTGAGCAAAATACCTAATATCTCACGCGAGTGAAAGGATGCCAAAAATAGCCACTCCCTCGCAAGGAAAGACGACTGTTTTCACCGGTTTCGGTCCACAAAAGCAAAAGAACAACTTTGTGAGAACTCTTTTTTTCGGCTTTTTCCCTGAAGTTTCTTCACTTTTTCTTTCCCCGAGGGCGGCAAACAAGAACACATCAAACACACACAAAAGATACACACAATCAACCATGCGGTAAGTACTTTCATTCATTTTCATTCAAAGCGCGAGCGAGAAGAGGAGAGTGACGATGCGGAGAAAAACCACACTCGTCATTCTCTCGTCGCTCGCGCGTGCGCGCGGCTTTTTACGCGCGTATCGGTTTTTGGTTTTGGTCAACTACCTTTCTCTTTGCATTTCACATGCGAGATGGACCACCGCCTCTCTGTTTTTTTTCAATACGCGCGCGCAACGACGACGCGTTGCTCTCATCACTGACGCTTGCATTATGCTCTTCAACCAATCAACAACAGTGAAATCGTCCACATTCAAGCCGGTCAGTGCGGTAACCAGATCGGCGCCAAGTTTTGGGAGGTACGCGAGAGGAAGACCTTTTTTTAGATTTTTTTCCAATCGACTCTTTTTTCTCTTCGAAGAAGAGTGGGCGGTCAACTCTTTTTTCTCAACACACGTTTCATCTTCAACGCGCGCAAACGCTGACGGTACATACGTTTCTTCATTTATTACACTTCAAAAGGTCATTTGCGATGAGCACGGGATCGATCCGACTGGCTCGTACTCCGGCGATTCGGATTTACAACTCGAGCGCGTCAACGTGTACTTCAACGAAGCCTCCGGCGGTCGATACGTTCCGAGAGCGTGTTTGGTCGATTTGGAACCCGGGACGATGGACTCGGTCAGGTCTGGTCCGTACGGACAAATTTTCCGTCCGGATAACTTTACGTTCGGACAAACTGGCGCTGGTAACAACTGGGCCAAAGGCCACTACACGGAAGGTGCTGAGTTGATTGACTCGGTGTTGGACGTCGTGCGTAAAGAAGCCGAGTCGTGCGATTGCTTGCAAGGCTTCCAAGTTTGTCACTCTTTGGGTGGTGGTACTGGTTCAGGCATGGGGACGCTCATGATTTCCAAGATTCGCGAGGAATACCCGGACCGCATGATGATGACTTTTTCCGTCGTCCCATCGCCGAAAGTTTCCGATACCGTCGTCGAGCCGTACAACGCGACGTTGTCCGTGCACCAGTTGGTCGAAAACGCCGACGAGTGCATGGTTTTGGACAACGAAGCGTTGTACGACATTTGCTTCAGAACGTTGAAGTTGACGACGCCGACGTTTGGTGATTTGAACCACTTGATTTCCGCGGTCATGAGCGGCATCACGTGCTGCTTGAGATTCCCGGGTCAATTGAACGCGGATTTGAGAAAGTTGGCGGTGAACTTGGTGCCGTTCCCGAGGTTGCACTTTTTCATGGTTGGTTTCACGCCGCTCACCTCTCGAGGATCGCAACAGTACCGCGCTTTGACCGTTCCGGAACTCACGCAACAAATGTGGGACGCGAAAAACATGATGTGCGCCGCCGACCCGAGACACGGTCGTTACCTCACCGCCTCCGCTTTGTTCCGCGGTCGCATGTCCACCAAAGAAGTCGACGAACAACTCTTAAACGTCCAGAACAAAAACTCGTCGTACTTCGTCGAATGGATCCCGAACAACGTCAAATCATCCGTCTGCGATATTCCTCCAAAAGGGTTGAAAATGTCCGCGACGTTCATCGGCAACTCTACCGCGGTTCAAGAAATGTTCAAACGCGTCTCCGAACAGTTCACCTCCATGTTCCGGCGCAAAGCGTTTTTGCACTGGTACACCGGCGAAGGCATGGACGAGATGGAGTTCACCGAAGCCGAGTCGAACATGAACGACTTGGTCAGCGAGTACCAGCAGTACCAAGACGCCACGGCCGAAGAAGAAGCGGAGTACGACGACGAAGAGAAGGAAGACGGCGAAGCCGCTTTCTAAAAAAAAAGCGACGCTACTATTTTATTGCGAGAAACGTTTTATTTATTATTTTATTTTATTTAGGAAGAAGTTTTAGAAGGAGGAGCTCGGCGAAAGCGTTTGCGCTCTTTTCAACACCCGCGTTTCTGTCCTCATCCCGAGAGGAGTTTGAGAGCGAGTGAGAGACCCAGTGCATCATCGTCTTCGCGTGACGACGCGTCGTTCAGATGTATCTCTCTCCCTCTCTCTCCTTCTCTTTCTCTTCGCGAGAACCGCCTTCGCCTCCGGCGCCGGCGCTCGCGAAGCCGTCTCTAGTTGTTCTTCAAGCGGAAGCGAGACGAGTCGAGAAAGAGTAGTTCAATGAGAAACGCGCGAGGAGAAAATCGCAGAGGACGATAGAAGACGTCGAGAGTTTTAAAGTTCGCGAAGTTTAAAGTTTTAGTTTTTATTCATCTCGAAGAATCTTTTATTATTATTATTACTTCTTTACGCGTCTATGAGTACACCGCACACGTTTGTCCTTTTCCTCTTCTCTTCGTGACTCAGCAAAAATTACGAAAACCCTAAACCATAGGTATGTGAAAACCTCGTACCTCAAATTCCTCATCTTCCCCTGCACTCTTCTCTTTGAAGAGTGTGTTTATCACCCCCCCGCGCAGTTTGGCGCTTCGGCGCACTTTATTCGTTCACTGCCTTCCCTTCGTTTTTTTTTTCTCTTCTGAAAGAGGAAGAAGATATATATTATATAAAGAGCATCGTTTTATAAAATGGTACAGTTTGGACGCCGTTTAGTGGAAGAACGGTACCCGGAATGGCGAGAGTTTTACATTCGGTACAAGGAGTTGAAGAACGCTTTGTACGCGGAAAGAGAAGACATCGAGGGAGGCGAGAAGAGCGGGTTGTTCGTGAAGACGTTACAGGCGGAAATTATGAAGGTACGTCTCATTCTTCGAGTGTTGTTTCGTTGTTGTTCTTGTTATCTATTCGTTTCTTTTTCTTCTTCCGAGGGAATAATTTCCCGCTGGGGACTCGACATTATTCCAAATTTTGCGCAACACCTTTGTCGAGACGACGATGTCTAAAGAGCGCGAACGCGGCGCTTTCTCTCCTTTCTCTCCTCCTCGTCGTCCGCGACTCACCTTTTTTGCTCCTTCTTCACTGTTTACGACGCAGGCGAACGACTTCTACGTCAAAACCGAAACGAGACTTCGGGGGCAGTTGGATATCCTCGAAGAGGAGATAAAGCACGAAAAAACCGACGTCGAGCGGTTCAAGTCGGCGAAGAAGCAAATCGTGAAACACTTCGCGCCGGAGTTGAGCGAATTGAGATCGTTTGTTATTTTGAATTACACCGCGGTGGTGAAAGCGGTGAAGAAGTATAATAAGAATTGTAACAAAAGAGAGAACGCGGTGGAGATTATCCGCGACGTGCCGATGTTCGTGGATACGTCGTTGGCGGAGGTGGTGACGAGGACAGAGCTGTTAGCTGCGAGGGCGGCACCTGCGGAGGCGAGACAGATTGAGGATAGGATTTGTTCGGTGTGCGATGACGTGATGACGAACCCGGTGAGGTTAGCGTGTAGGCATCGGTTTTGTTTTAAGTGCGTCGTTTCGTCAGACGCGAGACAGCCGGAGTCGTTCAATCACGGGTTGACGACGAAAGAGTCCTCGAATACGTTGAGTGCGTTAACGAGCGCGTATAAAGCGACACAAAGAGTGTGCTTTGTGCCGGATGCATGTCCGTTATGTAAGGCGAGAAACGCGAAGAAGGCGAATTTGATTAATGTCGATTCGTATTTGGATGATTTCATAGCGATGAATTTCCCGGACGAGGAAGACGGGTCGCCATATGCTACGATTGTTGATGAAGTGATGCAAAAAAGTACTGGTGATGGTAATACAAATCCAGCAGAAAGCCTTGTTGCGGCGGTTGCGGTGGGAAATTTGACGGCGCAAACAACATCAACAGCGAATCATAATTCTCTTTCCTCGGATGAAGAGTCGAAGAGAAACTCGGTCGACTTCTCTGAACTCGCACCAAATCGATGCTCTATGAGCGACGAAGGAGGTGATACTTTGATAGTAGAAATGCCGACAACAATGTCGACTTCTCCGCAGCAGAAACCGTTCGTAGCGCGCTCGAGTCCGAACAGAAAAGCAGGTCTTCACCGTCGCGTGGATTCATGGGAATCCGATCGTTTCAAGTTGGAAAGGGAGTCCATTTCAGGGTCTTTGTCTAATGGAATTGGTCGACCATCATCGCGCTTGAATAAACACAACAACAGCAACAATAGCAACAACACCGGTCACCATAGGCATCATCGGCATCACCCCGATTCCGATAGCGCACAGATGCCGAAGAAAAAGAAGCTACTGCGTAAAGTGCTAGTGATTGCCATCGCGGGATGTCGCTCCGACGCGATGATGATTGCAAATACTCCGACGTTCAAATCATTTATTCGTGGAAATAAAAATGGATGCTTTTCGCTTGATATGACTGTTTCCGCAATGCGCGCGTCCAAGTCGCCATCGTCTGCAATGTTACCTGCTTTGACTGGTCAATCCGTTTCGGTTTTGAAGGATATTGTTGAAGATCATGACGCCACGTTAACAGGCGTATTCGCGCGATTACATCTCGCGCGTCCGTGGGCAAACTGTGCTTCCGCCGTTGGCGGCGCGAAGGATTTGCACAAAATCATAGCGAAAGAAGCCATCGCGCTCGTGTCGGTAGGCGCGACGGATTCGGAAGCGACGAGAGCGATCATTCAGCAACTCGCAGTCCCGGAAAAGGCGCTCGACGATGGTAAAGACGAAACGACTCCGGATGCATTATTTCTGCACATGGCAGACGTTCAAACTGCAGGACACGTGCACGGTTTCGGCCCACACGTAGAAGAATATCTTCACGCGATTGAGAACGCGGATAAACGCGTCTCGGCTGTCCTCGAGGCTTTGCGAAAGCGTCAAGAGACGATAAAAAACGAAGATTGGCTCGTCATGGTTACGTCGCCATCTGGAGGCACGTGTCGAAACGATATGCCAGCATCGATGCAGGCTATGCACGATGCGAGCGATTGGAGTCAAGGTGGCGGGAGACAGTTACGTGCGAATGGCGTTTCCGGAATGCAAGAAGTCTCTCAACACGCCAGTGGATGGGTTTTGATCGAATCTGGTATCGAGTGCAAGTTGACTGGGGAGATCTTACCGTCTCCGCAAGATACGGATATTTCACCAACTATTCTTGAACACTTTGGTGTCGTCTCTCGTAAAGAGTGGAAAATGGACGGAGGAGATATGTTGAACATTCGTCGCGCCGAGTTTATCACGAATATGATGCGAGACTCGGAGCAACTCTCGGAGAACGGCGACGAGCCTGATGAGGATTTTGGTGCTCGGCACCCACGAGCGCGCTCTAGGACGACTCCAGGCCACGGACATCACGGCAGCAACAAATCGAAATCACGCTCGAGAACTCAATCGCCAAAACCGTTCGTGGAGAATATCCCCGGTTTATATGATCCAATTGGTTGCGCAGTGATTGGACATCGCGGCGTCGCCATGAATCACGCTTCTGGTCCTGGTATTCGTGAAAACACACTTTTGAGTTTCACGCAAGCTCACAAAGACGGTGCGGAATGGTGCGAATTTGACGTGCAAGTAACTTCGGATGGTGTCCCTGTGGTCTGGCACGATGACGTTGTGCTGGTAAAACGCGGGGACGGACCGATTGATTCCTTTTCCGTGCGCGAAATCGAATGGGCGGATCTCAAAGAACTTTCCATGGCGGCAAAGATTACCTCCGAGCGCCTGACAGGAAAATTGCCAATGCCCAGACCCAGGAAAAAAAGCGCGGAGTTGGAAGACGACGAGTCATACGACGAGTTAGATGACGACGAAGATGACGACGAGGATGATTTAGATCCAGTTGTCTTTTACAGAGTCTTTGATCACGAGCATTCCATCGACGACATTTCCAAATCGTTACCGTGGATCATGGAAGACGAGGACGTTATACCAACGTTATCGGAAGTGCTTGCGAATACTCCCGAAGAACTTGGATTTAACATTGAGCTGAAATACGACGAGCACAACTCGTGTGAGGCTCCGAGACTCGTAGCCGAGCTACGGTCCATTCTTGCGGCGTGTTCCGAGCATAACGATAGACGCATCGTGTTTTCGTCGTTCGATCCAGATGCGGCTACACTCATGCGCGCCTTACAAGGTACGTATCCAGTGATGATTTTAACGGACGGCGAAGAAAATCACGACGATCCACGGCGACGCTCTGTGGAAGCGGCGATGAAGGTTGCTTTGAAAGGAGGCTTGTGCGGCGTCGTTGCTGATGTAGCCAGACTCGTTGAAAACCCAAAATCTGCCGAATTGGTGAAAGATTCTGGATTGTTGCTCGCATCTTACGGTTCCGCGAACGACGAATCGTTAGTAGGTCGCCAAGTGGAATGGGGCGCGAGTGGTATCATAACCGACCGCGTCGGTGGTGTGTACGGCGAAAGAAACGACGAGAAGACTCGCAACTTGACGAGACGACAACCAAAGTTCAAACCGTCTGAGACGATACTCGACGAGAAAGATGATGTTGTTGCGACGTTCCTACCAAAACATGGATCCTCGCAAACGTTCCAAGGCGTCCCAACTATCATCGAAGAAGACCAAGATGGCTTAAAGCGTATCCACTCCACCTTAAACGCCGCCTCAGCCGCAGAAATGCTCCAGAAACTCGAGCTCGATACCGTCATGCTCTCTGAGTGGTACAAACTTTCCGACGACCAAGGCAGAAAGAACTTTGAAAACTCGAATGCGAGTAAACGCGACAGCATGGATGACTTTTCTGATTTGAGCACTCAAGATGCTATCAAGGGAAGGCAACAACGCCACCGTTTCCGCGGCGACGACGGTCAAACCATGCACGCGCCTCGAAAGTCTGTCAGCGATCAAGACATTAACGTTCGAGTGTACTCCCCGAGTCGATCGCCTGAACCTCAACTGCCACCAACTACCAACTCAGACGGTTCTACCACTTACAACACGGAGAATTTCGAAAGCTACCTCGTCGGCGTTTCGTACACCGAAGCGCAAGAGAAGAAAAGAAAAGAGAAAGAAAGATGGAGTCAATACCCTCAGTACACGAAAAAGGGTGTCGGAAAGAACGGCACGAGATACCAAAACGGAGATAAATCGAAAGAGGAAACGACGAAGGTGTTGACTGGATTTCAACCGGCGAATAAAATAGTTCCGAGAGTTGTTTGATATGATAACTCGTCGAGAAGACCGCGGGAAGAAAATAGAGAGAGAGAGAGAGAGAAAATATATGTACATAAGAGAGGTTGGAAAATAGAAATTGTATAGTGTAATAACATCCTATAATTGAGCGAGAATATCGCAAAAGACGTGAAAGAAGAGAAGTCCGCGAGAACATTCGTCCTTCGCTGTTTCGTCGAGTGCGACTCTTTCCTTCTCAAATCAACTCTCCAAATTCCACATTCCAAAAGCGCAAATTACCTTTCGCGTGCAGCACCTTTTCCCGCGTGCGCGACGCCATGGTAAAGCTGTACACGTTTCACATGTTCAACAAAAAAGTGTGTCTGTCTCTCTTCTCCTCGCGGTTCGAGTTTTTATCAAAACAAACCTCTTTTCTAACTCTCTCTGACGCTGACATTTCCTCTCTCTCTTTCCCCAACAACACTTTCCAGGGCGAAATCGTCTACTACCACGAGTGGTCGCGACCGTACCCTCGAAACGTAAACGTCCACGAAGAGACGAAAACGTTGTTCGGACTCTTCTTTACGATGAATCAGTTCGCGATGAAAATGGACCCGATGAAGTACGTTTTGTTATGTAATTTGTTTCGAAGCTCACTTATGCTTTCTCTCTCTCCTACTTTTGTCTTTCCCAAACAAAACGCAGAGGAGCGCTCGGCGACAACCACTTCCGCGCCTTCCGCACGAACAACTACAAGTTCCACTTTTACGAAACGAAAACTGGATTACGATTACTGCTCACTACCGAACCCGGGTGCGCGGATTTACACGAACACCTGCGTGTGAAAATCCACCAAACGCTCTACGTTGACGGCGTTTTAAAGCGCGGATCCGGCAAAGCGAGGTACGCGGCGAACGCGCCGTTTGAATGCGACGCGTTTCGAGAAGGATTGCTCGACTGGGGGAAGAAATTAGCGCACACATAGTCAGAGAGATGATAGTTTTCAATAGATCGCAGCAAAAGAGTAGCACTTCAGAGAGAGAACATAGAACATCTTTCCCGCATAGCATGTAGACCGTGTAGGAGTACGTTACACTAAAAATCGACTTCAAAACTTCACTCTAAAACTCCTCTCATCAAAATGAGCGGCGAAGACGACGGAGGAGGATCCGGCGCTGCGAAACCGGCGGAAACAACCCTCACCACGACGGCCGCATCGTCTGTCGCGCAAACGTCTGGAATCCAGAATACGAATGCGGTGACCAGCGGCGCGAATGTTACCGCGCCGCAAAAGACGGAGAAAGCGGGGAAGCCGATGACGACGATGATGATGAGTTCGAAGAATCCCCCGAAACAAAGCGAGGAGGACATGATTTCAGTCGCGCAAACTGCCCGGAAACAAAAAGAGGAGTGGGTGCGAACGAACAAAGACCGGGAATCTATGCACAGGTCGAGGACGAGGAGCGTCGAGGCGTACGAGAAGTTAGAGCAGGTAAGTGTTTTGGATCCAATTTTTGCGCGTCTTTGTCGTCTTCTTTGCCTTGTCTTCTCCTTCTTCGAGTTTGTTTTCGCTGACAATCGCGTTCTCTTCAATCCTTATTCTTCTTTACTACTCATAACACAGGTTGGAGAAGGCACGTACGGCATGGTCTTCATGGCGAAAGAGCGTTCAACGCACGAAATCGTGGCGTTGAAAAAAGTCCGCATGGACAACGAAAAGGAAGGTTTTCCCATCACCGCGATTCGCGAGATTAAGATTTTACAAAAGTTAAAGCATAAAAACGTGGTGAATTTGAAGGAGATCGTGACTTCGAAAGCGCAGAAAGCGAACGATATGAAAGGATCGATATATCTCGTGTTTGAGTACATGGACCACGATTTAGCCGGTCTCGCCGATAGACCGGGGATGAAATTTAGCGAAGAGCAGATCAAATGTTACATGAAACAGTTGTTTCAAGGATTGCATTATTGCCACGCGAATAATATTTTGCATCGGGATATTAAAGGGTCGAATTTGTTGATTAATAACCGAGGGATATTAAAGCTGGCGGATTTTGGTTTGGCGCGGTCGTATACCGCGGAAGGCGCGAATCCGTTGACGAATAGAGTGATTACGTTGTGGTACCGTCCGCCAGAGTTGTTGTTGGGGGCGAGAAAATATACACCAGCCGTGGACATGTGGTCTGCGGGGTGTATATTTGCAGAATTAGTCCACGGGAGACCGATTATGCCCGGGAAGAATGAAATGGACCAGTTGAAGTTGATTTTCGAGTTGTGCGGAACGCCGACGCCGGAGACGTGGCCGGACTGCAAAAATTTACCCGGGTCCAAGGTGGTGGAGTTCAACAAACATCCGAGACGTTTGAGGGAGTTTTTTAGGCACGCTTCTCCGAACGCGTTAAAGTTGATAGAGCAGTTACTGACGTTGGATCCGGAGAAGCGCTTGACGGCGGAAAAAGCTATGGATTCCGATTACATGTGGGATAAACCGTTGCCGTGCGATCCGGCGAAACTGCCTCAGTATGAACCGTCGCACGAGTTTCAAACGAAGAAAAGGAGAGAAGAGGCGAAACAGGAGGAGGTTAGAAAGCGACAAAGAATGGAAAGTGGAACGACGGCGAACGTGGCGAGGCCGCAGCCGTTGAGTAAACAAGCGAGAATGCCTGGACAAACGAGCGTTGGGGGTGGCGGAGGAAGCGGTGGCGGCGCTGGTGGCGGTATGCCGAAAACTGCGTTTCCACAGTCGCATCCTCACGGTGGTGGCAGAAGTAGCGGACATCCCGCAATGGCCATGGGATTTAATCGCTCTGCTCCTCACCAAGGGTCATATTCGAGTGGGAGTAGTGGGAGTCACGGCGGGTACCGCGGCAGCGGCGCAAGCCACCGCGGCGGCTACGGCGGCGGCGCAGGCGGCGGCGGATACATCGGTGGCGGTGGAGGTAGAAGTTTCGGTGGTGGCGGAGGCAAATACGGAGGTACCCAACGCGCGGCATGGGCGGCAGCACCGGCGCCGCCGAAGCAGCCGCCGCCACCGGACCAAGAAAAGAAACAATAGTAAAGGAAATAACTTCTTAAAACGAAAAAAATGAAATGATGTTTTACCAGTACCGGTGTGCTAATATACTATGTGCAACTTGTCTTTCTATATAACACTTGAACTATCTGGTACCTATATATCTTTCAACATCTAACAACTTGTGGCGACTTGAACTTTCGCTTCAACTGCGTTAATATCATTCGCGTCGTCGCCACCGCACGCAACACGATCGTTCAACCAATCTTCAATCTTAGCTCGTGCGAGCAAGAGCGCGTGCGTCCCTAATCCAAACACGAAACCCACCCAGGTTGATTTCGCCGCCACCGTGACGCTCGCCGTGACCAACAACACGAACTTCTCGCTCGCCTCGGTGGCTTGCTTCGGCGATCCTCGCAAACCCGTCGCCATCAGTTCACAGCTGGCGGAAAAAAGCATCACGCCGAGTACACTTTCCGGAAAGTTGGCGAGAAGTTCAAGTAAACTGCTCCCGAAGAGAATACCTAGCAAGACTTTCCAAGCGCCGAGAAAACAGATCGCACCACCTGTTCTCGCGCCAAAATGGTAGTGCGCGGCTAACCCACCCGCACCGTGACAGGTCGGCATCGCGCCAAACCAGCACGACATTAAATTCATCAACCCGACCGATGTCGCCACGTCTCTTGGCTTCGCCGGATGGTTCGGAAACAACTCTCGCGACACCGCGCACACGGAGATGACTGAGTTCAGCATGGTCAGCGGTAATTGCGGAATGCCAGCTCGAACAATCCCGGTTTTCGCTTCCTTCCAGTTTAAGCTTAATAACTTCGGCTTGGTCGGGCCAAACTTTAAACTTCTCGTCGCGTTTGGGACGCTCAACGCGAGAATAAAGCCTAAAACGACTAAAACTAAAGCCGCCGGGACGCGAGGTAAGCTGCGTTTCTTCGCGTTCGTCGTCATCGCAGCTACGCTTTGCGGCTTTGGCGCACTCGTCCACAACACAATCAATCCACTCGTAATCGCTAAAAACAACCCATCTCGTTCAAACCAAGGCCGTAAACTCCCCATCGAGCTCGACGTATACGCCGCCAACGTAAATCCTTTCTTCGCTAAACTCAAACCGAGGCCGAGCTGCATTCCGCTGATAGTCGCCACCGGCGTCACGCGATTAAATTGGTCAATCATCCCACTCGCACCGACTATGAACACAATAATCGACACAAATATCCCCGCTGCGATGACTTCATTCAAGGTCAACGGTTTTTCCGACAACGCCACCGCCGCGATGGTCTTCATCGGCTGCAAAGGCATCGGAATACCAAACAGAAACCCGGTGAAAACGTTATACACGCCGGTAAAAATCAACGTCGTCCCTAAATCCAACCCTTGCGTGATGGACAAACCTAGCAAAAGCGGTAAAAACGTCCCTAAATCACCGAGACTCCCGTTCGCCTCTCGAGTGGAAAACTGGTCTCTCATGTCGCGCCAGTTTTGCCGCACCGCGTTCGTTGTTTGTCCCATCTTCGAGGTGAAGACATTACCTAAAAAAGAACAACCGTTACCATCTCGAGACGATGACGACGACGCGACTGCGCCACCACTCTCCCTCCTCGTCTCGTCCAAACGTTCACCACCACGTTTTTGTAGTTCATCTTGTTGTTGTTGTTCGCAGTTTACGATCACGTCCATGATGTTTTGGCGGATAATAGATATAAATGAGGAATTTGCATCTTCCCTTTCCCTCACAAAAAATAAGCGCAAAAGCGGAGTAGACAAAGAAGAAGACAAAGAAGAAGAAGACAAACGCCATTCGCGCGAAGTTTTAAACGCGCGCTTCGCGACAGAATCGAGCGCAGGAACGTTTACCATGTTCAATTTAATCACCTCGACGACGGGAGAAAGAGGAGGAAGAGGAGG
>Ga0255756_1000568_pt1 | contig 44769 bp, 39 predicted proteins | sample 011ome_20_FD_179956 | JGI IMG/M metagenome (GOLD analysis project Ga0255756, IMG submission 179956) | Coastal salt marsh microbial communities from the Groves Creek Marsh, Skidaway Island, Georgia - 011509CT metaG (version 2) | ecosystem: Environmental > Aquatic > Marine > Intertidal zone > Salt... | reverse complement strand
GGATGGATAAAGGGCAAATGATAGGCTTCACAGTAATTTTCAACGGCAAGTTTCCAATTGCAATTGACCGACAGGCTGAAGGATGAGTCTGGCCCACTATGATAAACGGGCTGGTCAAATTCCTGCCAGCGCTCAATCAGATCGCTTGCATAGGTTTTGAATGGCGCGGCTTGCCCGCCAATATTAACAAAAATAATATCGCGCCATTGGTGCGAGCGCACTTCGTTTAGCGGATAGTCGCAATGATTGACGGTATCATGCTTATGCACATCTGGCCCGCCAATATGCGGGGTTTTGCGAAGCTGGCCATTTAAATCATAAGCCCACGCGTGATAGGGGCAGGTGATTGGCCCGCGAAGCTGTTGTGCCTCACTGACCAAAATCATGCCACGGTGCCGGCAAACATTTTCAAAGACTTTGATTTCATTATCCTGATTACGCACAAGCAATAGCGGTAAACCGGCAAATTCGATTGGCTTTACGCAGCCTGGTTTTGGTAAATCCTTGCCAAAGCCGATCGCCGCCCAATTGTCGCGGAATAGAGTGTTTTGCTCATGCTGATAAAGATCAGCGTCAACATAGCAACCATTCGGCAGGCCATTGGCTGTTTCAATTGGTGCTTTTACATTGGTAAGATCAAGCATTTCTGGTCTCCGCACCCTGACAAGGCCGATAAGGCGATAAATATTGCATTCTTATCCTGTTTCCACTCATAAGGGACTGTTTGTCTGTCTTGACTGCGGCATTTGGCGTCGCGTTTAAACTATGGAAAGTGAACTCAATGTCATCCGCGCAAAGCTTGTTTCGCCCTGAAAGCATCCATCAGCAATTGGATCAGCGGTTTTACCGGCGGGTAAAGGCAGCGCAATTCCCACAGCATCAGCTGCGTTATCGCAATCATGCGGCGGCCAAAAGCGTTGGGTTGGATGATTTAGATGACGCGTCATGGGTTCGGCATTTTGGCCATTTTCAGCCCTTGGATGGCAGTTTTCCCGCGCCATTGGCACTTTGCTATCATGGTCATCAATTCGGCCATTATAATCCCGATTTGGGTGATGGACGCGGGTTTTTGTTTGCCCAGATGCGAGACCAGCAACACCGTTTGATGGATCTTGGCACCAAAGGATCGGGGACAACGCCATTTTCACGATCTGCCGATGGCCGGTTGACGCTGAAAGGGGCGGTTCGCGAAATTCTGGCAACTGAAATGCTGACCGCGCTTGATGTTACGACGTCGCAAAGCTTTTCGGTGATTGAAACGGGTGAACAGCTTAAGCGAAATGATGAGCCATCGCCAACGCGCTCGGCTGTTTTGGTGCGCCTGTCACACAGTCATATCCGTATCGGCAGTTTTCAACGGCTTGCCTACATGGATGATATGGATGGTATTGAAATGCTGGCGCGGCATGTGGCGCGGCATTATTTTGGCGGGGTGGCCCAAACCGAATTGGTCAAAGATAATAATGGACTTGATGCCGATGCGCCTTTGGCCGAGCTTTTGCCCGCGCTGCTAAGTCATGTTGCCGCTGCCATTGCCGATACGGCGGGGCGCTGGCTGGCTGCCGGATTTGTGCATGGTGTTTTAAACACGGATAATTTCAACATAACCGGCGAAAGCTTTGATTACGGGCCATGGCGATTTTTACCAAGCTTTGAGCCGGGGCTGACCGCGGCCTATTTTGACCAGACCGGTCGCTATGCCTATGGGCGGCAATCAGATGCGGCGCTTTGGGCGTTGTGCCGGCTTGCCGATTGTTTCGTTAAACTGGTGCCGCAAAAAGACCTTGAAGACAGGCTTGCCGCTTTTTATCCGCTGCTGGAGGCGCGGCTGGCAAAACAGATGCAATGGCGTTTGGGTGTTGTTTTTGATGAAGAAGATGCGACGCGTGACGCCGCGCTGGCGCGTGATATCTTTGGTGCGGCAAAACAAAGCCAGTGTGGTTTTGATCAGATGTTTCACGATCTTTATGGCGGTAAAGCGCGGGTTGATGGCTATGATGATGATTGCTGGCGGCCGGCTCTTGAGGTCTTGCAGGCGGCAAAGCCGCGAAATCAGGCAGCCCTTGACCACCCGCATTTCCAGTCGGCAAAAGCCGTGTCGATGACAATTGATGAGGTCGAAGCCATTTGGGCGCCAATTGCGGCAAGTGATGATTGGTCATTGCTATCTGATAAAATCGCCGCCATTCATCAGATGCGCCATGCCTATGGTGGTGACACGGCAATGCCACTGCCAAGCATTATTGCCGGGACTAAAGCTTGAAGTCTAAATCTGGCTTGGCGTCATGCCGCGATTCATCACTTCGCGAAGCACAAAATTACTTTCCATGCGCAAAACATGGGGCAGGGACGACAGATAGGTTGAATGGACGCGGCCGAAATCATTCACATCACGCGCCGCGACGCGCAGAATATAGTCATTTTCGCCAGCAATCAGAAAACAGGCCAAAACCTGGGGAATATTGGCAACACCGGCTTCAAATTCGGCCATCATTTCGGCCGATTGGCCATGCAGGGTGATATGCAGCAGAACAAGCACATCATGCCCCATTTTGGCAGCGTTCAAATCAGCGTGATAGCCGTTAATGACCCCATTTTGCTCAAGCAAGGCAACCCGTCGCAAACAGGCCGATGGTGAAAGCCCAACATGCGCGGCAAGATCAACATTTGAAATTCGCGCATTATGCTGCAATGCCGTTAAAATCGACCGATCAATCCGATCCATGATGCCTCTCTGTTATCTTAGAATAAATATATGAATAATATTGCGTATTTTTAATCAATTTTCAATTAAAATGTGAAAAATCCCGGATTTGTAACAAGATAAAGCAATGAAATATCCTTATAATTCGCATAATATGCAGTTGTAAATCTGGATGTTGAGCATGCTGCCATGGCGCAACGGTTTTAGGGCGTATCTTTGACGATGTGGACTGGCTCGATTGGGGCAGTGACAGTGCTATTTCGCATTATTAGGAGAATTGAAATGCTTGTAGGTGTTCCAAAAGAAATAAAAACGCGGGAATTTCGGGTTGGGCTTGTGCCAAGTTCGGTTGCCGAGCTTGTGAGTCGTGGTCATCAAGTTTTTGTTGAAACCAATGCTGGCATTGGCATTGGTGCCGGTGATGATGAATATCGGGCCGCTGGTGCTGATATTGCGACAACGGCTAGTGATGTTTTTGCCAAGGCGGATATGATCGTCAAAGTCAAAGAACCGCAACCCGATGAATGGGTTCAGCTATCGCCAAACCAGGTTCTATTTACCTATCTTCATCTTGCCGCCGATGCACCGCAGGCATATGGCCTTGCCAAATCGGGCTGTACCGCTATTGCCTATGAAACCATTACTGATGACCAGGGTGGTTTGCCGTTGCTGGCACCAATGAGCGAGGTTGCTGGCAGGCTTGCGGTTATCGAAGGGGCATCACATCTTAAAGCCAATGTTGGTGGTCGTGGTGTGCTAATTTCGGGTGTTCCGGGAACCGCGCCGGCTGATGTTTTGGTGATTGGCGGCGGTGTTGTCGGGGTGAATGCGGCAAAAATGGCTGTTGGTCTTGGCGCGCGCGTCACGGTGTTTGACCGGTCGGTGCCGCGGCTTCGCTATTTGTCCGATATTTTCGGCAATAGCATCACAACACGCTATTCAAGCAACGCGGTGATTGCCGAAGCCATTAAATCTGCCGATATGGTTATCGGTGCTGTATTGATCCCGGGGGCGGCTGCGCCAAAGCTGATTTCACGCGCGCAATTGGCAACGATGCGTCAAGGCGCTGTTCTTGTTGATGTGGCGATTGACCAAGGCGGTTGTTTTGAGACCTCACGCGCCACAACGCATGATGAGCCGACCTATATGGTTGATGGTATCGTTCATTATTGCGTCGCTAATATGCCGGGTTCGGTGCCGCGCACTTCATCCGAAGCGCTGAATAACGCAACCTTGCCGCATGTGCTGGCGTTGGCTGACAAGGGTGTTGCCGCGCTTGACGATAATCCACATCTGGCAAATGGTTTGAATGTGGCTGGTGGCAAGATTGTCTATCAGGCGGTTCTAGATGCCATTGGCGAAGAACTTTGCGCCTAACAACAAGACGGTATATACTGAATTGAAATGTATGATAAAAGGCGGCGCTTTGCCGCCCTTTATCCTGAAAGCGAACCTAGAGCAGCCATTTATCCAGCTTGCCAATGATCTAGCTTTGCCCCTGCCGGAAACGATGTTGGCACGGGGGGCGGGCGTGATTCAGCAGTGAAAAATGCGGCGTAATTGATCTGAATCAGCATGGTTTTTGCCAGATATGGAACCGGCAACAGAAAAAACCGTGAATATCGGTAAAAAGGGGTTGACCAGCGCTGCACATTGGCAGATAAAGCGGCCTGTTCTGGTGCATCGTCAGAACGCCTTAGCACAAAACTTGTGCGGATTTAGGGGCCATAGCTCAGCTGGGAGAGCGCCTGCTTTGCAAGCAGGAGGTCGTCGGTTCGATCCCGTCTGGCTCCACCAAATCACTTTGAAATTTCACTGGAATTGACGTTTGCCATGATATGGTGCAGCGACCAGTCTGCTTTTATTTTCTGTGCCATATTGATTTCCGGACATTAGCGATTACGTGGTGCCTCGATCGAGCCGGTAAAATCATGCAAAGGATTTGTCTCCAACAATGCTTTCAATTACTTCATTTATTGGTAAACTGTGGTAGCGTTTATGGGTCAACATTGTCATAATATGGGAGATTGCTATGCAGCTGGATATGAAACAATCCGACGACTCCTATTCGATGGCCGCAAAAGAGCGTATGGCTATTGAGTTAGACGGTTTAGTTTGGCGTCTTAATGAAGTTGGATCTGCACTTGCCACACTTAATATTTTTCGACGCGCTGATATCGAGATTGAAGGCAAGAAACGCCGACTAAACGATTTTGCCCAAGTCGATCTTGGTCCGGATCCGATGGCGGGTACATTTAAAGTCATTATTCATAACCCAGTTGCCATTCCGGGTGCCGTTGCTGTTCTGAAAGAGAATAAATTCATTAGTATTGATATGAGTTCGAAGCGGGAGTTGAAAGTTGTCAAGCCACGGTTAACGGCGCAACAGGAAGATGATTTGGAAACTGAAGTAAAGCGGGTTACTAAATCGTCGCTCTCCAAGCTGGCATCGATTAAATCGGACGCTTTGCAACGAGTTCAGGCAGCAATTAAAGCTGAATATATAGAGCCAAAAGAGTCTAAAAAAGCGACATTACAGCTGGATGATTTGATTCAACAGGCTGGTACGCATGCCAGTATTCTGGGGCTGATTAGGCGCAAACAATTAATCGGCGGTGGTTTGACCTTTGATGGACCAGAGGAAGAGGCCCTATATAAGCGGATTAATGACCGGGCTTACAAAGATGTATGGCAAGACATGTTATTGCCAAAAGTTGGAGAGGACGACGGCGATGATGAGTAGCATCTTTTGGCTGACGATCGCGTTGATCGCGCCGCGCTGGTTTCGGTGACCACCATAAAGCGTGGTGCGCCAGAACCGCAATCAGCGCCAGCGGTTGAAAAAGATCAACGTCAAAAAGCGATCAAAAGCCTTCTTGCCACTGCCGATCAAACGGTTGATGACAAGCTTGCAACAGTTAAAACCGCGCATCATGTGGATAAAGACCGGTTTCAAAGCGCCTTCCGCAGCCTGATGGGAAAATAACATGCCCTATGCAGAGGACTATCACCATAAAAAGCGGGCCTTTCGTGACCCGCTTTTGTTATCTGGATGTTTTAAGGTCGGTTTCGAACCGTTATGCAGCCTTGACCAGCTTTTTTGGATTGGCATTGATGCTAATCTGCTTTGGCCGGTCGGCTTCGGGCACCTCGCGGTGTAAAAACACCGTCAGAATGCCATCAACAAACTGGGCGTCATCGACCTTCATATATTCGGCGAGCCGGAACATTTTGGAAAATCCGCGCTTGGCAATACCCTGATGGATATAATTCCCACGCTCTTCGGCCTTATTGGCCTCGATTGTCAAAATGCCCTTTTCGGTCTGGATGGTAATTTCATCACTGCTGAAACCGGCAAGTGCCAGTTCTATCCGGTAATGTTCTTCATCATCTTTGGCGATATTATAGGCCGGATAGTTTGATTCTTTCCGGTCTGACAGTGCGTTCAACTCGTCAAACAATGAGTCAAACCCAACAAACTGGCGTGCCATAGGGGTGGTAAAAAACGTCATATTCATCTCCTTTTAAAAGCGAGTTATCTGCCATCTCCTGTTCAGCAAGACAGCAGCTTTGGTACAAAACGTGACCCGTAACGGCGTCACATATTTGATTTAGGAATTGTAAATTTGATTTCAAGCCCTGCTAGATGCGCGTACCAAATAATTTTTCCACCTACCATTCTGTGCGGCTGATTTGGGCATTGTTCAGCATGCCTTCGACAGCAGTTTGAAACTGATTTAGCCGCAATCGGGCATTGGGATTAGGGGCGGTATTTTGTTTGGCAATCAATATTAGGGCGAGGGCTTTTTCCAGATCGCGTTTGACGCCTTTCCCATTTGCCGTCATCACTGCCAGATTATATTACGCGACGACATGATGCCGTAGGGCGGCCAGACGATAAAAATGCGCTGCCAGCCTTAAATCCTTTTGCACACCACGGCCATTTTCATAAGAAACCCCAAGATGAAACAACGCCCCTTCGTGCCCATCATGGGCGGCCATGGTAGACCAAATATTGGCCTTGGCATGGTTGGTTGCAGCATCTTGGCTTTGATCTTTTAAAAGCTTCAGACCGGTCCTATATCGCATTTGCCCTTTGCTATGATCTTCGGCATGAAGCTTGCCAGCACTCGCAAGCACAAGCAGGATGAGGCCAAGCGTCAAAATCAGCACCATTTTTTAACGGGTCTCGAGCTGGTTGAGGATTGAGATTAGATAAGTCATATGAAACGTCTCCTTCAACAAGCCGGTGGGCGACAGCATCGCAGACTAGCAGGTGAACCTTTCCCTTGCTTTCAACAATAGAGGTAAATAATTTAGAAACTGTTAATGCAGCACGTTTTTTTGACAGAAATTGTCATCATGCTTTTGCTGTTCCATCTCTTGACAATCTTTGGTGTTTCGCCTAAACCACAGTCCGGTTTGTAGACGGCGTGACTTTGCCAGCCGCTACGCATGAGGCATCAATTTACAGCGGTTGAAACGATCACCAGGTCGACCGGTTGCAAAATCTGGCGCAGCGCTGGTCAATCAGCACCACCAGATCATTAGAAAGAGCAAGAAAATGGCTGTTCCAAAGAGTAAGATCACCAAGTCCAAGCGTAATATGCGGCGGGCGCATGACGCATTGTCTTCGGATGCCTATGTTGAAGACAAGGTCACAGGTGAATTGCATCGCCCGCATCATATTGATCTTAAAACCGGTATGTATCGCGGCAAGCAAGTACTGAAAGTCAAAGAGCGTATCTAGTTAAAGCGGCGCCTTGCTTTGCAGGGCGCGCTTAATTCTGGTTTTCACTTTGGCATTGCTGACAGGCATCATCACTTTATGAACGATAAAAGCGCAAAATTTGGCATTGGTGCGATTGTACGTCATCGCGTCTATCCGTTCCGTGGCGTCGTTGTTGATGTTGATCCTGAATTCGACAACACTGATGAATGGTATGAAGCCATTCCGGCCGAAGTGCGTCCCGATAAAGAACAGCCCTTCTATCATCTTCTCGCGGAAAATTCGGACAGCTATTATACAGCCTATGTCAGCCAGCAGAATTTGCTTCCCGATGGTGAAAACGGCCCGGTAAGCCATCCTGACGTCGATGACATGTTTGATGGTCTTGATGGCGAACGCTATGTGCTTCATCCCGAGGCATTTAATTAGGCTTTTGCCATTGCGGCAATCTGCCCTATTGGCAGGGGTTTCCTTCGTTGCTTTTCTCCCAACCCGGCAATTTGCCAGTTTTTTATTGGAATTTCTGCCTTTTTTTTCAAAAATCTGCCGCCCTTTGCCTTGAAAAAACGGGCGGGTCAGTCTATCTATACATAATCAGGACCAAATTGGTCTTGATTATGATAATCATTCGCAAAAACGCCGGTTTCAAAAAGGTTTTCCGCTTTTTGAAATGACCGACTTTATAGGATAGATATGCTTCGTTTAAACCGGATGACCGATTATGCCATTGTTGTGCTTGGCGCGCTTGCGCATCGGCATGGCGATGTTTTGGCAACGGCGCATCTGGCTGAATTAACCGGATTGGCACAGCCAACCGTGGCGAAAGTATCTAAAATCCTATTGGCCGCCGATTTGGTTGAAACCCAGCGCGGGGTGCGTGGGGGCTATCGGCTGACCAAAGCACCAGCGGCGATCTCACTTGTTGATATTGTCGAAGCAATGGAAGGCCCGATTGCGGTGACTGATTGCGTCGATGGAGCGCAAGACCCGTGTGCGGTTAGCAATTGCTGTTTCATGAGCAACCATTGGAATCATGTCAATCTTGCCATTCGCAATGCCTTGAATGATGTCAGCCTTGAAGATTTAACTGATCCGGCGCAATTGTTTCCCTTGCCGGTGTCACCGTCAATAACCGAAGACGACAGTCAGTTATCCCGGCAATAGTCGGCATAACGTTACTATAAAAAGGAACCAGCCTTATGGTCGCAACGCAAGAAACCATTGACACGCTTGAAGAAGCAACCGGTAAATATAAATATGGGTTTGTGACCGATATTGAATCGGACAAGGCACCCAAAGGCTTGAACGAGAATATTATCCGTTTTATCTCAGCCAAGAAGGATGAGCCACAATGGATGCTTGATTGGCGCTTGAAAGCATTTGCGACATGGCAAAAAATGGAATCACCTGATTGGGCCAAGCTGGATATCGAGCCGATTGATTATCAAGATATCCATTATTATGCGGCGCCAAAAAGTGGTGAGGGACCAGCGTCACTGGATGAAGTTGACCCGGAATTGCTGAAAACCTATGCCAAGCTTGGTATTCCGCTTGATGAGCAAAAAATACTTGCAGGGGTTGTTGCGGTTGATGCGGTTTTTGACTCCGTGTCGGTTGCCACTACATTCCGCGGTGAATTGGCCAAGGTCGGCGTGATTTTTTGCCCGATTTCCGAGGCTATTCGTGACTATCCTGATTTGGTGAAGAAATATATCGGCTCGGTTGTGCCGGTTGCCGATAATTACTTCTCGGCTTTGAATTCGGCTGTCTTTACCGACGGATCATTCGTTTTTATTCCAAAGGGGGTTCGTTGCCCGATGGAATTATCGACCTATTTCCGCATTAACGAGGCCAATACAGGCCAGTTTGAACGGACTTTGATCATTGCCGAAGATGAATCCTATGTCAGCTATCTAGAAGGTTGTACAGCACCGCAACGCGATGAAAACCAGCTTCATGCCGCCGTTGTCGAACTGGTGGCGATGGATGATGCCGAAATCAAATATTCAACTGTGCAGAACTGGTATCCGGGTGATGAAAACGGCCGTGGCGGTATCTATAACTTTGTGACCAAGCGCGGCGCATGCCGTGGTGACCGGTCCAAAATCTCATGGACACAGGTTGAAACCGGATCAGCGATCACTTGGAAATATCCATCTTGTATCCTGCAAGGCAAGGATTCGGTTGGCGAGTTTTATTCGGTTGCGCTGACCAATAATCTCCAGCAGGCCGATACCGGCACCAAGATGATTCATATTGGCGAAGGCAGCCGGTCAACAATCATTTCAAAAGGTATTTCGGCAGGCCGGTCGCAAAATTGCTATCGCGGTCTTGTTCGCATTCAGCCTGGTGCTGAAAATGCGCGTAATTTCACCCAATGTGACTCGCTTCTTGTTGGCAATAAATGCGGGGCGCATACGGTTCCCTACATCGTTTCGCGCAATCCAAGCGCCAAAATTGAACATGAGGCTACCACTTCGCGCATTTCCGAAGACCAGCTTTTTTATTGTCAGCAGCGCGGCATCTCAACCGAAGATTCGGTGTCGCTGATCGTCAATGGATTTTGCAAGGAAGTGATGAAAGAATTGCCAATGGAATTTGCGGTGGAAGCCCAAAAGCTTATTGGCATCAGCCTTGAAGGTTCGGTTGGCTAAAACCAAACCAAAAAATAACTAGATATAATTGGAAAAGACTTATGGCACCTTTACTAGAAATTAGAGACCTCCACGCCTCGGTTGGTGATACGCCAATCCTGAAAGGCATTAACTTAACGATCAATGCTGGTGAAATTCACGCCATCATGGGGCCGAATGGATCGGGCAAAAGCACCATGTCTTATGTACTTGCTGGCCGTGATGGCTATGAGGTCACGGGCGGTGATATTCTAATGAATGGCGTTTCGATGCTGGAAATGGAATCAGATGAACGCGCCCGTGCCGGCATGTTTTTGGCCTTTCAATATCCGGTAGAATTACCGGGTGTTGGCGGCATGAGCTTTTTGCGCGCCGCGGTTAATGCCCGCCGGATCGAAGCTGGCGAAGATGAAATCGATCAGCTGGAATTTGTAAAGCTGGTTCGCGCCAAGGCAAAACATCTAAGCATCAATGATGATATGCTAAAGCGGGCGGTGAATGTCGGCTTTTCTGGCGGCGAAAAGAAACGCTATGAGATTTTGCAAATGGCACTTCTCGAGCCGGTTCTTTCGGTTCTTGATGAAACCGATTCAGGGCTTGATGTTGACGCATTGAAAATTGTCTCTGACGGCGTGAATCTATTGCGTGATCCAGCCCGAAGCATGCTTGTGATCACCCATTACCAGCGTTTGCTAAACCATATTGTGCCTGACTATGTTCATATTTTGGCCGGTGGCAAAATCCGCCGCACTGGCGGTAAAGAACTCGCACTTGAAGTAGAGGAGTCGGGTTATGTCGGCATCGACGATGCAGCCTAATTTAGATCAGCTGGCCGGATTGAACGGCGTTCGGGCAGGGGCGTTAACGCGCTGGCAGGAAACAGGCTGGCCACATAGCCGCGTCGAACAATGGCGGTTTACCCGCTTGACGAGCCTTGAAAAAATGGATCTTCGTCCAGCTTCGGCTGCTGAAGTGGCGGGAACCGTGGCCATTTCGGCTGACTTGCCGGAAAATGCCGTAACCCTGTCTTTTAGCAATGGCGTTTTGGACATTGTCGGTCTTGCCGCTTTGCCCGATGGCGTAACCGTCAGCTTTTTGAACGAGAATGACACGGCCCTCGCCGCGCTTGCCGCATCGGTGCCGGCGTCGCATCCGGTTAGCGACCTGTCGCTGGCCGTGATGACAAGCGGTCTGCATTTAGAGATTGCGGGCAAGGTTGATGTGCCGATCATTTTGGTCTTTACCGGTGATGATAATGGGGTGTCTTCGCATCCGGTTGTGTCGGTCAAGCTTGCTGAAGGCGCGTCGGCGGTTCTGGCTGAGTGGCATCAGTCGGCTGTTGGTTTATCAGCGCCTTTGATGGCAATCCAGGTTGGTGACAAGGCGCGTCTTGATTATGCCAAGGTACAGCATGACTCAGCGCAAAGCGCGCATCTGGCGGCAACTGGCTTGACGCTTGGTGAAGGTTCGGTTTTCGAGGGGTTCCAGATTTCCGTTGGCGGTCAATTGGCACGTCTTGAAACGCATATCACCTTGTCGGGTGAAAATGCTGACTGCACCTTATCGGCAATCTATCTTGGTCGGGCAAATCAGCACCATGATATTACCACCAATATGAACCATGCCAAAGGGCATTGTCTGTCAAACCAGATTATTCGCGGGGTTCTTGATGACTCGGCGCGTGGTGTGTTTCAGGGCAAGGTGCATGTTGCACCAGATGCGCAAAAGACCGATGGCCAGCAAATGAGCCGTGCCTTGCTTTTGTCGCGCAAAGCCGAAGCCGACGCCAAGCCCGAATTGGAAATCTATGCGGATGATGTTTTGTGCGCGCATGGAGCAACGGTTGGCGAACTTGATGAAACCCAGCTTTTCTATCTGACAAGCCGCGGTATTGACCGTGAAACGGCGCGTGGAATGTTGATCTCGGCATTTCTTGATGATGCCATTGACAGCATTAGCCACCCCGCATTGGCAGACATGTTGCGGCCGGTGACGACCGCATGGATGACGGCGTCAAACCGTTCTGAAATCGGAGATAGATAATGTATGCAAATGCCGCAGATACCAACATGGCTACCAATATGACTGGCGGATATGATATCGAAAAAATCCGGTCTGATTTTCCAATCTTGTCGCGTGAAATTCATGGCAAGCCATTGGTTTATCTTGATTCTGCGGCATCGGCGCAAAAACCAAAAGTGGTGATTGATGCGTTGGTTTCGGCCTATTGCGATACATATTCAAATGTCCATCGCGGCCTGCATTTCCTGTCTGAGGCGTCAACCGATGCCTATGAGGCGGTGCGTGGCAAGGTTGCGCATTTCATTGGCGCAAAATCAGGTGATGAAATCGTGCTGACCGCTGGTGCAACAATGGCGTTGAACATGATTGCACAATGCTGGGCCTTGCCAAGATTAAAGGCAGGTGACGAGATTTTGATCAGCATTGCCGAACATCACGCGAATATCGTGCCGTGGCAGATGGTGGCCGAAAAGACCGGTGCGGTTCTTCGTGCCTTTCCGGTTGATGAAGATGGTAGTTTCAATATGACGGCCTTTACCGACATGATCACAGCCCGAACCAAAATTGTGTCAGTACCGCATGTCTCAAATGTGCTTGGCACCGTTTTTCCGGTTGCCGAAATGGCCAAGATTGCGCATGACGCCAATGCGCTTATGGTTGTTGATGGTTGTCAGGGCGTTGTTCATATGCCGGTTGATGTTCAGGCCTTGGATGCTGATTTTTATGTTTTCTCAGCGCATAAGCTCTATGGGCCGAATGGTGTTGGCATTCTGTGGGGCAAGGCTGAAATTCTGGCCGAATTACCGCCATTTTTGGGTGGCGGGGATATGATTGACCGCGTGACCATCGAAAAATCCACCTATGCTTTGCCGCCGCATCGTTTTGAGGCGGGAACACCGGCCATTGCCGAAACCATCGCCCTTGGGGCGGCGGTTGATTATGTGCAATCGATCGGTATGGAAGCCATTCGGTCGCATGAACAAGATATTCTGTCCTATGCGCATCAGCGGCTTTTGGCGGTTGATGGCTTGCGCCTTATTGGTACGGCCGTTGGAAAATCGGGTGTTGTATCTTTTACGATGGATTGTGCCCACCCGCATGATATTTCAACAATCATTGATAATGATGGTGTGGCCATTCGTGCTGGCCATCATTGCGCCCAGCCATTGATGGATTTCTATGATCTTCCATCAACCGCGCGGGCATCGGTTGGCATCTATACCACGCGTGAAGAATTTGACGCTCTGGCGACTTCGCTGGAAAAAGTGAACCGGATTTTCGCATAGGGGCGGGGTGATGACACAAGATCACAATTTCAAAACAGCCGCGCCAGATGATGCCGGTCTTGATAATAACGGTCCGGCTCTTGATGGTCCGGGTCTTGCCGATTTTTTGCCCGATACCAGCAATGGCTATATTGCCAAGGCTGGTGCGCCGCTTGAAAATCCGGTTGGACAGGCCGATCCGGTGGCCGTTGAAGATGCGCTGAAATCGGTTCATGATCCGGAAATTCCGGTGAATATTTATGATCTTGGTCTGATCTATGATGTTGAACGGCGGCAAAATGGTGATGTTTATGTTACCATGTCACTGACGGCACCCGGCTGCCCTGTTGCTGGTGAAATGCCAGGGCAGGTGGCGCGGGCATTGGCTGCGGTTGACGGTGTTGGCGAAGTTTCGGTCGAATTGGTCTGGAGCCCGCCTTGGACGCCCGAGCGTATGAGTGATGATGCACGCCTTGCTTTGGATTTTTAAATGAGCGGTTTGCGAAAGACCGGCTATTTGGAGCTTGAAAACCATGTTTGACCCAACAAAACCAATTGTCACCTTGACCGAAGCTGCGACTGGCCATGTTCATCGTTTGATGGCGCGGGCTGACAATGATGTGATTGGTCTTCGTGTCGGGGTAAAAACGGCGGGCTGTTCGGGCATGCAATATGATGTTCAATTTGCCACCGAGCAAAAGCCATTTGAAGATAAAATCGAACAGGACGGTGTGACCTTATTTATTGATCCAACCGCCGTGATGTTTTTGATTGGCTCGCAAATGGATTGGCAGGAAGATAAATTTTCCGCCAAATTTGTTTTCAGTAATCCCAATGAAATTGCCCGCTGTGGCTGTGGTGAAAGCTTTTCAGTTTCAACACCATCATAAACCCTAGCGCGTTTTAACGATTGTAAGGCAGCTATGGCTTCGTCCAATTTGCGCAAAACGGCGTCGCTTCTTCGTGCGCTGATGCATTACACTGCCCCACGCGGTGATAATAAGATCCGTGTGCGGATTGGTGCGGCCTTTGCCTGTCTTATTGCGGCGAAAAGCTCGAACATGGTGACACCGCTTTTGTATGGGGCGGCGGTTGATCTGGTGAATGGCGATGCTGGCTTTGCCATGTCGGCTTTGATGTTTCTTGTTGGTGGCTATGCGTTGGCGCGGCTTGGCCAGCAGGTGTTTAGCGAGGCCAAACAATATCTTTTTGCCAAGGTGGCACAACGCGCTGTTCGTGGCGCAGCATTGAACGCCTTTCGCTATCTTCATAAATTATCGCTTCAATTCCATATGGATCGCCAAACTGGCGGAATGACTCGCGCGATTGATCGCGGTGCCAAGGGTATTGAATTTCTACTGACGATCGCCTTTTTCGAGGTTTTGCCGCTTTTTGTCGAAGTGGCCTTTGTCAGCATCATCATGTGGCATTTATTTGGTGGGTTTTACGCAGGTGTTACCTTTTTAACTGTTGCAGCCTATGTTTATTTCACCATTCGCGTCACTGAATGGCGGATCAGGTTTCGCCGTGAAATGAACACGGCTGATGAAACCGCCGCCACTCGCGCAGTTGATTCCTTGCTGAATTACGAAACCGTCAAATATTTCAATGCTGAAGATGTTGAGGCGGCACGTTATGACGCGGCGATGGCCGATTATGAGGTGATGGCGGTTCGATCACATACATCGCTGTCAGTTGTCAATATCGGGCAGGGAACCATCATTGCATTTGGCCTGATGGCGGTTATGGCAATGGCGGGTGCTGATATTCAAAAGGGCAATTTGACCGTTGGCGATTTTGTTGCGGTGAATACCTATCTTTTACAGCTTTATCTGCCGCTTAATTTCCTTGGCTGGGTTTATCGTGAATTGCGCCAAGCGCTTGTTGATATGGAACGGATGTTTGGCCTGCTTGATGAAGAACCGGGCATTGCCGACAAGCCAGCGGCAAAACCGATCAAGATTGATGGCGGTGAAGTGGTTTTTGACAATGTGCATTTTGCCTATGGTGACCGACCGATTTTAAAAGGCGTTAGCTTTACCGTTAAGCCCGGTAAACGTGTTGCGATTGTCGGGCCAAGCGGGTCGGGAAAAACCACCATTTCACGGCTGTTATTCCGGTTTTATGATCCGGTATCGGGCGCGGTTCGTCTTGATGGGCAGGATCTTCGTGATGTAACGCAGGCCAGCGTTCGTGCGGCCATTGGTGTGGTGCCACAAGATACGGTGATGTTCAATTCAACGATTGGCTATAATATTGGCTATGGGCGCAATGGTGCGACCCAAGACGATATTGCCGCTGCGTCAAAAATGGCCTCAATTGACCAGTTCATTGCTGGTTTGCCTGATGGCTATGACACGATGGTCGGGGAACGCGGGCTGAAATTATCTGGCGGTGAAAAACAGCGTGTTGCGATTGCCCGTGCCATTTTGAAAAAACCGTCAATCTTTTTGTTTGATGAGGCAACCTCGGCATTGGATAGCCGTACTGAAAAAGAAATCCAGCATGCGCTTGATACCGTATCGAAAAGCCAAACCACCCTGGTAATTGCGCATCGGCTATCGACAATTGTGAATGCTGATGAAATTATTGTCCTTGCCGAAGGCGAAATTATCGAACGCGGAACCCATCGCCAGCTTTTGTCGCAAAAAGGGTTATATGCGCAAATGTGGGAACGCCAATCATCAGGGTTTCAAGATGATGAACTGCCATCTAACATCATGCATGACAAAGCCGGTTTGCAGGGGGTTTAGCCGTAATGTTTGATTGGGCACGTTCGGCGGGTTTGCCAATGCTTGGTGGTCATGATTTATATGTTTATCATCGTGATGCCTCGGTTCGAGCGCATTTCTGGCCAGCCGGTCAGGCAGCGCGGAATCCGGATGAAAAATATGTTGTTGATGCCATTGCGCCTGCCCCGTCAAACGCGCATAAAACCATTGTCATCCTTCCCGGATTTACCGAATTTTGCGAAAAATACAGCGCCGAAGTCCTGCATTTCCATGAAAAGGGCTATCACGTTTTGATCATTGATTGGCCCGGGCAAGGTCAGTCAGGCCATTTTGGCCGACACCCGCTTGCGGTTCATTGTACCGATTTTGATCATCACCTATCGGCGCTTGATGCAGTGGTTTCGGCTGCTGGTCTGGATGGGCATGAACTCGTTCTATTTGGTCATTCGATGGGCGGGCATCTTGCGCTTCGCTATGCCGCATGGCGCCGCTACAAGGTCGCGGCGGTAATCTTGTCGGCACCAATGATGGCTCCGCCAGTCATGCCGGTCTGGTTAATCCGGCTAACCAGCTATGTTCTTGGCAGTCTTGGTCTTGTCCGATCACACCCCCCATTTCACCGTGTGCTGTCTTTGGACTGGGTGCGGCATTACCGGCCGGAAAATGTGCTGACGCGATATCCAAAAGGATATGAGGATCAATTTGTTTGGTTCGATGATGCGCCCGAATTGCGCCGCAGCGGGCCAACCATTGGTTGGGTTAGCGCGGCCTATCACTCTTGTGCGCTTTACACGTTAAATCCCGACTGGTTAGCCGCGCTTGACGTGCCGGTTCTGGCTTTTGTGGCTGGTGATGAGCGTGTTGTCTTTGCGCCAGCAACCGATAGCAGTCTTTCCCATATCAGAAATCTTGAGCGCATTGTGTTTGATGGTGCGCGGCATGAATTAACCCGCGAATTACCCGAAGTAACCGACGCTTTATGGCATCATGTTGATCTGTTTCTAGCGCGGCTTGACACCGCCTATAGCTATGAGATTGACGATAATTAGCCGCTTTTTTCAGTGCTATTAGCGTTTTCGCCACCGTTGGGGCCATAAAACATCACCCATGTCGACATTGTGTCGCCGAAATTGGTAAAGCGATGCGGCAGGCCGGCTGGCACAAACAAGAAATCACCCGGGCCAAATGATATAATTTCATCACCCATTTCGAAGTTTCCATGACCTTCGATGATGACATAGCATTCGTCGCGATCATGCGGTTTTTGATGATCGGTTGTCATGGGTTGATACACTTCAACAACAAGGCTGCCATGCGTGAATAAGATGCTGAATGGCGTGGTGTTTTCGCCGCTGCTGGCCTGTTTCAGGCTAAGCGCGCGCCTTGCCTGCGTCACATCAAGATGCTTTGCCTTTGTCATGACCATCACCATGCTTTGAAAAACTGCATGGTTAGGATATCAAAAGCGTCTTAAAATTTGATTAAATTTGCATCAATATTTTGGCTCAAGGCCATCACGGCTCAGGTTAGGAATTGTTCTCTTGTGGCGCGCTCGGACAGCGAGAAGCCCGGATCATATAAAAGCTTAAGCGTAATATCATTGGCCTGTTCAACAGCAACGCGGGTCACATGCCGAATTTCGGCGCTATCAGCGCTGGCGCTTACCGGACGGAATTCATGTTCAAGAACATCAAGGATCACTTTTGATACATCGGGCAGTAATGCACCCCGCCAGCGCCGTGGCCGAAAGGCCGAAATCGGCGTTAGCGCCATTAACCCGCCGCCAAGTGGAATGATCGGACCTTGTGCTGATAAATTATAGGCGGTTGATCCTGCTGGGGTTGCAACAAGAATACCGTCACAAACAAGGCATTCCATTTGCTGTTTATCATTCACCGAAATGGCGATATGCGCCGCATTATGCGTTTGCCGTAATAAAGACACTTCATTAATTGCCAATGCGTCATGCGTGCTGCCATCGCGTGCTGTTGCGGTCATCCGCAACGGATGCAAAGGTGCGGTTTCGGCAGCGGCAACCCGATCAGGCAAATCATCATTTTCGTAATTATTCATCAAAAACCCAAGCCGCCCGCAATTCATGCCAAAAACAGGCAAGCCATATGACAATGAATCCTGCAACACATGCAACATATGCCCATCACCGCCAAGCGCAACAATATGGGTCGCGTCCTCGATTTTGGTCTGACCATAAAGTCCGGTCAGCTGCGTAAGGCGAAGTTTGGCCTCATCATGTTCAGAAGCGCTAAAATGGAGTTTCATGACCACCTGCTATCATAGGACCAATGGTTGGGATAATCTCAATGCATGGCTTATCATAGAGTTTTTGCCGCTCAAAGGCAAAACCACTTGCCAATTGGCACCGATATCGGCCATCTTCACGAGATGAGCAATTCCCCATTTCTAATTCAGCCAAATCCAGATACCCCCGGCCTGTCACAGCCAGTTGAGGGGGTCAATGAAACCGGTCAGCCAGTTACCTTGCCCGTGGTGACGGAAAAACCCATCACCTTGTTTTTGAACCGCCAAGAAATTGTGACCTCAATGACGCTTGGTGACTGGGTGCCGGAACTGGCCGTTGGCTATTTCTTGAACCAGAACATGCTTCAGCGCGATGATGAAATCACCGGCATTGATGTTGATGATGATCTTGGCGTGGTGATTGTGCGTACCGCGCGTGAAACCGATTTTGAAGCCAAGATGAAACGGAAAATCCGCACTAGCGGCTGTGCTGAAGGCACCGCCTATGGCGATATGATGGAACGGTTTGACGATATAGCGCTTGATAAGGATGCCCGTTTCAATGCCAGTTGGCTGATCGAACTGTCAAAGGCAATCAATACCGCGCCAAGCCTTTATTTAAGTGCTGGTGCCATTCATGGCTGTGTGCTGTGCCAGAAAAACCGGCCGCTTGTCTATATGGAAGATATCGGGCGGCATAATGCGGTTGATAAGATTGCTGGCTGGATGTTTTTGAATAACGCATCACCGCATGACAAGGTGTTTTACACAACCGGGCGGCTGACCACGGAAATGGTGATCAAAACCGTGCAAATGCAGATTCCGGTTTTGGTGTCGCGCTCGGGCTTTACCGCTGCGGCGGTTGATCTGGCACGGCAGGCGGGATTGACGCTGATTGGCCGTGCAAAAGGCAAAAGATTCATCGCTTTATCGGGCATTGAACGGATCATTTTTGACAGCGGTGATGCGGCTGATGTGGCCGACAGCCCGTCACGTCAACGCGCCGCCCAGCAGGATGAACGCTAATGACCCGAAAATCAGCAATCATATTGCTTGCCGGTGGGCAAGCGCGGCGCATGGGTGGCGGCGATAAAAACCTGATTGAATTGGCCGGTAAACCGGTTTTACGCCATGTTCTTGACCGTGTTGATTTTGCCAACCGGCCGATCATGCTGAATGCGAATGGTGATCCGGCGCGCTATGCCGATTTTGGCTTGCCGGTCTGCGCTGATGTGATTGACGGTTATGCAGGGCCGTTGGCGGGCATTTTGACCGGCCTTGAATGGGTCGCGGCAAATCAGGCTGATTGCACCCATATGGTCAGCCTTGCCACCGATGCACCTTTTTTGCCAATTGATTTGATTGCGCGGCTTGAATCGGCGCTTGATGATGGGGCTGATATCGCTCAGGCCATGTCATATACGCGCCGCCATCCGGTTTTTGCCATCTGGCCGGTGGCGCTGGCTGGTGCGCTTCGCAAGGCGGTAATTGATGACGGATTGCGCAAAATTGATGATTTTACCGCGCGCTATCATTGCGTGACGGTTGAATTTGCGGGAACGCCCGATCCTTTTATGAATTTAAACCGGCCTGATGATTTTGATCTGGCGATTGAATTTTTGGCCAAGCCATCGCAAGATGGGTAACGCATCATAAAACTGACGCTGATCTGGCTTTTCGTCTCAAAACCGGTTATTAGACTGCTGTTCGACCTGTCAGGGCAAGAGGAGCCGCACGCGCATGACCAATCAGGTAATTGCATCGGCAAAGACATTATTTTCTGCTTATCGCGAAGCCTTGACAGGCCTTGAGGCCGGTCTTGGGTCGGATTTTTCCAAAACCGTTGATTTAATGAAGGCCAGCACTGGCCATGTTGTTGTTTGCGGCATGGGGAAATCGGGCATTATTGGCCGAAAAATTTCAGCAACATTGGCATCAACAGGAACACCATCATTGTTTTTGCATCCGGCCGAGGCCATTCATGGCGATCTTGGCATGGTGCGCCGCGGCGATATTGTGCTGTTGATATCCTATTCGGGCAGTACCGAAGAAATTGTGCGGCTGTTGCCGGCGTTCAAAAGACTGGATGCACGATTGATTGCGATGACTGGTAATCCGTCAAGCATCATTGCAACAAGTGCCGAAATCAGCCTTGATATCTCGGTTGATCGCGAAGCTTGCCCGTTGAATTTGGCACCAACAACATCCAGTCTAAATTCGCTTATTCTTGGTGATGCGATTGCTGTTGCCCTGATGGAGGCGCGCGGCTTTCAAGAAAGCGACTTTGCCAACACCCATCCGGGCGGTGCGCTTGGTCGCCGGTTATTGACGCGCGTTCGTGATAAGATGCGATCCCAGAACCTGCCTTTTGTCGATGCAAAGGCGTCGGTTCAAGATGCGCTGTTAGTGATGACTGAAGGTCGTCTTGGGCTTGCATTGGTTGGCAGCCGTGACAAATTATCCGGCGTGATCACCGATGGCGATTTACGCCGCTTGCTGGTCAATGGTGCCGATTTGAAAAGCACCAAGGTTTGTGATGTTGCCAGCCCAGTGCCGCTAACGATTGGCCCTGACGAGATGATGGGAACGGCTGAGGCAAAAATGCTGGAATCGAGGGTGCAATGTCTTGTGGTGATTGCCGAGACTGGCCATGTTGATGGTGTGATACAGATTTATGAATAGGCATTTAGGCCGTTTTTCACGGTGATATCATCCGGTTTTAATCCATTTTTTTCTACTAGCCTTTGTTTTTGGGCGGATAAATATTATGAAGCTCGACGCCTTTGACTATAGCCTTCCCGCTGAAAAGATTGCCACAAAACCGGCTGATCCACGCGAATCTGCCCGTTTGCTCGACCTGTCGGATGATGGCATTACCGACCTCCATATTAGTGATATGCCAGCATTGCTTCGTGCAGGTGATGTTCTGATTGTCAATAATACCCAAGTGATCCCAGCCCGCCTTGATGGGCGGCGTGGGCAGGCGAAAATCAGCGTGACGCTTCATAAGCGTGAATCGGATCAGATTTGGCGTGTTTTTGCCAAACCGGCCAAGAAATGCCGCATTGATGATGTGATTATTTTTGCCGATGATTTTGCCGCAACGGTGCTTGGTCGCGGCGAGGGCGGCGATGTCGAGCTTGGCTTTATCAATCCGGCCAATGCGGCTTGTTTGACAAGGCTTGAACTTGACGCCTGTCTTGATCGTTATGGCAGCATGCCTTTGCCGCCCTATATCGCCCGCCCAGATGGTGCCGAACCAGCCGACCGGCAAGATTACCAAACCATGTTTGCCCGCCATCGTGGGGCGGTGGCGGCGCCAACAGCCGGATTGCATTTCACCGATAATCTGGCCAAAGCCATTGCCGTCACCGGCGCACGCATTTTGCCAGTCACGCTGCATGTTGGCGCGGGCACTTTCCTGCCGGTGACAGCCGATGATATCAAAGATCACAAAATGCATAGTGAATGGGGTCAGATCAGCGCCGAAACCGCAACCGCCATTGCCGAGGCGCGTGCCAATGGCGGGCGGGTTATCGCCGTTGGCACAACCAGCTTGCGAATTCTTGAGGCCTGCTACCAGCAACATGGTGCGGTGATCGAATTTGCCGGTGAAACTGATATTTTCATCACACCCGGATATGAATTTGGCGTCATTGACGCATTATTGACGAATTTTCACCTGCCAAAATCAACCTTGCTGATGCTTGTCAGCGCCTTTGCTGGCATGCAAAAAATTGCCATGGCTTACCGCCATGCCATTGCCAATGATTACCGCTTTTTCTCTTATGGCGATGCCTGTTTTATGACACGCAACCCATCTCCTGATATCATCGCCAGTATTGCCGCCATTGCTGATCAATAATGGCCAGCTTTGCTGCTTTCAAACCAATTAACGGATTTTGCCATGTCTGAACAAGCTGAAAAATTTGGGTTTACCCTGAAGGCCACTGATGGCATGGCGCGTCGGGGTCGTTTGACCACCGCATGGGGCGCGGTTGAAACGCCGGTTTTTATGCCGGTTGGCACCGCCGCCACGGTAAAGGGCATGATGCCAGATTCGGTAAAATCAACCGGTGCCAGCATCATTCTGGCAAATACCTATCATCTTATGCTTCGCCCCGGAGCCGAACGTGTTGCACGGCTTGGCGGGGTTCGCAAAATGATGGGATGGGACGGCCCGCTATTGACAGATTCCGGTGGGTTTCAAGTGATGTCGCTTGGCCCGCTTCGAAAGCTTGATGAAGATGGGGTGACTTTTAAATCGCATCTTGATGGCAGCAAGCACCGGCTTACACCCGAACGCTCTACCGAGATTCAGCATCTTCTTGATGCAACCATCACAATGGCCTTTGATGAATGTACACCATTTCCGGCAACCAAGCCGGTTGCCGCTGAATCAATGGCTTTGTCGATGCGATGGGCCAAACGGTCACGCAGCGCGTTTCAGGCACGCACCGGTTATGGCCAGTTTGGCATTGTCCAAGGGTCGGTATTTCCTGATTTGCGAGCTGAATCTGTTGCTGCGCTTGAGGAAATTGATTTCGAAGGCTATGCCGTTGGCGGGCTTGCCGTTGGTGAAGGGCAGCAAGCGATGTTTGAAACGCTTGAGGTTACAACGCCGTTGATGCGGCAGGACAAGCCACGCTATCTGATGGGAGTTGGCAAGCCATCCGATCTTGTAGGCGGGGTGGCGCGCGGTATTGATATGTTTGATTGTGTTTTACCAACAAGATCTGGGCGAACCGGACAGGGATTTACCCGCCGTGGGCCGGTGAATTTGAAAAATGCCCGCCATGCCGACGATCCGCGCCCACTTGATGAAGCCTGTGGCTGTCCGGCCTGTTCGCGCTATAGCCGTGCCTATCTTCACCATCTGTTCAAGGCCGAAGAAGTTTTGTCACTGATGCTGCTTAGCTGGCATAATCTTCACTATTATCAAGATCTGATGGCCGATATGCGGATTGCGATCGAGGCTGGCAGTTTTGCCGATTATGAAGCCAATTTTCACGCGATGCAGGCAATGGGAGATATCGAGCCATTGTGAGCAAGTCAATTCAGCCCCCAAAGCCAAATGCCCATAAAGACCCGCGCGGCTGGTTAATCGAGGCCGCCGCGCATGAAGGGTTTTTGCTGGCTGGCATTGGTCCGGCAGATATCGGCTCGGTAAACAGGGCAGGGCTGGCGGCGTTTCTAGATGATGCCTTTGAAGGCGATATGGGCTGGCTTCGCGATACGGCGGCAAAACGCCAACAGCCGCAGGCGATGTGGCCAGACGCTAAAACAGCGATTGTTCTTGGGATGAATTATGGCCCTGATCATGACCCGATGGATAATCTGGCGGCAAAGTCAGCAGGTAATATTTCGGTTTATGCGCGCGGGCGTGATTATCACGATCTGGTCAAGGGCAAGCTAAAACAGCTGGCAGGCCAATTTGCCGCGCAGACCGGCCATGCGGTAAAAGTGTTTGTCGATACGGCACCCTTGATGGAAAAACCATTGGCGCAAATCGCAGGCATTGGTTGGCAGGGCAAACATACAAATCTTGTCTCGCGCAAGGCTGGATCATGGCTGTTTTTAGGGGTGATCCTAACCGATGCTGTTTTGCCTTATGATACGCCCGAAACCGATCATTGCGGTGGTTGCCGTCAATGTCTTGATATCTGCCCGACCAATGCGTTTCCCGCGCCTTACCGGTTGGATGCACGGCGATGTATTTCCTATCTGACAATCGAGCATAAGGGAGTGATTGATCGAAGTTTTCGTCAGGCCATTGGCAATCGCATTTTTGGTTGTGATGATTGTTTGGCAATCTGTCCTTGGAATAAATTCGCCAGTCTTGCCAAAGAGCAAAAACTAGCCGCCAAGGCCGGAACTGATTTGCCGCCACTTGCTGATTTGCTGAGACTTGATGATGCTAATTTCCGCCAGTTTTTTGCGGGGACGCCGGTGCGCCGCGCCGGTTATGAACGGTTTTTGCGAAATGTGCTTATTGCGGCTGGCAATAGCGGCGATACTGGTTTGATGCCCATGGTTACGCCGTTTCTGGATCATTCGTCGGCTTTGCTGCGGGCGATGGCCATTTGGGCGCTTCGCCAGCTAGCCGATGATGATATCTGGCAAGGGTTGCGCCGCGTTTATTTGCCCGATGAACGCGATCAAACGGTGCGTCGCGAATGGCAAGATAACTAGCTCCATTCTGCGCATCATCCAATGATTACCCACAAGAAAACAGCGACTTTGGGGAAAGCCGCTGTTTGATTATTTCGTTTTGACGCTGATTAGCCGTTGTGATAGCCGCGCTCGCCATGCTGGCTGAGATCAAGGCCCTCGATCTCGTCCTGCTGATCAACACGAAGCCCAATCACCGCACCAATGACTTTCAAAATCACATAGCTGGCAATGCCTGTCCAAAGAACCGTAATCGCAACCGATGCCAATTGAACCATAAACTGGCTTCCAGCTGTCACGCCATCGGCAAGCCCAAGCCCGCCAAAGGCTGGCAGTGCAAGATAGGCAACAAGTAGGCTGCCAAGAATGCCGCCAACACCATGAACGGCAAACACGTCAAGTGAATCATCAATCTTTAACCGTACCCGGATCAGATCAACAGCAACATAACAGGCCACGCCGCCAGCAAGACCAAGGATCAGACCGCCAGGAACGCCGATAAAACCCGATGCTGGCGTTACGGTTGCCAAGCCGGCAACCATACCGGTTACGATGCCAACAAGCGATGGCCGGCCAAACCGGAACCATTCGATAAACATCCAAACAAGTGAAGCTGTTGCGGCGGCGATATGCGTTACCAAAAGTGCCATGCCGGCGCTGTTGCCAGCACCCAAAGCGGAACCACCATTAAAGCCAAACCAGCCAATCCAAAGCATGCTGGCACCAATCATGGTCAGAACCGGGCTATGCGGTGGCTGGACTGAGGTTGGAAAGCTGCGGCGTTTGCCAACAACAAGCGCACAAACCAGCGCGGCCGTACCGGCGGTTGCGTGAACGACAATGCCGCCAGCAAAATCCAGAACACCCCATTCCGCCATGATGCCGCCGCCCCAGACCCAATGCGTGACCGGTGCATAAACGGTCAAAAGCCAGACTGCTGAAAACAACAATATCGCGGCAAATTTCATCCGCTCAACATAAGCACCAATGATCAGCGCGGGGGTGATGATCGCAAAGGTCATCTGAAAGGCCGCAAAGACCGATTCAGGGATCGTGCCACTTGCCGAATCGAGTGTGATTTTGCTCATAAAGCTATTGGCAAGATCGCCAACCCATGCGCCATCACCTGAAAAGGCAAGCGAGTAACCTGCGATCACCCATAGAACCGACATCAATGCAGCAATGGCAAAATGATGCATCAGAACCGAAACGATGTTTTTAGACTGCACAAGGCCAGCGTAAAAAAGTGCCAAACCAGGCAAGGTCATCAACAGAACCAGTGCGGTTGCGGTCAATATCCATGCCGTGTCGCCACTATCGATGGCACTGTCGGCTGCAAAAACAGGACTGGCAACAAGGCTGGCGGCGATAAGGCCGGTGCCAAGCCGTTTGATTGCCGAAAAAGGAAACTGCATCACTGATACTCCATAATTTTGGGGCATACGCCAGATTTTGACGCATGATTACCGGCGCAGTCTGGTCATCGGCAGTGCCAAATCAAGGAAAATGCCGTAAATTTAATCAATGATCGCTGTTTTGGTAAAATTTGAGGCAAGATTCGCGTGCAGTGCCTAAAAAATAATCAAATATTCATAAATAATAGCGTCAAAAGGCCAGTGAATATTGCTGGCATTGGCATATGAACAGGGTTGCAAGCTTGCGCATTTCCCCCCTAGGCTGGATAAGCAAAAACAAGGGCTGGTGATGAACATTGGCACCGAATGGCGATGAGGGGAGATAGATCATGGCCCGCATTCGTGATATCGGCATTGATGAAGTGCCTGAAGATGCCAAGCCGGTTTATCAGCGATTTGCCGATGAATATGGCCCGTTTTTAAATCAGGTGAAAATATTTGCCCACCGGCCGATTGCGCTTCGCCATCTGATGGGCATGCTTCTTGAAATGGCCGATAACCCCATTCTTGACAAGCGTCATCTCGAAATTGCCATTGTTACCGTATCGGCTATCAATCGTTGTGATTATTGTGTTGCCCATCATGGCCCGCGTTTGTTGGATTTTGGATTGCCACGGGCGGTTATTGACCGGATTCTGGATGAGGATTGCCCGGGTCTTGATCCAGTGGATCGTATGGTTCGCGATTATGCGGCGCAGGTGACGCGCGACCATAACCGCGTTGGTGATCGCCAGTTTGACGAGCTGCGTGCGCATTTCAGCGAAACCCAAATTGTCGAGCTGACGCTACGCATCACCCTTTGCACCTTTTTCAATAAATTCAATGATGTGATGATGCTTGAAATGGAGGATGAGGCAGCCATTTTCCACCATGAAACGGCAAAGCCTGCCGATCAGGGGGTAAATCCATCCAAAGGGAATGAAGTGTAGTTGGAGCGGCGTGCGGGAATCGAACCCGCGTCTTTAGCTTGGAAGGCTAAGGTCTTACCACTACACAAACGCCGCATACGAGCATTCTTAACTATCTAGATCGTCACGGAATATTTCTCAAATAAAACATCATTTGGCGGTAATCAGGGTGCTTGTTTCAACCATATTCCCACCAGATGACAGCCAGTTTGAGGGTCTCAAATATGCCTGTTCCATCCGATATATGGCGCCGAAAGGTAGCGGCGCTCGCTCGAAGTGGTGTGTATAACATCCTTGATTCAGAATGAAAAGACTTTGCTGAGCTGCTTTGCAATTACTTGCATAAAAAGACGCAATGAACGGGATTTTACTTTTTGAAAGCCACATCAGGTTTGTGGGCACATCAAGGCGGTGATGGCGATCATATGACAATCTATAACTGGCAAGGGCAGCGGCTAGCGATGAATGTCGGCAAAAGACCGCTTTTGCGCTGGCAACAAGCCGAAATCCCCGTCTGATTAAATCTTGCGATAGCCACGCGGCTAGGCACGCCACTCAGCCCAATCTAAAAAGCAAAATCTAGCCAGCAACATATTCAAGCCTAACCAAATTTTGGTTTAGCGGCGCTTTTTCGCAGCTGGTTTTTTCGCAACGGCTTTTTTCGCAGCCGCTTTTTTCACCGTGCCTTTTTTCACCGTACCTTTTTTCGGCGTGTCCACCCAACCGGCCAGATTTTCAGTGGCAATTTGCTCAATCACCTTCATGCCAGCCGGACTGTCATTCAAACAAGGAATATAGCTAAATGTCTCGCCGCCATGTTCCAAAAATTCTTCATGCAGTTCGATGTCCAACTCGTCCAATGTTTCCAGACAATCAGCAACAAAACCTGGTGCCATGATGGCAACATGTTTTGATCCATTTTCAGCAAGCGCCACAACGCTTTTGTCGGTGTAGGGCTGAAGCCAAGGTTCCGACCCAAACCGCGATTGGAAGGTCGCGTGAAAATGATCTTTGTCCCAAACAAGTTCTTCACGAAGAAGGCGCGCTGTTTTCAAGCATTGGCAATGATAGGGATCACCCGCCACGAAATAGCTTTTGGGGATGCCGTGAAATGAAATCACCAGATCATCAGGCATGCCGTTTTTCTTGACCGATTGCCGAACCGAATCTGCCAACGCCTTGATATAGACAGGGTGGTCATGCCATGGCGGCGCGGTACGAATGGCCGGTTGCCAACGCAGATCAAGCGCCCATTTAAACACTTCGTCATTGACCGTTGCGGTCGTTGATGCGGCATATTGCGGATAAAGCGGCATGACCAGAATCTGGCTGCATCCGGCATTTTGCAGCTTTTGCATTTGCGATTGGATTGACGGCTTGCCATAGCGCATGGCGTAGTCAGTGATCAGTTCATCACTTTGAAAGCTGTTGGCAACATGTTCGGCCTGAAGGCGGGTGATGCGGCGAAGCGGTGACCCATCTGGATCATCTTTCAGCCAGATTCGCGCATAGGCATCACCTGATTTGCGAGGGCGGATATTCAAAATAATGCCGTTTAGAATGAGCCACCATAAGAGGCGCGGCACTTCAATCACACGGCGATCGGATAAAAACTGCTTTAGATAGCGCCGCATTGATGGCGTGTCGGTGCCATCGGGCGTGCCAAGATTGACCAAAAGCAGGCCGGTTTTACCGCGGCCGGGGAAATGAGGGTGATCGGAAGGGGTGGGGGTAATTGGCATAATCACGTTCCATCAACAGCCGCAAAGGCACTAAAAAAGCCAGAGCCCTGTTCACCGAACAGCGACCATAACATCAAAAATAGGCGAAAACGCCTGACTGCACCTAATGTAGGGGCTATGGGTGGCAAAATCCAGCCTTGCCAAAAATGCACATTGGTTTTTTCGCAAAAATCATCAGCGGCAATGGGTGGACTAGCCGATTTGCTTGGGCCAGTTTGCCTAACCAGTCTGTTGGGCCTGCGTATCGCCAGCTAGGGCAAATGCCTTTTGCAGTGAGTCCACAAGATGATCAATCATCGCATCAGTATGCAGCGGGCCCGGGGTCAGTCGTAACCTTTCGGTACCCACCGGTACGGTTGGATAATTAATCGGCTGCACATAAATGCCGAAATCATGCAACAGAATCTGACAGATTTGGCTGCATTTTGCCGCGTCTTCGACCATCACCGGAATGATATGCGTGTCGCCTTCCAGAATAGGCAAACCAACTTCGTGCAATTTTGCTTTCAATTTGGTGGCCTGACGCTGCTGAGCCAAACGCTCATGCGAATTGCGGCGCAAATGCTGAACCGAAGCCAATGCCCCGCAGGCCAAGGCAGGTGGCAGGGCAGTGGTGAAAATAAAACCTGATCCAAAGCTGCGAACCGCATCGCAAATCACATCATCAGCTGCAATATAGCCGCCAACAACGCCAAAGGCCTTGCCAAGCGTTCCTTGGATGATGTCGACCCGATCTTGAACACCGCGCATTTGCGCAATGCCGCCACCTTCATTGCCATACATGCCAACCGCATGAACTTCATCAAGATAGGTCAGCGCATTATATTTTTCGGCAAGTTCGACAATTTCGACAATCGGGCCAGTGTCGCCATCCATCGAATAGACTGATTCAAAAATAATCAGCTTTGGCCGGTCAATTGGCTGGGCAGCAAGCAATTCTTCAAGATGTGCCAAATCATTATGGCGAAAAATTTCCTTGTCACAGCGCGCATAGCGAATGCCGGAGATGATCGAGGCATGATTCATCGCGTCGGATAGAATCAGCATATTATCGAACAAACCGGCAATGGCACTGATGCTGGCTTCATTGGCAACATAGCCGCTTGTCAGCACAAGGGCACGTTCCTTGCCATGAAGATCGGCAAGTTCGCTCTCAAGCGCAACAATCGCGGCGCTGGTGCCGGAAATATTGCGGGTGCCGCCAGCGCCAGTACCATGAACATCAATGGCGCCAGTCAATGATTTGACCACATCCGGGTTTTGCCCCATGCCAAGATAATCGTTTGAACACCAGATAACGACATCTTTTGGCCCGTCGGGGCTGTTCCACAGCGCATGCGGATGCCAGCCGGTTTGACGCTCTAGCTCAATAAAGGTCCGGTAGCGACTTTCACTTTTTAGCTGGTTTAGCTTGCTTTTCAAAATTTCGCGATAATTCACGAATATATCTCCTGCGGCGCGCGTGCATTCGGCGCTACGGTTGCTACAATCAATGGCCAGAAAAATCCATAAAAAACTTGATGACCGTCATTACAGCATAATCGCACATCATACCATGCGACATTGGGTCCTGCCAAAAGATGAATTGGTATTATGCAGAGGATGGCGACAACCAGATATTTATTTGGTCGGGCGCGGTGCGGCGTTCAAGGCAATAATGTTGCAATTAATCATCTGTTTACCCGCATGTTCAAAGTTAACTGTTACATTCATCCCAACGATAGATTGAACCTGACCAATGCCCCAATCGGGTTTGTCTGGATGGATCACAAAATCACCAAGGCTGAAATAAAGCAACTGCGGATATCCTATGGGTTTTTTCACGAAAAATGCTCAAAAGCACCAACGCTTTCCTGCCATGAATGGGTGGCCGCTGACAAGCCCATTTGACGCAAATAAGCCCAAGCCGCGCCATTCGCAGATAAGGCGGCATCGGACGGTATGTCTCGTTTTAAGAGATCGGCAAGGCTGGGGTGGCTGTGAGGCTGTGCGCTAACCCCGTCCAAACGGGAGATGAATTGGAGGGGGGCAGGCACAGCCTCAACAAACAAGGGGTGACGGCTAGCCTACTTTTTCAAGCACCTGATAATCGCGCGTTTGGCGAAGGATATAACCTTGCCCCTAAACCGTATCAACGCTTGGGCCTTCGGCGCCATTTTCAACAAGTTTGCGCTGCAGCTTACATATGAAAACGTCGATGATTTTTGGTTCCGGTTCATCAATGCCGCCATAAAGATGGTTCAAAAATGCATCCTTGCTGAGAACAGCACCTTTTCGCAGTGCCAAAAACTCAATGATCCGAAATTCTTTGGCGGTTAGCTCAAGTCGCGTTTCGCCAACCTTGGCGTAATTGCGGCTGAGATCAACAACCAGATTGCCCACCGAAATTGTGGCTGAACCGTGACCATGCGTCCGCCGCATGATGGCATCGAGATTCGCCATCAATTCATAGCGGTCAAATGGTTTGGTCAAATAACCATCGGCGCCAGCGCCAAGCGCGGTAATTTTCTCATCAATACCGCTATTGCCGGAAATAACCAATATCGGCACAAGGATGTGATTCTTGCGCACAAGCCGCGCTAGTCGCGTGCCATCACCATCAGGCAGGTTCAGATCGAGCAGAATTGCATCGATTCGGTTATGCTTTAATTCGGATAGGGCTGTTTCGATTGTGTTTGCCGTTGTTTTGAAATGCCCTGCTTCTTCTAATGTCATGCCAAGAACATCTGCAACAATTGGATCATCTTCAACTTTGAGTACATGCATTTTGAAAACTCTCTCTTTTAAACGGTTAATACGTCATTTCATTTTCTCTTGCGCGAACGAAACCGAACCATTGCCACACATCAAAAAACCTTCAAAATATCGCGCTCAATTGCGGCTATCAAAAGGGTAAGCGGGTAAGAGAGTGATAACAAATCACATATGCGTGATTAACTTTTTAATAATGTTTTTTCATGGTTAGGCGAATTCAGATAGGTCCTTTTGGCCAAAATCCCCTTGCAGTTCAGATTGAATCGGTGTAATCCACAGCCCTCTTTTTAGGGGCGGCATTTTGGTCGCCAACTTCAATTTGATTGCGAAGGTGATGAAATGAAGAACAAGAAGCTCGTTTCCGATACAGCAGAGATTGCCAAGCCAAAAAATGGCAAGGCGACAACGACAAATGGCGCTAAAGCGGCAACAAAGGCAAAAGCTGGCGCTGGGTCGATTGCGAAAAATATGCTTCCCGATGATTACCGGCCAAGCGAAGACGAAGATTTCATGAATCCGCTTCAGCTTTTATATTTCCAGAAAAAGCTGGAATCCTGGAAAGCCGAATTACTGGATGATGCCAGCGGCACCATTACCGGCCTTTCGCAGGAAAATCTGCATCAGCCAGACCAGATGGATCGCGCGCAAATCGAAAGCAATGCCGCGCTTGACCTTAGAACTCGCGACCGTGAACGCAAATTGTTGCAGAAAATCGAAGCGGCCTTACGCCGGATCGATGATGGCAGCTATGGCTATTGCGTCGAAACTGACGAGCCGATCAATCTTCGCCGCCTTGAAGCGCGGCCCATTGCCTCGCTAAGCCTTCATGCGCAAGAACGTCATGAACGCATGGAACGTGTCCATCGCGACGATTAGGACATTTGCCAAAAGTTTAAAACTTACTCTGCGCCCGTATCTCGAAATGGTATGGGCGTTTTCTTTTGGAAAAGCGAAAAAACAGAACAAAAGGTGAAAATAGACTTGCAATCGGAACAAAACAAGTACAGAATAGAGTCTCGTTACCAGAAATGGTACAAATTTTTAAGAGCCCCAGTCCGGCATTTCAGGCGTTTCATCACGCCAAAGTGGAAAGGCTCAGATTCACGCGCCGCAATCGGCGTGAAAATGAGCATCGATAGAAATGCATGAAGATAAAGTGCATGGACTATAAAGTGAATGGACAGGGGGGCGGTGGTTGTGCAACTAAGGAGGCATAAATGGCTGGGGTTGTAGTGGATATGAAAATGAAAAGTGACGACAAGAACAAGGCGCTTGAAGCGGCCATTGGCCAGATTGAAAAGGCGTTTGGCAAAGGGTCGGTGATGAAACTTGGCCAACGCGAATCTGCGGTCGATGTTCAGTCAATTTCAACTGGATCGCTTGGTCTTGATATTGGCCTTGGCATTGGTGGTTTTCCAAAAGGCCGGATTATTGAAATCTACGGCCCAGAATCATCAGGCAAAACAACGCTGGCACTTCATGCTGTTGCCGAAGCGCAAAAAGAAGGTGGCACTTGTGCCTTTGTTGACGCGGAACACGCGCTTGACCCGTCTTATGCACGCAAACTTGGCGTTAATATTGATGATCTGTTGATCTCGCAGCCTGACGCTGGTGAACAGGCGCTAGAAATTACCGATACGCTGGTTCGTTCAGGTGCGGTTGATGTTCTTGTTGTTGACTCGGTCGCCGCCTTGGTGCCGCGTGCCGAACTTGAAGGCGAAATGGGCGATCATCATGTCGGGCTTCATGCGCGTTTGATGAGCCAGGCACTTCGCAAACTCACTTCGTCAATTGCGCGTTCGAATTGTTTGGTGATTTTTATCAACCAGATCCGTTTGAAAATTGGCGTGATGTTTGGCAATCCGGAAACCACAACAGGTGGAAATGCCCTGAAATTCTATGCTTCAGTCAGGTTGGATATTCGCCGGATTGGCGCGATTAAAGATCGTGATGAGGTTGTCGGTAACCAGACCCGCGTTAAAGTGGTGAAAAACAAGGTTGCCGCGCCGTTCCGGACCATCGAATTTGATATTATGTATGGCGAAGGCATTTCCAAAATGGGCGAATTGCTCGATCTTGGCGTCGCTGCTGGAATTGTTGATAAATCTGGGGCGTGGATTTCCTACAAGGGGCAGCGCATTGGTCAAGGCCGCGAGAATGCCAAAACATTCCTTCGCGAACATACCGAACTGGCGAATGAAATCGAATCGGCCATTCGGCAAAATGCTGGGCTTGTCGGCGATCAGATGCTTGATACGTCAATCGCGTCAAGCGACGAAGCACAAGTGCCAGATACGCCTGATCTGCCCGATACACCGACAATGCCAAAATAAGGTTTTATCGCCGAAAGCCACCTAACTTTATGTAGGTAGGCTTGGTCAGATCGTGAATAATGTGAAATGGTCAGTTCCGGTTTTGGGACTGGCCATTTTGCCTTTGTGATATGGTTGTCAAAATAGGGCGTTTGCCGCCGTCGCCGTCTTTGCCAAAAAGCGGCAGGCTGTCATCAAGTTAATCTGGACAGACACCCCTTGTGGCGGGTAGATAATAACCGCTAATGATTGGGCGGTGTGCGGTGCCATAAATGACCGTTTGCCGTGATGGCAGGGTCGCCGCAAACCAAATGTGACAAGCCAAACGCTGTGCTGGGGGCAGTCTTATGTCGAGTGTGAATGATATCCGCGCCACTTTTCTGGAATATTTTGGCAAAAACGGGCATGAAATTGTCGCATCAAGCCCGCTTGTACCGCAAAATGATCCAACCTTGATGTTTGCCAATTCGGGCATGGTGCAGTTTAAAAATCTGTTCACCGGTGCCGAAACCCGCGATTATGTTCGGGCGACAACATCGCAGAAATGTGTCCGTGCTGGCGGCAAACATAATGATCTTGAAAATGTTGGTTATACGGCGCGTCATCACACATTTTTTGAAATGCTTGGTAATTTCTCCTTTGGCGATTATTTCAAGGAAAATGCTATTGAATTGGCGTGGAATTTGATCACCAAGGAATATGGGCTTGATGCGTCAAAACTGCTTGTCACGGTCTATCATGAAGATGATGAAGCGGCGAATCTATGGAAGAAAATCGCTGGTCTGAAAGATGACCGCATCATCCGTATTGCCACATCCGACAATTTCTGGGCGATGGGTGATACCGGTCCTTGTGGCCCCTGTTCGGAAATTTTCTATGATCATGGCGACCATATCCCGGGCGGCCCGCCAGGGTCACCTGACGAAGATGGTGATCGCTTTATCGAAATCTGGAATCTTGTCTTTATGCAGTTTGAGCAGATGCCGGATAAACGTATCGCCTTGCCAAGACCGTCAATTGATACGGGCATGGGGCTGGAACGTATCGCGGCGGTGCTTCAGGGCAAGCATGATAATTATGACATTGACCTTATGCGGTCATTGATCGAGGCGTCGGCAGATGTGTCCGGCACCGATGCCGATGGAAGCCATAATATATCGCATCGGGTTGTGGCAGACCATTTGCGGGCGTCATCTTTTTTGATTGCCGATGGTGTTTTGCCGTCAAATGAGGGGAGAGGCTATGTTTTGCGCCGGATTATGCGGCGTGCGATGCGCCATATTCACCAGATGGGGTGCGCCGAGCCTACCATGTACCGGCTTGTGCCAACCCTTGTTGCCGAAATGGGCGCGCAATATGGCGAATTGGGACGTGCGCAATCGCTGATTACCGAAACGCTAAAGCTGGAAGAAACCCGTTTCAAAGAAACGCTTGGTCGCGGCCTTCGCATTTTGAATGACGAGCTGGCAGGCAAGGCCGCCGGTGGGACGCTTGATGGCGCAACTGCCTTTAAGCTTTATGATACTTTTGGCTTTCCGCTTGATCTGACCCAAGATTTCATGCGCGGTTATGGCTGGCAGGTTGATCTTGATGGCTTTAACGCCGCAATGGATGCGCAAAAAGCCAATGCCCGCCGTGCATGGAGCGGATCGGGCGACAGCGCCACTGAAACCATCTGGCTTGATCTGGCGCAAAAGCTAGAGCCAACAGAATTTTTAGGCTACACATCAGATTCAGCCGAAGCCATTGTCACCGCGCTTGTTGACGGTAATGCTGAAATTGAAGAAATTGGCACAGCTGGCAAGGGGCGGATGATTGTTAATCAAACCCCGTTTTATGGCGAATCCGGTGGTCAGGTTGGTGATGTCGGCACGATTAGCTGGGACAATGGCACAGCCCGCGTCACTGATACCCAGAAAACCCCGTCAGGTCTGTTTATCCATCATGTCGAAATTATCTCTGGCACGCTTGCCAAGGGGCAAGAGGTTCGGTTGCAGATCAGCGTGTCGCGCCGTTTGCGGCTTCGCGCCAATCATTCGGCAACGCATCTTCTTCATGAATCGCTTCGGCTTGTGCTTGGTGATCATGTGGCGCAAAAGGGATCGCTTGTCAGCCCCGACCGGTTGCGGTTTGACTTTTCCCATCAAAAGGCTGTTTCGGCCGAAGAATTGGATCAGGTTCAACAAATCGTTAATGCACGGATTCGGATGAATTCGGATGTCACAACCCGCATTATGACGCCTGACGCCGCGATTGAACTTGGCGCATTGGCGCTGTTTGGCGAAAAATACGGCGATGAAGTTCGCGTTGTGCAAATGGGCGGTGCGGCTGATGATGATCCAAGCAAAGCATGGTCGGTTGAATTATGTGGCGGCACCCATGTTGGCCGAACAGGCGATATCAGCCTATTGAAAATCATTTCGGAATCGGCTGTTGCTGGCGGGGTGCGCCGGATTGAGGCGGTAACGCATGAAGGCGCGCTGGCGTGGATTGATGCGCGTGATGCCATTTTGACCAAAAGCGCTGATCTGTTGAAGATTGCGCCCGACCAGCTTGCCGACCGCGTTGCCCAGCTGGTCGAAGACCGTAAAAAGGCTGAACGTGATATCAGCCAGCTGCGGCGTAAATTGGCCGCTGGCGGCAGCGGCGGTGCTGGCAATGGCAGTGATGTTTTCAATGGCATCAATTTTGTTGGGCGGTTGCTTGAAGACACGCCGGCGCGCGAATTGAAATCAATGGCCGATGAAATCAAAACATCGGTTGAAAATGCGGTGATCTGTCTTGTAGCGACTGATGCTGGCAAAGCATCGATTGTTGTTGCCGTTACGGCGGATCTTGTTGGTCAAAAAAGCGCGGTTGATCTGGTCAAGATTGGGTCGGCGGCGCTTGGCGGCGGCGGCGGCGGTGGGCGGCTTGATATGGCGCAGGCTGGTGGCCCTGATGCCAGCAAGGCAGCCGAAGCATTAAAAGCGGTTTCAGCCGCGCTATAAAACCGGCCAAAAGGCTCAGTTACGTTTTCCCCAATCCCGGGGTGTGTTTTGGTCATCATATGAAAAGGCAAAGAATATGTCAGATACAGCCAACCCAGATTTAATCTATACAAAAGTGGACGAAGCCCCAGAATTGGCCAGCGCCTCGCTCCTGCCGATCATCAATCGTTTTGTAAAGCCTGCTGGGTTAACGATTGGGCGACGTGATATCTCGCTTGCCGGCCGTGTGATTGCCGTATTTCCCGAAGTTCTGACCGATGCTCAACGTCAATCGGATGATTTAGCTGAATTGGGAGAATGGGTGAAAACTCCAGCTGCCAATGTGATCAAGCTGCCAAATATTTCAGCATCAATTCCCCAGCTTGTTGGCGCGATCAGCGAATTGCAGGCGCAAGGTTATAATCTTCCCGATTACCCGGTAGCACCGGCAAATGATGAAGAACGTGCCATTGCTGCGCGTTATGATGCGGTCAAGGGCAGTGCGGTTAATCCGGTTCTGCGGGAGGGCAATTCTGACCGGCGTAGTGCGCAGGCGGTCAAGATCTATGCGCAGAACAATCCGCACTCAATGGGCGTTTGGGCAGCTGATTCAAAAACCCATGTATCATCAATGTCATCAGGTGATTTCTTCTCCAATGAAAAATCGGCAACTTTGAGCGCCGATCAGGCTGGCAAGGCAAAAATCGAATTTGAAAACAAGGCTGGCGCGGTCACTGTTTTAAAAGACGGCCTGACGCTAAAAGCGGGAACCGTTGTTGACGCCTCATTCATGTCTTTGGCTGCTTTACGCGCCTTTTTGCGTGACGAGCTGGCCGATGCCAAAGCAAAATCTATTTTGTTTTCGGTTCATCTCAAAGCAACAATGATGAAAGTATCTGACCCGATTATCTTTGGTCAGGCTGTTGGCGTGATGCTTGAAGATTTTGTTGCCAAACATGATGATGTTTTGCGCGAATTGGGCATGGATTATAATTTGGGGCTTAGCGATCTTGAGGCGCGAATTGCCGCGCTTCCGGCCGCAAAACGCGCCGAGCTAGAAGCCGATCTTGCGGCTTGCTTTGCCGCCAATCCACCGCTTTACATGGTGAATTCGGATAAAGGGCTTAGCAATTTCCATGTCTCGTCAGATGTGATTATTGATGCGTCAATGCCTGCTCTGATCCGCGCTGGCGGCAAGGGCTGGGGGCCAGATGGCAGCGAGCAAGATTGCAAATGTGTCATTCCGGATAATTCCTATGCGCCTGTTTATGAGGAAGCCATTAATTTCTTTAAGGAAAATGGCGCGCTTGATCCAACAACAGCCGGATCAGTCTCCAATGTTGGCCTGATGGCGCAAAAGGCCGAAGAATATGGATCACATCCAACAACATTTCAGATGTCGGAAGATGGTGTGGTTCGCTATGTTCTGGAAAATGGCGAAGTTTTGCATGAGCATCAGGTACAAAAAGGCGATATCTGGCGCTCATCTCGCACCAATCAGGCACCGATTGAAGATTGGGTTAAGCTTGGTCTTGCCCGTCAAAAGGCAACCGGTGCCGAGGCCGTGTTCTGGCTGAATGCGGCACGCCCGCATGATGCGGAAATCATTGTTTATGTGAAAGCAATGCTTGCCAAGCTTGGCGTTGATGAAGCATCGGTCAAAATCATGGCACCGCGTGAGGCGACCCGGTTTTCACTTGAAACCATCACGGCTGGCAAAGATTGCATTTCAATCACCGGCAATGTGCTTCGTGACTATCTAACTGATTTATTTCCTATTCTCGAGCTTGGCACATCGGCAAAAATGCTGTCTGTGGTCAAGCTGATGAATGGCGGCGGTCTGTTTGAAACAGGCGCAGGTGGATCAGCGCCAAAACATGTTCAGCAATTGATCGAAGAAGGCCATTTGCGCTGGGACTCGCTTGGTGAATTTTGTGCGCTTGGTGAATCATTGAATTTTGTCGCCGAATCGACTGGCAACAGCAAGGCTGGCCTGCTTGGCAAGGCGGTTGATGCCGCAACACAATTGCTGTTGGCAAATGATAAATCGCCGTCACGCCGTGTTGGCCAGACCGATACGCGCGACAGCCATTATTATTTTGCGCTTTATTGGGCGCAGGCTCTTGCCGCACAAACCGAAGATCAGGATCTGGCTAATGATTTTGCCGGATTGGCGGCGGCGCTTGCTGATAATGAAAAGACGATCATTGCCGAATTGGCGTCAACCCAAGGCAAGCCATGCGATCTTGGCGGTTATTATCATGCTGCCAGTGACAAGGTGGCATTGGTGATGCGCCCAAGCGCGACGCTGAATAGCATCATCGGCTAATTGCCCAAACTTTTGGGGCAAATATCTTTGACGGTAAACCACCTCGCCAAGTCAAAAATAATCCCCGATAGCGATGATCTTTGTGACCATCATTATCGGGGTTTTTCCTTTGATGATGACGCGCTTAGTGGCGCGCCTATAAAGATAAGCCTCGTTCTTTTTGCTTGGCGCGCTTGCCAAGCCTTCTTTGCTAGGCCTGTAATCGGTCGGGCTGGAATAGCTGATCAAGCTTGTCCATTAAACCGTCAAGATCATCTACCTGATCAAAATGACCTGTATGCCCATGATGCATAAAGCCCTGATCAATAATATTCTGGAACATGATCAACATCGAATCCCAATAGCCGTTTAAATTAACGATTATAATCGGCTTGTTATGCAATCCAAGCTGGCGCCATGTGATGATTTCCATGGTTTCATCAAGTGTGCCAAGGCCACCTGGGAAAATGACAAAAGCATCTGAAATATCATACATCATGGCTTTTCGTTCATGCATCGAATCGATGATGTGAAGATCGGTAATGCCCTTATGCCCAACTTCAACATTATCAAGAAATTGCGGAATAATGCCGGTAACGCGGCCATTGGCAGCAAGCACCCCATCGGCAACCGCGCCCATCAAACCCATTTTGCCGCCACCATAAACAAGCCCAAGACCGCGTGACCCGATCATTTGTCCCATTTGATAGGCAGCGTCTTTATAAAGGGGGTTTATGCCTGAGGCGGCGCCGGTAAAAACACAAATTTTTTTCATCGAAATTCCTTTTGATGGAAAGGCTGAAGTTAACTAACATTGAACCTTAACGCAATTAGCATTAGTCTGTTAACAGTCATTCACCAACAAACAGGAAACCACATCAGTGCGATCGATACTTTATATTCTGTTTGCGGTGGGCGGGGTGCTTGTTGCGATCGCCTTGTCGATGGTGCTTCTTGATGATGAGGGTGACCAACAGGTTCAACCACAAAGCCCTTCGATTGAGCTGTCACAGCCGGCGGCTGATAAGGCTGTAACAGCTGATAAGGATAGCGGCACAAGCTTGCGGCCGCCAAATGCCACGCCTGCAGCGCCTTTGACGATTGATCTTGCACGCGTCAAACCCGATGGCGCAGCGGTTTTTGCTGGTACGGCGGCGCCAAATGCAAAAATCCGTATTTTTGAAGGTGACATTCTGCTTGGCGAAACAATTACGAATGCAAATGGTGAATGGGTGATTGTGCTTGAAAAATCACTTGCGGCTGGCCAGCATTTGATCTCGGTTGCGATGGAACGCAGTGATGGAACAACCGAAATGGCCGATCGCAGTCTGGCTGTTGAAATTTATCAAGATACCGAAACCAAACCCCTCGTTGCGCTCTTGCCGGAAACCGCGACCGAGGTGCCGGTGCTAATCCAGTCGCCTGATGATGTGGATAAGGCCAAACCGGCCGCAACCGCCAGTGGGTCAATTGTTGCTGATGCTGCCAAGGCTGATGCGGCGATGCTCGAAAAAGCTGAGCCAGCCCCAGCAAAACCCCAAGCCAATAATCAAATTGCGGCGAGTCAGATTGCAGCATTGGCACCAAGTGCGATTGTCTGGCGCGATGCAAGCCGTATTCTGATATCCGGCACATCAAGAGGCGGCGTTCGGGTTGCGGTTAATGATGCCAAAGGGCAATTTGGTGAGGCGCTGGTTTTGGTGGATGGCGCATGGCAGGTGGCCGGCAGTCTTGATATGGATATTGCGGTGAATCAATTACGCTTTGCGTTATTTGATGACGCCAATCAGATCATTGCCCGTTATGACTTGCCGGTCAAAGCGCGTGATTTGGCCAAGGGGCAAGACGGATCGCCGCTGGTCGTGGTGAATAAGGGCGATATGCTGTGGCGCATTGCTTATCACCAGTTGGGCGAGGGGGTTAAATATGTCGATATTGTTCGGCGCAACCAGCAAGATATTGCCGATCCTGATCTGATTTACCCAAAACAGATTTTTGCCGTACCGCAATCATCTGCCACGGCGTCTGATAAAAATTAGATGACCGGTAAAACGGCTTTGCTATTCGTAGCAATGGGGCTGTTATTGGAAATGAGGCCAAGACATGACATTCATACCTGATTGGAAAATTGCCGATGATGGTTGGCCGGTGCTAGCGCTTGCCGGTATTGTGACCATCCTGACAAGCATGATCTTTTTGCCGCTTGGCTGTTTTTTCCTTGGCATCATGATGTGGCTTGCGCACGGGCTTCGGCTGCCAAACCGGCAAACCAAAGCCGATGACCAGATCATTTATGCACCGGCAGATGGTGTTGTTCTTGATATTGAAACTGATCAATTTCCTGATGGTCTTGCCGGTGATGATGCCGTGCCCGCCAAACGCATCACCATTCAAACGCGTTTGACCGATACGCAATTGCAAACAAGCCCGATCACTGGCCATATTGTCGGAAATTTGCTGTTACCCGGTTTGTTTCGCAAATGGGGATTTGATCGCACTAGCTGGCAGGCGGCGCGCGGATCAAATGAACGCCGGGAAATCCGTATTCGTGATGCCTATGATCGCGAAATCATGCTTGTCCAGCTTGGCAGCAAAACCGCGCGTCAGTTGATTTGCCGTCTGGCCGAAGGAAAATTTGTCCAAGCTGGTGCGCCGATTGGCATGGCGCGCATTGCCGGTGTTGTTGATTTCTTTGTGCCGGCGGGATGCAAATTGCTGATCGAAACGGGTCAGCATGTGATTGCTGGTGAAACCGGCATTGCACAATTTGCCTGCAGGCCAAGCACAAAACGGAGCTAGACCCAATGTTTGACGCCCAGCTGCGTCCCTTGATTGACCGGTTGCTAAACCCGATTGGGCGGGGGCTTGTGGCGCTAGGTATGACTGCCAATCAGGTGACAATGATTGGCGCTGCCTTTGGCTTGATTGCGGCGGGATGTGTTGCCGCCGGCCTATTTTATCCGGCTTTGTGGTTTGTCATTGCAAACCGTGTCATTGACGGGCTGGATGGCGCCGTGGCACGCGCCAGCCGGTCAAGCGATTTTGGCGGCTATCTTGATATTGTTAGCGATTTTATCTTTTACAGTGCGATCCCACTGGCCTTTGCAGTGGCGTGGCCAGAAACCGCGCTTGCGGCAGCGTTTCTGATTTTCAGTTTTATTGGCACCGCCACCAGTTTTCTTGGCTTTGCCATCCTTGCCGAAAAACACCAGGTTACGACCCAAATCCGCGGCAAAAAGGCATTTTATTATCTTGGCGGTCTAACCGAAGGAACAGAAACGATACTGCTGTTCCTTGCAATGCTGGTCTGGCCTGACTATTTCAGTCTCATGGCAATCGTCTTTGGCATTTTATGCTGGGTGACAACCGGCACCCGCATCTATGCGGCATATCGCCAATTCAATGACTAGAGGCTAGTCGCCGTCTTCACGATTAAATGGGGCGGTTTTGGTCTTTAAGGAGCGCAGGATAAATGAAATTTGGAATTGGACAATCTACCGCGCGGGTCGAAGACCGGCGGCTGCTGATCGGCGCTGGCCGCTATAGTGATGATATTGCGCCCGGACAGGGCTTGCGTGTGGCGTTTTTGCGCGCCCCTTATGCGCATGCGCACCTGCTGAATATTGATCTGGAGGCAGCGCGGCAGATGGACGGGGTTCACCTTGTCGCAACACAGGCCGATCTAGATGCCGATCATATTGGTGATGTTCTTTGCCAATATCGACCGCCCCTGATTGGCGGCGGTAAAATGCAGCTTGTCAGCAAGCCAGCGATGGTTCGGGATATTAATCGTCATGCAGGCGATATTGTGGCGATGGTTGTTGCTGATCAGCAGGAGATAGCTGATTCCGCAATCGAATTAATTGCTGCTGAATTTGAACCAATGCCAGCGGTTACCGATATTTACGAGGCGATGAAAGATGGCGCGCCGCAGCTTTATGATTGTTACCTCAATAACATTGCCTTTGAATGGGGGGCTGGCAAGCTTGACGAGACTGAAGTTGCGATGAATGCCGCGATTGCCGACGGCCATCAGATTGTCGAGATCGATGTGGTGAATAGCCGCGTTGTGATCAATTCGATGGAAACCCGCCCGATGGTCGCCGCCCCTGGTGCCAAAGACGGCACATTGGATATCTGGTGTGGAACGCAGGGCGTGGTTGGCATTGCCGAACAGATTGCCAAGGCGCTGTCAATGGAACGCAGTGATGTAAGGGTTCAAACTGGCGATGTTGGCGGCAGTTTTGGCTTTAAGATTTTTCTGCATCCAGAACAAATCTGCATTGCATGGGCGGCGCGCCGCCTTGGGCAAATGGTGCGGTGGCAGCAGGAACGATCCGATGGATTCCTGTCAGACTTACACGGTCGTGATAACCGGTCTCGGGCGCGGGCAGCGATTGATAAAACAGGGCGTATTAAGGCGCTTCAGGTCACCGCCCATGCCAATATGGGAGCATGGCTGTCGAATTTTTCAACCTATATCCCAACACTTTCGGGAAGCCGTACCCTGACCACCAATTATGATATTCAGGCGGCAAGCCTGCGGGTGATCGGTGTGGTGACCAATACGCCAGCGGTTGATGCCTATCGCGGGGCAGGACGGCCTGAGGCCAATTATCTCATGGAACGGCTGATGGATCATATCGCCGCTGAAACCGGCCATAGCCGGATTGATGTTCGCCGCGTCAATATGATCAAGCCAAGCCAGATTCCCTATGCGATGGTTTGTGGCGGCACAATTGATTCAGGTGAAATGACCGAACTGTTCGATATGGCGCTTGCCACGGCTGATGTTGCCGGATTTGCCAAACGCAAGGCGGAATCGGCTGAAAATGGCAAGCTTCGCGGTATTGGCTTTGGCATGTATCTCGAGCAATGCGGCAATGGCGCTGACGAAGGTGTTGATATTGAGTTTCAGGACGATGGGCGGGTTATCCTTCATGGCTCGCAGCAATGTAACGGGCAAGGGCATCAAACCACAGTAACGCAAATCCTGTCTGACCGTCTTGGCTATGATGTTGATCTGATTACGGTCAAACAAGGCGATTCCAACCGCAGCCCGCGTGGCACAACCGGTGGTGCGCGAATGACCGCGGTTCTGGGGTCGGCAACAGCAGTCGCAGCGGCAAAGATTATTGATCTTGCCAAGCCTTTTGCTGCCGAAGCGCTGGAATGTGGCGAAGATGATCTGAATTTTACCGATGGCCTGTTTTTGCGGCAGGACACCAACCGGTCAATCACGATTGAAGACCTTGTCCGCCAGCTTGCCATTTCCGGCGAAAAGCACCGGCTGAATTGGGCGCAGCCTTATGAAACCGATGGTGCAACCTATCCTTATGGATGCCATATCATCGAGCTTGAAATTGACCGGCAGACCTGTGCTGTTGAGATTGCCAGCTATCATGTTGTTGATGATTTTGGTCTTGTTATCAACCCGTTAACCCTTGAGGGGCAAATTCATGGCGGCATTGCCCAAGGTGTTGGTCAGGCGCTTTTGGAACATGTTGTTTATGATGATTCAGGCCAGCTTTTGGCCGGATCATTGATGGATTACGCCTTGCCGCGCGCCGATCATTTCCCCGGGTTTCAGATCAGCACACGCAATACGGCCTGCGCCAACAATGCGCTTGGCATCAAAGGGTCGGGAGAAGCCGGTGCCATTGGTGCGCCGCAAGCGGTGATTTCGGCCATTTGTGATGCGCTGGACATTACCCATATTGATATGCCAGCAACGCCGCTGGCCATTTTTAATGCGATGAAGGCCAAAGCCGCCAATTCGCCGAGGCATAAAGGAGAATAGAGTGAGCGATAAGATTAATAAATCTGATGAGGAATGGCGTGAGCAA
>Ga0255756_1000538_pt1 | contig 45927 bp, 39 predicted proteins | sample 011ome_20_FD_179956 | JGI IMG/M metagenome (GOLD analysis project Ga0255756, IMG submission 179956) | Coastal salt marsh microbial communities from the Groves Creek Marsh, Skidaway Island, Georgia - 011509CT metaG (version 2) | ecosystem: Environmental > Aquatic > Marine > Intertidal zone > Salt... | reverse complement strand
CTCTGGCTTATATCTTAAGAGTCTGGACACCTTCATGATTATAAAATCAAAAGACATCTAGCCACTCCAAATACAGGTCATACATTTTCCATGAAGGAATCTGAATAAAAGTTAACCCTGGCCTGAGTGATTGATCAGATAAAAATACTGGTATTCAGTGCTTAATTGCACACGGAAATTACGTACTGAATTAGATGCTATTTATAACGGAATAGCTACTCACCGGCAAGGGCTTTCTGTGATCTTTTGTATATTTGGCGAACAAATTTGCTATACATTTTTAATAAAAAATAAATAATTAAAAAAACCCCCTCAATTTTGCAGTTTGGCAGCATAAAAGTTGACCCTTGCTGCATTAATTTAGCCTATTATTTAATGCCAGATAAAACTCAAATGAGTTACAATACGCGACATTTTGAAACCCGATAAACCGCCTTTTTTGGTGAAATACATGCCTATATATGAATATCGATGTGAGTCCTGTGGGGCAGAACTCGAAAAAATTCAGAAGTTCAGTGATGCACCTCTGACCGATTGCCCGTCTTGTGGAAAAGCTGAATTGAAGAAGCTCGTCTCTGCCAGCAGTTTCAGGCTGAAAGGCTCAGGCTGGTATGAGACCGATTTTAAAAACAAGAGTAAACCGTCGTCAGATACCCAGACTGCACCACCAGCAGCCACCGGCTCTACAGCAAATAGCAATAAAGACAATTCGGCTTCGGCAAAGTCCGGGGATTCAGGAAGTAAGGATAAAAAGGAAACTAAAGGGAGCGAGAAAGCTTCCGCTAAATCGAGCAAAGATAGCAATAATTAAAAGGCTGCTGGCTGCTATAGCGAGTATGACTAATACTCTAACCAATACGTTAAGCAATACAACAGGCTGTTTATACAGCATTAATTCAAGAACTTATTAACAGGAATATTTTATGCGTACGCATTATTGTGGCGAATTGAATGAGAGCCACATCGAACAGACTGTATCTCTTTGTGGCTGGGTGCACCGGCGTCGTGACCATGGCGGAGTCATCTTTCTGGATTTACGAGACCGTGATGGTATTACCCAGGTGGTTTTTGACCCGGATACAGTAGAGGCCTTTGCGACCGCAGAACAAATCCGTAATGAGTTTGTGGTCAGAGTTCAGGGCAGGGTGCGTACCCGTCCGGAAGGAACCGTAAATGCGGAAATGAGTACGGGAAAAATTGAAGTTTTGGGTAAAGAGCTTGAAATCCTGAATGCTGCCGATACCCCGCCATTTCAGCTTGATGAGCACATGGCCGTGCATGAAGATATTCGCCTGCGCAATCGATTCATTGACCTGCGCCGTCCGGAGATGCTGGGTAGAATGAAAATGCGTTCCCAGATCACCAGTAGCATCAGGCGTTATCTGGATGAACATGGTTTTCTTGATATAGAAACCCCTATTCTGACTCGCGCGACACCAGAGGGAGCCCGGGATTACCTGGTCCCCAGTCGTACCCACCCAGGAAAGTTTTTTGCGTTGCCTCAGTCCCCTCAGTTATTCAAACAGCTACTGATGGTGTCAGGCCTTGATCGTTACTATCAGGTAGCAAAGTGTTTTCGCGATGAGGATTTACGTGCCGATCGCCAACCTGAATTCACCCAGATAGATATAGAAACCTCTTTTCTTGATGAAAATGAAATCATGGCCATTTCCGAGACCATGATCAGGGAAGTTTTCAGCAAGCACCTGGGCGTCGATTTGCCGGAGTTTCCGAGGATGACCTATGAGGAAGCGGTATGCAAATATGGTATTGACCGTCCTGATTTAAGAATCCCCATGCAACTGGTTGATATTGCAGACTTGATGAAAAGCGTTGAATTCAAGGTGTTTAATGCGCCGGCGAATGATCCTGATAGCCGTGTTGTGGTGTTGAAAGTTGACGGGGGAGCCGTGCTGTCCCGAAAGCAAATTGATGCATACACAGATTTCGTAGCGATTTACGGTGCCAGAGGGCTTGCCTGGATCAAGGTTAATGATATCGATGCTGGTATTGAAGGGCTGCAATCACCCATTCTTAAATTTATGCCGGAAGAAATCGTTAACAGCGTATTGCAAAGGACAGAAGCGAAGACTGGCGACATCCTTTTCTTTGGCGCGGATAAAGCATCCATTGTTAATGAAGCGATCGGAGCCTTGCGCGTTAAGGTAGGTGAAGACCTGGAGATGATTGAATGTGAATGGGCTCCGGTTTGGGTCGTTGATTTTCCGATGTTTGAATATGACGAAAAAGAAAGCAGATACACCTCTGTGCATCATCCATTTACGGCGCCTTCCTGCACACCAGACGAGCTCATTGAAAACCCCGGCAAAGCGCTGTCACGAGCCTATGACATGGTGCTCAATGGTACAGAGTTGGGTGGCGGTTCTATCCGTATCAATAAAACCGATATGCAGCAGGCGGTTTTTAAAATACTGGGTATCAGCCCTGAGGAAGCAGATGAGAAATTTGGCTTTCTGCTCAATGGCCTCAGGTATGGTTGTCCGCCCCATGGTGGTATCGCTTTCGGCCTGGATCGGCTGGTTATGATGATGACGGGTACACAATCTATAAGAGATGTGATTGCCTTTCCAAAGACACAGTCTGCTGCCTGTCTGCTGACCAATGCGCCAGGTGAAGTCAATAACAGGCAATTACGTGAACTGAACATCCGTTTACGTGAACAACCGAAAGCGGCTGAAGGCCAGGAAAGTCCGCCTGAATAAAGTTGACCCTGCCCTGGAAGGGGCAGGAAAACCCATGAGTCGGGTTGCGCAATTGGAAAATTCCGGTAATGGGCAGAAGGTTAACGTCAATGCCAAAATTTCTCATGCTGTAATGGAACAATTAAAGCCTGAATCCTGATACCATTTCCTCACTTTGTCAGGGCAACCAAAACGGCCGGGTGTTGCAGGACCATAAATGACTATCATTCTAGGAATTGACCCGGGTTCACGCCTATGTGGTTACGGACTCATCAACGCCAAAGGCAACAAGCTCGACTATCTTGCCAGCGGCGTCATAAAAATGGGGTCCAGTCCATTTCCTGAAAGACTCCATACTATTTTTACTGATATATCCGATATCATTGAAGAGTTCGCGCCTAATGCAGCGGCTATCGAAGATGTTTTTATGGGTAAAAATGCATCTTCGGCGCTAAAGCTTGGTCAGGCACGAGGTGCGGCTATTGTAGCCTGCACCCGATACGATTTGCCTGTTGCGGAATATTCCCCAAGAAGAGTGAAACAGGCTTTGGTAGGCAAAGGACAGGCAGAAAAAAGCCAGGTGCAGCAAATGGTAAAATCATTGCTTGGACTTGCCAGTGTCCCGGCAGAGGATGCTGCCGACGCATTGGCCATTGCCATTTGTCATGCCAATACTGAAAGCACCCTGATTCGAATGGCGGGAGTAAAGTCTGGCAGACGAGGGCGCTTGCAGGCGTCTGACTGAACAGGAAGAGATTTTCCAATCATCCCCATGACTGTGAAACTGAAAGGAAACTAGTACACCTAATGATAGGCAGAATTAGCGGAATCTTACTTGAGAAAGACAATCAGCAGGCCTTGATTGACATACAAGGTGTGGCATATGAAGTAGAAGTGCCGCTGAATACTTTTTTCAACCTGCCCAATCCTGGCGCAGCAGTTACCCTGCATACTCACTTCGTTGTGAGGGAAGATGCCCAGCTATTGTTTGGCTTTCTTGAAGAGCGGGAGAGGGGCTTTTTTCGGCTTCTTATTAAAATTAATGGCGTCGGCCCAAAATTGGCGTTGGCGATGTTGTCTGGTATGGAAGTTTCCGAATTTGTTCGCTGTGTTCAACATGATGATGTGAAGACGCTGGTTAAATTACCCGGGGTTGGTAAAAAAACTGCCGAGAGGCTGATTATTGAAATCAAGGACAAGTTAAAAGACTGGCAGGGCAATGACCATTTGCCCGCACTTGACGGTGGTGTTGCATCGCGTCAAGGTAATGGCAGTATTGAAGAGGCCGAAACGGCGCTTATTTCTCTTGGCTACAAGCCGCAGGAAGCAAGCCGCGCTGTTATTACTGCAGTAAAGATACTGGAAGAGTCAGAGCTGGAAGCAGACAGTGAAAATCTGATCAGAACAGCCCTTAAGAATATGTCTTAATGAGAGCCAGCCTGGCTGGTTAAAACGAATGCGAGAAGAAGACAGAATAGTTGCCGCCACTGACACCGTTAGCGAGGATGTTCAGGAAAATGCCATACGTCCTGCCAGACTGGCGGATTATATTGGGCAGGAAGTGGTCAAAGAACAGATGGAGATTTTTATCAGTGCTGCCCGTAAAAGGTCAGAGGCACTTGATCATACTCTGGTGTTTGGTCCTCCGGGGCTTGGCAAGACAACCTTGTCTCATATTATTGCTAATGAAATGGGGGTTTCACTTAAAAGTACCGCCGGGCCGGTTCTGGAAAAAGCAGGCGATCTAGCAGCCATGCTGACTAACCTGGAAGAGGGTGATGTGCTGTTTATTGATGAAATTCATCGTTTAAGCCCGGCAATTGAGGAGATTCTGTATCCGGCCATGGAAGACTATCAGCTGGATATTATGATTGGTGAAGGGCCTTCTGCGCGTTCGTTAAAACTGGAGCTGCCCCCATTTACCCTGGTTGGAGCCACAACACGGGCGGGACTGTTGACCTCGCCCCTGAGAGACCGCTTTGGCATAGTGCAGCGACTTGAGTTTTATTCGATGCAGGAACTCAGCAAAATCGTTAAACGTTCGGCCGTAATAATGGATATTGAATGTGACGATGAGGGTGCAGTTGAAATAGCCAGACGCTCACGGGGAACACCACGAATTGCGAATCGGCTGTTACGTCGTGTGCGCGATTATTCCGAGGTAAAAGGCGATGGCAAAATAGCCGGAGCAATTGCTGAAACGGCTCTTGATATGCTGAGTATCGATAAAAATGGTTTTGATCACATGGATAGGCGACTGTTAATGACGATGATTGAAAAATTTGATGGCGGGCCGGTAGGCGTGGATAGTATTGCTGCGGCAATTAGCGAGGAAAGAGGGACGGTTGAGGATATTCTTGAACCCTACCTGATCCAGCAGGGGTTTATTCAGCGAACGCCACGTGGACGAGTTGTCACGCAATTTGCCTATCGCCATTTCGGGCTTGATATCAGTGGGGCTCCAGAGGATTTGTTAGCTAATGTCAGTGGTGACACTGATAAACAATAAATTGTCACTATAGATAACGGCCTGTGAGAACGAATATATTTTTAAAGCCGAGACAGGCATTTCTCAATAAGAAAAAATCAGTAACAATACAAACCATACAAACCATAGTAAATAGTAATGGCTGTAATACGTAGTAAGAGTAGCAGTAATAATGAAATATAAAAGCGAAATTAGAGGTACTAGATGAGTGATTCGCTGAGTTTATGGAACTTGATTTTAAACGCGAGCTGGCTGGCACAACTTGTGATGCTCAGTCTTTTTCTGATTTCCGTGATGTCATGGGTCATCATAGTGCAGAAATGGATCATTATTTCCGATGCGGAAAAGGAAGTGTTCAGTTTTGAAAAGCGCTTCTGGTCCGGAATGGACTTAAGCCAGTTATACCGTGATGGTTCCAATAAGCAGAAAAATAATACCAGCATGATAGGGATGGAAAATCTGTTTCGCTCAGGCTTTAAAGAGTTCACACGTTTACGACAACAGCCGGGAATTGAGTCGGATGCTGTTATGGAAGGCGCGGGCCGGGCCATGCGAGTTGCTCTGGCCAGAGAAGAGAAAGTGCTGGAAAGGCATTTGCCTATTCTGGCCACTGTTGCTTCTGTATCAGTTTATCTGGGCTTGTTCGGTACGGTGTGGGGAATCATGAATACCTTCGTGAGTCTGGCAAACCAGAGTCAGGCCAGCCTGGCGGTGGTAGCGCCCGGTATTGCTGATGCCTTGCTGGCCACCGAGATGGGATTGTTTGCCGCGATTCCTGCTGCCATTGCCTATAACCGGTACGCGGCAAACGTTGATTCTATTATTCACAGCTACATGACCTTTACCGACGAATTTTCGAGTATTTTGCATCGTCAGGCACATACCAGGCGAATAGAGGAATAAACAGGGTGGATAGACCGCGCCGAAGAAAACAAATGGCAGAAATCAATGTCGTTCCGCTCATTGATGTGATGTTGGTGTTATTGATTGTGTTTATGATTACTGCGCCGCTTATCACCCAGGGTATCAAGGTGGATTTGCCCCGCGCCGATGCGGAGCCAGTGGAGAACAGTGATGAGCTGACACTGGTAGTTTCTATCAATGCCGAAGGGGCCTATTTCATCAGTCTGGGCGCGGAAGAGGATCCTCAGCCAGTTGCACTGGAGAGTATTCAGGCAGATGTGGAAAAAATTCTCAGCCAGAATCCTGCAGTACCCGTTTTTGTTGAAGCCGATGAATCAGTAAATTACGGGGTGGTAACCAGATTAATGTCTACCCTTGCCACTGCTGGCGCGGAAAATCTCAGGTTAATTACCCAGCCGCCTGCCGCAGAATTATAGTCGGGAAAAGCGAACCGGATTTGCAGCCGGAATTACCATGAAAAAATTCCATCCAATGGCATTGCTACTGAAGTTTGAAGGCTACCCACCGGCAGTAATTGCCTCAGTTGCCATGCATGCCTGCCTCTTTCTTTTCATACTGGGCAAGAGCGTCGATACCTCCGATTTCGTTACTGTTGAAGATCCGGTCATCATCACGGCTAGCGCCATTGATTTAAATCCGCAACGACTTCGGCGCCTTGAACGCCTGGAGCAGGAAAGAGTGGCAGACCAGCAGCGCAGGCAACAGGCGCAACGGGATGAACTGGCGCGGCAGGAACGTGAAAGAGCTGAGAGTGCGGAAAGGGCTGAAAGACTGGCGAGACAAGAGCGAGAGCGGCAACAAACCCTGGAGCGTGAACAAAGACAGCAAAGAGAAAGGCAAGAAGCAAGCAGGCAAGAAGAAATCGCGCGTCAGCGTGCCGCTGAAGACGATGCCCGCAGAAGAGAGCAGGAGCGCCTGGCCCAGCAGCAGGCAGAACGTGAGGCAGCGACAAGAGCCGCGCAGGAAGCTCAGGCAAACCAGATTGCCAGTGAAAACCTGTTAGTCGCCGAATACGCAGGTATAATAAAGCGCGTCATCAGCCAAAACTGGCAGATACCGCCCAGTGCCCGCAATGGCATGATGACTGAAGTAAGGCTGCAACTGGTCCCGACAGGGGAAGTCGTTGCAGTAAACATTATTCAGTCCAGTGGTAATGATGTGTTTGACCGGTCAGTATTGCAGGCTGTAGAGCGTGCAGACAGGTTTAGCGAGTTGCAGGATCTGGACAACGCGGTTTTTGAGCGAAATTTTAGAACATTTACATTGGTTTTTAGACCAGAGGATTTATTGCGATGAAAAAGCCAGGCCTAATAGCATTTACTATTATCCTGACAACCCTGTTCTTCTCCACATCAGGTTATGCTCAACTGCAAATTGTCATTACCCAGGGGGTTGATGATCCAGTTCAAATTGCCATTGTTCCTTTTGAATGGAGCGGTTTTGGTTTGCTCGAGGAAGATGTCGCCGGAATCGTCAAAAACAACCTGCAAAATAGTGGTGAATTCAGAGCGATTGCTGAAGCCAATATGCTGAGCACGCCCCATGAAGAGCAAGAAGTGTTCTTCAGGGACTGGCGTTTCCTCGGTGCTGACTACTTGTTGATTGGAAAGATTGTCGATAATGGGGCAGGTGGTCCGTTGCAGGTGCAATATGACTTTTTCGATGTACTAAGGGAAGACAATCTAATTTCAGAAGTCGTTAGTGCTGGCAGAAATCAATTAAGGGATGTATCTCACGCGATCAGCGACAGAGTTTTTGAAGAAGTGACCGGTGTCAGAGGAGCCTTTTCCACAAAAATTCTTTATGTAACATCTCAGCGTATTAATACTGACCTTACTTATTATCAGTTGAATATGTCAGATGCAGACGGTGGCCGCTCTCAGGTGCTGCTAAATTCGCAAGAGCCAATCATGTCGCCGAACTGGTCACCTGATGGCCAGAAAATTGCATATGTTTCATTTGAGTCTACCCGGCCACGAATTTACATGCAGGAACTGGCTACGGCGCAAAGAGAAATGTTGACGGACTTTCCCGGAATAAACAGCTCACCTGTGTTTTCTCCCGATGGCACCAAAATGGCTATGGTCTTATCAAAGGATGGGAATCCGGATGTTTATGTTCTGGATCTGCGCACCAGAGACTTGCGCCGTGTAACCAATCATTTTGCCATTGATACCGAGCCCAGCTGGACTCCTGACGGCGAGTCACTGATTTTTACTTCGGAGCGGGGCGGTAATAGCAGACCACAAATCTACCAGGTATCACTGGATAGTGGATGGGTAGAGCGGCTTACTTTCCAGGGAACCTATAATTCAAAAGGCTTAATGTTACCTGATGGTGTCAATTTACTGATGATTCACCGTGAAAACACAGGTGATGAATACCATCTCGCCATCCAGAATATTGAGCGTGGAACAATCCGTGAACTGACCTCAACAGCGCTGGATGAATCACCCAGTATCGCCCCTAATGCCAGTATGGTGATCTATGCCTCGAAAGCCGGTAATCTCGGGATATTAAACGCTGTTTCCATTGACGGACGCGTCAAGTTCCAGCTACCATCCGCGCAAGGTGATGTCAGGGAACCTTCATGGTCTCCATTTTTTGACTAAATTTGCAAAATGTTGAGCAATATCCACAATAAGGTATTGTTTTACAGGCTAAAATTTTAGAGAATTAAAGAGTTTTAGCCCCGTACGCGTAAATCGCCCAAAACTGCGTGAAAAAAGGCAAAAAATTTTAAAAAACAGTTAACTAACTGATTATTAGAACTGGCTGGCAATAGCTAAGTGCAGATTTTGATATATAAAGAGTTAGCAACATTTAACTAGTTAACGCATAGTGAACGAGAGGAGTAGGTATGCAAACTTTTAAAGCATTCAAATTAGGTATGGCACTGCTGATGACTATAGCACTGGCTTCATGCGCATCAAGCGATACCGAAGACATGTCAGAATCTTCTGATATGGGTATGGAAAGCTCCAGCTCTAGCTCTACAGGCGGCTCCAGCTCCGCTACTTCCAATGCAGCAGATATGGGTGACGGATTAACTGCTCGAGAAAGACAGCAGCGTGATGATGCCCTGTCCATGACCGTCTTTTATTTTGAGTTTGATCGTTCTGACCTGAGCGCTGAAGCACGTGCTGCGCTGGTTCATCATGCCAACTACCTGAAAAGTAATCCTTCAGCACGTTATCGTCTGGAAGGACATGCTGATGAACGTGGTACTCGTGAGTACAACCTTGCATTAGGTGAGCGTCGTGCCCAGGCCATTGAGCGTTATCTGCAGGTACAGGGTGTTTCCTCCAATCAGCTTGAAACCATCAGTTATGGTGAAGAAAACCCGGTTGATGCCCGTACTACAGAAGCAGCTTATGCCTTGAACCGTAGGGTAGAAGTTCACTAGGACTAAACCTGTTTGAAAACTAAGCCGGGTTCGCCCGGCTTATTTTTTTCGGAAAAATTATTTTTATGCAGACATTCGTCAAACTGATACTGACACCGGCATTTGCCCTGTGCAGTGTGTTTTTTTGTATTAACGCCGCAGCCCAGGTGAGGGTGGTGGATGCTGGTAGCACTCAGGAAAACCGGGCACAGGCAATACCTGCAGCACCGAGTAATAATTCCCAGAATGACATAATGGTAAACATGTATCTGCAGCTTGAAGCATTACAATCGGAGATTCAAAATCTACGAGGTCTGGTGGACGAGCAGTCTTATCAGATCAAGCGCATGCAGACCGAACAGCGTGACCGCTATCTGGATACCGATTCCCGTCTGAGTGAAATAAATAGCCAGGTCCAGTCTTACCACGGTGGGCAGCCAATAGCAGGCATACGTCCGGCTCCTTCGGTCAATCCAGTAACTGAGCGTAGCGCTAATGCCAATGGCGCTGTTAACCTGCCAGCAAATAATCAGCCCGTTACCAATCCAGTTGCTGTCGGCGCTGGTGTTGCTATTGCCTCACCTCAAACAGAACAGGAACTTTATCGTGAAGCCCTTAATCTCCTGCTGGAAGATGAGGCGTTTACTGAATCAATAAGCCTGTTCCAGCAGTATATAGAACGCTATCCAAGAGGGCGTTATCTGACAAACACGCTTTACTGGCAAGGGGCTGCTATGGAACTGGCAGGCCTGCATGCCCAGTCAATTCTTGTTTTACAACGGCTGATCAACGAGTTTCCGGCTGATGCGAAGGCGCCTACTGCCTTGCTTCGACTTGGCACGGTGTATCGTAAAATGGGTGAAAATGCCCAGGCCGCATCACAATGGCGACGCATTGCAGAAGACTATCCGGAGAGTGTTTCCGAGATTGAAATTGCCAATGAATACCTGAGTGAAATCAGTAACTGATCATTCTTCCTCTCTGAATACTTCAATATAATCATGAGCGCGACACTGCGTATTAGCGAAATTTTTTATTCACTCCAGGGCGAAGCCAGAACGGTGGGGCGGCCAACGATTTTTATTCGCCTTACCGGTTGCCCACTGCGCTGTCAGTATTGTGATACTGCCTATGCTTTCAGTGGCGGCATTATTTATTCGCTCGATCAGATTCTTCAGGAACTAAAACAGTACCGAACAAAATTTATTACCGTGACCGGTGGTGAGCCACTTGCCCAGGAAAACTGCATTGCGTTGTTGAGTCAGCTTTGTGATCTTGGCTTTGAGGTTTCATTGGAAACCAGTGGGGCAATGGACGTGTCCAGAGTTGATGAGCGCGTGATCAAAGTGCTTGATCTGAAAACTCCCGGCTCCGGAGAAATGAAGAGAAACCTTGAAGCTAATATTGCGTATCTGAATAGACTGGATCAGGTTAAATTTGTCATCTGTGACCGTGAAGATTACGAATGGGCCTGCGCAAAAGTAGAGCAGTTCAAGCTGACAGACACAGTTGATGACGTTCTGTTTTCGCCAAGTAACGAGGAGCTTGAAGCCCGTGAGTTGGCTGAATGGGTACTCGCTGATCAGCTTGATGTCAGGCTTCAGGTGCAACTGCATAAATATCTCTGGGACAACAAACCTGGACATTAAGGATGATCGAGAAGACTAATAACAGAGCGGTAGTTTTACTTTCCGGTGGATTGGATTCAGCTACCTGTCTGGCCATCGCCCAGGAAGAGGGTTATGAATGTTATGGACTCAGCTTTGATTATGGGCAAAGGCATCGTGTAGAGCTGGAAGCGGCAGAAAAACTTGCCAAATTAGCCGAAATTAACGATTACAAAATTATACCTGTGGATATGAGGGGCATTGGTGGATCGGCGCTGACCGACTCCGCAATAGCTGTCCCGGAAGAAGAAAGTGAGGGCATTCCCGTTACTTATGTTCCGGCTCGCAATACTGTATTTCTTGCCTATGCGCTGGGATGGGCAGAGGTACTATCAGCCAGAGCTATTTTTATCGGGGTTAATGCGCTGGATTACTCAGGTTACCCGGATTGTCGTCCTGACTTTATCAACGCTTTCCAGAAAATGGCCAATCTGGCTACCAAGATGGGGGTAGAAGGCGAGTCTATTGTGATCAAGACGCCTTTAATTCATCTGACAAAAGCCGAGATAATCAGTAAAGGTATCAAGCTGGGAGTGGATTACAGTAAAACAACCTCGTGCTACCAGGCAGACACTGCTGGCAGGGCCTGTGGCAAGTGTGACAGTTGTCGTTTACGCAGAAAAGGCTTTGCCGAAGCGGGCATTGCTGATCCTACCCTTTATTGCGAATAAACCCAGCTTCGCCGGGTTGTATATAAGGCTCGATTAGGGCTTGTTTTTTTCTACTTTTTGAGTAGTATGTGCGCCTTTGTTTTAGGGCGATGGATCTGTTCAGCAAGTGCTGGCGTATACAAGCCAATAGCTTGAATCGCAGTACAGTCTTCGCTGTTTTAAAGCATGATTTCAGGGCATGTTTTAGACAAGAATTGAGAGTAAAGTTTTGGGGCGTTAGCTCAGTCGGTAGAGCAGTTGGCTTTTAACCAATTGGTCGTGCGTTCGAGTCGCACACGCCCCACCACCACAAAAGGGTCTGGAATAAATTCCAGGCCCTTTTTTTTGCATTTTTTTTTGCATTTTTTTTGAGGTAATCAGCAGCTTTCCCCAGTCATCTCACAGGCTTTATTTTGCGGCTGCGCGCCTTAGCCGGTCATTAAGCGCACTACCGAGATCCTCTTCGGGAAATGTTTGGGCGATTATTTGTTTATACCCCAGTTGATCAATTTCATGCAGGGCGGCATACAGTCTTGCGCCAGCCTCCTCCAGGGAGCCTTTGGCACTTAACCAGAACACGTTACTGGAAATATCGCCTGGGGGCTTTTTCCATAACAGGCAGGCCGAGCTGTTCGCTTCATGATCCCGAAGAGGATCTGCATTCATAACCAGCGGCGTCATTGGGCTGTAATGTTTGAGGGCGCTGCCTGGCGCCACAGCAGGCCCCTGGGTGATGGATGAAGCAAGGTCGGTCAGCTTGATCCCGGCGCGATTTTCAATTTCTGTTTTACCTAATGCCCCATGTCTTAGTAAAACGGGAGCAGATTCATTCCTCGCATCAACAATAGTTGACTCCAGTCCAAGTGAGCAGGGTCCACCATCAAGAATATAGTCAATTCTATCGCCAAGGTTGTCTGCGACATGGGCAGCAGTGGTAGGGCTTATGTAAGCAAAAGGATTGGCGCTTGGTGCTGCTAATGGAAACTCGAGGGTTTCTATCAACTGACGAAATACCGGATGTAGCGGGCAGCGCACACCGACACTGTCCAGTCCGGCAGTAACAATATCAGGAATAACCTTGGCTTTCGGCAGGATAAGGGTTAACGGGCCTGGCCAGAACAAATCAGCAAGATGCCTTGATAGGTCATTAAAGCTGGCAATGCTTTGTGCAATGGAAACTGAGGCGACATGACAGATTAAAGGGTCAGTCGCGGGGCGCCCCTTGGCCTTATAGATGTTTTCACAGGCTGAGCTGTTAAATGCATTCGCGGCCAGGCCATAAACAGTTTCTGTCGGGATTGCCACCAGGCCGCCATTACGTAAAACACCGCGCAGCAATTCAAGGTTTTCATCTGTTGGTTGTAAAACTGAAGCCATTTACGCTTAATTCTGGTCGCAGAAAATTGGTGAGCGAAGAATAAACAGCTAACTGTGTCGCGTCCAGTTTAAATGGGTACAAAGCCAGGTGCAGAAAGTTATCAAGGACAGGCATTCGGCGCTCTTTTTGCATAAGTCGGGAAATCTAATATGGTATATTAGGCGTCTTTATGACGACTCCAGAAAGTTTATGACATTACTCAACAAGAACACCGAATCTGAGTTCGCTGCAGAGCGAGCCTTTGTAAAATCTTACCTGGACAAGGTGCCCGGCCAATGTACCCTGCCTGTCGATAAGTCTGATGAATTAAAAGAGAAAATCAGTGCCTTGCTGCATGAGCGTAATGCAGTTCTGGTTGCCCATTACTATACCGATGCCTTGCTGCAATCACTGGCTGAAGAAACTGGCGGCTTTGTTGCCGATTCACTTGAAATGGCTCGCTTTGGCAATCAGTCAGAAGCGCAAACGATTGTGGTAGCCGGTGTTAAGTTCATGGGCGAGACAGCGAAGATTCTCAATCCGGAAAAAACAATCCTTATGCCAACACTTGAGGCGACCTGTTCTCTTGATATTGGATGTCCTGCAGATACTTTTGCCAGTTTCTGTGATGCGCATCCTGATCATGAAGTGGTGGTCTATGCGAATACCTCAGCTGAAGTAAAAGCCCGGGCAGACTGGGTAGTGACCTCTGCCATTGCTCTTGATGTGGTGGAACATCTGATCGCTGAAGGCAAGTCGGTGATCTGGGCGCCTGACAAACATCTGGGAAATTATATTCAGAAAAAGACCGGCGCTGAAAACATGCTTATCTGGGATGGCGCCTGCATCGTGCATGAGGAATTCAAAACCCGTGCGCTGGATACCATGCGTCATTTATATCCTGATGCAGCAATACTGGCGCATCCAGAGTCGCCAATGGCAATACTGGAGCAGGCTGATGTGGTTGGTTCAACAACTCAGATTATCAAGGCGGCTTGCGAAAGACCGGAAAAGACTTTCATCGTGGCAACCGATGCCGGAATATTTTACAAAATGCAGCAACTGGCGCCGGACAAGGAGTTTATTTTGGCACCAACAGCCGGGGAAGGGGCGACATGTCGCAGTTGCGCCCAGTGTCCCTGGATGGGCATGAATACTCTGGAGTCACTTTATGATTCGCTGTTAAACGGTAGTAATGAGATTCACGTCGACCCTTCATTATGTGAAAAGGCAATGGTTCCCCTGCAACGTATGCTGGACTTTCGTCAATCACAGCAAGATGCCTGAATAGAAAAAGTCTAAAAACTCAAGGGAACTATCGGTAGTATCTGTTCTGAAGATTACGAATGTAATCCAGGCGTTGCTGTATTCTGGCTTTCAGCAATCTGTCTTTTTCCATGTTCAGGGCAAGGTTAAACTGGTTGCGGGCTCGGGTAAAATCACCAATAGTAATGAAATACTCGCCTCTGGCCTGGTGAACTTTACTAATATTCCCCGCTTTTCCCTGAATTTCTGCCAGTTGATACCACAATTCCGGATCATTCGGTTGCACCAGGGACTGTTTTTCCAAAGCGGCAGCAGCGTCGCTATAGCGGCCATTGGCATTAAGTGTATTGGCGTAGGACATGGACAAGGGGTGATTGTCGGGGTTAATTCGCAGGTTTTTCTCAAGGATGCTCAGTGCCTTTGAAAAATTGCCAGCTTCGCGCGCAATATCTGCTTCCAGCATGACATAGGTAATTCGGGTAGGGTCTTTCTTTAGCAGACTATCGAGAGTTTGCGAGGCCTGAACATGCTGTCCGTTATAAAGTTGTCCCAATGCAATGCCATAGATCGCGGCATCTTCCTCGACACCATTGAGTTGCGGTAAATCTCTCTGTAAAGCCTGAACTATTGCATCCTTGTCATTTGCGTAATGTAGCGTCGCCCTTTGCTTCATAAGCAGGAACTCTATGCTCTGGGCATGCTGGACCGCGGGCAGTACATTGGAGCGGTTTTTGCTGTCTGCGATGCGATTCTCATCAAGGGGGTGGGTCGACAGGAATTCCGGCAATCTGCGGGAATAACTTTGCATACGCATCATCTGCTCAAACATCCCGGCCATGTCATTGGGATCAAAGCCGGCATTGTAGAGCGTTCGAATGCCGATACGGTCAGCTTCCTGTTCATTACTCCTGCTATAACGTAACCTGTTTTCCTGACCAACAGCCTGAGTGGTCATAAGAGCTGCCTGTCCGGCATCACCGCCCACTGTTGACGCAATAATAAGGCTGGCAAGCAGACCGGCAACACTGGGCAGGGCACTTTTCTGAGCTTCCTGCACTGAGCGCGCGTAGTGGCGTTGGCTAATATGTGCAAGCTCATGGGCCAGAACAGAGGCAAATTGACCTTCGTTTTCTGCAAACAGGAAGAGGCCGGCATTAACACCAACGATGCCTCCCGGGGCCGCAAAGGCGTTCAGAATTTCATTATCGATGAGAACGAATTCCAGACGGTGGTCGCGAAGTTCACTCTTCACTGCCAGCTTGTAGGTGAGACTGATGATGTACTCCATCATCAGTGGATCATCCAGCATCGGAGTTTCCCTGCGGATCTGCCGTAACAGCTCCCTGCCAAACTCGTATTCCTGCTGTGTAGAAATGGTGCCAGAGACGGAGTCACCCAATACTGGTAAATTTACCTGGGCATATGCTTGCCTGCCCATACTCAAGAGGATGAGTACGAGTAGTGTGGCTAGCGTGAAATGGCGTCGTATTGGCATTGGTCTGTTATTTGGGGAAGTTTTCATGATAGAAACAGGCTTTACACCTCTTTAGACCCTTAATAATACACATTATTACAAAGCTTAACTCGGTTTTTTACTGCGCACTTGCTAAAATTGCGGCATGCAAACCTCAATTGATATAGAGCTGGATTTATGTGGCCTGACTTGCCCATTACCTCTGCTGAAAACTAAGCAATCCCTGAACAAGATGCTTTCGGGACAAGTGGTCAAGGTAATTGCTACAGATCCTGGCTCAGAGCGGGATTTTCAGGTTTTTATGCAGCAAAGTGGCAATCAGCTACTGGAAGTTGAAAAGGCAGACGGCAAATTTTATTACTGGATTCAAAAAAGTTGATATTCAAACGCACCAGCAGCCACCAGAAAATTAAAGGTAGCTGTCTGGAATTACCGTTAAGTGTTGGTGGCGGATGCTAACAAGCGATGAAAGCTAATAACAGGCAAAGCATGATTAGAGTATTTAGTGGATTGTATGAGCGCTACTTTTCCGAAGAAGAAGCGTTAATCTTCACCCTGTTACTTGTTGCAGGCACAGTCATCATGCTCACCATGGGTGGAGTGATAGCGCCGCTTTTGTGGGCCATGGTATTAACCTTCATGTTGCAGGGGCTGGTGAATTCTCTGGTGAAAATTAACGTGCCCAGACGTATTTCCGTCTATCTTGTTTACGTAATCTTTCTTGGCGTTACCCTCATCATTTTCCTGTTTTTCCTTCCTTTTAGCTGGAGCAGGCTTTCTTTGTTCATCGAAGAACTGCCGACTATGGTGAATCAGTTGCGCTCCCTGTTTTTGCTGTTACCGGAAAATTACCCGGAACTGTTTTCGCAAACCCAGGTGGAGCAGTGGCTTGATAACATGCAGGGCGAGATAGGGCAGTTTGGGCAAATTCTGCTGTCTTATTCGGTGGCCAGTATTACCAGGCTGGTGACTATTGTCGTGTACACGATTCTGGTCCCTATCATGGTCTTTTTCATGTTGAAAGACTCTGAAAAGCTCCTCAATTTCCTGGAGAGCTGGTTACCTGAAAAACGCCCTATCATGGCCCAGGTATGGCATGAAATGAATGACCAGCTAGCCAACTATATCCGCGGCAAAGCCCTGGAAATTTTTATCGTTGGTACTTCCAGTTTTGTACTGTTTTCTCTTTTTGGTTTGAATTATCCCTTGCTTCTTGCGGTATTGGTCGGCCTTTCGGTCATAGTTCCCTATGTCGGTGCTACTGTAGTTACGGTACCGGTTTTTCTTGTCGCATTTTTTCAGTGGGGCTTTACCGGCGATCTGGCGCAGATATTAGTGGCCTATACTGTTCTGCAGCTAATTGACGGCAATATCCTGGTGCCGCTGATTTTTTCCGAAACCGTTAATCTGCACCCCATAGCTATAATCACTGCTGTACTGGTATTCGGCGGACTGTGGGGGTTCTGGGGCGTGTTTTTCGCAATCCCGCTGGCCACTTTTCTGAAGGCGGTCATCAGGGCCTGGCCCATAAGCAATGCTCCAGATAATCCTGTGTGATACGGAAAGTCCCCGTTGTTTTCCTGTGTTAAGTTGCCTTGGGTTAAGCTAAAATCAGTCCTTTTTATCGGGCGTCCAGTCTGAACATAATCAATTTTTATTTGTCTACTGACAGGAACGCCCGCTATCAGGCTTGTGGACAGGTCGGAAAAGTTTAAAAGAGTGTTAAAAAGATAGTTAAAACATGATTTTCAAAGCGTTATCGGCAATCAACAGCTAGAAAATAGAGATTATTAGTGAATATGATAAAGGGCAGTATTGTTGCAATTGTTACCCCGCTGCAAGCAGATGGAAGTCTTGATCTGCCTGCTATGTCACGTTTGCTGGAATGGCATGTGGAGCAAGGCACTGATGCTATTGTGGCAGTAGGAACCACAGGTGAATCTGCCACCCTGGATATCGATGAGCACTGCACCGTTATTACTCATGTGGTAAAAGAGATCGCCGGGAGAATTCCTGTTATAGCGGGTACCGGGGCTAATTCAACCACTGAAGCCATTGAGCTTACGCAAGCGGCAAAAAAAGCCGGTGCTGATGCCTGCCTGTTGGTGACGCCTTATTACAACAAGCCAACTCAGCGTGGTCTGGTTGAGCATTATCGAAAAATTGCTGAAAGTGTTGATATTCCACAGATTCTATACAATGTCCCAGGCCGAACTGCCTGCGATATGTTGCCGGAAACCATAAGAATTCTTTCTGACGTACCCAATATAGTAGGTGTAAAAGAAGCCACTGGCGATGTAGCTCGTGGCAAAGAAGTTTTACAGCTATGCGATGAAGGCTTTGCGGTATATTCCGGTGATGACGCAACCTCACTGGAGTTAATTTTGGCTGGCGCTGTTGGTTCCATTTCCGTAACTGCGAATGTTGTTCCAGGTCCACTTCATGAAATGTGTAGATTGGCAATGTCTGGCGAGGCCGAGGCGGCTAATTTAATTAACGATAAAATTGCCAGATTACATGAATTACTGTTTCTGGAATCAAACCCGATTCCAGTGAAATGGGCTTTGAAAGAGATGGGCATGATAGGGCCGGCAATCAGGTTGCCACTGGTTGAATTTGATGAAAAGTTTCATGAGATTTTGCGTGAAGCCCTTCAGCAAGCAGGCGCTTTATAAGGTGCAAAAAAAGGGGCTTATTGAAAACAACCATGATGGAAGCCAAAGCTCTTATACTCAACATGATTTTAACCTGATAGCCGAAAATTAATTAATTCCAGAGATAAACATAATCAAAACCAAGCAGAAATTAATTACCATGCAAGTCAGTAAAGCATGCACAAAACTACCTGCCGGGATTGTTGCCGAAGCAGGGTTTAAAATTGCCGCAAGGGTAAGTTGCCTTGTGTCGCTATTTGCGGTTTGCGGTTGTTCAATGCTTTCCTCGGTACCCATTCCCGGTCTTGACTATATTGCCGGGGAGGAAGGTCTGTTGCGCGACAGAAAAGCCGATTACCTCGAAGCCGAAGTATTGCCGCGCACTGCCATACCAGCTGAATATGATAGTTATATCATTGATGATCTGATGGTAATTCCTCAAGTGTCTGAAAGTAACAGGCAGGCATTTCTTGATGCCCCCAGACCGAGAGCGTTCAGTGGGCGTTCTGAAAGAGGCGTAGTTATTCAGCGTATGAGCGGTGATAGCTGGGTAGTAGTTGATGTCAGCCCCAGTGAGGTATGGCCAAGAATCAGGGATTACTGGACCAGCAAGAGTATTGGCGTAGCATTTGAGAATCCAACCAGAGGTGTTCTCGACACAGGCTGGTTTGTGCTTGAAGGTAATAGCCTTAGCAAAGAAAAAATACGCGTGACGGTGGAGCCGGGCTTTCAGAATGACAGTGCCGAGATTCGCCTGCTGCACCTTGCCGTCGGACAGTCAATACCGGTGCTTGACCAGGTGAATTGGCCAGAGTCTTCCACCGACCCGGATGTGGAATATGACTTCCTTACCGATTTATCCAATTACCTGGTCGATGTGGCCGATCTTTATCAGGCATCTACAGTTTCTTTTCTTGCTGAAAATATTGATGGTCGCGGCAAGGCAAACATTCTGAGTACGCCGGGTGGAAAAGATATTCTGCATCTCGAAGCCGGCTTTGACAGGAGCTGGGCAGCGATCGACAGGGCGCTGCGAAGAGCTGAAATCGAAATAATTGCTGATAGCATTGATCAGGGTGTTTTCGAGGTCAATTATGTCGTTCCATCTGAAACGGATGAAGAAGAGCCGGGCCTGTTTAGCAAAATCTTTACGTTAAATGGCGTTTTCAGTAAAGAGGATCGTCAAGACATTTTCCCCTTGCAAATTCAGGTGCTGGATCTTGATGGTGAAGTAGAAGTCATTATTGAATCTATCAATGCAACGCAGCAGCAATCAGAAAGCCTCATTGAGGCTGAAAGCTCCCTATTAAGACTACTCCGCAATAATATTGCATAAAGAAATTGCCCTTTCAGGTTTTCGGTAAAACCGATTGTTAGCTTATTTAGAAAAACAAAGTAATAGAGTGTATTGGAGAAACTGATGGAAAAACGTGAAGAACTTTATTCGGGCAAAGCGAAATCTGTGTATAAAACAGATGATCCTGATCTTTATGTTTTGCAGTTTCGTGATGATACCTCCGCTTTTGATGGATTAAGAGTAGAGCAGCTTGAAGATAAGGGTAAGGTTAACAATATTTTTAATGCCTTTATTATGGAAAAACTGAATGAGGCGGGAATAAAAAGCCATTTTGTTGAGCGTATTTCTGATACAGAATCGGTGGTCAAGAAGCTGGAAATGATACCAGTTGAATGCGTTGTCAGAAATCTGGCTGCTGGAAGTATTTGTAAGCGTTTTGGCATCAAGGAAGGCATAGAAGTCAATCCGCCTACTTTCGAGTTTTTCCTGAAAAATGATGAGCTACATGATCCTATGATCAATGACTATCATATTGCTTCATTTGGCTGGGCAGATCCGGCACACATTGAGAAAATGAAAGAAATCACTTTTCAGGTAAATAGCGTATTAAAAGAACTTTTTCTGAAAGCCGATATGCTACTCGTTGATTACAAACTTGAATTTGGTATCTATCAAGGTGAAATACTTCTCGGTGATGAGTTCAGTCCTGATGGTTGTCGTATATGGGACAAAGAGACTCGCAAAAAAATGGACAAGGACAGGTTCAGACAAGAGCTTGGTGATGTTATTGAAACCTATAAAGAGGTAGGGGAAAGACTGGGCATTAATTTTAATTAATGTTTGTTGGAACCTGTTTCCACTTGTTTATCACGCTCAATCCATTTTTTAATTTCACTATTCGCAAGTAGGCGGAGATGTATATGACAACAGTAACATTGATAATAATTGTATTGTTATCAGTGCTAATTTTGCTGGCAATTTACTCCGTATATCTATTATCTAATAAAAGTAAAAATTCCGTCGGCGATTCTGTAGAGGTGCTAAAAGAGCGTCTCCAATCCAGGCAGCTCGAAATAGAGAAGCTGCTGACTGACGGTCAGGCAATTCATTCAGATTTCCAGCAAGTCACTGAAAAAAATTCACTGTTGCGTGAATCTGTTTCACGCCTTGAGACTCAGCTTGCTGAAGAGCGGAGTCAGAATCAGGAGAAAATTCAGTTACTGGAAAATGCCAGGGAGAAAATGAGTCTTGAGTTCAAGAATCTGGCAAATGAAATCCTTGAACAAAAAGGCAGGGCTTTCACTGACAGTAACAGACAAAACATAGAAAATATTCTGAAACCGCTTCAGGAAAAAATCCAGCAATTCGAAAAAAAGGTAGACGATACCTATGACCGTGAGTCAAAAGAAAGATTCTCACTGGCTAAAGAAATCCGAAACCTGCAGGACCTTAATCTGCGTATCAGTGAAGATGCGGTAAATCTTACCAATGCACTCAAGGGTGATAGCAAAACCCAGGGTAACTGGGGTGAGTTTGTGCTGGAGCGCCTGCTGGAGAATTCGGGGCTTCGAAAAGGTAGTGAATATGTAATTCAGAAGAGTTTACGTACCTGTGAGGGGGGTAATCGACAGCCTGATGTGATTATTCATTTGCCCGAGAATAAGGATGTTATCGTTGATTCCAAGGTAAGCCTGGTAGCCTATGAGCGTTATTATTCTGAACAGGACGAGAGCAAGAAAAATACAGCACTGAAAGAACATATTCAGTCAATAAGAAATCATATCAGGGATCTTTCAAAAAAGGATTACCAGAATCTGCAAGCTGTCCGCTCCCTGGACTTTGTCATCATGTTCCTGCCAGTGGAGTCAGCTTTTGCTCTGGCTGTGCAAAATGACCAGAGCCTGTTTACCGAGGCCTTCGATAAGAATATTGCACTGGTCGGACCTACAACATTGATGGCGACCCTGCGAACTATCCAGAATATATGGCGCTATGAACACCAAAACAAAAATGCCCTGGAAATTGCCAAGGGCGCAGGAGCAATGTACGACAAATTTGTTTCCTTTACCGAAGACCTTGAAGATATAGGTAAACGACTGGATCAAACACAAGTTTCTTATGAGCAGGCACATAAGAAACTGGTTTCAGGAAGAGGTAACCTTGTAACCAGAGTGGAGAAACTCAAAACACTGGGTGCCCGGACAAGTAAATCACTATCCGGGGCGGATACAGAAGAGTCTTTAAAGCAGGATGTTCCTCAAATAAATAAGCAAGTCAGCTCTGACGATAATGACGCATAGCTTCTTACCTAGTGCAAAATCTACCATGACAGACCTTTCCGCCATTAACGCTTTTCTATATTGTTCAACGCCTTCGGCATGGGTCGAATGGGCATTGGAGAATGAGGAGTTGATGTTAATCGATCATGCCAATTGCGAAAAAAAAGCTGCTGCTACCGCTATGAATCTGATGTATCGGTATGTTGATAAAACAGAGTTGTTAAAAAAGATGTCCCAATTGGCCAGAGAAGAACTGCTGCATTTTGAACAGGTAGTCACCTTGATGCAGGAGAAAGGTATCGCTTACACGCACATTTCATCTTCACGTTATGCTTCTTCATTGCGGGAACATATGCAAACTCATGAGCCTGCCAAACTGGTAGATACACTAATTGTAGGTGCTTTTGTAGAAGCACGGTCCTGTGAGAGGTTTGCAATGATCGCGCCTAAACTGGATGAAAAGTTACAGCGCTTTTATGGCTCATTACTACGTTCCGAATGCCGTCATTATGAAGATTACCTGACACTTGCGCGTCTCTATCAAGACGCTGACATTTCGGAAAGAATTACTTTTTTTGCAGAGAAAGAAGCTGAATTAATTGTGACGCCGGACAAGGAATTCAGGTTTCACAGTGGTATTCCTGGCTGAAATATTTTTTGATCTCAACTGTGACTTTCTATTGTCGACAGCTATCTGGTCGGTTTAAGGAATTCCCAACTTTCTTTTCAAGATCATTCAGCTGTGTGCAATTAATACCATTATTCCCCTGCAGTGCTACAAAACGCAGTATCGGCAATGACATAAGAGCGTTGATGTTGGTAACCCTGTTATTCCTGAGACTCAGGACTCTCAAGTTTCTCAGTGATAATAAAGGTGACAGGTCACTAATTTGATTGTCGCTAAGTTCAAGTTGTTCCAGGTTTGCTAGTGCATTGATGCCGTCCAGGCTTTGAATTCCAGCTGCAGGGCAGGCAAGCAGTTTCACGGTGGCAGGATCCTTGCTGGCCGCATTGGAAAGATACTGATTAAGGCAACCCTGAAAATTCGCATCAATGAGCAAGCCCGGAGCAGGGCGCGCGCCGGTAGGTGAATAAACAACATTATTGTTGAGCACAACCTGATAACGGCTGCATGCTGAAATGGTGATAGTCAGTACTATGACTGCAGCCGTTATGTATTTCATAAGACTCCCTGATGCTATAACTGTTTTGGATAGCTGACAGACCTTTTTCCTGAGCCGCGTATTATGCGCTTTGTTACTTGAATAATGCCATGCTCTTGCAAAAGGTTTCAGTATTATTTCTGGTTGTAACTGGCCCCCCTGTGAGGCCTGAGGTGGTATTTCAATTGTAGTGTAGGTAGTATTGCGCGTTGCTGATATTCTTATTGTCAGCTTAAAAATTTAATGAGTAAAGGACAGGAAATATGAACTTTTTACCTTTTGCAGTCCGCTGCAGTGCGTTGACCGCAATCTTTCTTACAAGTTTTGTCATGGCCCAGGATCTGGAGTCAGATGAAGGAAAAGCCGGGTATAGCATCGGCGTTAATATTGGCATGAATCTGGTTAGCCAGATGCCAATGGATGATCTCGATGCCGATGCGCTGGTTGCAGGCGTTAGAGATGCACTTAACGGCGAACTGAAGATGAGTGAAGAAGAAATTATGGCGGCTATTCAGGCATTTTCCACTGCTCAGCAGGAGCGTATGAATGCCCAGCTGGAAGCCGCAGTTCAGGCGGGCCGTGATTTTCTTGTCAATAATGGACAGCGTGCTGAAGTAACAACGACGGCATCAGGCCTTCAGTATGAGGTTCTGTCACAAGGTGCGGCTGGTGCAGCAATGCCTGACGCGAGTGATACCGTAACAGTTCATTATCATGGTACTTTGATTGATGGCACCGTATTTGACAGCTCGATAGAAAGAGGCGACCCCGCTTCATTTCCATTAAACGGCGTTATTGCCGGCTGGACTGAAGGTGTACAGTTGATGAAAGTGGGTGATAAGTTCCGCTTTTTCATTCCACCGGAACTGGCTTATGGCGCAAATGGTGCTGGTCAGCTGATTGGCCCCAACACTACTCTGGTGTTTGATGTTGAATTACTTGAGGTTCAATAATAACCCTCGTGGCAAATAAATCAGATGTTGCAGATATTGCAGATTTAAACAGTGGCCTGATTGATTTTATTCAGGCCTCACCCACGCCTTACCATGCAGTAAGATCCCTGACTTCCGAACTCGACGCGGCTGGCTTTGTTTGCCTGGATGAAAGTGAGCCCTGGGAGCTGAAAAAAAGGCAGGGTTATTTTGTTACTCGTGGTGGCTCTTCAATTATTGCTTTCAAGACGGGCAATGACGATTTGGCCAGCAGTGGTGTCAGAATGGTAGGGGCCCATACCGACAGCCCTTGCTTGAAGATAAAGCCTCAGCCCGAAATTAATCGTTATCAATACGCTCAGCTTGGCGTTGAAGTTTATGGCGGAGTTCTTCTCAACCCCTGGTTTGATCGTGATCTGTCCATTGCCGGTAGAATCGATTACAGAGAGAAAAGCGGCAAATTATCTTATTGCCTGATCAACTTTGAAAAAGCGATAGCGGTAATTCCCAGCCTTGCGATCCATCTTGATCGAGAGGCCAATGACAGTCGAAATATTAATCCTCAAACAGATATTATTCCTGTCGTCACCCAGTTAGGGAAAGATGGCGCCATTGACCTGAAAGCCATATTGCTTGAACACCTGCGTGCAACAATGAAGCTTAAAACAGCCGAAAAAGTTCTCGCCTATGATTTGCGCCTTTATGATGTTCAGCCACCTGCCCTGATAGGAATGCATGAAGAATTCATCACCGGGGCAAGACTGGATAATCTGCTTAGTTGTTATGTCGGACTGCAAAGTTTGCTACTTGGCAACGATAACCATGCGAGCCTGCTGGTTTGTACTGATCATGAAGAAGTGGGGAGTGTTTCTGCAAATGGTGCAAAAGGCCCATTTCTGGAATCTGTTCTTGAGCGCATTGCTGAAGCTCTGGTATCAGCCTCGGCTGAAAGCAAACGTCACATTCTCGACAAATCCATAATGTTCTCCGTCGATAATGCTCACGGCATTCACCCAAACTATCCAGGCAAACATGATGATAAACATGGACCGCTTTTGAATATGGGTCCTGTCATCAAGATAAACGGCAATCAACGTTATGCCACCTCGAGCGAAACGTCGGCTTTTTTCAGACAACTCTGTGAACACAACAATGTCCCGGTTCAGGCTTTTGTGGTCAGAAACGACATGGGGTGTGGGTCAACTATTGGTCCTATAGTCGCTGGTGAACTTGGTGTAAAAACACTGGATATCGGTGTGCCGACATTTGCCATGCATTCGATCAGGGAAATGGCGGGCGCTAAGGATACCGGCTATCTCGCCTCAGCTCTTACTGCATTTTATAATCGCTGAAATAACCTGCACTGAGACTATAGTTTTTCTCAACGTTTTTGTCTTTTCAAATCCCTGATTAAATATCTCATCGGTAATACCGCCCCCATTTCATGCTGATTTATTGGCAGAGATTCTCTGCTGATAAGCGAAGCAATGTATTCCCCAAGCAATGGCGTAGTCACTAGCCCGCTGGAGCCATGAGCAATGTTTATAAAAAGACCGGGACAATAATGAGGATTTTTCCGGATTTCCTTTCGAGCATTTCGCTGGTAGTCAGAATAAATACACCGAGTTAACTTATTTTCTTCCACAGGACCTGCGAGGGGAAGGTAATCGGGGGTTGAGCATCGCATTCCGCTTCGACTACTGATGTTACCCTTGTCTTTTTTTAGCTCAGACTCTATGCCCTGATACAGGATTGGCGTTATTTGCCGGAGCATTTGAAAATTATGTTGTTGCATCAAAGAGCTCTCATTTGACAAGCTTTCTTCTGTAGTGAAGCTGCCACCAATGGTTATCCGCTGGGCGTCCTCGTCACCCCATGGAATAACGTAACCCTTTTTCCTTAAAGCACATTTCACAAAGCCGGATTCCAGAAGTGAGCCATCGAGCTTAAAGGAATCAGTTTGTCCGTAGTTGAAAACTACCGGGTAGTCATTTTGTTGTGCCAACCCTGGTGACGCCCCGTTATCACAAATAACCAGGGCATCAAACTCCTGTTCCTCAGAACCATGAGGGCTGGCCATGGTGACATGCCATTGTCCTTTATGGAATTTAATTTCTGTGACATCCCGATTAGTACAAAGCTTTATATTGTCCTGGCTTGTCCAGGCCTGGCATAAGGCAACTGGGTCAAGACAGGCCGCCTGTGGAAAGAAAAGGCCGCCATCCTTGATGGTCAGGCCAGATATTTTTGTGGCTTGCCCGGCATCAATATATGTTATGAAATCTGGATCATAGAGTTTTTTCTCTACCAGTTTGTTAAATTCCTCAAGTTCCGTTTCGTCCCTTGCCAGTTGCAACAGTCCACATGACTGCCAGCTAAAACTGTGACGTTTGGCCAGATTACGATAATGTCGCACGGCATAGCTGAAGGCGGATAGTCGAAACAGGTTTGCAGGTGTCAATTGACGCCCCGGGTTGAAATGGACAAGACCGCGCGGGTTACCCGAAGCACCACTGGCAATACTGGCATTTTTTTCCAGCAAGCTGACAGAATAGCCTCGAAGAGCAAGCGCATGTGCGGTTGCTGATCCCGCCAGACCGGCCCCAATAATTCCTACTTTACTGACTGCGGACTCTTTTTCAGTCCAGGGGTTTGACCAGGATAGTTTACGTTGACCAGGTATTTTGGGTAAATCAGGCATTACACCGGATAGCATCTGTCGTTTCTTACCGAAACCCACTCGCTTGCTCACTTCAAAGCCAGCTTGCCTGAGGTTTTCCCTGACCATTCCGGCGACAGAATAAGTAGCCAGTGTGGTCCTCGATTTACTGAGTTTGGCAATGATGTTGCAAAGATTACTATCCCACATGGCCTCATTTTTAGAAGGGCTGTAACCATCCAGGTACCAGGCATCAATAACCGGAGCGGGCATGGAAAGTTGCTGGAAAGCAGCAGGCGCATCGTCATAAAGCAGGTCAAGAGTGAATTGTCGCTGTCGCTCTTGAAACACTACTCTGTGCAAACCCTTGCCTTGTTCGGGATAGTTGTCCAACAGGTGTTCTGCATAGGGCTGAAGGTTGTCAGGCAGTGTTTTATAAAACCTGACGAGGTCTTTTCTTAACACCGGATGCGCTTCACAACTCAGAAAGTGCATTCTGCTATTGGGCGGAGCCAGTTGGCAAAAACGTTCACAGGTCACCAGGAAATTAACCCCAAAACCAAAACCACATTCGCCTATGACAAGGGGGGGATGACCAACAGCGGCCATGCGGGTTTCCAGGTCGTTGCCCTGAATAAAGACATGACGACTTTCTTCTAGCGGGTTTGAGGCAGAAAAATAGATGTCTCCATAGGTGTCGGAGCGCGGCAGGCCATTTTCCTCCCAGGTAATTGAAGCGTTAGCCAGTGTTGTTGTGTCCTTACTGGTGCTGATGGTTATGTCCTGTGCATTACTATCAAAGCAGGGAAGTATACGGTCTCAAAGCGATTGATACATCCTGCTCATAGGCAATGACTGGTGTATTAAGTTAAAATAGCGCCTTTTTTCAGGCCAGATACCTATGTTAGAAGTAAATATTCCCCTTGAGACCCTAAAAGACTGCCAGGAGCGCGTTAAAGTGCTCAGGGGGTACCTTTGACTTTGATGTCAAGCAAGAGAGACTGGCTGAAGTAGAGTTGGAACTGGGTGAATCCGCGGTCTGGGATAAACCTGAATATGCCCAGGCTTTGGGAAAAGAGAGAGCCGATCTTGAAAAGATAGTCCTGACAATTGGTAATCTGGAACAGTCTTTTGGCGACATCCAGGAGCTGGTTGAACTGGCCCGGGAAGAAGACGATGAAAGCCTGTTACATGAGGCACTGGCAGATCTTGATGATTCGATAGTCTCGCTGGAGAAACTTGAGTTCCTGCGCATGTTTTCCGGTGCTATGGATGCCAATAATGCCTATCTTGATATACAAGCCGGATCCGGCGGCACCGAAGCTCAGGACTGGGCAGAGATGCTGTTAAGGATGTACCTGCGCTGGGGTGAACAGAAAGAATTCAAAACGGAACTGGTCGAGGTCTCTGCCGGGGAAGTGGCCGGCATCAAAAGCGCAACACTTCATTTTGAGGGAGACTTTGCCTTTGGCTGGTTAAGAACAGAAACCGGAGTCCATCGACTCGTTCGAAAGTCACCCTTTGATTCTGGCAACAGACGCCATACCTCCTTTGCTTCGGTTTTCGTTTCACCGGAAGTGGATGATGACATTGAAATTGAACTGGATATGAGCCAGGTCAGGGTAGACACCTATCGTGCCAGCGGTGCCGGAGGCCAGCATGTCAACAAGACAGATTCAGCCATCAGACTTACCCATGAACCCAGTGGCATCGTTGTACAATGCCAGAATCAGCGTTCACAACATAAGAACAAGGATATGGCGATCAAGCAGTTGAAAGCCAAGTTATATGAGTTGGAAGAGCTCAAGCAAAAAGAAAGCCAGCAGGAAATAGAAGATGAAAAGGCGGATATTGGCTGGGGCAGCCAGATTCGCTCCTATGTGCTGGATGCATCACGAATCAAGGATTTGCGGACGAATATAGAGTCCAGCAATACCGGCGCGGTGCTTGATGGCGATCTCGACAAGTTTATGGAAGCCAGCCTGAAAATGGGGCTTTAGAGCAGCACTAATTAATTCAACAATTTACTAGCGGAAAAATACATGAGCGATTCGCAACAACCTACTGGATCAACAGACGGCAGTGATGAAAACAGACTGATAGCGCAACGACGTGACAAGTTGAACGCTATCAAAGCACAACGGAATGCCTTTCCTAATAGTTTTCGACGCAGTGATTATGCCGCTGATATTCATTCATCCTACGCAGACAAAGACAAAGAGGCGCTGGCAGAGCTGGCAATGGAAGCCTGTGTGGCCGGGCGTATCATCAGGATGCGTGGGCCATTTATTGTGATTCAGGATATGACAGGGCAGATCCAGTTATATCTCAATATAAAAGAGTTTCCTGAAGATCAAAGAGCGGAAATCAAGAGCTGGGACCTTGGAGACATTATAGGTACCCAGGGACATATTTTTCGAACTGATAAAGGTGAGCTCAGTATTCGAGTGCAGGAGATTTCCCTGCTGACAAAGTCGCTGCGTCCGCTACCTGATAAACATAAGGGCCTGACAGATACTGAAGTGCGTTATCGCCAGCGCTACGTGGATCTGATTGCCAATGAAGATGCCCGCGAAACTTTTATTATTCGCTCCAGAATTGTCAGTGCCATTCGAAATTTTATGAATGAGCAGCGCTATATGGAAGTGGAAACACCTATGATGCAAGTGATTCCAGGTGGTGCCGTGGCAAGGCCATTTATCACTCATCATAACTCCCTGGATCAGGATATGTATCTGCGTATAGCGCCAGAGCTGTATCTAAAGAGGCTTGTTGTGGGAGGCTTTGAGCGGGTGTTTGAGCTCAATCGAAACTTTCGTAACGAAGGCCTGTCCACGCGCCATAATCCCGAATTTACCATGCTGGAGTTTTATCAGGCTTATGCGGATTATCATGACTTGATGAGCCTGACAGAAGAAATGTTGCGCAAGATTGCTCATGAGGTCATTGGCTCAGGCAAAGTCACTTATCAGGAAGTTGAGCTGGATTTTGATAAACCTTTTAAGCGGATGACCTTGCTTGATGCCATTTTAGAGAAAGTTGATGGTGTTACTTTAGCGCAACTTGAAAACTATGAAGAGGTGTCTGCATTGGCAAAATCCATGGGGATTGCCGTGAAAGATAATTGGGGTGCCGGCAAAATACAGCTGGAGATTTTCGAGGAGAAGGTTGAAGAATCGTTACAGCAACCAACCTATATCACTGAATACCCGACCGAGGTTTCTCCGCTGGCAAGACGTAATGACAATAACCCTGCAATCAGTGATCGTTTTGAACTGTTCATCGGTGGTCGTGAGATCGCCAATGGATTCTCGGAGCTTAACGATTCAGAAGATCAGGCAGAGCGTTTCAGAGCCCAGGTAGCAGAGAAAGATGCTGGAGATGATGAGGCCATGCATTTTGACCAGGATTATATTACTGCTCTTGAGTATGGGATGCCTCCGACTGCCGGCGAAGGTATAGGTATAGACCGATTGGTGATGCTGTTTACAGATTCTGCCTCAATTCGTGATGTCTTGTTATTTCCTCATATGCGTCCGGTGAATGGTTGAGCAATAGCTTGAGCTTTAAATTGAGCTTTTCATTAATCTGTTTACTAAGTAACAGCATATTCGGGGGACTAAGGTGAATTCTGCGCCCAGCGACAGGAATGTCAAGCTCGATTCTTCCTGGCTGGAGCACCTGCAAGCTGAATTCAATCAGGACTATATGATTGCACTGCGTGAATTTCTGAAACAGGAAAGAGCGCAGGGTAAGCAAATTTATCCGCCCGGTGAACTCATATTTAATGCCTTAGACAGTACTCCTTTTGATAATGTCAGGGTTGTCATTCTTGGACAGGACCCCTACCACGGGCCAGGGCAGGCGCATGGTCTTTGCTTTTCTGTAATGCCCGGTGTTCGGGTTCCCCCTTCACTGGTTAATATTTACAAGGAAATAAACAGTGATCTGGGGATAGCGCCGCCTGCTCATGGTTATCTGCAAAGCTGGGCAGACCAGGGTGTTCTGTTGTTAAACGCAGTATTAAGCGTTGAAAAAGGCAATGCGGCTTCACATCAGGGAAGAGGATGGGAGCGCTTTACCGACCAAGTGGTATCGCTTTTAAATGAAAAACGGGAGCATCTGGTTTTTCTGCTTTGGGGAAGTTATGCGCAGAAAAAAGGGCAGATCATTGATCGCGATAGACACCTGGTGCTGCAGTCTCCTCATCCGTCTCCACTATCAGCTCATCGCGGTTTTCTGGGCTGTAAACATTTCTCCCAGGCTAATGAGTACCTTGTGAAAACAGGGCAGCGCCCAATTGACTGGGCTTTGCCCCAGACAGTCAAAGCGGGTAGTTAAAAGGTTAAAGAGGGCCAGGTTGAACTGGTGGGTGCAAACGCATTAAAAATGCGCTTTGCAATCAAGATTTATTCCCCGCAATACACACAACCGCTGGTACAGGTTTCACTAATGGCCAGTTTTGAGAGTGCTGGTAAGGCTTTCTTGATTTGAGGCCATGCCCAGCGAACAATATTTTCGCTGGTTGGATTCTCAAGACCGTCTATCTCGTTTAGATAGTAATGGTCGAGTTGGCTGATGATAGGTTCAACAGCCTTGGTAATGTCCACAAAGTCCATTATCCAGCCGAGCTCGGCATCGGGTTGTCCGCTGACATGAACCTCAAGAGAATATGAGTGTCCATGCAGGCGTGCACATTTGTGACCAGCCGGAACATTAGGCAGGCGGTGTGCTGCTTCAAAGGTAAATTTCTTGAATATTTCCATGGTATTGGGCACTGAAAATCGGGTCGTGATCTTAACGACTGGACACTGTCATGTACAGTGCTTTCGCTTATAATGAGGAAAACCTCTGGAACTCAGCTTGATGGAAGTATTTTCCTTCTTACTTAAATTCCTTAAAAGACTAAAGTTTGAGCTGCTCAAGGGCTCAAGGCTGCCTGTATTTATTGGCTTACTGGCTACGATTTTAGTTTTTACCATCCACACCAGCAACAACTCCACAATTATCAGTGTATTTCAGCGGCTCGATAATCTCATTTACGATCAGCGTTTCGCCTTTATGTTGGAAACACCCAAGCCAACAGAGCATAAAATAGTCGTTATTGATATTGATGAGCGGAGTCTGTCCACATATGGGCGCTGGCCCTGGTCACGTTTTGATTTTGGTGATCTGGTTGGAAAGTTAGCCGATTATGGCGTGATAGTGCTTGGTTTTGATTATTATTTTCCGGAGCCGGAAAGAAATCTGATGGCAGAACTTCTGGAAAAAACCAACGGTACCGACATTGTCTCTAATCTTCCTCCCGATGTTCAGCTGGAGGAATGGAGTAATCTGCTGGATGGGGACCTGCATTTTGCACAACAAATGGAATTGCTGGATACCGTGCTAGGGGTTTCTTTCAAGTCTGGCGATAGTATGCGTTATGGCGATTTACCAGAGCCAATTATTCAACTGGATGAGGAGCGCACCCGGGCAATCAGTTTTCTTCGTGCTATCGGCTATGAAGGCAATGTCGACATCCTGCAACAGTCAGCGCGGGGAGCAGGCTTCTTTGACACCATTCCTGATAGTGATGGTGTATTGAGAAGAACGCCTCTGGTTATGCGTTTTGGTAATAATCTTTATCCTTCGCTGGCGCTGGAAATGATGCGCCTTTATTTTTTTGAAGATAAATTTGAAATACAGACGGAAGGTGACCTGACCGGGCAGTTTAATAAACTCACTGGAATAAAGGTGGGGCAGGTTTTTATTCCAACAGACAGCATAGGCCAGGTATTAATACCTTACGCCGGCACCTCTAATTTAGGTAATAACAGTCCTTATACGTATATCAGCGCAGTCGATGTCCTTAATGGCACCCTAAGCCCGGAGCAAGAGGAAGACCTGTTTAATAGCCTTGCGCTTGTGGGTGCGACTGCGACAGGTCTTTTTGACTTGCGTTCTGCACCAATGGAACCGGTATTTCCAGGTGTTGAAGTTCATGCCAATGTGCTTAATGCGCTTTTATCTGCGGCACCAGCATTTACTCTACAGAATTCAGAGGGCAGCCTGGACGCAGGCAGCCAGTTTGATAATGCCATATCACTTTTAAGAGGGGCGCAGAATGAACCCTTTCCTTCCAAGCCTGATTGGGAAGAGGGCGCCGTCATCGCCACTATAGTAGTTTCCGGTATTTTTCTGTCCCTGGTATATCCCATGCTTGGTCCCGCATTGCTCCTGCTTTCCAGCTTGTCTTTTATGCTTGGGGTAACGGCACTCAATTTTAAATTATGGTCAGATTACAACCTCGATATATCCCTGATAATAATTATCTTCCTTATCTTTTTGATTACCGTTATTAACCTGACTTATGGCTTTCTCAAAGAAGGCCTCAGTCGCCGGGCTATCAAAGGGATGTTTGACCAATATGTGCCGCCGGCACATATCGATTCAATGCTGAATAATCCCGATGCCTATAATTTTGAAGGCGAGAGCAAAGAACTCAGTGTCTTGTTTTCTGATATTCGAAGCTTTACCAATATTTCAGAATCGCTGAGTGCAGGAGAATTAAAAACCTTGCTTAATGATTTTTTCACCCCGATTACCGGCATTATTTTCGATTATAACGGGACTATTGATAAGTATGTGGGTGATATGGTGATGGCTTTCTGGGGGGCGCCTTTGGATGATCCTGATCACCGATTGCATGCAGTACAGGCAGCGCTGAAGATGCTGGAAAAAGTAGAAGAACTCAAAGTTGAATTTATGGAAAGAGGCTTCCCGGAGGTAAATGTAGGCATCGGTATTAATTCCGGGTTTATGAACGTTGGCGATATGGGTTCTACCTATCGACGTTCCTATACGGTTCTCGGAGATGCTGTAAACCTGGGATCACGTCTGGAAGGAATTACCAAGAACTATGGGGTGAAACTGATTATAGGTGAAGAAACCTATGATCATCTTGAAGGCTTTCTTTGCCGCCTGATTGACAAGGTTCAGGTAAAGGGTAAGGAAGAATCGATCCGAATCTATCAGCCACTTTGTATGCAGGATGATGCAGATGAAGCCCTGTTGGGTCTGGTAGATGAATATCATCGGGCGTATAAACAATATGTTGAACAGGATTGGGATGAAGCCCAAAGAATCTTCACTAATCTGAAGCAAAGAGATCCGGGCGTGATGTTATACGATGTGTATTTGGACAGGATTAATGATCTCAGACACGCAGATCTTGAAGCGGATTGGGATGGGACTTTTCGCTATACCACCAAGTAATTTGCCAGGAGTGAAAAAGCATGTCAGAGGCTTATTGACATGCATCCATAAGAAGGTAAAATGCCCAGCCTTAGCGCTCTGGGTGAATAGCTCAGCTGGGAGAGCGTCGCCCTTACAAGGCGAATGTCGGGGGTTCAAGTCCCTCTTCACCCACCAAAGCGCGCTATTGTTTAAAACTATGTTATAGCGAAGTGTTAGCAGTTAAAGTTCACTCAGCGTTATAACAAGTATCATTCTAAGGACCGGTAGTTCAGCTGGTTAGAATGCCGGCCTGTCACGCCGGAGGTCGCGGGTTCGAGTCCCGTCCGGTCCGCCATTATTGTCCCATCATTTACCATCCAGTATTTCCTCAGTTCAATAGCAGTAGAAGCTGCCTACCTCGCTTTGTATTCAGTAAACCTTCAGCTTGTTAATGCGTTAATTAGAATGAGACCCGTCACTGGAGGAAGTCATGCGATATTCGCTTATTGTTATTTTGTTCCTGAGCCTGTTGTCATCCTGTCGCCAGGTGGATGAAATAACCGGCAATCGACCCATTGTTGATACCAAAGGTATTGACCCCGAGGTCTATGAGGCTGATTTACAGGAGTGCTATGTTTTTGCTGACGAAGTACAGGCCGGACGAAAAGTCGCTACGGGCGCCACTACAGGGGCCGTAGTTGGTGGAGTAATCGGTGCTGCGGCTGGAAATAGTAATACCGCCAAGCGTGGTGCTGGAATAGGCGCTGCCACTGGTACCTTACGAGGGGCCGGGGATGCCATGCAGGAGCGGGAAAGGGTTGTAAAGAATTGCCTGTCCTATCGAGGGTACCTAGTCCTGAATTGAAATATACGCCATCAGGCATTGTTTACCGGGGAACCGAAAAGGGATAATCCTGTTTTTCGTTATTCCGGAAGCAGCCAATGCAGTTGAACTCAGAATTCAGCACGCCAGACATTCCCGTTCAAAAGATTGCAGACCCTTTATTGGAAGGCACAGGCGTCAGTCTCTCTATTTTACGGACTGATTTGATCCACCCAGTCGTCTCGGGTAATAAATGGTTCAAACTTAAATATAACCTTATCAAGGCCCGTGAACAGGGGAAAAGCAGCCTGCTAAGCTTTGGTGGCCCCTGGTCCAATCATCTACATGCCCTTGCTGAAGCCGGACGTTTGTTTGATTTCAAAACCATAGGTTTGGTACGTGGTGAATTGCCGGCCCCGCTAAACTCATGTCTTGCAGATGCACAGAAAGCCGGAATGCTGCTTGAAGGCATAGACAGATCAATTTATCGGGAAAAAGATAATGAGGAGTACCTTCAAGTACTTCAACAACGTTTCCCCGATGCCTGCCTGATCCCGGAAGGGGGAGCTAACAGGGAAGGGGCAACAGGTTGCGCTGAGCTCACCCAATTTTACGATGAGCAGCATTTTGATCTTGTCTGTATGGCCTGTGGGACGGGCACAATGCTTACTGGTCTGGCCTCTGTATCGGCTATCCCACTGCTGGGATTTCAGGTGTTGAAAGGGAACAATTATCTGGGCCGACAAGTCAGCAATAATTTCCTGAATTTCGGGCTCACTTCTCATTGTGACTGGTCAATCAATGATAGTTTTCATTTTGGTGGCTATGCTAAAACCACTGAGGAATTAATGGGCTTCATCAAGCGCTTCGAAGAGGTCAACAATATTCCACTTGAGCCGGTATATTCGGGAAAAATGTTATATGGATTGTACGAGCTGATTACAAAAAGGGATTTTTTCCCACAAAATTGGCGTATAATAATAATTCATGGAGGAGGTTTGCAGGGGAGCAGAGGGTTCCTGTAAAATATCCCAATTAAAACAAGTAGATAAATAATTAAGTTAAAGTAATTTAATGATGATTTTTGGGCATAGACTGAAACAAAAAATAGCTGTTTCTGGTATCAGGAGTTTATTCTGCCTGGTCCTGTGCCTGTGTTTTATGCAATCAGTAAATGCCCAGAATGTCTGGATACTTGATGTTGCCAGTTCGCCAGCAACAGGGATACTCAAGCTTTCTGCATTAAAGGAAATGTCCGCAGGTGAGACATTTGATCTGCGTGTAAACAGGACTGCTGTATATCCCATTCGTATTGATGAGATAGGGTATGCGGAGAATGGCGATCAAAGCTGGTATGGCTCGATCACCAACACCGGCCTGGATTATGCATTTGTCCTTACTGCAGGTAATTTTACCGCTCATGCAGTTCTTACATCACCCTCTGGAATTTTTCAGTTATATGCTACAAGAATTGGTCAGGATACATATTCAGGCGCTTTTCGCCGCCTTGAGCTAGTCAGGGATAAGGTAGCAACGACTGACACCATAGTGCCAATAGGAACAGATGATACGACTAACGACGAGAGTGTTTTTACTGAGGTCAGAATAGATCAAGAAGTATCTGGCACTATTATACCTTTAGGTAGCAAGCTGACTTTTGATCTCTCCTTTACCAATATCTCCAGTGAAGATCAGTCCACTCTTTTTGCAGATATTTTTTTCCTGCTTGAAAACACAACATTGGATGCTTTACCACAAGACTGTGAAATTCTAGAGTCGACGGATAATGAACCCGTGCTGGGCTGTGTTTTGGGAGATTTACCTGTGGATGCGACAAAGCAGCTTTCATTTACGGTAACAAGCAGCGAGCAGTCTCACCCATTGATTTACAGTACTGTCGTCGTCAATAACGATCGAAGTGACGTCATTATTGAGGTATATCGGGACGTTCTTTCAGATACTGATGAAGATGGTGTGAGTGATTACAACGAGCAGATTGTTGGTACAGACCCCAATGATGGGTTTGATAACCCGAAAAACCAGACTACTGTGATTGATGTGCTGGTAACTTATACCCCTGAAGTGAATTCCTTGTATTTCGGAGAAGTGGATACCCGCATTAATCAGTTATTTAATGTCGCTAACAAGATTTTCGCAGACAGTAAAACCGGGATTCTAATCCGCCCAGTTGGGAGTCATGAGGTAAGTTATGCACCTGCTGACAATTTGTTTTCCGACCTTGCCGAAATAACCTTCCAGTCTGATGATGCGTTTGCCTCTCTTCAGCAGCGCCGCGAATTATTTGGTGGTGACCTGGTCATCCTGTTCCGAACCGGCGAGGAAGATGGAATCTGTGGTCTTTCCAATCTTGGTGGCAAGGGTACGCAGGGTGATTTTTCAGCAAGTTATCATAAGGATTTTGCTTACTCAGTGATAAACATAGACTGTAAGGATGATAGTGTACTTGCTCATGAGATAGGTCATAACCTGGGGCTTGCTCACTCCCGACGGGAAGATGCTGATGGCGGTACATTTCCGTATTCAGCCGGCTTTGGCGTTGATAATACATTTGTCACCATGATGGCCTTTCCGGAAGATTTTGATGTGGTTAATAGGTTATATCGCTTTTCTGACCCCACGCGATCGTGCGGTCCTTATCAATGCGGAGCTGACAGCGAGGATCTCGCTGGTGCCGATGCTGTTTCTACCCTGAATACCGTGAAGTACCAGATCGCAGACTACTATTCGAGTCAGGAGGACAGGATTACGGAATTTGATCCGGTGTCACAAAAAGCAGGGATGATTGACGCTGTATTGGGTCTGGGGGCTTACACGCAAGCAGGTAAAAATTTCTCACGGGTCTTTACTACAGATGACAAGATCAGTTTGCGTATGAAAATCAGCCCTTTGCCAGAACAACTTGGTAAGGAATTTGTTCCTCATCTGGTGATTGTGAAAGGGCGGGGCACTCTTTATCAGCTGAATAATGAGGGTGTTTTGGTTCAGTTTAATGGCAGCCTGAAAACTCTGCTGCCTACGTCAGCGCCCAGGGTCATGTCGGAAAGGGAGTTGTTCGATGTGGTCAGTGAACTGGACTTGCAGGCAGCTGGACTTTCAGGACGGATTAATATTTATAGTGCCTACAGAATGGTGGATTCGGGCGAGCTGATTTATGGGGCGACGCCGTTGACTATAAACCTGCAGTGAATCTCTGAAATTGTTTCTCCCAGTGATTAGCTTGGTATTTATTTATGCTTAATGGCATGTTTTTGTCGTTTCTAATCCATCATATGTCAAATTAAAGTCTTTCCAGATTTTCTGTCAATGGAAACAAATATTTCACATCAAAAATCACATGGTTTTTCTTACATAGACCTCGTATTTTCTGCAAGCCCATTTCTTTAAAACACTCGTGTGCAACAGCAATTATAACTGCATCATATTGTTTGGGTTCAGGGTTGGATAATATTTCCAACCCATACTCCTGCTCTGCATTTTTCGGTTCAACCCAGGGGTCATAGATATCGACATTGGCCTGATACTCTTCCAGTCCTTTGGCCATCTCTACGACACGGGTGTTTCTGATATCGGGGCAATCTTCCTTGAAAGTTAACCCCATTATTAGAATATTGGCATCAACGACATGAATCCTTTTTCGCGTTATTTCCTTAACTACTCTCTCACTGATGTACTTACCCATTTCATCATTAATGCGTCTGCCGGCAAGTATAACTTCAGGATGGTAGCCAATTTCCTGCGATTTGTAGGTGAGGTAGTAAGGATCAACGCCAATACAATGTCCTCCTACCAGTCCCGGCCTAAAGGGGAGAAAGTTCCATTTGGTACCGGCGGCTTCAAGGACTTCTTCTGTGTCTATACCGAGTCGATGAAAGATAATACTAAGCTCATTAACCAGGGCAATATTCAAATCCCGTTGTGTGTTTTCAATCACTTTAGACGCTTCTGCCACTTTGATACTACTGGCCGGGTGAGTCCCTGCCTTGATAATGGATTGGTAAAGTGTGTCAACAAAACCGGCGGCTTCTTTATTGGAGCCTGCAGTGACTTTTATGACGGATGACAAGCGGTGTTTTTTGTCGCCAGGATTTATTCTTTCAGGACTGTATCCAACATAAAAGGATTCGTTAAGTTTGAAACCGGAGAATTCCTCAAGGATAGGAACGCAGACTTCTTCAGTGGCACCAGGAAACACCGTTGACTCATAAATAACAATATCGTTTTTAGAGAGAACCTTGCCAACAAGCTGGCAGGTGTTTTCCAGAGCCGTTAAGTCCGGACGATTGTTTTTGTCGACTGGTGTGGGAACGGTAATAATATAAACGTTGTAATCTTTTAGGTCAGCTGGGTCTACTGAGAAACTGCCATGAACTGCTTCCTTTAATTCGTTCTTGCTTAGATCTTTCATCGAATCTATGCCGTCTCTTAGCTGAGAGATCCTTTCAATATTAATATCAAAACCCAGCGTAGGGTATTTTTTGGCAAATTCGACCATGAGGGGCAAGCCCACATAGCCGAGGCCAATAACGGCGATTCTTATGTTATTTATATCCATTACAAATCCTTAACGGTTCTCGCGTATTATAAAAGAAATCCCTCTAATGTGTCTGGACTTATATACAATAAGCCCATGGTTGCTCGCTGGGCCGTGATATACTTATCAATCTTTAAAATTTAACCGCATAGTGATATGGCGCAATTCAAAACCATTGGGCTGACGGCAAGAAACAACATCGAAATTGTTGATTCTCTTCAGGCTGTCATTCGGTTCCTTGAGCAAAACTCCGGCACCAACATTCTTCTTGATGAAAATATAGCCAATTTGCTTGATGGCAATAAACACCCCCTGTTTTCTATGGATAATCTCGGTAGTAATTTTGACCTGGTAATCGTGGTAGGGGGGGATGGCAGCCTGTTGCAAGTGGCCTCCAGCCTTGCCGATCATGATCTGCCCGTGACTGGTATAAATCGTGGAACACTAGGGTTTCTAACGGATATCCTGCCGGGCGATATTGAATCTACCTTGCAGCCAATACTGGATGGAGAGTTTAAAATTGAGTCGAGATTCCTCCTTGAATTATCTATAGGGGCAGGTGCGCAGAATTATCTTGGCTCAGCATTGAATGATATTGTTTTGCATCCAGGCAAGGCAGTACAAATGATAGAGTTTGAACTGTATATTGATAATGAATTTGTCTATAACCAGGCCTCAGATGGGCTTATAGTCGCAACGCCGACCGGGTCTACGGCCTACGCAATGTCAGCGGGCGGGCCTATTATGCATCCCCGGCTGGACGCAATAGTGATAGTGCCTATTAATCCTCATAGTCTCAGTAGCCGCCCAATTGTTGTTGAAGGTAATCGTGAGTTAACCCTTGTGGTCGGTGATCGTCATAATATTCTTCCGCAACTGAGTTGTGATGGCGCTATGAGCCATAGCTGTTCCCCGGGAGACCGCATTACGATTCGTAAAAAGCAGAAAGAGTTAAAGATATTACACCCTGCAGACTATGATTATTATGAAACCTGTCGCAGCAAACTGGGCTGGTCGCACCGGCCAACAAACAGATCCTTCAATCGATAAGTTAGCTACCCTTTTTCATTATGTATAAAGTTCTGGATGTTTCAATACAGGAAGACCTGGGGCAATTCAGCCGGCTTTTATGGCAAAGAAAAATATCACACCGTATTTATGAAGTGGAGTCTCGGCAAATTCTGACAGTACCTGATCAGAGTCAGGTGATGGCAGCAAGGCATTTGTTCCAGCAGTGGCAAAGAGGGGAGGTTATACCCGACGCCGGTGATTCATCAGATTTTGTTTCCTATTTTAGCCCCAGAGATTTTCTCGGAAAAATATTTCACGCTTTTCGTAAAGCAACATTTACACTCAGCCTCATAGTTCTTTGCATAATTCTGGCTTTCCTGGCTCCCCTCAATGCAATGACAGACCTGACCAGGGCAATGCTTTACCCTGACTTTAGTTTTGGCACTCGTATTATTGATCTGGATAATGTCAGAGCCAATTTCTCTGCATTACAGTTTCTCAAAATGATTTCTCCGATGTTGCTGCATGGAGGAATCATCCACCTTGCTTTCAACATGCTCTGGCTTTGGGAGTTTGGACGCAGAATTGAGGCGGTTCAGGCAAGCTGGTCTTTACTGGTACTAATTTTTTTTATTGCTCTTGTTTCAAACACAGTACAATACCTGTACGGCGGCTCCATATATTTTGGGGGGATGTCTGGTGTGGTGTATGGGCTTTTTTCCTATATATGGATGTGGCAACTTTTTGATCCGAAAAAGAACCTGTCACTGCCCGGACCATTGATATTTTTCCTTCTATTGAGTCTGGTTGTTATTACAGTAATCAATCTGGATTTTATCGCCGATGAAGCGCATATTGGCGGATTGTTAACCGGCGTTGTATATGGCGCTTTTACAGCAACAATAAGCCGTTTGGCTCGCATTAAACATACCAACAAGAAGAAGCAGTAACCTCATGTCAGATAACACAAATACTGATCCAAACTCCATTACAGCCTTACTGGCGACAATGACCCCTGAAATTCACCGGGCACTGAAAACGGCAGTAGAACTTGGTCACTGGGAAAATGGCGAAAAATTAACAGCTCAGCAGAAGGAGCATTCTCTGCAGGCTATTATTGCTTACGACAAGGCTTTTATTTCACCGCAAGAACGTGTTGGGTTTATTAGCAGGGAGGGAAGTACCTGTAACAAGAGTGATGCCACACAGAAATCAGCGCGGCCAGATGATAAGAGTCAAAATCGCAATAATACCCATTGATAGTAAAGGCATTAATAATTCTGTAATAAGTAGGGGCTTCGTGATATGTGCGCAACAAATCATAGTAATAATATAAAGAGTAAAAAGCATGCCTGAAATACAACGGGGGCAATTACATAAAATGAGAAGCCGTCTGGATAATCCGGTTGCGTATTTTATGGTACTCGGTGAGGAGACTGTTGCTCTTAATTCCCTTATTGGCGAGAAGCTCACAATAGAATTCCTCGGGCAAATAAATTGTGTGCACTGCGGGCGAAACACTAACAAGAGTTTTAACCAGGGATATTGTTATCCCTGTTTTCAGAAACTTGCCCAGTGTGATAGCTGCGTAATTTCTCCCGAAAAATGCCATTACGATGCAGGGACATGCAGGGAGCCCGTTTGGGGTGATGAGTTCTGTATGCAGGATCATATTGTCTATCTGGCGAACTCATCGGGCCTTAAAGTGGGAATAACCCGGGCATCACAGGTCCCTACGCGATGGATAGACCAGGGCGCGATTCAGGCTCTGCCCATCATAAGAGTTCGTTCAAGACAGCAATCGGGGTTTGCGGAGATTATATTCAAGCGTCATGTAACAGATCGCACCAATTGGCGGGCCATGCTGAAGGGGGATGTAGACGAAATTAACCTTGAGGATGAGCGAGATCGCTTAATGGAGTTGTGCGAAAAGGAGTTGGAGGATCTTGTGCATCAGTTTGGTTTACATGCGATCAGCATTCTAAATGGTGTATCAGCAGTTTCAATTGACTACCCGGTGCAGCATTTTCCAGAAAAAGTTACATCATTGAACCTTGATAAAGATCCTCGCATAGAAGGAACTCTGACCGGAATCAAGGGCCAGTACCTGATTTTTGATACCGGCGTAATTAATCTCCGGAAGTATTCAGGTTATCAGGTGGCTCTGGCTACAGGCTAATCAATCATTTAATTATTAAATTCTATAAACAGGATTATTCATGAAAGAAGCGCAGGGTAAAACGGTTTACCTGAAAGATTACCAGTCACCAGTTTTTATAATCGAGGAAACAAATCTTTGTTTCCAGCTTTTTGAAGACAAGACTCTTGTTCGTTCACGTCTTCTATTTAGGCGAAATCCTCAGGCACATGTTGATGCGTCAAATGAGTTGGTGCTTGACGGCAGGGACTTACATCTGGAAAAAGTCTCGCTTGATGGCAATGTTCTGGATGCATCTGCTTATGAGGTGACAGAGGAGTCTCTGGTTATCGCGCAAGTTCCCGACAGCTTCACGCTGGAATGTGAAACCAGGATCATGCCGCAGGACAATACAAGCCTGGAAGGACTATACAAATCCAGAGTAATGTTTTGTACCCAATGTGAGCCAGAAGGTTTCAGAAAAATCACCTACTATCTTGATCGTCCTGATGTGCTTTCCAGTTTTACCACGAGAATTGAGGCAGATAAAACCCTTTACCCGGTTTTGCTATCCAACGGCAACAAAACAGATAGTGGTGATTTGGCGGATGGCAGGCATTGGGTTAGCTGGGAAGATCCTTTCAAAAAGCCCAGCTATCTTTTCGCTCTGGTAGCCGGAAACCTGAAATCAGTTGATGACAACTTTACAACATGTTCGGGAAGAAAGGTTCAGCTGCAAATTTTTGTTGAGGAAAAAGATCTCGACAAATGTGACTTTGCCATGACATCGCTGAAAAAAGCCATGAAATGGGATGAAGATGTCTATGGCCGGGAATACGACCTGGATATATTCATGATCGTAGCGGTAGATGATTTCAATATGGGGGCAATGGAAAACAAAGGGTTGAATATTTTTAATTCATCCTGCGTACTGGCAAATCCGGCGACGTCAACAGATCAGGCTTTTCAGCGTATAGAAGGGATTGTTGCTCACGAATATTTTCATAACTGGTCAGGAAACAGAGTAACTTGCAGAGACTGGTTTCAACTGAGTTTAAAAGAAGGCTTTACGGTTTATCGTGATGCTGAATTTTCTGCTGATATGGGCTCGCGAGCGGTGAATCGAATAGAGGAAGTAGGATTTTTACGCACGGTTCAGTTCGCTGAAGATGCAGGGCCAATGGCGCACTCTGTCAGGCCGGAATCCTATATGGAAATTTCAAACTTTTATACCGTGACTATTTATGAAAAGGGTGCGGAAGTAGTCAGAATGCAGGCTAATTTACTGGGGCCGGAGAAATTCAGGCAGGGTACAGACCTGTACTTTGAGCGCTTTGATGGTGAAGCAGTAACTACTGAAGATTTTGTACAGACCATGGAAGAGGTTTCCGGACTGGATCTTGGCCAATTTCGACGTTGGTATTCCCAGGCCGGGACACCCAGGCTTGAAGTGAAGGGAGACTACCGGGAACAATCCAATAGCTTTGTTTTGACAGTAACTCAAAGTTGTAAGTCCACACCGTCACAGCCGGTAAAAGAGCCGTTTTATATTCCTCTCAGGGTAGGGCTATTAAATTCAGCCGGTGAATCAATGGCACTGGAAGTTGAGGGGCATGAACATAATCCGCCATCAGATGACCTGGTACTTCATGTCAGTGAAGCGCAGCAGGAATTTGTCTTTAATAATATCCAGGAAAATCCCGTGCCAGTGTTGCTGCGCGGCTTTTCTGCTCCGGTAAAACTTCATTATTCCTATAGCCGGGACGAGCTGATGCTTTTGATGCAGCATGAAAAAGATGGTTATGCTCGCTGGGAGGCTTCCCAGCAATTGTCTCTGCTGGTGCTGGATGAGTTGATCGCGGCGCATCAAAAAGGCTCTGCAGACAAGAGCGCGCTTATCGTAGATGAGAGGATCGTCGAGGCATTCAATAGTGTGCTTGATGCAGCGCTGGCCGATACTACGCTGGATAAGGCAATGCTGGCAAACCTGTTGCTATTGCCTTCAGAGTCCTATCTTGCTGAGTTAACAGATGTTGTCGATGTGGACGCTATTCATTTTGCCAGAGAGTTTTTGCGTCGTTACCTTGCTGAAAAACTTGAGCATAAATTTCTGGCTGTCTACGAAGCATGCTGCAGCTCTGAGGAATACATTTTCAATGCTAATGAGGTAGCCAGGCGTTATCTTAAAAATACTGTGCTGAATTATCTGGCCTGCCTTGATAAGACTGAGTATTGGACGCTCATAAAGCAACAATATCAGTCTGCCAATAATATGACTGACAGTAGTGCCGCATTACGCGCTGTGTTGAATAATTCTTCAGAGCAGAGCGGCTCGCTGCGAGAGGATTTGATCAATGGTTTTTATGAAGCCTGGAAAAACGAATCTCTTGTTATTGAGCAATGGCTTTCCATGCAATGTGCGATCAGTTCGCCAGATAATCTTGTTAACGTCGAAAATCTGATGGCACACCCGGCATTTGATATCAGAAATCCAAATAAAGTGCGCAGTGTAATCGGGGCTTTTTGTCATAATAATGCGGTCGGCTTTCACAAACTCGATGGTAGTGGCTATAAGTTTCTTGCAGATCAGGTAATAGCGTTAAACACCATTAATCCACAAATTGCTTCACGTTTGCTAACCCCGCTGACGCGTCTTAAAAAATATGGGCCCGAGAGGCAGGAGATGATGCGGGCGGCACTTAAGCGCGTACTCGATATCCCTGAATTATCCAAGGATGTTTTTGAGGTTGTCAGTAAAAGTCTTAAATAATTCTGTCTGTAGTGCTGGTTGTAATGAAAACATTGCTGAATTAGGCTTTAGCGCTGTTTTAAAAGTAGATCAACTAAAGCAATAATAAAAAAAGATTAGTTTTCAGGGGGAAAGATGAACACTGATCCACGTCAGCTAATCGATCATTCGGCTATGAGTCGGTTGCAGTACATCATAATCGGTTTAACGGTAGGGCTGAATGCACTTGATGGATTCGACGTTCTTGCCATCAGTTTTGCCGGACCGGGTATAGCAGCTGAATGGGAACTCGGTAGCGCCGGCCTGGGCTTTGTGCTCGCGATGGAACTCATTGGCATGGCAGTGGGCTCAGTCTTCCTTGGAGGTGTTGCTGACAGGATAGGACGCAAACCTACGATCATGGGTTGCCTGTTCGCCATGGCCATCGGCATGTTCATGGTTACTACCACGTCGAGCCTGACAGAGTTATCCGTATGGCGCGTCATTACTGGTCTGGGCATTGGCGGTATGCTGGCTGCGATTAATGCCATGGCCGCCGAA
>Ga0255756_1000529_pt1 | contig 46345 bp, 37 predicted proteins | sample 011ome_20_FD_179956 | JGI IMG/M metagenome (GOLD analysis project Ga0255756, IMG submission 179956) | Coastal salt marsh microbial communities from the Groves Creek Marsh, Skidaway Island, Georgia - 011509CT metaG (version 2) | ecosystem: Environmental > Aquatic > Marine > Intertidal zone > Salt... | reverse complement strand
AGCACATGATCGTGCCCATTGGCGCTGCGGTGGTTGTATTCATCGCTCAGGATATCACTCGCCGTTGTCTCAGCCGTCGCCGACGATATGAGATCTCAGCCGTCGCCGACGATATGCCGCAATGTCGTATCTGCTTTGGTGACGAAGGCACATTCATAAAACCGTGTAAATGTACCGGGACATCGAAATATGTACATGTCACTTGCCTGAAGCGATGGATAAACGCGTCGAGGGATGGCTGCTGCCGCACTTGCGGTGCGACATTTGAGTTGCGAGAATCGTTCTTCGCCGCGTGCGCGCGTCGCATCAAGAAGACATTCATGCCCACTGGCTTTGGATATGCTGAAGAATTCATAAATTGCGTGTACAGTTTACCTCTAGTCATGTGTGCACGCGCACCAGGGCCTATAGAGCATTGTCCCGGATTGACTATCTTGCCGTTGAAGAAAGTTAAGCACGCGATATATGAATTTGCGTTTCAATCGTTACGGTTTCATGTTCATTGGATGATATTCAATGAATTTCACAACAACAAGATTATGAGTTTCGTGCGCCGCTTTGTACGCTCGTGTGTCTCTATTACGTACATGTACTATAAAATGTCCGTCTCGCTGGCGAGTTCGAGGGTTTTTTGGAAATTGGCGCGCATGATTTCGTGCGTATCGGGACACCCACCGAACGCGTGGCTGGATTCTTGCGTGACTGCTCACGACAAGCCCTTCAACATTTTACAGCGCTCTGCGCCAATCTTTGTGCCAATCAATCGCATATCTTATATGGTGGTACATTTTCCACTGTACTCAAGACTTCGATCACAAATACCATTGGATTTCTTGTTGATCGAGAAGCTGATCGAGAAACTTTAGATAAATGCTCGGCTCGGCTCGAGCATTTCTTCTCCATTGTTCTCTTGTCTCTCCGTTGTTCTCCATTGTTCTCATTGTTCTCACCTTTTGATTAAAACACCTAGTACTACCCTTTCTACGTCTACCCTCCTCCCTCGCCCAACGTCAGTCGCACCCGAGACCGACGGCGAACACGTCCTCCCACACCTCTTGAACCTCAACCATCCACGCGTCGGCTCTCGCGCGCGCCACGCTCGCATCCTCCACCGGCACCACATCCGCCTCTCTCACCACGCGCGTCCCGTCGCCGTCGCTCGCCAACGCCCCACGCACGACGACGTACGCACCCTCGCGCAACGCGCTCGACGCGCGCGCGCGCCGCTCGACGCGCACGTCGCCCGAACCGTCGCGCACCGCGCACGTCGCCCCGTCATCCTCGCGCACCCATCCTTGACACCAGACGTGCGTGAACACCGGTCCGCGCGCGACGTCGGCGCGCGCGAACCCGTGAGGAAGAATGGTCGTGGCGTGCACCATCGCGCACGTGAGTTTGACCGTCGCCATCGCCGTCGCCGCGCCACTCAATGATGCGTTAAAAAGTGCACTTTTTTTTTTGGCGACACTTTTGCGCGCGCGAATGACGCGTCGATCGAGCCACGGGGCGCTGGCGCGCAAATACGACATCGCCACCGGTCGCGCGGCGCCGCGCGCCAAGGTGGATCCGGATGTCATCATTCGCGGCGCCATCGTGGCGCTGGTGCTCAAGGGGGCGAACGAGCACTTTGCTCGGGTGCACGGAGTGAACGTGTTGGCGAGAGTTCAGGCGTGGGTGCGTCGAACGTGGCGGGATTGCACGCGAGGGCGAGGCGGTGGTGCGTCGCGGGCGGGTCGCGGGAGCTTTAAGGGTCGTGGGAATCGCGTTGGGCGGAAGTAGTGGTGAGGCGCTCGGGGACGTCGTCGAGCGCCTCGCGCGCGAGCAAACGTCGGGCGTCAAAGCGGTTGAGTACATAAATGTAAAGGGAAGAAGATTTGCTTCGACTACATGGATTGAATTTGTAAATCTATAGATACATTACCATCGATGCCGGTGGTGTCGTAAATGTTTCCGGCGCACGCCGTGAGACTAAAAACGTTTCGCAATTTGTGTGGTTTAGTTGGTCATGTACGGGACGGTGGCGGTGGAATCCCCCTTCAAGTACAACTCACTTCTCGCCGCGAGCATAATACGCTCAAACTCATCCCCATCAATGTTCTCTTTCTCCAACAACACTTCGGCCACGGCGTGAAGCACGTCCATGTTCGATTGAACCAAATCCTTGGCGCGACGGTACGCGCGCGTCACCAAATCCTTGACCTCCTCGTCGACAATGTCGGCGGTGGCGGCGGAATAGTCGGCGCCACGGCCCATGTCGTTACCCAAGAAAGAGTTACCGCCGCCAGACTTGAGGGCAATTTGACCAATCTTCTTGGAGAAACCCATTTGCTCAACCATCATGCGAGCGGTACGAGACACTTGTTGGAAATCACCAGACGCGCCAGTGGTGACGTCTTCGGCGCCAAAGATGAGTTCTTCGGCGACGCGACCACCCATGGCGACAGCCATTTGGTTCTCGAGGTACGTACGAGAGTACAAACCAGATTCGAGGCGTTCTTCAGACGGCGCGAAGAAGGTCAAACCACCAGCGTTACCGCGCGGCACAATGGAAATCTTCGTCACGGCGTCGTAATCCGGCATGAGAGCGCCGACGAGGGCGTGACCAGCTTCGTGGTAGGCGACGAGCTTCTTCTTCTTTTCGCTCATCACGGCGCCCTCCTTGGCGGCGCCGGCGATGATGCGTTCGAGGGCATCGGCAATTTCTTCCTTGGACACTTCGGTGAGTTCACGACGAGCGGCGAGAATGGCAGCTTCGTTCATGAGGTTTTCCAAATCCGCACCGGTGAAACCCGGAGTACGGCGAGCGATCTTGTCAAAGTCGACATCCTTGGCGAGCGTCTTACCGCGAGAGTGCACCTTGAGGATGCGGATGCGGCCGGCGACGTCAGGGCGATCGACGGTGACTTGACGGTCAAAACGACCCGGGCGGAGAAGCGCGGAATCGAGAACGTCCGGTCTGTTCGTGGCGGCGAGCACGATGACGCCAGTGTTGCCTTCGAAACCATCCATTTCGGTGAGGAGCTGGTTGATGGTTTGTTCACGTTCATCGTTACCACCACCCATACCGGAACCACGTTGGCGACCGACAGCATCGATTTCATCGATGAAGATGATGCACGGCGCCTTCGCCTTGGCCTTTTCGAACAAGTCGCGAACGCGAGACGCGCCGACACCGACGAAGAGTTCGACGAACTCAGACGCGGCGCAAGAAAAGAAGGGCACGCCAGCTTCACCGGCGACAGCCTTGGCGATCAACGTCTTACCAGTACCCGGCGGGCCAACCAAAAGGCAACCCTTGGGGATCTTGGCACCGAGCGCGGTGTACTTGTCCGGGTTCTTCAAAAAGTCGACAACTTCTTGCAATTCGAGCTTGGCGCCTTCGACACCCGCGACGTCGGCAAACGTCACGCCAGTCTCCGGAACTTCTTGAAACTTGGACTTGGACTTGCCGAAATCCATCGGGCCGCCCATGCCACCGCCCATACCGCCCATACCGCCTTCGCCACCTTGCGCGCGGCGGAACAAAAAGAACAAACCACCAAACGCCACGAGCGGGAACAACAAGTTGCCAATCAAGCTCGCCACGTTGCCTTGCTGCTCGCCTTCGCTCACGGAAATGTCGACGCCATTCTTCGCCAAGATATCAACCAACTCCGGATCATTGGGCAAAATAACCGTCGCCCGGCGACCATCGACCGCGGTCAACTGTAACGCGGAACCATCCTTGCTGAAACGCACGCGCTCCACCTTGCCCCCCATCACGGCTTTGATGAATTCCGAGTAGCGCCAGTTGTTACCTTCGGGCAACGCGTTCGGGTCCGCCGCAACCGCCGGCGCAGTCATGGACGCATCCGCGAACGCACTCATGTCTTGCGCTTGCGCTTGTTGCACCGCCTCCACAGCCGGGGCGGATTGGAAGTCGAAATCAGCCTTAGCCGCGTCGACGACCGCCGCGTTGGAGAGCGCCGCGAACGCCGCGAGCGTCGCGAACGTCGTCTTTGAGGAATCCTGTGTGTTCACACGCGAGCAGCGAAACGTCAGTCGATGCGTCATGCACGAAAACAAAACACCACGCGCTCATTCACGCGCGCGCTACCTCCATCGGCGCGCGAACGCCCCCGAACCAGCGCGTCGTCGAGCGCCACCATCTATCCACACCCGCGCGACGACGTCACCCGCGAGATCCCACGTCATCCTTTCGCCCGTCTCCCGCTCGACCCCCCACGCGCCATCACCATCGCGCGCGACGCCCACGAACGACACCAAAATCTCCCCACGCGTTCGACCCCTTCACGTCGCGTCACCACGCTCGCGTTCGCGCTCGCGCGTACCTCTTTCGTCGCCGATGCGCGCACCGATGCGCGCGCGGCTTTGCTCGTCGTCGCCTTGGTGGATTTCCCGACGACCGGCGCCGTGCGGGACGCGCACGACGCCGTGTGCGCCATGAAAGCGGCGGACATTGTGTGTGTCTTCGTGTGAGATGTGCGTTGAGCGCGCGGGCGGTGTGTTCCGTCGACGCGCGAGGGCGGATGTGACGCGTGCCCTCGCGACGAGGGCGCGCGCACGCGATGGGCCGCGACCGCGCGTGATGACGTCATCGTTTTTAGCGCATGCGTGTCTCGTACTCGAGTGATGGACACATCTATGTATTATCAACGCGCGCGTGATTTATCGTGGTTAGAAAACTCGGACACTCGACACGCAGTGTGTGTGTGTTTTGGCGAGAATGTGTGTTCTGATGTGGAATACGGAGGGTTCGGACGCACGAGGTGTTGGAATATCGAAAACTCGGACGCGTGGCATGTACTGGGCGTGTGTTGGAGTCTGTGTGCGCACGCAGGGTATGGGTGATATATTCTGTTGCGGCATCGAATCGGTCGGCGCGCGCGCGCGCGACGCCAGTGCGACGCGAACGAGCGGTGCGGCGCGGTGCGAGGGATAGATTGTTTTCGTCGTCTCGCGATATATTTCTCGCGAGAAGCGCGTAGAGATCGGCATACGGGCGGCATTCGACGACGATGATGCGAGCCAACGCGGGCGGCGATGAGGAGGACGACGGGAGCGATGACGAACATTTCGACGATCATTTCGACGACGAGGACGACGTTGACCGAGAGCCGCGGGAGTACGTATCGCCGCGTGAGGTGTTGGAGCGCGCGGATGCGGCGACGCGCGCGGCGGACGCGTTCGTGACGACGCGCGCGGATGGCGCGTTTCCAGAATCGAGCGAGGACGCGGACGTCGCGGGGACTCGTCCGTCGCCGGAAGCGATGGCAAAGCTGGATAAAGAGTTGCATAGAATAGTTGATGGGTTAAAGACGTCGCCACAGGATGATGCGAAGCGACAGGGGTTGATGAGTAAGTTTAAGTCGATGATTTCGATGAGGTTCGATGGCGTGCGCGTGGCGCCTTTTGGGTCGTACGTCAGCGCTTTTCACTCGGCTGGGAGTGATATAGATATTTCTTTGCAGATAGATAAAGATGGACCTTGGTACGACGAGCGTGAGGAGGCGCAGGCGAAGAGATCGCAGCGCGGGGGCGTTCGGGCGCGACGGCAGCAACGGCAAGGCAAGTCCAAGCGAGCGCAGTTGCTTCGTAAAGTCGCCAGTGAGTTGAGGTATCGGAACTATCGCGACGTGCAGCTGATATCGAAGGCGCGTGTGCCATTGATTAAGTTTAAGGATCCACAAACTGGCGTGGCGTGTGACGTGTGCATTGAAAATGATGGCGTGTACAAGAGCGCCGTCTTGGGCCTCGTCGCCGACCTCGACCAACGGTACAGAGATTTAGTGTTCCTCATCAAGCTCTGGGCCAAGCACTACGACGTGAACAACGCCATGGAGGGGTCATTTAACTCGTACTCCCTATGTTTGCTGGTCATGCATCATTTACAGCGGCGGAAGATTCCAATCTTACCACCCACGATGCTCCTCACGTTGCCTCGCCCAGATTTAGTAGAGTCGGAAACGCGCGAACTCGCCGAGCACGTGGCGAATACGGATGAACAGTTTGATACATGGAAAGTTAGCAAAGCGCGCGTGGTTTCTGATGCATCTAGAGATATCGCGGCGGTGAAATACCGCGCAGAAAAGTATATCGGGTACGGACGAGACAACAAGGACACCCTAGCTGAGCTCTTCGTGTCGTTTTTTGCGCAACTTCGCGCGGTGAAAGACTTGTTCAAAAATGGTTTGAACGCGTCGACGTACCATGGTAGATTCATTGTTCATAGCTCTTGGCAGGCCTTTAAGTATCCACTCGGCGTCGAGGACCCGTTCGCGGCGGGTGATAACGTTGCTCGAGCAGTGCAGTCGCGCACTAGAGATTATGTGTTGAACGCTTTTCCGGCGGCGTGCGCCGAGCTTTCCAAAATGCTCCAGGCCCAGGACAACGTGCAATTTATGCGATCGCTATTGTCACTACTTGGCGAAAAAGCCGTGCCGCCGGATGTGCTGGCACGTCTGCGACCGCCCTTACCGGTGATCCCGCCGGGCTTGAGGCCGCCGCCCCCAGGCATGCAGCCGCCGCCGCCTGGCAGCGCGAACGCGTTGATGGAGTTGCTCGCGCAGCAAGTGCCCCCGCCCGGGGCTTCGGCAGAGGATTTGCTCGCAATGTTGACGAAGCAGCGACATCAGCAAGCCGAAGCGGCGCAGCGCGCAGCGTTGAATGAGCAACAAATGCTGCAACGCCAGCAAGACATGATGCGCGCTCAGCAAGCGCAACGGTCAGCGCAGTCACCGCAGCTTCAAGATCAGCATCGCACCCCGATTCATGTGTCGTCGTTGTTTCAGGGCGGTGCACCACAACCTCCACAGCATTCACACGCCGCGCCACCGCGTGCGAACATGGTTATGCCCCCGGGCTTTGGCGCGCCACCCGCGCAGCCGCCTCCGCGCCCGACACCTTTGCCTACGCTTTCCTTCAGCGGCGGCTTGGGTGGTGGTGTTTTTTCCTCAATCGCCTCTGGTGGTGGTGGCTTATTCGGTTCATCTCCCGCGCCGCCACCCAACGGCGCTGTTGTGGACGAAATCACTCAACATTTCGCCACAAACATGTCCATCATGAGCGAATTCGGCTCGGCCCAAACGCCCGCCGCCGGAAGATTCCCCACAGACTTCCCATCAACCAGCGCCATGACACCGAACGGCGCTGGGGCGACACCCATGCCGCATCACCCACCACCCACTACCACCGCCGCCACCGCCACCATGGCTCCTCCACCGCACCGGCGTCTCGTCCCCGGACCAGCCGACCCGCCCGCGCCGCTCCAACGCGCCCGCAGCGGCGTCGCCATTCCGAAACCCCGGCCGCGCCAATAACCCACATCAACCGCGCCTTACGTCTCCATCGTTGTCATTCCACTCACTCACACACATCAAACCTCGTCATCCGTCTATTGTTGTTTATTCTTTACTGGTACCGTACCGGGTAGGGTCTGGGCAAAAACTTTTCTGTTGTTCGAAAAACGCGTCCACGCCGCCGCCGCACTCGTCGTCCCCGCGCCTCCATCGGCGCGCACTTCACGATGATGACGACGACGACGACGACGACGACGACGACGATGCGCGGCGCCGCGACGCGCGGTGCGCCGTCGTCGACGACGTCGCGGAGCCACCACGTCGCGGGCGTGCGCAGACCGTTCGAGGCGTCTCGGAGCTGCGCGGCGCGCGGGCGCACGCGCGTCGACGCGCGCGCGGTCCACGGGGCGACGATCGCGGGCGCGGGATACGCGCGCGGTGGTATCGCGATGACGCCCCGACGCGACGTGGCGCGTTCGGCGGCGCCGGTGGCGATGCAGGATGCCGAGAACGATGTCCCGAGGGCGGAGGAGGAGGAGGCGTGCGAAGAGGAAGAATGCGCGGTTCGAGTCGTCGAAGAAGAGTTTCCACGCGATGAAGTCGAGCGTTTACAGCGCACGACGTTAATAGGGATGTTCGTTTCGTATTGCAGTGCGTATTTTGTACGGAAACCAATGTCGGTGGTGAAGAAACCCATGCAAGACGCGCTCGGGTTTAGCACGGGAACCGTCGGGCTCATCGATAGCGCGTTTTTGTTGACGTACGCGCTTGGGCAGTTTGTGATCCCTGCGATTGGTGATAAGGTTGGTGCGAAGAAAGTGATTATTGTAGGTGGAATAGTTTCGTTCTTGTGTTGCGTTGCGTTTGGGTATATTGCTTTACCGTATGCGCTGATGGCGCTGTGGGCGCTCAACGGGTTGGCGCAAAGCGCGTCGTACCCGTTGCACGTGAAACTGCTCAATCCGTGGTTCACGTCGAAAGAGCGTGGAACGGCGATGGGGATTTGGGCGACGAGTCAGCAGGTTGGTGCTACTGGGGCGACGGTTTTGGCGGCTTGGTTATTAGCCAAGGTGGGATGGCGTTTGTCCATCGCCATTCCGGCGGCGTTTATGCTCGTGACGTCTCTCTTGTTAGCGAATATGAATCTCGATCCTCCGTGGTTGCAAAACACCACATACGGTGAAGAAGCGTTGAAGAACACGAAGAAAGGGTCACCTGACGTTGAGCCGGCGTCGGCGGGCATCGCATTCACCGAGGTTTTACGTATTCCTCGATTAAAAATGCTCATGGTGTCCTACTTCTTTGTCAAGATTGTCAGATATTGTTTGCTCTTTTGGTTGCCGTATTACTTGGCCAAAGAGTTTGGTATGTCTGTAGCCATCGCTGGCTACTTGTCGTGCGTGTACGACTTAGGGGGTGTTCTCGGTGGGCTGTCTTGCGGCGTCATCGGGGATAAATTTTTCCAAGGACGACGTCCGATGCTCGGCGCCATCTTTTGCGCGATTCTCACGTTTGCCATCGGCGGTTACCAAACCGCGTGCGGCATGGGCATATGGGCGAATGCTTTGTGCATGGCACTCATCGGGTTCTTGGTCGCCGGCCCTGATGCATTATTAGGCTCAACGGCAATCGCTGACTGCTGTGAACAAGCGGGTTACGGTGAAGAAGTTCTCGGGACGGCGGCGGGCATCGTCAACGGTATGGGGTCCATCGGCGCCGTCCTGCAAGGCACGCTCACGGCGTATATTGCCGAAAAATACGGCTGGGGCGCGCTATTCTGCACGCTTGCAGTGCTCAGTGCGCTTTCAGTCGTGTCCCTTCTCGCCGCTACGAACAGCAAGTTTGTAGAGAGCGATCAAGACGAAGACGAAGGGATTGGGGCGACGCTCGTCGTCGCGTAACGCGCGCGAGCCGAGCGCGTTTTTAATCTCGTATCCACGAGTGCCGCAGCTGAGAAGCTACTACTACTATTGCTACTACTAAAACTGCCACTAACAAAAGTACTACTACTACTATTAATGTCCGTCTGCTGTACACTTTTGGTAATGTAAAAGCGCGTCGCAATCAACACAACACCACTTCATTCGCCGCCTCCGCTTTAACGTTGCAGGAAACAATTCGCGTCGACGGTTATCGATCCATCTTCCGGCAGTAAACCTTGCGGAATGACCCCGAACACGCTCGCATTTCGTGCGATGCGAACCGCTGACGCGACTAGCTTTTTGTGCTCGCTTGAATGCACTTCCCAATTCATCGGAGGGTCTTTGCCCTTGAGCACGAAGGACACGTAGAGGCGAGAAATTCTACGCAACATTGCCGCGATGAACTCGTCATCGCGCTCGATTCTAAATATACGAATCCCACGCGTCGCACTTTGCATGGCCAGAAATGCTGACTGCGTCTTCGTGGCAGCCATTTCTAATTGTACTTGCGGCATGTGATAGGCTGGCGGGGAATCGTACGGGTCTCGGTCAAAGACGATGAACGACCCCGGGACTTCGCGAAACGGGGAAGAATTCTTAACCTCTACCACGAGACGTTCGCCATCTCTGAGTGTGATCATACCATCTGGAGACGCGCCTACTGGTGGTAACGGACCGACACACCACTCTTCGGGCACGGACGCCGGGTCGAGCATGCATAATCCCGCTTCGTGTACCGTGGCGCCGAAGTAGCACATGAGCGAGCACAACGTCGACGCCTCTTGCGCGCTCCCCCACGCCATGCGAATGGACTGTTCACCTCCTCGAGCGAGCGCTCGACAGTACTGGGCATCGCTTAGCATGTGTGCGTCGTCCCCTCCCGCGCGGTTCTTCTTTCCGCGCGACTTTTTCTTGCCATTTTTCTTCTTTTTCTTCTTTGGCTTTGGCTTTTTCGGCTTTGCCATTGACATCGACGCTAATAATACATCCAACGCTGAAGCATCGGCGGCGATCACCGGAGTAGAGGCGTCATGCGTCATGCGCGTAATTGTATCATTATTATTGTCTTCATCGTCATCGTCGTCTTCATCGTCACTAGAGTCCGACGCCGCGTTGCACCGAGCTAAAGCCTCCGCGTTGCGTCGCTCCGCCTCCGTGGCCGCGGCTTCATCTACGTCGTCATCCATCCACTTTTCCCGGCCTATGCGCGCGCATGCGTTGAGAATAGCCCTGTGACCACCTCTTCCGTGCTTGCCCATGCCTAGAGCGCGTTTATTGACGCCGTCTTCGTTAAAACCGAGCGCCGCGTTGAGGACGCCAGTAGTCAAGCGCCCATCGTGCAACGCGTCCCAGGTCTCCGTCCCCTGTCGCACGTACGCGAACGACGCGCGGCCACATAGCGTGACGTCTGACTCTTCTGGTAATGCCTCAAACTTTGGCTGCGCGCGAAGATCATCCATGCGAACGGCACGCCAGAAGATGTTTGGGACGCGGCCACGCGCGCCTGACAACTCTTCACTTTTCGTGCGAGACGACGACTCGGACGACGTCGCTGCTGTGACATCGTCGGAAGACTTTGGTCGATGTAGTTGATCTTGTTTCAACGCACATGGCTCGGTGGTGGTGAGTAAGACGCGCGGGATGGGCATCTCCGCCGCTTTCTGAAGTCGTCGCGAGTGCTCGGGACGATTTTGGACTAACGAGTGTGTGGTGTGGTGTGGTTGACAACAAGCTAATTTTACTCTAGTACTCGTACGTTTCTCCTTGACCCCGTACGTCAATTTCACTCGGCTGATAGCTATACTCTGACTCGCTGCGAGCGTAAGAGTACTCTGATTCTGATTGAAGGTCGGTATCGTGGTAATAGTTGCCCCATCGGCCGTACTGTGGTCCAGCGCCGAGTCTGGGGAATTCAGGCGTGGGATATTGCATTACGTCACCGTTTGCACGCTTTTTGTTCCCACGACCGCCGTCTCTACGGTTGAATCCTCCTCGATTGAACCGCTCCCACGGATCTTTGTCCTCTACATCGTTCGCATAGGGAAGCGGAACCATGCACTCCTTCAGCGCGTTCAATGGACCTTCAACGAGACAGTTATTTTGTCTGAAGTGCTGCAACATCTCGTGGAACAACTTTTGCTTGTTCAAGACTTTCGGGTTACCTACGATAATCAAACCACTACGTGCGCGCGTAATCGCAACGTTCAAGCGGCGCGGGTCACTCAAGAAACCAATACCAGATTTCTCATTCGAACGAACGCACGTCAAAATAATAAAATCCTTTTCTCTACCTTGGAATGAATCCACGCTCGCAACTTCAATTTCTTTGTATAACGATGGATGCAAAATGCCAACACGGGTCATGTGTTGTGTCACGTACGCGCGCTGTCCTTCGTAGGGCGTGACCACGCCTATTTGATCCGGACTAACACCAGCATTTAACAAGTGAGTCACAGTCTTTTCTACAGCCACTGCCTCCGCGCGATTTAAGAAAGATGTGCCACTCGCGCTCATCTCTTCTTGCCCAGTTTGACTCCAGAACATCATTGGTTTCGTCGGTACTGGCCACGGGAAATCGATGTGCGACAGCATGCGCTCGTGCGAGGATACACCATTTTGCAGCGTTCCTTGGTAAAACATGTTACTCGGGAACTCAGACAAGCTTGGATGCATACGATACTGTATCTGTAATCGGAATGGCGCCACGCCAAGATCAATTAAACGTTCGAAAAGCGATCGCGTGAGGTTTGCTGCCTTGGCTGCGGCACATGTCACGATTGGACCCAGCTGCAAGTGGTCGCCAACCAAAACAACATGTTTCGCGCCCATGACGAGAGGAATCAAACACTCTGGTTCGACGGCTTGAGTGGACTCATCAACTAAAACCATACGAAAGCGAAAATTCGCCAATCGTGGGTCACCCGCACCAACGCACGTTGTGCAAATCACATCAGCGTTTTCAAGGATTTCTCGCTCAAGCTTTTTCTGAGCGGCGCGATATTTCTTTTCATCGCCTGCGCTAAGCTCGCCTAACTCATTTTTCAGCTGTTGTAGCTTTTGAAATGATTTGTGCGTCGGTCCTCCGATGTTTGCAACTTGGTAGTGAAGCGTCAAGTGCTCGACCGATGACACTAAATGCTCTCTACTCCTGCTGCTGATGCGCACAACGCGAAGGCCCGTCTTCTCAATTTTTTCAGCCAAATGATCCACAGCAATATTCGATGGTGCGCAAACTATGACTTGACCGTTTCCGCGTTTTGCTAAATGGTATACTATCGTTGCTGACGTCACGGTCTTACCCGTTCCAGGCGGACCTTGCACCAAACTCAACGGATGCGTCAAGACCTGTCGAACTGCTTGCCCTTGACTTTGATTCAACTCGGGTAATCCCGGTGCGTTTAGTTTTTTGGGTAATTCGACTTGCATTCGCTGCTCTTCGACTTCGTGCCCGAGCAGTTTGTGATAAATGTATGCCGAAACAGATGTTTCATCTACCGCAAACGAGGTCAGTGCTACTTTTTGACGGTCAGAGCTCGTCGCCTGCCACAGGAAATTTATAGTGTAGCCATGAGTAAATTCTAAAGGCACGTCCGAGTGATTCATTTCGATACAGATTTCTTCCTGCGCGGTAAATTTCACTACGACACCGTCGCCTGCCCACTGCACTGCACCATTATCAAGGGAGAGTTTCAAGACATTACCTAGAGTAACCGGCACCACGTGTTCGTCTGGAGCGAAGCAGAAATACGCCATTCTTCGCTTGTTCAACCCGACATCCCATCGAATGGTGGCGTTATCTTTCGTTTGGTTAAGCCGCTGCTGTTTGTTGTATTCAGCCTCTCGATGTACGATCGGTGCCAATGTATTTTGATACAAGTATGCGTCTTCATAACGCAGCGCAGCCGGCACTAGCTCATCAGCCTGTGCATCTCGCTCAATGTCATCCAACGTCGCATCTGGATTGGTCTTCCACAACTCTTCCAAACGAGTTACTTTCGATGCAGTCACGTGGCGTGCACGATGCACTTCGCTCTCCTCTGGGATGTTCAATAACCACGGCAAAAACACCTTGTCTGAAATAAGAGGCTCCCAAAGCGTTAAATCAAGGTTCAACTCCTTCAGCACCGCCGGATTACTCGCAGCCGCATCACGCGTGGCTAAAACCACCACGTTGTCATCCTTGCATGGGATAAACCCAAGATTGAACACGTTTGTTGCGCCCGTGACATAACACTCCAAAACCATATCGCCCAACGGCGACGCCTCATGCAAGCGCACCTCCTTGTTCCTCGACTTCACCAAGTGAAAAACCAAACAGCTCGCTGGCAATCCATTCTGGCGCGAATTGCAAAACCACTTATTCGTCTTCACGCACCGCGCGACGCACGCTGTGTTTGATATCCCGCAGTACGAGCACGCGAATTCAGACCCAGCGCCTCGTCCAGCACCTTCCTCCTCGTCGTCGTCATCCTCCTCGTCGTCGTAATCGTCATCACCATACTCATCTCCGTCGTCTAGTAAGTTATCCACGAGCGTGCCGTGATCGATGGTGAGCGTATCGAGCTCGTGGGTGATGCGAGCAAAGTGTTCGTCGTAGCCACCATCGGCGTGTGTCGTCGCGGCTGCGGCGGTTTCGCTCGGCGCGGCGTAGTGCGACATCGCGCGCGACGTGCGATGCACGTGTGCGTGTGCGTATGCGTGTGTGTGCAAACGCGCGTCGAACGCGCGCGCGCGTCGAGGTATGACGATTGTCTCTCACGTGGTTGATTGAGATGAGCGTTGCAGCTCATCTCGGGCGTCGCCGCCGCGGGCTGTTCGAATGCAATTGATTAGTAAAAGCTACAGCGTGTAAAATGATAATACAAAAGTTTGAAGAGGGTGTTACTTGGCCTATTTGGCTTCGTACCAGGTTTTGGCGTAGTCGCCGTCTACCGCGAGCTCGACGTTGAGCAAGTTGACGTGACCAGGGAAAGGATTCTCCATGTGATACTTTGTCAGCGCCAATGCTTCATCCTTGTGCTCCTCCGGCCCTTCAAGGATGACTTCATCGTGAATTTGCATAAGGAGTTTGTACCCAAGCGCTTTAAGCTTCGGGCAACGTTGGATTTGAAGCATGGCCAACATGGCGATGTCGGCGGCGCCACCTTGGATGGGCGTGTTGATGGACGCGCGCAACGCGTGCGACTTGAATGCATCGTTTTTGCTCGACGCGTCGGGTAAGTTCCGCACGCGACCGAGTAACGTACGCACCAAGTTCTTCTCCATGGCAAGCTTCTTTTGAACTTCTTGCCATTCTTGAACTTCAGGTCGGTCGCTGTACCAGAGCGCGACGGTGCTCGCCGCTTCTTCGAGAGACGTGCCCCAATCCTTAGCTAAGCCGTGCGCCGTCTTACCGTAGGCGATACTAAAGTTCAGCACCTTAGCTTTACGACGTTCGCTGGCGAACATGTCCTTCAGCAACGGTGGGCGATTACCATCGTCTTCGCCTTCTTGATCCCCGTACTCGAGCAACACTTCGCCAGCCTCCATGGCCTTCTTGATGTTTGGGTACATGCCGAGCGCGGTTCGACTGTGGAAATCACCACCGGCTTCGAATGCCTCTCGCATGGACTTGCAGTCCGCCATGTGAGCTAAAAGGCGGAGCTCGAGCTGCCCGTAATCGGCTACGACTAAGACGTTCCCTTCCTCCGCTCTAAACGCCTTGCGGATGCCGTATCGATCCTTTTCAAGTGCCGGTTGATTTTGCAAACTCGGACGTCGGGCTGAGAGACGACCTGTCTCTGTATTGATATTCAATGCTCCGTGGACACGACCTTCAGGCCCGCGAATATCGTCACCTTGAAGAGGAATGATAAAGTTGCTCAACAAAGTATCAATCGCCGCCACATCGTTCAAAGCGTCAATCGCCGCGCATGCTTCGACACCATCCTTACCGCCACCAAACGCATCAAATGCTGTACCACACTGCTTTTTTAGCTTCTCTTCCGTTTTTTCCTCATCAGGAAGTTCGTCCCAGTTATCCATAATGCTTCGCGCCGCGCCAGGTTTACCCGCGAGCGCGCGCAAGACGACGCTGCTGACGGCGGGCAGACCAGTGGCGGTGTACGTCATCACTTGAATCGGCTTCTTTGTGATACCATGTAGCGCCAGTTTCATCGTCTTTTTAGGCGCTTTTCCTTCGCGACCGGATCTGTCCCACTCCAACCACTCCGTGGACTCTTGCGTAAACTCGCGAGTTAATTCCACACCTGGTTTATCCCGTCGTTTGTTCTTCGCGCCGGCAAACAACAGTTGACGCACTTGCAAGCCAGAACCGACATTCATGAGTTTTGCACCTTCGCACTTCGTCGCCGCCCAGTTTCGGAAGTAGTCTTCTGCCACTCTCTTATCCTCGAGCGCCATCTTTTCCGCGTTAGCCAAGTGATCTTTGTCCACACGCAAGCCGTTGCGTTCCATCTGTGTCAGTAAATTTCCAAACTCGGCGAGGTAGTACGTGTAAAAATCCCAAAGAGTCGTACACTTGCGGAAGCCAGGCTTGCTGGTCAAGATCGAACACGCCTCGCATGACATCCCGCGGAGCTTAGCTTCGAGTGATTCACGCAAGAACCACGTCGCTTGGGCATCCAAAGCCGAGTACTCAATCCATTTGTCGCGCGACTCGGGGTCCTCTTGAATTTCCTCCACTGGCGGGAGAATCATGGTCTTGCCGGGCGTCCCATCCTTCTTGAGCTTGGCCTTGCCGAAAATCTTTTTCATACTTCGCTTTGAACGCATCATCTCCGCACCAGCGCCGAGCATTTCCGCACAATCGCTCATGGCGTCTGCGCTGGAGGAGAGCGCCTCTAAACTGTAGCCTCCATCGAGCTTTCTGTTTGAGTTCCACAGACGCGCCATGTGCATCGTATCCGCGGCGAATCCAGCGAGCTGAATCCCGTGGTGGTTCTCTACGACGTGACGATCAAAACTGTAATTGTGCCACACCTTTTTCACGTCCGCGTTCTCAAAGTACTCTTTGAAGACTTCCCAAACCCCATCGCCGCCGCGCATGGTATCCACCCAAAGCAAGCTGCGTTTACTCTCGCCGTCGGGAGCAAAATTTACATCAGGACCACAAAACACGGAAAAACACGTCACTTGACCGTGACCGACGGGCGTTTGGTCGGAAACTTCGATGTGCGACACTTCTGTATCGCACGCATGGTATAACGGCCTGTCTGCTGTACCGATGTTGGCGAGTAAAATCTTTAACACGCGTTTAGCCTCTGCCACTGTCTCCACCGTTTGCACCTCATCTCTCAAACCGGTGGCGATGTCACCCTCTTCGCTCGGCATCGCCGCAGTCTTACCACTGGTGCTCGCGGCGCTTTGATTCGTCTTCAGCTCAAAGTCTCCGAGGGCTTTCTTCCAGCTTCCGCCGATGCGCCCGTTGTTTGTGTTCTTCGTTGTTGCCAAGCCTTTGGTGCCATTTGCTCGCACAATCACCGCACCGCTTCTATAGTCATCATCTTCGTCTGAATCTGAATCTTCTTCATCGAACCATTGCTCGGAGACCTCTTGCGATGCAGTGCTAATCGCAAACGTACGCGTAAACTCTGCTCGCCAGCTCGCGTCGAGGCCACGATCGTGCAAAGAATTACCTCGCCCGCTCGCGCTTCGACTCGCTAAACGCGCATTCGAGCGTCGAATGCGCCGATTTATAACACGTCGTGCGAACGATGCCCCCGGTGACGTGTGTCCAGTGGCTGTGGCGGCGTGCATCGTCATGATCCCGCGACAATTCACACTCCCCAGTCGTAGGTTCGCACGATTCGTCGCCAGTATCGACGTCGAATACGCAGTCGCACCGCTTGACGCGTGCGAGAAGACTTGTGTTGTGTAAATTGTCGCGTTCAAACCGTTTGTCAGCGCCCGTCGCATGCACGGCGCGGTGTAAGGAGGCGAAATGGGTGGAAATTCAATTTTGGCGCGATCTATCAAGAGCAGTTTTCTCCGTCGACGCCCGGTATCGGCGGATGGACGCGTAGGCGACGCTCACGTACGCCTCGCGCCTTCGATAGGGAAAAATATAAAAAATGCATACGTGAATTCAATAGTTTACATCGTTAATAGAGAGTTTTCGCCTATGGTCGGCCACGTCGGTTCGCCCGTTTTACAATTCATCCTTGCCCGACGCGTCCATCGCGGCTGTGGGGTCGATAAATGTCGGCTGCTCGTCGTCCTCGACATCGTACATCACCTGCCCGGTTTCTTTATCGATGGTTTGTTCGATAGATTTTTTCTTTTTCCCCTTGCCGTGGCTTTTAATCTTGCAATAATCCAAATCCAAGCATAACACGTGCTGGGCCGTGAAATCAAAGCCTTCCTCGAGATTTTTAGTCGCCTTTTCGATGTACTCGTCAAACTCCAAGCTATCCGTCACCGCCGCGCACGCCTCGCTCAACACCGAGCGCTGATACGTATTTGACAACAACGAAAAATTATTTGATTCGCGAACTTCGCTTCCTGGCGGGCCATTATAGTGAAACCGTTGCTCTTCATCCTTCGTAAACACCCCCAAGCCGTACACAGTCATCTGAATCGTGTCCGTTTCCTCCTTGGTTAAGTTTTTGCCGAACCGATCGAACACGCGAGTGGTGGTGATGATATTCTCCGCCCCGCTCTTACTGTACCCCCATTTATTTTCGATCGCCCCGTTTGCGGAACACATCGCCGTGAGCTCCTTGGCGAGTGTCTGGGCGAACAAGCTCACGTATCGCGACCCGAACACGTTCGTCGGGCCCGCGTCTTGCTTGTGCTTGGCCGCGACGGCGCTGAATGTGTCTGCAATTTCACGCGTAACCGCTTTACACGCGCCGCATTGGATGCCGCTCACGAGCGAGCGTAAATTGTCGCTGTGTTCTTCGTTCAAGTCGACGTCTAAATCGATGCCTCCGGAACGCACCGCGCACGGGTGCTGCGCGAGTAACGCGAGAAATAGCAGCGCGCGAAAGAGAACAGCAGAGCGCATGACACAGTGGTGTTATGTTTCGTGAGCGTCACGTGCGCGCACGTGCGTGACGTGATGCTGCGCGTCGAATTCTGCGGGGATTGAACTTTTGGATTATTTGGTTCGACGGGCGAAGGGACAAAGTCTTTGTCACAAACATACAAGTAAATAATATCTATGATTACATACGACGTGGTTAATCGTTCGAAAAAATGTGAGGATGTGCTATGTTCTAATAGATAGTTCGCTCCCGAAGCAGTCGGCAGACTTGTGAAGCGTCGCGCGCGTACGTCTGGATGTTGACTACGGCGGTTACGCATCTTTACGTCGCGTGCGACAACTTTAAAAGCACGAAACGACCTTCGAGGGTCGTGATGAGCGCCTCCATGGCGACAGCATCATACGTTGTTGATGATACGTCGTTAATAATGATGCATTCATCGAATTTCGCGAGCTTTATGGCGCTTTCGCACCACCATTGCTCGGTGTGTTCCGGTAAATCTCTGTGTAAATGTCCGCCTTGACACTCAGCCAAATCTTCGCCTTCAAACCGTTCTATGGCGCTCACTTGCACATGCATGCCGCGAGAGATGACTTCTGTGATAAAGTGCGTTAATAATCCGGCGTGTCTACATGCGTTCATGACGTATCCGGTGCCGGTCTGCGCGACGCGTCGAGCCAAGCACGCCGCGAGTGGCGACACGTGCTCCTCAGTATAAATCACATCCGTGGCGAGCACGACATCAAAGACGTCATCCACGGACACGCGATTATCCGTGGTTTCCAATTTTGCATCCGCTTTGCGATTATGCACCCAATGTCTAGCTTGGCCAGTGCGCGCCTCGTCCAGCGACACGACGCCGTTGAGAATGTCCTCGTCGTCGCGAAAATCTAAAAACGCCGCCGACGTCCGCGCCGATTCTTCTGGCAACAAGTCCGCGATGCTGTGTCTAATTGCACGAAGTGCCCCTGGCGCGCCTTCGCTTATCACAACGCGCGACGCGCCCGCGCGCGCGGCTACGAGTGCGGTAAATCCACATCCTGAGCCGATTTCCAAGCACGATTTGCCTCGCGTCAACTCAGGCGCGGCGTCGATGGCACGCCCTAGAATCTGGCTCGCTCCCCACACGCGCCAAGCCAGCCCAGCGTCGTCCCACGAACTTTCATGCACGCGAATGGTGCTTAAAGACACCGGCAATTCAATCTCAAGCACGCCTTGCTTTCGCGCAGCCGCTTGGCCGACTTGCGACCCCGGGACGCTTTTCAGCTCCACAGCGACAGTCTTCACCGCCGGCTCCGCACACCGTCCGAGCGCCGCCCCACACGCATCCATGAGTTCTTCATCAGAATTCATCATACCCCAATTCAGCGCGCGCGTCAGCGGCGCTCGCGCGCCTAAAGACTCCCCGTAGCTCACCGCCGACCGGCTGCTCTGCGTAATCAATCGCGCGAGCACCAATAAACACTCCCGTCGCTCATCACCAGGCTTCAACGTCTCCAACCGCTCAATGACGTGTCTCATCGCATCGTGTGCCTGCGTTCGCGCCATCGTTCGTCATCGTCAGTCACCCGTCACCGTCGCGCACTCGCACAAGATGCAAAACGCGTCAAAAAAGCGCCGCCGTGCCGCTCGGTGCGCTTTATCCGCGCCGCGCGCGCGCGCGATCGCGCGGCGCCCCTCGCGCCCGCGGCGTTGGCGATGAACGCACGCAATCTATCGCCGTACCTGGTCCTCGACCTCGTCGCCATCGACGTCGAGCGACATGTCGGCGCGATGTGGCGTCGTGGCTGAAAAGCGCGTCGCACGTGTCGGCACAATCTCACGCGCGCGCGCGCGGCGACTCGACGGCGCCACCGCGAACGAACGCGCGATCGAACGGAACCGCACGCGCGTCATGGATACCGTGCCGCCGACGGCGACGGCGTACCCGCGCTTGGGCGACCGCGAATCGCGCGCACCCTGGACCAACGTCGACTGCACCGCGCCCGCTGGGTACGACGCCGCGACGTGGCGCGCGCGCGTCGAGCTCGCGGGGGCGTACCAGCTGTGCGATAGATTCGCGTTCAACGAGGGCGTGTGTAATCACTTGACGGTGCTCGTGCCCGGGGCGAGCGATAGGTTCTTGTGCGCGCCGTACGGGTTGGCGTGGAGCGAAGTCACCGCGAGCAACTTGGTGATGATTGACGTCAAGGGTAACGTCATCGAAGGACGCGGTGAGATTGATGCGACGGCTTTTTTTATTCATCTTGCGATTCATCAGGCTGGACACGCGTGCGTGTTGCATACGCACATGCCGTACGCGAGCGCGCTGTGCTGCGTCGAGCGCTTTGAGCTCGCGATGTGTCATCAAAATTCCTTACGTTTTGCGGATGATATTGCGTACGATCCCGCGTTTAATGGTTTAGTGTTGGACAACACCGAAGGCGATCGCTTGGTGAGCGTCATGGGTGATAAGCGAGTGTTGATGCATAAGCACCACGGGGTTATCGTGTGCGGCGCGAGCGTCGCCGAAGCGTTTGACGACTTGTACTATCTCGAACGCGCGGCGGAAGTGCAAGTCATCGCCATGTCCACTGGTTCGCCGTTATGCACGATAAGTAAAGAAATTGGTGAGCAATTTCGTCGTGACATGGAGAGCGATGGTGGCAAGGCGCGTTGGGCGCAATTACATTACGACGCCAGGCTGCGCGAGCTCGCGCGGGACGACTGGCGGAAACATTTCGCTCAAGACAAGCGCATCATGCACCCGTACGAGGATCGAGTCATGTTTCCCGCTGCGCAGTAAAGTTAACATACTTATAGACGTGTATTGTTGTTTCTCGGTATATTGCGCCGAATGCGTTGTAATTAAACTTGAATTCTTTCAACCATTGTCTTCACACCTCGCCTCGCGCGACCTCGCGGATGGATGCGATAGAACGCGCACTCGATGGCGTCGACGACATCGATGCCCTCATCACGGACGGCGTATACATGTCTACGACAATCATGCACCGATTGTGTGCGTCGGCGTCGGCGTCAGCGTCGATGCCGCTCGAAGAGATTCAATTAAAGTTGGTTAAGCTCCGCGACGATGCTCGTCGCGCCGCGGCGAGCGCGAGCGCTCGAGCGGCGACGAACGCTGCGGCGATGGAATCCAGCGAGCGCGCGGTGCGGGACATCGCTCGCGCGACCGCTGGGCACACGAGGGATGCGCTGTGCGCGGAGCTGGCGCGCGCGAGACGTCGCGCGGAGCTCGCGATTGAGGCGCGCGTACTCGAGACGTCATCCGCGAGCGCTCGAGCGCGCAGACGCGCAGACGCGCTGGATGATTTAGCCGATATAGCAGAATGCGTGATCGCGTTCGCGTCGCACGGACGGGAGAAAGCGGTGCGATTGGCGTGTGGTGGGGTGTTCGTCGACGCCGACCGAACGGCGGAGGCGGCGACGCTCGCGAGACGAGCGTTGGAATGTCTCGCGCGCGTCGACGCGAGCGGATGCGACGCGACGAACGGCGGCGACGTCGCGCGTATTGTTCGCCAGTCGATGAGCGCACTCGAAGAGTATTGCGATGATAAGGAGAATGCGTTATTGAGGGCGTTTGATGACGCGCTCGACGCGGCGAATGTCGACGCCATGTCGACGGCTGTAAACGCGCTTTGGACGTTTCACGACGGCGCCAGCGTCGTCTCGAGATACGTCGCGAGTCGAGCGATGTTTATTTCTCACGACTCAATAGAAGAGGCGCTCAACGTGCGTAATATCGTGGAGCGTGCTGTGATTACTGGCGAGAGCGATTCACGAGCCGAAACGATTTATTGCGCGTTTTATGAAAACATACGCGGCATGCTGTCGAGAGAATTCCGCACAATTGCCGGCGCGTTTGGAGACCGCGCAAACGTGATATTAAGTGCGCTCGTTCGTCGCGTCGCCGAACAGCGCGTGAGTGATATCATTGAGACTTTACTTTCGGCAGAGCTCAAGACGATTGATTCGCTTCGCCAGCGTTTGTCGTTTACGTCGCTGACGTTAAGTGAGCTCGAGAAAACCAATGGTTTGATTCGTGAGCTCGCAAAGGATGATAAAAATGTACAGCTCATCATGGGCGCAGAGTTTTTCGGCGAGGCATGCACGTCGCTCGTGGATGATGAATGTTCGTGTTTAGATTTGGCGCCAGATGACGACGCTTTATTATCCGCAAGCGCGGACGAGGACCGCGCCATCGACGTTTTATGCACAAACTACGAAGAAGCAATGCGCAGATGCGCTACATGTCTCGATGTGACCGAGCTAGACCGCGCTTCTGCGGCGCTGACGCAAACACTCCTCTCCAGAGTGCTTCGATTGTCAAAGCGAAGGGTGAACGACGCCATCGTCGCGACGACAGCTTCGAGCACCCGCTTCGATGCGACGACGTCGATTGACGATGCTAACACGCAAGCATTTCAGCCTCTGCTACGCACCGCACAATGCATCCGAACATGGTTGAAGCGTGCGCAGCACGTCACCGGTGCCTCAGACGCGTTCGACTCCGTGCGGGACGAGCTCAGCCGGAACATGTCCACTGTCATTGACGCCGTCGCCAAACGCGCCGTGCACCTCATCGATGTCAAGCTCCGTGTGTATCAACATTCGACAGATTTTGCGTCCAATGATGGGGCGTGCCTTGCTGAACGAGAGACTGATGCTTGCAAAGTCGTAATGTCAGTGCTCGACGGCGTCGCCGCGCTCGCGAAGCGGGCACTCGAAGCGGCCAACGCTGACGCGCTCCTGGATGAGATTGCCGAACGCTTCTACGCGTTGATTTTCATGCACGTGTGTCGATTCAAGTACAGCACAACTGGCGCCGTGCAACTCAAGCTCGATTTAAGCGCCTACGTGCAGTGGACGCGCGCGCACGTGAAAGATGTATCGATTCTCGGTCGCTTTACGGCGTTAGCGGGACGCGCCAACGTCCTCGTCGTCGGCGACGAGGCGCTTGATTCGCTCGTGCGTGACCTCACCGATGGGAGCGAACACATACACGAGCTCGATATGCTTGTTAAACTCCGTCTAACGGCGTTACCTTCTATTTCAAAAGCTAAGTAGTACTATAGTCTGTAGCCAACTCTAGCGCATTCGCACATAGTCCCCTATTCAATCGCGTTTCCAACGCGAAATGTAAAATCCATCCGTACCCAGCACGTGCGGCAGTAATAATCGTTCGTGCTCGTGGAGTGCGACATTCGGCGATGTCGGTACGGGCGTCTCGAATGGCCACGGCGCAAAGTCAGCGTGATGCGCCTCGAACGCGCGTGCGACGTCTTGATTTTCAATCGACACCACCGAGCACGTGGCGTAAATTAATCGTCCACCGTTTGGTTTTACCAATCGACTGGCGCGACGCAAAATCTCTAGTTGGATTTTAGCGAGTTCGTATGGGTCATCGTGCGTGTACCGCAGCGATGGCGTACGACGAAGCGCGCCCACACTCGAACAAGGTGCGTCCACGAGCACGGCGTCAAACGCCGCCGCCGGGAGCTCGTCGAGGCTTCCAATGTTTTCGAGCACCTCCACGATATTTCCCACTTGAGCGCGCTCAATATTCGCCAGTAAATGCTTTAATCGACGTTTATCGACGTCAAACGCGTATATCTTCCCAACGCCGAGCATGGATGACGCCAGCGCCAGCGTCTTACCGCCATTGCCGGCGCACGCGTCGAGCACGACGTCGCCAGGCGCCGCGTCCACACTCGCGGCGATGAGCTGACTGCCCTCGTCCTGGACTTCATAGAACCCATCGACCCACGTTTTCGAGCCATAAATACCACCGTTCGCCGGCGCGCCGTCTTTAAGCCAAAACGCTCCGGGGACTAAATGTGCAAACGCGTCTTCAATGTCCCCGACGCCTTCAGCCTTCAACATTTCAATCACGTCCGCCTTCGAAGCACCTCTCGCAGCGTTCACGCGACACACCACTGGACCACGCGTGTTCATCGCTTGCGCGAGCTTCCCAGCTTCGTCCGCGCCGTACTCATCGACAAACATGTCAGCCAAACGCGTCGGGAGTGAAAACTTTTCTGATATCTCATTCGTCCACGTCAAGTTTTCCTCCTTCACCGCCTCCACCAACGCGCGCACGCGTTCGCCATACATCTCCACCAACGCACCGTCATCCGGCATCGTCCCCTCGCGCGCGCCTAGCCTCTCCTTACCGCACCAATACATCAAAACAATCTCCCGCGCGTCCTCGCCGCCGCCGCACGCGTCCAACGCCTCCGACGCCACCCTCCACCCTCCCGCGCGCACGCACGCACGCTCGCGCTCGAGTCGCGTGCGCCACACCTCGCTCCCGAGCACACACGTCGCGATCGCCGCCCGTTCACCGTTCGTCACGCTCGCCACGTCGTCGTCTGCCACCGCGTCCCACGTCGGACGCAGCGCTTTTCGAAGAATCGCATTGACATCCCCATCGACGCCTCTCGCGCGCAGCACCGCCTCGCACCGGCGCCGCACGACGCGCCAGCGCACGTCCGGCGCCGCCGCCTGCGCGTGGACGCGCGCGCGGCGCTCGCGGCGCACCGACGCGGCGCGACTGACGACGATTGGCGCGCGCAACATTGTGACGCCCAACCGCCACACCATGGCGTGCGCGGCGCGGCGGCTGGCGACGCGCGCGAAACGCGCGTCGGCGTCGGTGATGACGACGATGACGACGATGACGCCGACGCCGACGCTGGACGGCGTGCGCGTGGAGGCGGTGCGGCGGCTGGCGACGCGTGGACGTGACCAGACGGCGTCGATGTCGACGACCTCTTCACCGTCCCCGACGCCGACGCTGGACGGCATACGCGTCGAGAGTACGAATCGAGCGTACGAATCGCACGTGACGCTGGTGTTCGGCAAGCGCGAGCCGTACGGCGCGCTGTCGTCGCTGCACGCGCGCGATTGGGCGCTTCTCGCGCACGACGGCGGGTACCGTCACTCATTCGCGTCGGTGCCAGCGGCGCTGGTGAGGAAATCGGAGTCGCTGGTGGCGCGCATGGGGAACTTTACCGCCGTCGTGGGTGCGCGATGTTGTTACTTTGTCGAGGCGCGCGCGTCGACAGCGAGGAACGCCGCTGAGGCGTTGCGCGCGCGGACGCTCGGCTCGGGCGCCGACGCGAGCGACGGTTTTGATTTTCCAATGGCGGCGTTAGAGTGCGCGTTGGAGGAGTCGAGCAGGTACTACGAAGCCAAGTTGTTTCGTCTACGTCGGCTCGCGAGGCATTGCGTGGAGGAGATTTCGAGTGATTTACGCGGCGACGATTCGAGAGGTTTTTTAATGCGCGGCGTCATGTTAAATTATTCAGCGTCGCAGTTTCAGAAGCTTCCGCCGGTCCGTCGGGCGGTGGTGGCGCTCGAGCACGACGCCAGAGAGGCGTTGGATGCGCTAAACCGAGCGACGGCGATGGAAACGGCGCCGCCGGATGAGAGCGTGTTGCCTGCGCCGCATGGCGTCGTTTTAGACGACGTCGCCAAGCAAGAGCGTTCAGAGGCGTTGTTGGATCTGTTGGCGAGTCACTCGCGGCGCATGGCTGCCGTTGGTGGCTTGGTGGAAGAATTGACGGCGAATTTGGATGCGGCTCGGGAATTATGGGAGCTCCAACTCGACGGCGATCGAAATCGTACCGAGCAGATGAACTTTCGCGCGACGGTGGTGGCCATGGCAGCGGCGAGCGCCGCGGTGCCGGCGTCGCTCGGCGGCATGAACATACCCCACGGCTTTGAGAACGCGCCGACGGAGGTGTTTTGGAGCGTCGCGGGGTGTGTAGGTATGACGGCTTTTATCGCGTGGTATACGTTTATGAGAAATTTTAGAAAGGCTGGTGAAGTCACCAACGGTACGTCTTTCTACGCGTCGTTTTGAGCGCGCGCCGACGTCGCGCGCGAAACATTGACTGACGTTTATTTCAATCGTTTACACACCAGCCCGCGCGAGTGAGTTGGCGTCGATGCAGTATATATTAAGTAACATGGATACATTGGATGACGCGTTCGGTGCGCGCGCGATGCGCGGCGACGCGTCGTCCGTGATTGTCACGCGCGAAGCGTTGCGCAATGCCATTCGCGAAGCGCCCGGGCAAGCCGCGGCTACCGCGCCCGACGCCGACGAAGTTTACGATTTATTAACGCGCGTGTTCGATGTGAACAACTCTAGTAAAATTGAATTAGCCGAATGGCGTCAGAAGTCATAGCCGAATGGCGTCAGAAGCCGTCATAGCGTCGTCATTATACACAGGAAGGAATCATCGCGATGACTGTCGCGTCAGCCAACCGACGACTTCATACGTCGCCATGCCGCCTCGAAAATCCACCAAGCGCAAACAACACCCTCGTAAATCCATCCCCGAAGAAGATAAAGAGAACCCCGACGTGGAGCCGTATACGCCGACGGATACGCGCCGCGCAAAGGGTGCGAAACTCGGTGAGTACACAAATGTCCAAAGCGAGCCCGCGCAGAGTCACAGCCCAGCCCAGACGCCAGGGGCTCGCGCGCGCAGCGACGTCGTCGCGCTCGAAGATGCGAGCGCACTCGCGCCACCGACGCCGGGCACCAACGCACCTGGCGACGTCGACGTCTTAGGGCGGATGTTTGTCGACTTTCAAGAGCGTTTCGATGGCTCGCGCGACGCAGAATCGTCGCAACTCGCGCAAAATGTTGCGATTCAGTTCGCGAATGCGATTGAGCGCATCGCGCACGCTCGAGAACAGTTGAATGAATTTTCTGCGCAAGCACACGCGGTGATTAATGAGATTGAAAGCATTGTTGAACTTTCGGCGCAAAAGGGCATGGGAGAGGCGCTCGCACTCGAAGATGAATTGGACGCGACGAAGGCGCGATTGACGCAGGCGAAACATTTCGTTGGGTTATTGAATGCGACGACGAATGCGGAGCCGACGAATGAGTCGCCATAGATAGCGCGCGCGCGAAAATGTCATTGTGCGATGAATCGTACCTACGCAAGAATGGAATGACGACGCGCGCCGTTCATCAAACGACGTGCGAGTGAAATGAATAATACAATGGTTCAATGCTGTGCTTCTAAATGCGTTTGCGCTGTGCTATACAATGATTGAAGATTTTATCCCCATATCGAAGTGTGATATCCACTTTGCGTGTGCGCGTGCATGCGCGGCTTCTAATTGATAACATCTGGCGTCGACGGCGCTTGTCCGATCGACGCTTGACGTTTTAACAACTCGTACACGCTCACCATCGTCGTCCCCCAAATACTAACGCTCACCATACGCGGTCTAACGCCGCGCAAAAATCCCATGGCACCGTGCTCGGCATATAGCGCTCGTGCCGTGCTCGCTAACGTATGCTTATCGCCCCCAGGCTGCCCGCTTAAGACTTGCAGCCGAGTTTTCATGATATCTAGCGGCGTCGTGAGAAATCCGCTCGACATCCCCGCGCACACCCCAGCCGCGGCTTGTACCACAGCAACTTGACCATCACTTGTCGTGGCTTCATTGCGCCATTCCTCCGGGGCGACGCCCCAGAGCGCGCGTTTATAGGTGCCGTAGAAGCCCCACCACAACGCGCTTCCGGGCACCAACGTCGCGATACTCGCTCCAAACCCTCGATATAACCCCCTCACCCCTTCCGTGCGCACAATCGTGCGCACCGCATCTATACCGTTACGATACCCAACTAAAACCGCTCCACTTTCCGCGACGCTACCTCCACTTTTCATGCCCTGAACCATTTGCCGTTGCGAAATCACATCCACGGGCACCGCGAGCGTTTGCGAAATCAAACTCGCCGTCGCCCCACCCGCGGCATCTGCCGCACCTCTATACATCTCTGGAACATTATATGAATCAAAAACCACATTCGTATGCGTCTTCACGGCTTCGAGCGTTGATAAATATACCACGCGTATCGGCATCGCGCCGACGATGATGGTTCCAAACCCGCGATACAACCCACGCACGCCGCGTTCGCGCACGATGTCGCGCACGATATCTCGCGCCTTGGTCATCTGCGCGTCGCTACCAACCATTTGGCGGGTTTTAATCACCGATAGCGGGTAGAGCGCCATGGTGACGGCGCTGAAGAGGCCGACAGAGTTGAGGACAAACTTGCGCTTGTCCAACGAGTCCCAGTCGACTTCGCGCGGCATCGCGGACGTCTTCGCGTGCGATGGACCGACTGGCGCCGCCGAAGACGACGACCTCGTCGATGGCGATGTCATCGCGCGCCGTGTGGGTGGGCTAGGCTGACGCGCGCGGCGATGAGTGAGGACGCGACACCGCATGAAAAAGATGGGCTACGAAAGTTTACACCGACTGAACCAGTCAAACGACTACGACTACGTGAATACATACTATAGCGCGAGCTCACGCGCGGTCTCGAACGATACGCACGCCTAGGGACCCGAGCACGCCTTCGATGGCGACGTGTTTCTTATCGACGGCGACGACGGCTCGACGCACGACGGCGAATTCGCCGAGCAACGCTCCCGCGACATCTTCTGCCACCTTTTCAATCGTTATGCGCGTTGGACCGCGTTCGACGACGTCACGGACAATGTTCCACGCCTTGGCGTAATCTACGGTGTCTGCCAGGGCGTCGGATGCTCCAGCGCGATCAAGAGGGGTGAAGAGCTCGACGTTCACGGTGAACTTTTGACCCAGCACGCGCTCGGCTTCGAGCGCGCCGTGCTTGGCGTAAAACACCATGTCGCGCATGACTATGGCGTCCGATGCTGTAAATGATGACGTCGACGCGAGACGACTTCGCGTGCATCGAGACACGGCGGCTAACGCGCGCGAGGTTTGGTGAAACATGACGACGTCGAGCGGTTGTGAGTCGCGTTGTGACAAAGAAAATAATGTTAAGCTGAAATAAAATGCGCGCCAGCGAGCCTTTACTAAAATATTAAACATACTGTACTGTAATAATCGCGCCCAACTTACTTTTTCGGCGTCACCTTGTCGTTCACGCTCTCAATGGCGCGTCCAATCATGGAATTTCCGACGTCAAACTGAAGCGCCAACGCATTCGGCGTCACCTTGTACTTCTTCACTAACGCCCGGAACTCTTCCGTGCGCGTCGCGAGCTTCAAATCATCGTCATCCCACATCGCATCTAAATCACGCATCCCTCGCGCGGCGCCGTACGTGCGCGGATTCGCGTAGCCAGCCTTAAAACATCCTTCCAGCGCGAGCAACGCGTTGTCCACCTCGCCCATGGCGCATCGACACGCTGCCGCGTTGTACAGCGCCGCTTGTCGCTCACCCAGGGACAACTCCGCGGGTTTCGCACGATCGCGCTTCGTACCGCTTCCCGGAAGCGTTAACGCGCGCTCGAACTCGCGCAGGGCGTCGGGAAACGCGCCGGTGGCGTATAAATCGCGACCGTGTTCAATCGCAAACGACGCATCGCTGAGCTCGACCCAGGTCTCGTCGATGAGCTTGCCAGCGCGCGTCGGTGGCGCGGGGCGTCGGGCGCAGTGCTGGGTGGCGCGGGGCGTCGCGCGGGCGCGGGTCGCGGTGAATGTCTTGGTCGTCGTCGTCGTCTGCATGGCGAAAGTCACGCGCTGGATTATGCGGACGCGTGGGACACGTGGGCGCGAACGAAATGAAATGTGAAATGTGTGCTATTACACATATCATAATGCGAGTGCGTGCAAATGGGGGTGGGTGGTGTCTAAGCTGGACGTTTAGGACGTCACAGCGAGCTTGGCGAGGTGTTCGGTGAAGACGGTCATGGAAATGTCGTCGGTGAAGATGATTTCGCCCGAACTGGCTCCGCCGTAGTCGTACGCCGCGCTGGTGTTGTGCGTCGCCGATGGGTTGAGCTTGGCGAGCAGAAATCTCGCTTGAGAGCCACCTTGGTTGCATTCGACGAGACGCGGTGTTGGACAGCGATCGGCGGCGAGCGCTTTGGCGTCGCGCACGGGCGCCGCGAGGAGCGCACGAAACGCCTCGTGCTCGGGCTGGTCTTGGTATCCCGCTTTGTGCCACGCCGCGATAGTGCTCCCACGATGGGCGACGATGAGAAAGTACGAATCCAAGAGCAAAATAGTATCTGGCGTAATGGCACTCACGTCTAACAGCACCGGTTGCGGTGGGCCATTGAAAGAATAACTCAATAGCGTGGGCTGAATCATCACGAGCGAATTCATAACCGTTTCGCGCGATAGCATGATGCGGTAGAACGCCGTCTCGTCCGGTGAGTTGTTTGCGGTTTGTAAAAACTGCGAGCGTCTCAAATGGAACATAAATTGCGGATAAATCGACAGATTCGGTGGCATGCGGAAACTTTCTGGAGCGTCCCGTTGGTATTCGCCAAACTTTGCGCCGACGCGAATCAGCGTTCTGTCCAACCAACGCAACAAATCGAAAGACTCTTCGTTCTCGGTTCTAAACGTCGCAATCCGTGCCATGAGCACAGCCGTTGCCTCTTGGTCAAAACCTCCTAAGATTTCAGGAGACGAGCTACTTTCCGTCCATCGTCGCGCCACCGTAGTGACGCGCAAGCGCACTTGCCCATCGCTCAACTTGTAGCGAGTGCAAAACTGCAAGAAGAACGGTTGACCGTTCGGAATCGGATTGCTATGTTGATTCACGATTTCGTAGTACACAGCAACTGTCGACGTGGGCGAGAATGAACACATTCTCCACGACGTCGTTTGCCCGAGACCAATTTCATTTTCACTAATTCGCTGCGATTTCACCGCGAGCGCGCTCACAGGCCCAATCGCCCCGCACACCATAATTTGCGGCGTGCAAAACACGCTGAACGTGCCATTGAATCGCATGTCCAATGTCCCAGTTTTCGGATCGCGCGCGAACATCTTTGCCAGAGACTGTCTAAATGTCTCCGCGCGGAACTGTTCGGCGAGAATCATTTGACCGCCGGTTTGGTCGACCGCAATTTTCATCTCCGCTAAGCCAACTTGGTCCAAGGAACACGCGAATACATCTAGCGAGTGAGAACTCGTAGCTAATCGAATACCTAGAGCGTTGTAAAACTTACACGCCTCCTTGTAATGCTTCCCTGCATTCTTATCCAAATCTTGGTGAGAGCGTAAATTTTCACCCATATCTGTCCCGACCACCGTCCCTGGGCCAGTGGTACACGGACCAGACGTAAACACTAACACTCGCCCACCTTGTGAGGCGTGCGATTCGGCTAATAACCCCGTAGCGACACTCATCGCCGCTCCTGTGGCGCGCAGCGACCGTTTTCCTCGCTCCGCAGTACGCTCGTCCAGCGTGACTTCCTCGAGCACGCTCTGCAGCGTAAACTCGCACTCGCTCACGGGTTGAATGAATCGTCGGGTCGGCTTGACGTACTCCATCGCCGCCGCCGTTGTCCCCGGCGCAGCGACGCCATTCATCCCGGTTGGCGCGCGCTGGCGGTTAAAATCTAATCCCAACATCTTCCTCAACACCTCTTGCTCGCAATCCTTCGTCCCTCGAAACACATACGACCGTCGCATGCCGCCATCCGTGTCAATCAATTCATGCACGCGCACAGTCGAACCAAACGTCACTAGCCCAACGAACGCATCTTCAGGTAACAACGATACGAGTTGCATTAACGAATCTTTCGCGTCTTGTAATTCCTCCTCCGTAGCGCACGCGCAATCCAAACACAATACAAAACACGGCGCCGTCGGTGTCTTATTCGGAATCGCATATTCCACGCTCGTATACGTGGGAAACAATTCTGCTGGAAGATTATTCTCGCTAATCTGCTCATAGTTTCTTGGCAGCGCGTTCATCGCGTCGCAAAGCGCGCATCGCCAACGCTTGGCGTAGTAATCCACAGAGCAATACGGATTCAACGCCCCTTGACACCCCTCACACACCACGGGTTCGTACGGTAACACCGGACAACACTCCCCGAGATCTTTCCCTGGCGTCACGAGCGCGCCGAATGGTAGCACCACGCGCGTAGCTTCGATGCGCGAACACGGCCACGCATTCCAGCTCAATCGAACGCCTTCGCGCGCCTCGAGCTGCGCGAAATCCATCGCGCGCTATCGCCCGTGCGCGCGTGAAACGTCGCACGGTGTGCACCGAGGCGCGTTCGCTCGTGTAGGTCGTCTCGCGCGCGGACGCGGGTCGTGCGCGCCGGTTTTTGCGGTGCGATCAACGCATCGTCTTCTTCAGCATCTTGGTGTTGCAACCTCACTTTGCGCGCGTGCGTTCGCAATGTCAGCGGCGAATGACGCGCCAGTGATTGAGGTCATCACGAGCGCGAGAGAGATGCGCGCGTGGTCTCGCGCGGCGCGCGCGCGTGGGCTTCGCGTGGGCTTTGTGCCTACTATGGGTGCCCTGCACGACGGCCATTTGAGCCTCGTGCGCGCCGCGCGTGCGCGCTCGGACGTCGTCGTGGTGTCGATATACGTCAACGAGACGCAGTTCGCGCCTGGGGAGGATTTCGACAAGTATCCGCGCGGTGTGGAGGCGGACGTGGCGAAACTTCAAGCGGTCGGCGGCGTGGACGTCGCGTACGCGCCTCGCGCGATGTACGTCGATCCCGAGAAGGAGGCACCGCATGAGACGTTTGTGACGGTAGAGAACGTTTCGAAAGGTTTGTGCTCGTTGTCGCGTCCGCATTTCTTTCGAGGCGTGGCGACGGTGGTGACCAAGTTGTTCAACGTCGTCGAACCGGATGTCGCGGCGTTTGGGAAGAAGGACTATCAACAGTGGCGCGTGATTCAGCGCATGGTGCGCGATTTAGATTTTGACATCGACGTCGTGGGCGGGGAGATTGTGCGCGAGAGTGACGGGCTGGCGATGAGCTCACGGAACGCGCTGCTCACGCCCGATAATCGAGCCAAGGCGCCTGCGGTTCGGGCATGCATGTCGCGTGCTGCCGAAGACGCGCGGTCAAAGCGCATGGATGCGTCGGAAATCGTGCGCATGGTGACGGAAGGCATTTCCAACGCCACAGGCGTGGTTGATTACGTCAAGGTGATGCATCCAGAGACGCTGGTAGAGTACGAAGGCGTTGTGGAGTCCGATTGCGTCGTCGCCATTGCCGCTAAATTTGGCGAAGTGCGCCTTTTAGACAATATCGAAATATCAATCAATCCCTAGGTAGCGAGTAGTAGCGCAGGACTAGAACTTAGGTAGAAGAGACGTGAAGATGATTATTTAATAAAGCAATCCTTCAACGGGCTAGTGCACGGACCAGCCGAAGTCATGAATGGGACATCCTTGTAGCACGCGACGCCGTCCGCGTTTGTCTTTAAAAACTCGCCGACGGTTTCTAATTGCTTCTTTTTCGGAGCCAAAACCGCTTCGGGTTCGCCTTCGTGACCAGCAAAAGTAATACGTTCGCCAATTGCCGCGCCTTCAGGCGGGATTACGAAATCAACCTCCGTATGGTCGGCGTTGGACGTGCACAGCACCAACCCGTCGGATTGCATGTTGCGAAGCTTCCCGGGCTTGACGTTGACCACCACGCACACGCGCGCGCCTTCCATTTGCTCCTTGGTCTTGAACGCCCGCAACCCACTGCAAATTTGTCGCTCGCCAAACTCACCAAACGAAATCTTCTCCGCCCAGAGCTTGTCCGCTTCCGGATGCTCCCACGCCGTTTCGATGCGACCGACGCGAATGTCCAAGCACGACACGTCCATGTTCACCGTCGACACCTTTGGCTTGTCTTCCTTCTTCTTCTTTTCTTGACCGCTCGTCGACGGCGCGCTCGGCTTCTTTTCCACGGGCGCGGCCACCTCAAATCGCGGTACCGCGGACGCCGCGAGCGCGTACGCGTCGTCGCCGCTCGCGCCGCCTCGCGCGCTCACAAACGCCGCCCAGCGTCTCGCGTGTACGAGCGCCTCGCTCGACGCCTTAATCGCCGCAATCGACGCGCAGTACACCGACGCATCCGCCGCGGTCAACACGTGTCCGCACATCGTCGCCCGCGTCGCGAGGTGCGCGTCGAGCGTCGCCAACGTCGTCGCATCTGTCGCTGCGAACGCGCTCCAGGTGGCCACGTCGGCGGCGATTTCAGGCGTCAGCGCCGCCGCGGGCGTGGCGAACGCCGCAGTCATGGTTTCGAGAGACATGTTGTGCGTCGATGCGTGGCTCGGTGCGCGCGAGAGAGGCGGCGACAAATGCCGCGTGCGCGGTAATCCACACGAGGTGTGATCGCGATGTCGAGTGGCGGCTGAGCCCGTTGTGGATAGCGCGTTCGCGGCGGGCGCAGAGGACGGGTGTGTGTGCGCGCGTGTGTGTGTTGGATTTTTGAACAGTTGAATTAAATTGCATCTACTAGTTAAGCAAACCGATTTCACCTAAAAACGCGATGGTCCAGACGGTGAAATGCGTCTGGCGCGCCTTCTCGTAGGCGCACGCGTTGTAGCGCGCGCAAACGATGCGGGTTCTAACAGCTAACAAACATTTAGTAGCGGTAGGCCGCAGGCTTGTACGGACCTTCAACCGGCACGTTGATGTACTTGGCTTGGTCCTCAGACAACTTGGTGAGCTTGACACCAATCTTGCCGAGGTGGAGCATGGCAACCTTTTCGTCCAAGTGCTTCGGGAGCACGTACACCTTCTTTTCGTACTTGCCAGAGTTGCGTTCGTTCCACAATTCAAGCTGGGCAATAGCTTGGTTGGTGAAAGAGCAAGACATGACGAAAGACGGGTGACCGGTGGCGCAACCAAGGTTGAGGAGGCGGCCCTCGGCGAGGACGATGACACCGTGGCCATCCGGGAACTCGAAGCGGTCGCATTGCGGCTTGATGTTTTGGCGCTTGATGCCCGGGTAGCCTTCGAGGCCAGCCATGTCGATTTCGTTGTCGAAGTGACCAATGTTACCAACGATGGCGTTGTTCTTCATCTTGGCCATGTGGTGAGCCATGATGATATCCTTGTTACCGGTGGTGGTGATGAAGATGTCGACTTCGCCGACGCAGTCTTCAAGCGGAAGCACTTGGTAACCTTCCATGGCGGCTTGGAGAGCGCAGATCGGGTCGATTTCGGACACAATCACGCGGGCACCGGCAGCCTTGAGCGCGGCGGCGGAACCCTTACCGACATCACCGTAGCCGGCAACCCAGCACGTCTTGGACGCAATCATGACGTCGGTGGCGCGCATGATACCATCCGGCAAAGAGTGACGGCAACCGTACAAGTTGTCGAACTTGCACTTGGTCACGGAGTCGTTGACGTTGATCGCCGGGAACAACAATTCGCCAGCCTTTTGCATTTCGTAAAGACGCTTGACACCGGTGGTGGTCTCTTCGGAGACACCAACGCAGGAAGCGACAATCTTTTGCCATCTGGTCGGGTTGGTCTTCAAGTTATCGGCGATAATCTTCAACACGCACTTCATTTCGGCGTTGTCGGTAGAGGCCGGGTCCGGGATAGCGCCAGACTTGGCGAATTCGAGCTCAGCCTTGTAACCTTCGTGAATCAACAAAGTGGCATCGCCACCGTCGTCGACGATGATGTCGAGCGGCGCGTCGCCCCAGTTGAGCATTTGGTCGGTGCACCACCAGTACTCCTCGAGCGTTTCACCCTTCCACGCGAACACGGCGGCAGAGTCACGAGCGACAGCAGCCGCAGCGTGATCTTGCGTGGAGAAGATGTTACAAGAGCACCAACGCACGTTCGCGCCGAGCGCGACGAGCGTTTCAATCAAAACCGCGGTTTGGATAGTCATGTGCAAAGAACCAGAAATGTTCGCACCCTTGAGCGGTTGCGCCGGACCGAATTCAGCGATGCAAGACATCAAACCCGGCATTTCAACTTGCGCGAGTTCAATTTCCATGCGACTGCACACACACACAAAAAACATTCGTCAGTCCCGCGTCCTAATCATCAGCTCACTGATGGAGTAATCTTTTCCTTACCCAGAGATCTCGATCGGCGCCCCATCGCGACGTCCCACCGCGCCCGCGACCGCGCCAACGCCGCCTCCACCACACACATCACCAATACGAATTCCTTCACATCCAACGCGCGTGCGAACGCGCCCGACACACCACCCTCATGCGCGCGATCGCGCGCGCGATCCCGCCGCCTCGCCCGCGCGCTTCCCGAGCCTTCGAATCACCATCTTTCCTTCCGCGACGCGCCGCGACGCGACGCGACGAACGGCGCACGTACCCGAAGTCAGCTTGGGCCATGTCGCGAACCTTGTATTCGCGACCGGCGGAGGACGTCTCGATGACGCACATAGAAGAGCTCATGGTGGGAGATTGTGATGTGCGGTGCAGTATGACGTCGTCGCGCGCTTTTTCGCACGTTACATTGCATGGAATAATCGCCCGATGCGCGCCGCGCGAGCGACGACTGCAGTCGCGTGGCGGTGGAATATCACGTATATATTATGTTGTATCCATGGTCGTCGCGCATGGGGGACGTGGGCGCGCGCGCGGGGCGATCGGCGACGCATCGGGCGCGCATCGTGGATGCGGATAAGACGCTGGCGGCGGGACATGGGGGATTTGGCGGGAATATTCAATACGAGAGCTGATGGCGCGATAGAAGGTGATGATTACACGCGCTAACGTGATGGCAGTGGTTGTCATGTGCGTGTGTGCGGTCGATGGCGTCGCACGCGTCGCACGCGTCGATGGCGTCGATGGCGCTAGATTGAAAAGTCACCCGGGCGTCGCGCGCGCGCCGAGGCGTCGCGCGACTGTCGAGCAGACGGGCCGAGATAGAGCTCCAACGCGGGGTTCATGACTTCGTAAATGACGCACAGAGGTTTGTTGTCGCGCCAGAAGATGTAGTGTCGGGCCCAAAATGGTCCATCGACGTTCCATTTGTTGCTCAGGATGGTGGATTGGCCGAGGTAGACGCGCCGAATGTCGCGGTAGAGTTCAGTCTTTTTGTCGGCGAGGGCGAGCCAGACGGGTTTGTTGAGCGCGGCGCCGGATTTGTCCATGATGAACATATCAGCCATGGCTTCGTCCCACCAACTGGCGGCGTAGCATAGTGGTGTGCCGTTGTCGTCGCACAAATCGACTTCGCGTTGGAAAATGACGCATCGCGAGGCGTCGTCGCCGCAAATGCGAGAACGCACGTCTTGCGGAATCGGCCCCGAACACGCGTCGTTGACGTTTATTTTACCTTGCCATAAAATGTCCGTTTTAACGTTATCGAACCCGGTCAAGAGCTTCAAATGGCGCTGTGTGACGACAGCGAAGGACGAAAAGGTTAGTCGCCGCGAAGCGCGTCGAATCGAACCGCGTTCTAGGGACGTCGTCCACGCACCGTCATCGAACCGTCAGAGAGCAAAAACTGTCCCCACGGTGGGGTTAACATCGAATTCAAATCACTCAGCCACAACCGTTCGCTGACTTCTAACTCAACTTCGTCCCATAACCCACTCCAGCGACTCCTACGCTTCGTGTCGTCGTACACTCGACTCGATTGCTCCAACCGCCGCGGCGCCGCTTCATCCGCCGCCGACGCGAACGCCATGGATGATGCCGATGACGACAACGACGATGGCGACAGCGACGACAACGGCACTACTCGCGACTTGTTACCATTCTTCCCTCTATCACTCACGTCCTCGTTCATGTCTTCATCGACCGTGGCGCGCGCGACGTGCCCGCGCCCCCGCTGACGTCGTACATTCCATCGTCCAAAGCTCACCAGCGTCGCGCCCAGCGTCATTGGACGATCCATCGCGCGCGGTAATCGACCGAGAAGAGCGCGCGGTGCGTATGCGACTGTGTGTGTCGTGTCGTATTGAAGTCGTCGGCGGCGGCGGCGGCGGCGGCGTCGGCGTCGGCGTCGGCGTGTGAAGCGCATAGGCACCACATGCGCCACATGTTATATTGGATGCGTCAGAAATGCGTGGGAAATACCCGTAATAAGTTGCATGATACCCCACGAGTCGAGCAATTCGTGCACCCGCGCGCACACGATGGTCGACTCTTCGACGGTTCTGCGACGGTTGGCGCACCGATCCTTTTTTTTCAATATTGGGCATTTTTTTTGAGCGCGCCGAATTCGACAATTTTTAATGACAGATTACAAGTACTCGCTACTCGCGTATCGGCTCACTTGGCTTGAAGCTTAGCCTCGAGGTCGGCGATGCGCGCGAGGAGCTCTTCTTCGCGAGACGCGTAGACGGTGTTTGCGGCGTCGACGGCGTGACCAGAGGCGGATTTACCGGCGCCGACTTGACGTTCGGCGACGGCAAAGGCGTACTTCAAGTCGGCTAACAAATCTTCGGCGTCTTCGATGCCGCAACTGATACGGACGAGGTCGTCGGGTAAACCACGCGCGGCGCGCACTTCGGCGGGAATGCTCGCGTGGGACATGAAGCACGGGAGGGAAATCAAGGATGTGGTGCCGCCGAAAGAGACGGTGATTTTGTGCAGACGCGTCTCTTCGACGACAATCTTGGAAAATTCCACGTCGCCCGTGGTGAACGAAAAGATGGACCCAGCACCGGTCGCTTGCTTGAAGTGTAAATCGTGACCGGCGTTTGCTTTCAATCCTGGGTAGTTCACTCTTTTCACACGCGGATGGGATTCGAGCCAGGTTGCGAGCTTCATCGCGTTTTGTTGCTGGCGCTCCATGCGCAGCTGCATCGTCTTCAACCCGCGAAGGGCGAGCCAGCAATCGAACGGACCGAGGTGCAAGCCTTCGGCGTTTTGATGAAAGTAGATTCTCTTTCCGAGTTCTTCGCCTCTGCACGCTAATAAACCACCGGTAACGTCGGAGTGACCGGCGATGAACTTGGTCGCCGAAGTCATGGAAATATCCGCCCCCAACGCGAGCGGCGCTTGAAACGTTGGACACATGATGGAGTTATCCACGCAGACCAATGCATTCTTCTCGTGTGCCATGTCGCAAATGGCTTTAATGTCGATGACTTGCAAACGCGGGTTCGTAGGTGACTCCATCATCACCATCGTCGTGTTGCCTCCGTTAATCGCCGCGCGCACCGCCTCCAAGTCATTCATATCCACATTCACAACCTCGATGCCAACCTTCGGGACGACTTGAGCGAGCAAACGCGATGTGCCGCCATAAATATCATCGCCCGTCACGATGCGCTCACCCGCATTGACCAATCTCGTCACGCACATCAACGCGGACATGCCAGACGAAAACGCAAACGCCCGGTCGGCGTTCTCCAAACTCGCCATGGCTTGCTCTAAATGATCACGCGTCGGGTTGCCGCTTCGCGTGTAATCGTAAGGACCATTTTCCGTCGCGCTCGGTTGCGCAAACGTCGCGGTTTGATACAGAGGCGGCGACGAAGCTCCGTATATGTCGCGCACCGTAGACTTTGGGTGCGCGAGCTTTGTGGCGATTTTCCAATCCTTTGGATCCATGGGCGTCAGGTCATCGTCCACACTCGCGTGCGTGCGCATCGCATCGTTCGCTCTCGCGCCGTGCATGCGCGCCGACGCCGCGGAGACTCGGGATGGTTTGGAGCTGGCGTCGCGCGCCGTCGCGCCCTGTCGCTGTCTTTGCTCTCGCGATGACGAGTGCTTCGAGTTCGCGGCGCGCGATGCAGCCGTCGATGATAAAGAGAGAGACATGTGGTGCGCTCTCTTCGCTTTCGCGCGTGTCCGACGCGCTCGTGAGATCGAGTCGCGGCGCTGGCGTGCGTTGAAGTGGCGCGCGTGGAGGGTTTGAGGTCGCCGACGACGTCAAACGCGCTTGTAGTCCTGAAGACGTCATCACGCCGCGCGCCGGCGCGTTGGTGTTCGAGTTTCAATGATAATTTGCGTGCTTGTGTTGTGATTTGTATTAAAATGACAGGTTATAGCAAACGCGCCGATGCAGTGCCGCTGGTAGGATTAGCCGACGCCGACGTCGACGCGCGATGAATGCAAACGCGCGGGCTTTGGCGGCTTGTTGAAAATGTTGTAAAATGTTTCCCATACGGATCAATGCAGATTTACTTGGCCTTGAATTCATCGGACAACTTCTTCAAGTTGTTCCACAAGTTGGACTCGACGTCAATCTCGCCCGCGGCTTCGTTCTTCGCCGCGATGGCGTCGCCGCGCTCGCCCGGAAGGTAAATTTCATTCACACCCGGTTGCTTTTCAGCGTTCTTCACGCGGTTCAATACGAACGCGGCTTCTTCCTCGAAGTTGGCGTTACCGAGCAACTTCGGGTCGATGGCGAAGATCAAGTTACCCCAGTTTTTGGTGCTGAGCTTGTTGTTAATCGCCGCGCCGACGAGCGGACCGGAGAGAAGCTCGACGACGAGCGACAAGTTGGACGACTTGTATCCACCATCGAACGGGCGAATGGCACCACCCTCGAGCGCCTCATTCGGGTCGGTCGTCATCACGCCATTCTTATCTTGCGCCGCGCCTTCCGGAATAGATCGCCCCGCCGTGCGCGCTTCGAGCAAACCAAACCAAGAGTACGCCGACGTCGCCATGTCGAGCACCATCGACCCGCGCTTGGACGGAATACCCACACCAATCGGATTCGTCCCGAAAATTGCCTGCTTCGACCCAGTCGGCGCAACAAACTCTGGCGATTGCGCCATCGCGATCGCAATCAAACCCTCATCGGCAATCTTCTTGCAATAATATCCGAGCGCCCCCGTCGACGTGCTCGTGTTGCACGTCCCGGCGATGCCAAACCCATTCGCCTTGGCCTTTTCCAACGCCATCTCCGTCGCCTTATTCAACACCAACATCCCTTGTTGCTTACCACCATCAATATGCGCTGACAACGCGGTTTCCGTGTCAACTTTCATCGGCACAGCATCCGCCGCGCGCGCGAGACCGTTCGTCGTCACCTTGATGATGCCTTGATTATTTCCGCGCAATTGCGCATACATGAGCACATCCATGATGGCGCGCGTTTCCTCCGCATCGTACCCTTGACCCATGATGGCGTTCGAGCACGTCGATTTTAATTCATCAATCTTCACGCGCGTGCACCCCGGCGCGGCGGCGGTCGCAGCCGCCGCGCGGACGACGACACCCGATCGACGTCGGGCCCCGGTCGAGGGGGCGCGCGCGATCGGGCGCGCGATCGAAGCGCTCGTCATGGACGCCGTCGACATGGCGTGTGTGGCGAAGTGTGCGGGTGGGTCAAATGACACGAAAAATGGACGTCACGTGTGCGCGGTGGGTGAGCCCGGGCGCGTCGTCGAATGGCGTCGGTGGGTGCGTGATTGCAGCCGTGCGGATGACCGCCCCTTTGAGGCCCCTTTGGGTGGATATTAACCGTCATGGCTGATTGGTCATTCTTGAGTGCACTGGGGGAGGGTACACACATCGTGGTGCGTAGTATATTGTACGCGATACAGAGTGATCAATCACATGATACTCGGACACATGGGGGTACATACACACGGTGGTCCGTTTTTGACTACTGTGATACATTCGCGCGCGCGCCTCCGCGGTCGCGGCGTCGCCAGAGCGCGACGCGCATGGAGCCGCGGGTGTACGCGCCGCGAACGTCGCCGTCGCCGGTGTCGTCGCCGTCGTCGCCGCCGCATGGGGCGTCTCGCACCGCGGCCGCGGTCGCGGGAGCGCCGACGACGCCGACGATGGCATCGGCGACGAAGGCGACCAACGAACACCGCTGGTTCGCGGTGGATGACTTCTTGCGCGTAGATGACGTCGCGCGAGGGGAGCGGGAGTGGCGGGACGTGCGGCCGTGCGTGCGACGAGCGGTGGAGGGCGTGGCGTACGTGCTCAGGAGGCACGATAAGGCGATTGAGGGGGTGAGGTTGAGGATGGATGAGGCGGAGGCGAGACGGCGTCGCGCGCGCGACGACGATGAGGATGAGGAGGACGACGTCGGTACTGGTCGCGGTAAGGCGCTCGAGGCGACGGCGATGACGCAGACGTTGACACACGAGGTCGATGCGTTGAAACTTGAGCTGGCAGAGGCGAGGCAGGAGGCGTCGGAGAGGCGCGTGGAGGCGCTCGAGGACGCGGTGCGTCGACTTAAAGATGAGCTGCACGCGTCGCGTTCGATCCACGCAGCGACGCTTGAGCGCGTGACACAGCTCGAGGCGTTGCATGCATCGACTGCGAGTAAAATTGCGGTGGATTTATTTGAGCTCGAGACGCAAATCGGCGTGAAGGCGACGGAAGGGGCGAGCGCGGCGGCGGCGGCGTTGGACGCGCGTTTGGAAAGCGTCGTGGAAAGCGTCGCCGACGTCACGACGCTCGTGCACGAGCTCGAAGTCGAGGTGCAGCAAACACGACTGAGCACGAATCAAACGGCGCTGTCGTTAGCGGCGGCTGACATACCATCGGTGGTGAGTGAGATGGAAATTATCAAGGCCAGAACGCAGCGCGCGACGCAAGACGCCGCCTTTGTTAGCGAAGCGCTCGCAGAGGTTCGACAGCTTAATGAAAATGTCGAGCGCTTGAGCGAAGACTGTAGCGAAGATGTCAAACGCGTGCGTGAGCGGACAGAGGACATGCGTAAGACGTACACCGAGTTCAAAGATGTGGTGAAAAAATCAGAAAACATGGAGAATGAGACGCTTGAATTCATTGCGAGCATCGACGCGAAAGGACGCGAAGTATTGGCGCAAATCCAGAACGATGTGCGACGCATTTCAGATTTAGGTGACGAAATTGCCTCGACATCAGAGCGACACGCGCACTTAGTACAAGAGCAAAGTGAGACGCTCGCGGCGCAGCTCAAAGAATGGGGCGCCAAAGTGGTCGAACGCGTCGGCGAAAAGGCTGAGACGACGGTGAACGAGGTCATCAAGTATAGAATGCGCGAGATTGAGTCATCTACCGATAGCGCCACGGCACGCAACGCTGAGCGAGCATCACACGAGACGCGCAAGTGTGTGGCTTTGGCCGAGGCGGCGATGAAAAAGGCGGAGGATGAAAGTAACGCGTTTTCTGAAAACGTGCTGTCGAGCATTGCGCAAGTCAAGGCAGCGTCCGAGCGCGCGGATGAGATGAAGGAGTGGATCAACAAGCAGTACGTAACCATCGCAGAAGCTCGAGAAGAAAGCATAGGGGCGGTGCGCAACACTGAGAAGCACGCGGTGGACATGTTGTCAAAGATTTCAGAGGAGCACACGCGCGCCATGAAGCGCGTGCTCGGCGACGCCGAAGCTACAAGAGGAATTCAGGATGCTTCCGTGAAAACACGAATCGATCGCTTAGATGAGCGTTTTGAACGATTTGAATCGCGTATTGCCGCGAGCGAACTTAGGGTAGAATCTGTCGAAGTTTCCAGAAAGCTTGAGCAAGCGTCTGCAAAGCCCATCGCTGAGGCACACGCCACCGCGTTGGCAGCCATTGAAAAGAACGTCTTCAAGACTCTGGCTGCGCTCGAAAAGGATTTACGCGAAGACGTACGCGTGACATCTGATAGAACGTACCAGTCTATTCGAAGAGATCTGCAGCCCATTCAAGAAGCTATTTTTGGCGTGCCGAGCGGACGCGGGTACGACGCGAATACTCCTCCGATGTCTCCTCTCAGTACGCCATCAAAATCGGCATTGACACCGCACTCGGTAGAATATGCCATGAACTTTGACATCGACGCACCATCCGGTTCGCTACAATCGCGAATCGCGCACTTAGCGCGCGTACTCGATACCAAGGCTTCAGTGGACACGGTGGATTCACTTGTCTCGTCCGTCGTCAAAAAGCAAGAGCAGCAAGAAGTGATTATTCATAGCATGCATCAAAGCATGGAGCGAACTTTGAAGGATCGTCCATCGACGACGGCGGTGAATGATATGTTTAGAGAGATATCGGCGCGCGTAGAGGCTTTGCAAGAGTCGTACGATTGGGAAAAGACGGATCGATCAAAGGCGAAACGGTTGCTCACCGACATTCGAGATTACGTTGACGATCGTTGTACAAAGATGGAGACGGTATACATGCGCGATTTGAACTCACGCGGCGAGGCTCAATCAGAGCAGCACATACATGAGCACGAAGGTGTTCGTTACGTCACTTACCCGGAGTTCCAAGCTGGAATTGAAATTTGTGAAGCTCAAATAAAACGCTTGAGCCGCGGCGTCGTCGGCAGCGATTCCAGCTCGTTCGATGCTAAAAACAACGATAACCTAATTACATTCTAATAATACCGGTAGCTCTCTATGTAAATGTGATAGACTCACATCAGTGATTTCACTTCGTCCACGATGCGCACAAAGTACGTGAGACGAACGACTTCGTCCTTTGCTTTTTCACCATCCATCGGTTCGGCGTCCAGGGCGTCGCGTGTGCGTTTAATACAATCGCTCACCTTCTTCCCATACTCGCGCAGCATCGAACGCAGACGATCTACATCTCCACTTGCCTCCGAAATGGCCTCGCGAGCTTCCATAACCTCCATTAACAGCTCCGGATCCACTGGCCGATCCCGACCGTCTCGCTCAGTCACACCCCACCCACGCGCTTGCAAAATGTACTGCGCCCGCTTCAATGGATCCCGCAACACCCCATACGCCTCATTCACCGCCGACGCTTGATCCGCGCTATACAGTCTCTCTTTCTCGCTCTTCGTGCTAAACTTGTCCGGATGGAGCACCTTTTGTCGCGCTTTCATCGCGTCTTCGAGCGAGGACGCGTCCACGTCAAACTTTTGCAGCCTACGCGAAAGTCACAACAGTCAGTCATTCGCCTCCACGCACGCGACTCGCACACACACGTACACGCCAAGGAGTTGGAAATAATCCACGCCACCAGCCGTCGGCGACGACGACGATGGCGCGGGCTGAATCGCCCCGCACGACGCGCAAAAAAAGTCATACGCCTCGCCTGGGCGAACCGTTACTCGCTCGGCGTCGCAGCTCCAACACGGCGACGTCGCGGACATCGCAGACGACGTCGCCGTACGCGTCATCGCGGGAAACACACCACGCGTTGCGAGGGCATTGGAGACCACGCGACGGGCGAGACGAGCGCTGGACATGAGCTCGCGAATGCAGAGTCCGCGAGTGAGGCTCGGGCCACGTACGCGTGAAAAGTTTATCAAGTGTGCTGTGTATATATAATACACCGTTCAAAAGATGAAGCACTGCGTAACAGAGTGTATTCATCGCGTGAACGGATGCTATCTAATTCTATACTGAATTTCACTTCGCCACCCGCGCGCGGACTCAAATCCATTTTTCGCTCCTTGGAAATCCGCAAACGCGCGGTTGATTTCCTCGCGAGTGTTCATCACGAATGGCCCGTGTTGCTCGATGGGTTCGCCCACGGGTTGGCCAGAAATGAGCACGAATTCTGCGCGTTCACTCGGTCCAGCCTTGACAATCACGCCGTCTTCGCCGTCGCGATTGGTAAACATCACGGTGTGGTGCGGACCGATGAGCACGCCGTCGCCGAAATCTGCCGAACCTTCGAGCGTATACGCGAACGAATTCCATCCCGGCGGCACCTTTTGTGTCAACTCCGACCCTGGTGCCATGGCGAAATGAATGTAATGCACGGGCGTCTCCTTTGTGCGCACTTGTGACTGCACGCCAAACGCCTCGCCAGCGATGATGATGGCGTCCACGCCATCCCAAGACGCTCTCGATAACTCCTCGGCTCTGAGTTCCTGATACTCGGGTTCATCCATCTTATGCGCCGCGGGAAGCGTGATCCACAGCTGAAGCCCGTGACAGACGTCCTCGCTCGTCGGCACTTCGGCGTGTAAGATTCCCCGCCCCGCCTTCATGTACTGCAAATCCCCCGCTCGCAACCGCCCCGCATTCAGCATCGAATCCTCGTGATCCATGAACCCGCGACTCTTCGGCAACACATACGTACACGTGATCATCCCTCGATGCGGATGATCGCTAAATCCCGCGGGCAGCCCCACCGCGAACTCATCCAACATTAAAAACGGATCAAAGTTCCTCACCTGCGCGTTCCCGATCGACCGCCGCACGCGCGCCCCGCGTCCTTCGCTCTGTTCGCGCGAGAGCACCGTCTTGGACACCGCGCGCGCGCGAGACACCGCCGCGGCGCCCGCGCCCGCGCCCGCGCCCGAGCCGACGACCGCCGCGCTCGACATCGCCCCACCGCGGCACCACGCGCGCGCGACGCACGTCAGCGCGAGCGCGACGAGGACGCGGCGCGCGACCGCGACCGCGGAGACTGGCGTCCACGGACGCGCACCGCGCGCGCGCGCGCGAGACGTCGACGTCGATGGCGCCGTCGCGGCGAACGTACGGTACGACACGAACGACGGGCACTGGCGACGAACGACGACGACGAACGACGACGACCGC